>APMI01037205.1_pt1 | contig 10364 bp, 8 predicted proteins | sample 667938 | NCBI WGS metagenome assembly APMI01 (sample SAMN01084076, study PRJNA167559) | wastewater metagenome | biome: Wastewater | place: Denmark: Ejby Moelle, Odense | collected 2011-11-28
CCGATCTCCCCCCAAACAATGGGATTGGCCTGGCAGGACAAAGGCTGGCCGTTACGCCCCACCGTCTTCCCGTTCGACTCCATCTCCAGTTGCTGCAGGAAGGACGGCAGAAAGCGCAGAGATTCGTGATAAGGCAACACCGCACTGGTGCTGGCCCCGAGAAAGTTGGTATTCCAAATCCCGATCAAGGCCATCAAGACCGGCAAATTCTTTTCGAAGGGCGCTTCGAGGAAATGCGTATCCATAGCCTGCGCACCGGCCAGCAAGCGCTCGAAACCGTTCATGCCGATGGCCAGCGCAATCGGCAAGCCCACCGCCGACCACAGCGAATAGCGGCCCCCCACCCAATCCCAAATCTTGAAGACATTGGCCTCGGGCAAACCAAAAGCCGCCGCCCGCGATACGTCCGATGTCACCGCCACAAAATGCAGGGGCAAAGCCCGCGCTGCATCCTCCCCCGCCGCCGCGCACAGCCACTGCCGCGCAGTGTGGGCATTGAGCATGGTTTCCTGGGTGCTGAAAGTTTTGCTAGCCACCACGAACAAAGTGGACCGGGGATCCAGCATCTCAAACAGCTTCGCCATATGCGCGCTGTCGACGTTGGATACGAAATGCACCCGCATGCCCGCACGCTGGTAAGCCGACAGTGAACGCACCACCATCTTCGGGCCGAGGTCCGAGCCCCCAATCCCGATATTCACCACATCGCGGATCGCCTCACCGGAAAAGCCCCGCCAGAGACCGCCACGCACCTTCTCGGAGAAGGAGCGCATCTGGGCGCGCACAGCGCGCACCTCAGGCATCACATCACCTTCGGGCGACGGAAACGGCCCCGACTTCATGTAACGCAATGCAGTATGGAGAACAGCGCGGTCTTCGCTTACATTAATTGTGTCACCGGAAAACAGACGCGCACGCCAGCCATCGAGATCGGCAGCCTTTGTCAGTTCAAGTAGAAGCTCAATGGTGCGCTGATCGACACGCTGCTTGGAAAAATCGACAAGGATGCCTTCGAGTTCGAAGGAAAGGCGGGAAAAGCGACCCCGATCAGAGATAAACAAATTTCGAAGATGAACTTGAGAAAGCTGCCTATGATGTTCAGACAGCGATTGCCATTCTGGAGTACTAGTGCTAACCATGAAGCCCACCGAATCATAAAAAAGGCCATTTAACTAACCGAGCAGCCCAATAATAAAAAACGAAACCTATAACCTACGAACCAACTAAAAATTCCAGGCGAATACCCACCCCAGATATGACCATTATATATATAAACCCAAACTCCAACTCAAGCGGAACTGGCTCCAAAGCAAATCCGCTCAACTCATTTGAATCCTTAAAGCCTTCTCCGGGAGATACAATATTAGCAAAATCAGGAACAACAATTTTTGGAAAAATTCCGCCCGAAATTTTCAAGCCAGGGAAAATCACTTTTGGAACATATGGCTCGGGCGACAAGTTCGTTGTCGATGGGTCCACGCAAATCGCCAAATGGAATTATGACTACAACAACGATCTATATTATTTTACTTTTTCAGCAAACACTTTTGGGAACATCACAGAAAACGGCAAACCCATGACATTTTGTCCATGGAACGAAGACCTTAACCAGTTAAGAAAAACAATGGGAAAGGGATCATTTTCATATGACTATAAAAATTACACAGTCTACGTCAACCCTTACATAAAGCCCATATCCTCTTCGATCTTCAAGGCATCAAAAGAAATTGACCTAATCACCATCACCGGCGAAGGCCCAACACTCTCCGACATTTCTGTTCAACACGCATCGAGACATGGCATCCTGATCCATGACGCACCAAATAGCAGACTTTCGAATATAGAGATATTCCTTGCGGGAGGGCACCGCAATCTTGAAAAGTCAATTTACATCGGAAACGGAATCGAAATTAGTAGATCAACTAATTCTGCGATAGTAGAGTCCGCCATCGCCACCGATATATTCGACAGCGCCTTTACAACTCAGTTATACGGGCCAAACGCGACTCTTTCAGATCACATCTGGAATGCTATAACAGCCAAACGCTGCGGAATGTCCGCTCTAGAAATATCAGCATGGGGTCAAGACAAGCGCATTACAAACATTAGGGTAAACGAACTAACATTTGAAGATATCGGCAAAAACTGCTGGTCTGGAAATCGCGGCGGATCCGCGATTTGGGTAGCCACATCGGAAGAAGACAGCTCTCAAATTTCAAATATACAAGTTGAAAACCTATCGGGAACCGATGCCAAACAAGCTATTAGACTAGACAATAACGCCGGGGAGCTATCGATCAACCAATTGAACGTCGAAAAATGCGATGCTCTATCCAAAGTAAGCTCAAAGAATTCCAGAGCCCGACTTAATTTACCCACGAGAGAGTGAGGAAAAATAAAAAAGCCCACGCATCATATAAACACAACCAAACTTATATTAGAAATGTGCCATCAAAATGGTCAAGACCTGGATGATTTAACGTAACTAACGTAGAGTGCTTTTGCGCAATTCACGTCTATCAGCCGTTTTTTCACGACATCCCCCTCCGAAAGCTCAAAGAGAGCTTTCACTTTCGAAAGGACTTCTCTCGCTTACCTCTTTTAACTCCATCGCCTCCCCAACGGATTCTCAGCGTCTAGTTTTTGGCTCTCCCAAAACCCCTGTTTTCCAACTCGAACGCTCCGCAACACACGGACTTATCGACGCACTATTTTAGAAAAATAAAGTTTCCCAAGGTACAGTTTCAAGAGACTCACAGAGAAAGAGCACTTAGTCTTTACCCCAAAACCATAACGTATGCGGTCTACGCCTTCAGACATCCACAATCATTTTTGTGGCGAATAACCGGAAATCTGACTTCCGGCGCAAAACGAGACCCTATTTAATCTTCTAATTTAATTATTCCTCACACAATGCATCTCTTAAAAAAGCTAACGATTTCTCTCTTTCACGACCAAGAATAAAATTAACTTTTGCAAAATCAATAGCCTCTACAGCCCGATCAACCTGCAACGGCCCTTCAACAATACGATCTGACAAACCAACCACTCGGAGCAAACTACGAGGTCTAGCCCCGAACTTAGGCGGAAGAACTGAAACAAAGGGTCTATTAAAGTTCACCGCAAATGCAGTTCCGTGAAATGAACTTGCGACAACATAATCCGCATAATAAAAGTTATCAACGAAGTCCTGCACTCTAGAAAAAGCATGCTGCTCATCACACCCCTTCATTGAGCGCAATTTCGCTGCCTGAGAAAAAAACACAAGCTTAAGACCCAAGGTGTCGGCAATGTCACGAGCCACGTTGTAAACAGTAGAATCAATAGATCGCTCCACTGAATAAATCAGCACATAAGGCTCTGACCTAGGGCGCTTTGGCTTAAACAGATCAAACCACTCCTGCTTACTCAAGAGCAAGGTTGGATCAAGAACATGATGTACGTTCTCGATACCCAAACCTTTGACAATATCCACACCACTCGACTCTCGAACGCCAATCTTTGAATATTTCTTTAGCAATTCGCGAGTTTCAGCAATCTCCTCCGATCTCAAAGAGTCTTTACCAAAAGACGCCGCATACGCAATTCGCTTCTTTCCAACAGGCGCAAAATCAAGAAAATGAGCCTTATCGACCCCTTGATTATAGTCACTATTCCATATTTGATCGCTTCCCGTCAGATAAACATCCGCGCCTGGAGGATTAAGAAAAATCTCATCGACGCTCTCATATCTATTACGAGACAAAGGGAGGTGCGCATTTACAAACGACTCAAAATTTCGATATTGATTAAGATAGCTGATAGCCTTCAACGAATATCGAGCCCATCCGCGTATTCCATTCCCCCCTCGAGACAACGATTCCGCTTTAATTCCACGCAAGGCTCCCCTTACGGTATAGCGCGGCTCCATATAGTTGATGACCTCCGGCTCAAAACCGAAACGCCGAACGGCTTCACATGTGCAATACGCCTGGAGAACAGATCCGAAATTTAGCACTTTATGTAAGGTAACAATCCCGACCTTTTTTTTTGTCATACAAATCTCACAATCTCATCAACACTTTTTCGCTCGGAATTCGCCAACTCAAGCTCATCTGGAACGGCACCACATGCAATAAATAACGTCACCACCTCTTCTGGCGGGATTCCACACAATGATTTGACTTTCCTCTCTGCGCCAGGACTCATCCCAGCATTCAATGGGCACGCGCCAATCTTCTTGTGATGTAATGCATAAAGAAGGTTCATGGCAAAAATACCGGAATCCATCCAACCGAAATTTCTCTCCTGGGCGCCTCGAAAACTACTAATATCAGCAGTCAAGACAATCGCCTTGTCAGCCAAATGCCCAAATCCCTTATTGCCATTCTGAAATGAAAGAACGGAATCAATGTCGTCTCTATTTTTAATAACATAAACTCGCGTTGCTTGTCGATTGCAAGCAGAGGGAGCGCTACGAGCTATATTAATAGCCTCCATCAAATCGTCTCCCGATATCTCCATGCTATCGAAATTCCTAACTGACGATCTCGATTTCGAAAACTCGACAAAAGAGGAATTAACGGAAGAGAAGTATTCATCTCTCGTCATCTTCTTTTGCTTAATGGGAATTGCCTCCGGCACTCTTTCAGCCAAAGCATTTATGGGAAATCTAATCTCATCCGGAACAATAACATTATTTGTTGCGTGCTCATCTAGATATGTCTTTAAAACACCAACCGCACAACGGAGAGTAGGATCACAGTTCCCATACAAATCAATAAATTTATTACAATCCTCGATCAGAGAAATAATTTTTGGATGCCCGAAATTCCATCGCCTATTTGGCATCGAAAGGCCTTTTTCAACAACATGATACTGATATGTTAAAAAAGCGACCATTCTACTCTTGCTGCTATTCACAGAAACTGAATTAGAGTGCTTAGCGTACCTAATAGCATCCAGAACAAAAACATAAAATATCTTCAATACTCTCAAAACAGGCAGAGCGAAACCAAGTCTCTTTTGCATTTCAAACCTCATCTTTTCGATTAGATACGAACCAATCGCCCGATATCTTGAAAAGTCTTCTTAATGCCATTTCGCCCCCTAAAAGACAGCCATCTCCGCCCATATATGTACAAGGGGCTTACTTCAACAGACAAAGATGTCACCTCACAGAACTTATTTAACCATACAAAAAAATCTACAACCGCACTTAGCTTTCTAACAACCATGCCTCTGGAGTTATTTGGCGAAATGTTGTGGGAACTTCTTCTCCAATAAACATAGCTATTTTTGATTGTTCGAATACCCCGTGGATGCGCCAACTTAATACAAGTAGCAACATCAGACCCCCAAGCCAAATCAAATCTCTGAAAACGACCAACACTTTCGAAGTGTGATTTTCGAAAAACAAACTCAACCATAAAGCTGTGTTGTTTGTTATACAGCCTGTCTTTTGCAAACTCCGCTGCAGTGTATAGCTCGGGGAACTCTGGAAATTTTGTTGAACAATCAAGATCTCCTCGACCATTAATGATTTTCACATTAAAGTGAATTAGATCAATGCAAGGCGCGGTTGCCAAATAAAGATTAAGCTTCTCCATACAAGCTTCATCAAGTCGATCATCGTCAGAGAAGAACCAGATCCACTCCTCATTTTGCACTAGATCAATACAACGCTCCCATTGTGAAACCAAGTCAGATCCACCGAGATTCTTCTCGAACCGTTTATAAAAAACATTAATTCGATCAGAGAAACGCGAGACAATGGCCTCCAGATCATGGGGACTTGCATCATCTCCAACATAAACAGTGAACTGCTTACAAGTCTGTTTCGCCAACGACTCCAACACCTCTTCAAGATAAACTAACTTGTATGCCGGGATGACAACAGCAATATTACTATTCTTATGCTTTAAATTGTTCATAGAGAACCACGTTAAGGGAAGACGCGTCAAGTCTGCTCATTGAACAAGGCGGCCATATAATTCAGCAGTCTGCCGGCCGATATTGGACCAAGAGTATTTGGTTCGCATCAAGTCTTCCGCGGCAATCTCCATGCGCTCAAGTTCCGCTGGTGAGCTTTCCGCAAAAGTCAAACACCGAGCAAGGTCTACGGGATCTTCCGATCGAAACACTAACCCCGTCGCACCATCGGTAACGACCTCCAACATGCCTGGTATGTCAGACACAATAACCGGTACGCCAAAACTCATTGCCATAAGCACAACGCCGCTTTGATATATCTTCTTATACGGTAACGCGATCACATCGGCAGAACGATAAAAATACGCCACTTCATCATCGCGAATATACCTAATCTCAAGTTTCACGCAATCCTGAAGCGACAGCGTATCAATAAACCTTTGATACTTCTCAAAATCATCTTTCCATACCTTTCCAGCGATGACGACACGCACTCGCCGTCTCACACGTTCGTTCAGATGGGGGATAGCTTTTAGAAGAACTTCAAGACCTTTGACTTCTTTTATCTGTCCGAAAAACAATACAACAAACTCATCACAGGAGAGATCTAACTGACGCCGAGCTTCCTCCTTACCCCCTACGTCCCTTTTGTATTCCAAATAATTTCCATGCGGAATTATGTTAATTTTTGACTCTTCTAGCTTTAGCTTGCTGCGAAGTTCGTTAGCGCTGAGCTTGTTGTGGGCAATAACAGCCGAAGCTAAACCATAGATCCATTTATTCAACAAGCCACTAGAAACGCCAGGAACAAAAGACTCCACATCATGTGACGTCACGACCACCTTCATTCCAAGCAGACGACTAAGAGCAACATTCAGAAGCTCAAGAAAACCGGAATGAAAAAAATGCAAATGCGTCAATTTTGCCCCATGCCGCTTTGCATGCAGCACAGCACGCATCGAACCTCTCAGAAAACGAAACGCCCTGATTACCTTTGGTGCACTTCCATAGATGCCGTTGAACGGCTTTGCAACAGGAAACCTACCTGACTCACCACAAGTCTCGTCGCATGTAAGGAGAATCGGCAAAATCCCATTGTTAGCCAACCCTTCACATAGAGAGAAGTCGTAGTAATCCATCCCGCCGTGCCCACCAACGGGCTCAATCATTGCAGTATAAATAACATCACGACTCACAAATATCCCCTCCCGTGGCCCTCAATTTTTCCACCTTGCTTCTTGACAAGATACATTCCATACAAAACTGCTATCAGGAAAACCGACGACTCAAACCCAAAAGCCAGCCTCCCAGAGGTAAATGAAAATATGAATATATATATCAAGTAGCATTGAACCGCCCGTATGAAATTCTCCTCAGAATCCAAAAACTTAAACAAGCGAAGGCGTCGAGAAACGGAAAGAGCAAAAGCATATTGCGCACAAAATAAGGCCAGACCTACGATACCAAACACGAAGACCACACCTGTAAGTCCATTGTCAGAGGGATGAAAATACCCAAACACTCCCGAAAAACCTTCGTTCCACTGGCTACTCAACATCCCATTTCCAAAGAACGGGCTACTAATTATGTATGGCACAGCAACCTCCATCTGCAGCAAACGTGAATTTGCAGACGAGTCAGAACCTTCCTTACCTGTAGCTAGAACCTGAAAAGCATCTATGTACTTCTCAAAAAGTAGATCTATTTTTTCCGGATAAACGTAAAAAGCCACCACGAGAAGAATTAAAATCGCAACAACAGCCTTCAGCAAGTGCCCCACGACCTTCAGACCACGACCGTACAAGAAAAGAACAATCACTATTGCCATCAGCATGGATATCAAAGCAAATCTACCACCATCGAAAATCAAATAGTAAAGAAGAAATGGAAAAGCATAAACCCCGTGTCTAATATTCGACTTTAAAATTCCGGAGATCGAAAAAAACATAAACATAAAAATAATGAAGGTAGGGTCAAGAACGAATTTATCGCTACCTTCCGCAAAAAAACCTGCGCTAGCTTCAAACTTAGCTGGATCAATGAGGATCTTTGCGGCGGAGTTGATGACTAAAAACCCCCAACCAAGAACCGAAAAGGCAGACGCAACGTTGGCGACCTGAATTTTTTTTCGTCGGATAAGCCAAATAAGATACAAAGAAAAGCCTGAGATAAAGTACTGCCTCATACACATGACGCCAAACAACAGGGGCTGCTCAAATACGGAGTATGCCGCCCAAGCGGATGCAATCGGAACGTACAGAATCATGATCAGTACATATCGTTCAAAAAGGCTGAACTTAAATCGGCCAAGTAGAACAACATAGCAGACCAAAACACAAGAAAGGACTGTCCAAATTTCAGAAAAAACAAAAAAACCAGGCAAGTACTTTGTCGTCGAAAAAGTAAGCGATATAGCAACAGCCAAGAAAAATATTTTCACGACAGCATTTGCCTTATAAATTCGCAATTGAGCAAGACCTGTCGGTAATGCTTCAAATTAGCCCTACGCAACTAGAAAAATCGAAACAACAGCTAATGATAAGCTAAAAATCAACTGGTATCGAAGCTTCCCCAGCACGCCCTTAATATCTATCAAAGAAAATTCGCTTCTTAAAACAAAGCCATATGCTGCAACAGATACAATCGCTCCAATTATCGCACCGACTAAAATCCCTTTACCTCCCAGAAAAGCCCCAAAAGCAATAGACGAAATTAAATATGCGAAAGATTCGCTAAAGGCCGGAATTAGATTTGACCGAGACGCCCCGAGCCCGAGCATCAGCATCGACAAGGGCAAACAAGCATTGCGTATTGCAGTCGCGACTAGAAGCCACCCTAGCAACGGATACACAGCGTGCGCGTAGTTACTACCTACCCACACACTCAACAGACTCTCACCAAAAAAAGCATATATAAAAATTACAGTCGCAAAACCATAAATTACATAGATTACAACCTTTCCCGCCAATGCCAAGGCTGCCCCAGCGCTATCCTGAAGCTTTAATCGAATAAACTGAGGTGAAATCGGTGCGAGAATCGCCTGAGACACACCCACCAAAACATTGACTACAGTCACACTTAACGCAAAAGGAGTAACCATATCAAACTCAAAATAGCCGACAAAGGTCGTCGACAAAACAGACACTATCAATACATTGATATTTAGAACTGAGAAAACGCCGTACATTTTAAGCATTTTCCTGAGGTCACCCCAATCTCGCTTAGCTTTTACTACATCATCAAGAAAAGAGGGAAAATATCGAACCAGGAAAAAATAAGATACGGGCACCACAACCAAAGAGGAAATGGCATACGTACTAACAAAGCTGAAAAGAGCTACCGAATAGATAGCCACAAAAAAAACACCAGCAAGTAGAACTGCTTTTGATATTACCTGCGAGTAAGCCCAATATATATTTTTTTGATTTCCAATAAAGATCCCTGCAAACATGAGGGATGCACTCTGCAATATCGCAGCACAGCCTAAAATGAGCACACAAAGAGAAAACTCTTTGATCAGATTTTGACTTATATCCTTTACAAACAAAGGATATCCAAAAGCATAAAAAATCGTCACAAGGAGCATGGCAAAACTAGCCACAACCCAGACCAAGAGCCCACCAGATGCGACACGATTGAAGCTAACTCCTTTTTCACCGTAGAGCGTTGTGGCCGTACATCTTGAAACTGTGGTCATCACACCAATAGCAAGTGCCTGAGCGTAAGCAACCATTGGAAAAGAAAGATTCCACAAAAGAAACTCATTCTTAGTTAAATATCTAGCCAAGATGGCCGGGAGAATCAAACTTACAAGAGCCCCCATAACTCCGCTTAGTACATTTGCTGCTGCATTCGTAGCCCAAACAGATCTATATGAAGACATTTTAAAATCAACCTAGCTTTTATTATTTAACGCTCTAAAATCATTGAAACCAGAAATAAAACAATGAGCACCTCTAAAAAGCCCTGACTTTCATCTCGAACGCTTTGCAACCCCTTGATTTATCAATGCGCACTTTTTGGAAAATAAGGTTTTTCGAGGCACTCCAATGATTAAGCGCTCAAACCCTAAATATTCTTTTAATATTTCAAAAATCGCCATATGTAACTAATCAACCGCAAGATTTACAGAAGTTAAGTGCACATCGCGAATTGAAACTTCAGGACTCCTTGTAGATTTCGCACTCGGCCAGCATCTTGCCGGCCAGATCCTTGGCCGAGAGCAGCGGCTCGCCGTCCAGCGGCCATTCGACGCCCACGGTCGGGTCGTTCCAGGCCAGACTGCGCTCGAATTGCGGGGCGTAGTAGTCGGTGGTCTTGTACATGAAGTCGGCCGACTCGCTGGTCACCAGGAAGCCGTGCGCAAAGCCCGGCGGAATCCAGAACTGGCGGTTGTTCTCTTCGGACAGTTCGACCCCGACCCACTGGCCGAAGGTCGGGGAGGATTGGCGCAG
>APMI01027441.1_pt1 | contig 10363 bp, 5 predicted proteins | sample 667938 | NCBI WGS metagenome assembly APMI01 (sample SAMN01084076, study PRJNA167559) | wastewater metagenome | biome: Wastewater | place: Denmark: Ejby Moelle, Odense | collected 2011-11-28
TGATTAATTTAGTATTTTTATAAGAAATTTTGCTGAATAAAAATATATTGTTAAAAATGCGGGTGCAAAATGACGAGAATAAGAGAAAGCTATAATAAAAATATCAGAAATTCAAGGCTAGTCATCTTCAAATATTAACGAATCAGAGCACATCACCAGCTTTAGTCAACCGAGATCAAAATTCACCATCAAAGAAAAGAACATAATTGGATAATTTCGATGATGTCAGATTTGAGAAAATGTTATAGTCGATGCCTAAGAATGACAGAGTACTGTAAGTAATGCTGACAGATCCCGATATCCATCAACGATCTGAATAATTAAAGAAATAAGCTTAACAAAATACAATGAAGACACTCATTTGTTCATTTCCAGACCGGTATCGATCTTTATTGTAGTCCTAAGCCAAACTCAAGATATTATAAAAATGTAGTAAAGAAAAGTAAAGTAAATATGTCAAATAAACTTAAATGTTAATGTAGAAACTATTCGCAGCGTAAATGAAAATCAAATAGTTAAGTGGTATTAATGATGAATTAAGTTAAAAGATCAAACAATGCTAAGCTAAAAACTACGATCAATACAGCGAGTAAATAAAACGAAAATAAACAATTATATTCTAAATGAGAGATCAAATCGAAGTGCTTGAAAAGAAATGCAACAAAATAAAGTAAGATCATAATCGTGCGAATTCTGTGATTCTTTAACTACGAGATCAGTAATAACAAACAATAAAATAAACGCACAGGTTAGTTTAAAAGCTGAAATAATTGTAATAGAAGCTATCGAAAGCGCATAAGAAATTATTATAACACGATAATGATAAGAAATCGGAGATAAACTATGCGAATTAATTACACAAAAATGAGTTGAATGAATATAAAGATAAAATATCACATTTGTAGCAATTACTATAACAATCAAACATCCGTGCATAATATAAATAATCTTTAATAGTATTATCATAGAAATAATATGGTTAAAATTTGCAGAAAATTGAAGATTAACTGCAGAAAAAGCATTAAGATTTGCAGAATTTAAGACAGGAACATCTCTAAGCTTTGAAAACTATTGATTAATTATAATAAAGAATCAATAGTCAGAATTAGTGCTATATGAGGGAAAATCAAATAGCAAATATGCAGAGAGAATAAATGAAGAGGAATTTGGATAAGGCTTATCAAAATAATGGATAAATTAAGGCTTAACTATAAGTAAAATCATAACTAATAAAAATGTTATAGAAATCAGTGTAATGTCTAAAACTAACATTTGAGTCTGACATTGCACTTAAAAATAACGAATGGCTGTAACAAAACCGAGAATTGATCAAACTCAAAACTTAACTTCAACTAAATATGAATTTAGCATAAGCATCAAAATAATCAGAACAAAGGCTTACTGTATAACTGTTAGCACTGCAAAAATAAAAATAAAGAATGCAGGCTCAAATAAACAGTCAAAACGAAAAAATATCATCAAGTGAAGAAGTGTTTCGAAAATATATGAATAAAATTGCATAACAATAAAATACTTGTTGTTAACTTGAATTTCAAATTGAAAATTGGATAACCTGCCATTCACATTGCGTATAATCTTAGAGTGATTAAATACAAAAGTCAAAATAAACATGTTTAAGTAGTCGATCCGTATAAAAAGTAGGACAAATTAGTAATATAAAATACTCAAAATAGAAATTTATGACAAATAAAAAGATAGTTTAGTATTAGAAAATTATTGATAAATTAAAACTACAAGTAATAAACTTGACTACAAATGCAAAATTACACAAATCGAATGGAACACGTATCGTAAAATAGTTGATTTAAGAGAACAAACAATTAAAATCATAATTATAAAATTTCAAGACTCCATCAAAGTTCATAAAATTAATTCAAATCTGATAAACATTACTAACCGACTATTCCTATTTTTAATGTATTTACTGTAATAAATTTACATACTTTGATATATTATTTATAAGACAATAATCAAATATTTTATATATCACACATATTACACATTGATACATTAATTCTTAACTTTTAACAGGGCGAATGAACCATTATTAGGCACATTGAGTCCGTCGATCCAGCCACGAATTAATTATGCAATCTGGACGGGTTTTGCCCATTTTGTGAAGTCACTCTTTGGCATCGCCTGTCTATTCGATTATGTGTCCATTGTTTATGGCAGAAGAGTCACCACTCTCTGTTATTTACCTTGCTTTATGAAATACTCAGTTAAATTCAAAGCTAAAGAATGCACTCCAGTTTTGGCGACAGCATATCCAATTTGATCAGGTTGTGGTTATTTAAACACCGATGCAGCTCCAGTAAACACAACTAATCCTTTATCATTAAGGTATTTAGTAGCCAGATGTGCAGCCAATAGACCGGGCATTAGATTAACATCGAGCATATTGTTAGTCTTACTCATATAATCATCATCCTTAATACTGCCGCTGACCCACCCTCCAGCAGTCACCACAATAGAATCAAACTTACCAATATCTTTATCGTTCTTCAACTGTGATAATACTTGCTTGTTGTTCTATGATGATGATAAATTTGATTGAAGAGTGAAGTTTTTATGAGCTGACTCGGATTTTGTGAAATCTATGTTTGTTATCAAATAAGGCTGCAGAGTTTTTGTAACCAGGCGGCCCAGTTGACCGTTGCCACCAATACACAAGATTCTCTTAGTTGCCATTATATATATCTATTGCTTATTATGCTGAATTAATTCATAACATATCTCAAGTTCATTATGATATTATTTATAAATGAAATATTGAAGTAAGACGATATTTGAAATCATTTTTATTTTATCGGTTATTTCTTTTTACTAGTCACAGGTTGTTTCTATTATAAAGCTAGTAAAATAGGTCCTTAATTAACAATAAAATTGGTGATACTTTATCTTACAGTTTTAAGTAATTCTCTATAATCCTTACTGACAAATTTCATCCAATAGGGATGTTCTCCATAAGTCTTCCAATTGGAGGTGGTGTCATTGACTCCCATGAAGACCCGTGTGATAATTCTGCCATCTCTATATGGAGCAAGACTGACTAAGAACTTCTTGTCTGGGTTGTTTACCAGTACGTGTCTGATGAATAGTTATACGTTTTGCTATATTGCTGTTTTACAGGATTAGTCTATTGCTGTTATCGGTAAATATCCTGCCTACTCTTCTGTTTTATCTTAGGGCTTTTATTTTTATTATTGGCTTTATTCTTTGTTATGGACTTGGCTTCTTTTTACGATTTAGTTGTAGAGTTAATAAGTTTCTTGCTTAAAGTAGCCATCAAATGCGTTAATTATACTTCTCGAGGGAAGTTAATCTTTATCTGAAATAATTTGTTTCTTTTATAAAATGTGTCGCATATTTTTGGCCGAAAAATCAAAACATAGACAATAAAATATATTGAATTTGGTCAAGGCTGTTCTCTGCACCATATTGAACTACTTCAATATTTTCATAAATTTATCTTTATTCTGTAAGATATCAAAAGTGAACTATGGAGATTTTTGATGTTGCCACACAAATACTTCGTTAACAAGCTCTATTTTTAAACAATACTTATTGGAAAATCCATATACTTCACTGAGCAGCCTAATAGGTGATATTTTGAATTAGTTACATTTAGCAATCAAAGGGATATGAATGGCACCTTTCACAACTTTGCAGTTATCGATCAAAGTGCGATACATTGATTATTGCTTTTTTATTTATTACTCATTTTTGCGAAAATAACTTATTTTCAGTGTTTCGTAGCTCATTGGAAATATTTTGAACACTTTTCTTCCTAAATTCTTCTGGATTTTTAATAGTATGTTTAAAATAGCTTATTGTTTTAGTCCTGCTTTTTCAGTTATTAAATCAGCCTTGCAGTATCCCAAAGGTTTAAATTAAAACTAATCAAGATTTATTTAAGGTTATTATTTATTATTAGTTGGCTATTTATTTTCAACTTAGTTATTTTGTACTTTCTCTGATGTTCTCTGTTCTTATATTTTATTATTACTAATTTCAGCGTCCTTGATTGTTTTTGATTCTGACAGTGGTTTTTAGTTCTTAATTTACTATTACGAATCATAAATTTAATCTACTCTATGTGCCTATGCATCCTATGGTTATTATTCATTTAATGTTAGCCTCTTTAAACTTTCAGTTTCTGCTTCATGTTTTACTGCTTTCTTCTGATTTTTACCTCTCTTGAGCTGAGGTATGTCTGCTTTCAAAACATTGATGATTTACTCAAATATTTTCGGTTACAGTTCATCAGCTAGAAAGTAATTTCTTTAAGTAAAGTAGTCGTATTGATCAAGAAATAGATGACAGTATGCTCTTTTTTGTCTTCTGCCTGCTCTCCCTATTTATTGAATATAATTCTCTACGCTCTTAGGCATATTGATATGAATAACACAGTCTAGATTCTAAAAATCGAGACCCATACCTAATGCAACAGTAGCAATAACAATTTTAGTTACTCCTCTTCTAAATTTCTCCAAAGTCTATATTTTCTCCTTGTGTTCTAGCCCTGAATGATAAATGGAGCACATCATACCAGAATTTCTCAAATAATTAGACACCTCCCCCATAATTCTTTTAGTCCTGCAGTACACTAATATACATCTACATTTTCTAATCTGAGGTTGTGATAAATAATTCAATAATCCTTAATATTTCTATGATAATTTCTAACGCGATATTGTTACGAATAAGTTCTTATTTATTGTTGACTACGAACGAATTGTCTATACTATATTCAATTTTTATTGGATTGACTGCTGGGTTTATAAGTTTGCGGTTGCTGTCAAACATAGAATTACCGGATGGCCGGATTTATATATGAAGTGTTTCAGAACTATGTCTTATAAAGTTAAATATGCTGCACGGAAACTATGGGATAATTATGACATTGAATGAGCTTAATCTATACATACGAAGTTTATGGGAGGAAATTATCGGACGTGATACATGAAGTCAGTCAAAAAACTCTATGGAGTAATATAAAGTAGTTGAATTTTACCCTATTTAACCATTTTTACTATTCTATCCTTCTGTTCATGGTCAAGTAAAGAACTAATACATGCTGCAGGCAGATCAGATGGCAAATGGTCAATTTGATCAAGCATCAAGGAAACCAAAGGGCTGACTATGATAGAGAGTCCTTTTTGTATTATGGAGGCAAGAAGATATGTTAAACTTTTGCCTGAAGCTGTCTATGAAACAAATAAAGTTGATTTACCTTAAAGGATGTTTCTGATAGTTTCATATTGGCCCTCTCTAAAAGTTTTAAATCCAAAAATATCATGAATCAGCTTCTATAAGTTTTCTCTTTCGTAAGTTTTAGGTATTTAATAAACTAGCTTTTATTCTTCAGAATCTGATTCATCCCCGACATTAATCTTCACAAATAATGCTTTAGACAAGGAAATTGTATAAGAGTTATATAAATTTTACTGATCCAATTAAATTTCCGATTTCATTAATCCATTTCTGCCATATATCCTTTTCATTTTACCACCTTTAGTCAACATTCTTAAATTTTTGTTAATTCCACCTACAAATCGATCTCTATATTTTCTTTTGAGATCCATTTTAACATAGTTAGCTTATTTCTTTATTTTCTTCTTCTTGCCTGTTGTTTTAGCCTTTGCTGCTTCTTCGTCTTTGGTTGGTGATTTTTTAGCTGCTTACTATGAGTTGCATTATTTTTATTTATTGTCTTATCCTTATTACTTCCCTTAATTCTTTTTATCTTTGTTAGCTTATGCTGGTTCTGCATCTAAAATTTTCTTAAGATTTTGACTGAGCTTCCACATTTAATGCTTATTTTTTCTATCCATATCAGCTTTTTGCTTTGCAGAAATAACATTTTATGCATCAGGTTATTATACTTCGACATGTTGCTTGAGTGTACATCTGGGCGTGAATATCATTTTCTTAGTCTGTGAGTTTTGATCTTTAGGTTTCTTTCCACTGACAGCAGTACTGACAGCCAATTTAAGTTCCTAATCAAAATCGATCTCCTACTTCTGCGCCTGAATTTAAAACTTAAACGCTTGACTGGCATCAAAATTGACTTCTGCATTTGATTATTTCATTTAATTATTTTTATCTTTATCTTTTTATTTACCAGGCTAGTCTGGTGGAGACTGACCCATGTTCGCATGCTGTGCTCGACTACGAATTGATTGCATTTGTGATGCCATGTGATAGTTATCATGTTTTAAGTAAGGTCTGCTTCGTTAATAACATTGTACCTCATTTATTTGGCGCTTATTCTCTCTATTTATATATATATGGGTTTACTATTTATAATTACTGTCCTATTACTATATACTATTAGCACATTCTTCCATATTATCGATAGATAAATAAAAAGGATGCGACACTCCCAACATGGCGCGTAGATGTTAAAACCCTCAAAATTCTACTAATTCAAATAATTGTAATATTTCAAACAGATCCTGCGTAAACTGTAAGACAGTCACACAAAATAGATATTACCTTTGTACATTAATAAAGTGTACACTAAATAACTGGATCATAATCAATATGTCTATATACCTTAGAGAAGTATTGATGGGTATAATTGTGGTATTCCTATCTAATCTGATGATAGTACCAGGAATAAGACTTAATTGAGTAAGAAAGTGTGGATGTTCAGAGTATAAAATAAAATTGATCAGATTTTTAGAAAAATTATAGGGCTTACTATGCCAATAGTATGCAAATTTCATCTTGCTGATCAGTTACAAATATATACATAATGTTAGCTATAATAATATGCATACAATCGCACAATATATCGAAAGGGAGAACAACTGATAGGCATATTCTACATAATATAAGGGTAAGTAAAAGTAATAAACTAAAAGACAGGCATCGCTACAAAACTGATCTCAAAATACAACTATATAGGTTTATAATAATTACAGGCATAGTCATCGACATATTTTTGGACGATGGTAAACCTATTAAATTAGGTACTTTTGTGAAGAAGTGTGATTAATTTATGAAATCTGTGCCTAGTGGCGATGCTGGCTTCAATTAGTATGTTAGATCCAAGAAAATATTGCTTAAATTGAGAGAAACTATGACAGCAAGTAAACTAAATCGTAAGAAAAGACAATAAAAATAGAAAAGATCAGTGTCTAATTAAAGACTACAAGGAAGTCAATTGAACACTGGATTACAATCGTGCAGGTCATAATTATATAAATAAAACTTATTAAAAAGACTGTAGATGAATAAAAATTTTAATAATACCCAAGTAAGTCGATTCTTAAATGATTTGGTATCGATTGGATCATTGATGAAAAATAAGAGCAGCATTCGATGAAGAGTTTGAGGGAAAAAATTAATAATAATTAATTATTTTTACACATTTTATTCATTTATCGTAAACAACTTTATTGAATGTAAAATTAATCCATAGAAATTGCACAATTGTATAAACTGCACACAAAGAGATTATTGAGTATGTATTGTGATATAATAATGTTATAAATTTATAAGTAATAATCTAACCACTGCGATAACAGATGTACGGCTACGCAACTCCCAACCCTCGATATTATGCAGATACTCAATCAATATACCCGCCAGTATCTGCAATACAACAGCAGCATTATAATTCAAACAGTGTGGACAGATATGCAAAATTCCGCAGTCAGCCCGTCAACCTAAGTCGTGCTAATCCCTAACAGCAATATAATCATAATTTAGGCAGTAGTAACATATACACAAAACAGGGATTACTCAAGAGAAATTAAGTCGGCTGGGATGCTGTCAAATTGACAGAATATGTCACATAGCAGATTTCAGAGGATTATCTCAAAAATCAGAAAATATTAGATAAGTTTAGAATATAAGCTGAATAGCAGAGAAGGAAGAAAAAGTTTGGACATGCGCTTTCTGGTGTGTTTGATTATAGAAGCAATATTTAACTTCCGCCCATTTCATCACCTGTACCTGTAGTACATTAGCCTACACATTCACAAGTACTAAGCTACCATCACTCAATATAAGAGGATGATGAAATATAAGTAGAGCAGCCTCGGTTTCGTAATGTCGGAGTCAACACACATAAAATGTATGAAAAAATACAACTGCAAAAATATTTACGATTAATGAATAAATACTAGAGTTTGAAAGAGAAGTACCATAAAGAGAGAAATCAGCGTAGATTGGAAAAGAAGAGGTATTAGCAAAGAGAGTAATAGAAGCAGGAATAAATGCAATCCATAGATAAAAAAAAGCATATCTAATCAGAATTAGTCAATATTTCCACAAGGCTCAAAACTAGCAATTAATTTCTTTAGGATCAGCTAAAATATTCAAAGATAACGTAACACAGTAACCCGAACAACAATAGTAACACAAATTTCAAGCAGACCCCAAAACACAGCGGACGTAGACTAAAAACCGAACCGACAGCAATGCAGCCTTAATAGTAATAATAGTATTAAAGACGGCATATTTAACCAATAGTAATTCCATAAAATCCAATGAAATAGTATATGTAGTCAAGCTCAAGAAAAACAAAGACACCAACTGTAGTCTACACAACTAGGAAATACACTGATTTGCATAAAGTGACTCAATATTCTTGAATATTTAACTGTATTTATATATGTATTGTGTATATTATAATATCATATAAATATCCACGTGAAACTAGTAAGTATAAGTAGTATGAGTTTCAAACAACTTGTGGTAGGTGCGTCAGGCATCTATCTGTCCTATTTGAGCATATCTGTCATATCTGAGCGACTGTATGTTTGCATATACTCAGCTATTCAACTTCGTACCCGTCCATTAAAGATCCATAACAGTCACATAAATTTATATATCCCAGTCTGCTTGTCTGGTTTTCGGGTCTGCTCTGTGCACTGTTCGGGTGGATCAAAGGCAAGACTAATAAATAAGCACCCAATCCTATACCCATAAGAGAGCAACTATTGTTGGGTGTATTATTTACCGCCAATATGCTCTGCGCTAACTATGCGCTACTCTATATTGATTACTTAGAACAAGCTTTGGGCAGAAATTCAAGGTATCTCATGGTGGTCATCGTGGGAGCATTCTTCAGTAGAGTCAAAAAAGGATCTACGTTGAAATTGCCGCCTCAAAAAATTCTGGTTGCTGCAGTTATTACAGCGGGAGTTCTAATATTCACCTTCTACGGAGTACATATCATAATTATATTCAGTCGAAAAAACACGGTTCTTCTCATCGTGATGAATCCTAGAGTTGGAAAGGCTATGTAATGCTAATAGTTTCAATAACTGCAGATGCTCTGTTTAGTGACAGTCAAGCATATTCAAAACATTGGTTTAAGCCAACAGCAAATCATTTATTCACATCTGCAAATTTCTTCACATTCTTGATAGTCCTAGCATTCTCGTTTGTGTCAGGGTAAGGTTTTGAACAGATCCACTTCTGCATAAACCATCCGACAGTAATGCTGGATATCTTCGTGATGGGCGTACTACAAGTGCTAGGCCAAGTCTCCATATATTACGTGGTGGTTAATTTCAAACAGCACATGTTCCCGCTAATTTCAACCACCAGAAAAGTATTCAGTGTCTTTTTATCTATAATTATATTCGGACATGTACTCAATGGCATGCAGTGGCTCGGTATTTTGCTTGTATTTGTTGGGCTTGGGTATTAACTTAATTAGGAATTGCAAGGCAAAAAAGATAAAGGTAAAGATAAAGAGCAAGTTAAGGTTTAACTTGGTAAAAATACAGTACCTGAGACAGTTGAATAATAAAATAAAGATGTTTCTATTGTAGGACAAAAAGCTAGTCCAACACGGAAAAGAGATTGATTGTTTTAAAATATTCTATATGTCTACTTACTACTTATTGTTTTGGCTATTAAAATATGTAAAAATGCATCGGCCGGGAATCAAACCCGGGTCGACAGCTTGGAAGGCTATTATTCTACCACTAAACCACCGATGCTTTCTATCCATGTGCTTTTAAAATACCTCAAAAATGGAAAAATTAAAAAAATGTTAATAAAAATCACAGTAAGTTAATCTTAAAATAATCTTAAAGATGGTGAAGTAATCAAAATTCTCACATAGCTTGTCATTTTTGAGCTCATCTCATTATTTTTGACGATTTAGTTCAAAAATTCTACGTGAATGTATGAAGACAAATTATTTCTACAATTGTATACTAATTTCTTTAAAATGCATAAATAAGGCATTATGTATATTTGTTGCCAAGTTACAAGTTTTAACTCAATTAAAAGGATTTAATCAGCGATAACTATATTGATAGAAAATATAATTAATTAAAAAAATTCTAACCGATCCTTTAATTTGATAAAT
>APMI01047304.1_pt1 | contig 10356 bp, 2 predicted proteins | sample 667938 | NCBI WGS metagenome assembly APMI01 (sample SAMN01084076, study PRJNA167559) | wastewater metagenome | biome: Wastewater | place: Denmark: Ejby Moelle, Odense | collected 2011-11-28
TAGGCGGATTCGTTGCTGGAGTTGTGGTTGTGGTTGTGGTTGTGGTTGTGGTTGTGGTTCCAATATTCATATTAGTTGTAGTTGTTGTCCCATCTGCATTATTCACTACTTTTTGAACACCTGTTGTTGTTTGCGTAGCATCAGGATCTTGTGAATTGAACACAGTGTCAACAATATTATTAGGTGTTTCTCTACCTATCAAACCTTTACCAGGGCTCTTTTCTGTTCTATTCTCAAAATGCAAATGAGGGGAACTAGCATCTGCATTCCCTGATGTGCCGGTAGTTGCTATAATTTCACCCTCACATACTTCTTGATTAACTGTTACCAAAACACTCTCTAAATGAGCATAAAATGCATATCGAGTGTTGCCATTTTCGTCTATTATTTCAATAGTAACAGTTCTACCATAATCACCTACATCTTCAGTTTGAACAGCAACAACTTTACCATCTTTAACAGCAAGTGCATCTGTTCCTACGGGAGCGGAATAATCAAAACCCTGATGGTTTTTACTATTTGGTATGCCATCTGCTGTTCTAACCTTCCCAAAAAGGTTAGAAGCACGATTTTCTCTGATTTGTGGATCCTTAATAGGGTCTCCGGGTACCATTCCATCTGGATCAATAAATCTGACAGGATTGTTAAAACAATAGGTATATGGACTCCACTTTCTATACATTTCAGACGCTGGGTCAACACTATGCCAACAACCGATTTGAGGATCATAAAACCTAGCCCCGTAATCAAGCCAATTCAACCCCCAATCATCCTGCATTTCTTTGCCGTTGTAAAGATACTTGTTTTTTGTGGTAGTTATCGGGCTATCAGTTAATCCGGAGATATTCATACCAAAAGGGTAGTAGCTGTTTACCTGCCGTATTATTCCGGCCGGGGTAAAGGTTACGCGCACATTGCCCAGGTGGTCCTTGAGATAGTATTCGGCCTGCACGCCACCGGTAAATATAATTCGGCCTTCGTCAAAAAGCATATACGACAACGAATTGTTTTCGTAAACGAAGTTTCCGACATAATCGGTCCATGCAGTTAAATTGCCGGAAGGATAGACCGATTTACGTAGCTTTGTACCGGTGGCATTATATGCATACTCAATCCGGTTATAATAGTTGTAATTCAACACTGTGGGCTGGTTAAGCCGGTTATATTGTATGCCCTGGAAGTTTTTATTTACATCCTTGGTAAGGTTACCATTTCCGTCGTAAGCATATTCCCAGGTACTGGGCGTAGCGGCAACAGGTACTGCTGTCATTCCATTATCACTAAAATCGCCATAATTATTGCCGGCTATCAAATCATTTACACCAATCAGTTGATTGCCTTTGTAGTAATAAGTTAGATTGTCAATAATACCGGCGGTTTTATTGGGTGATAACAAACCGGATCGGGTTAGAGTTTGTATATTCCCATTCTGGTCGTAAGTAATGTTATTCTCACTGTATTTATTGTTTGAATTCCAGCTGCCGTTTAGATATTCGCTGAAGTTGGCATTTTGCAATCGGCTTAAAGCATCATATTGGTATGTATAACCTTTAAGCCCGGTGATGGAAGCGGTTTGCCATTTCATGGAAGCAATATTTCCGTTAAATTGTTTGGTACTTGTAAGGTCGCTGAATGGCACATCATAGGTTAGTTCCATTCCAAACAAATCACTGCCTAATGTTGCAGGATCATTTATCTTCCTGAGCCATCCACGTATATTATAAAGGTAATCTAACTTTTTATATCCGGCTGCTAATTTTTTGTTAACCAATTGTCCCAGTTCGTTGTATGTCATTTCGCTTATAACCGTTTCGGGCATGGAGTATGAACCGGTAAGCTGTATTTTCTGCTTCTTAGCCCTCCCTACCTGGTCATATTCCATCTTTTTGATAACAGTTATATTTGTACTTCCTACGGTATGATATAGGTTTGATTGTATTACCTTCCCTACAAAGTCATAATTGCTGCTATAAACATCACTGCCACCCATATGATTGCTACTGATGGTTTGAATAGCACGGTTATGATCGTCATAAAAGTTTGTAGTTGTAAGCCATGTTCCTATTCCAAGTACACGTTGGCCTGTAGCCAACCCTTTGGTATTTTCAAAATAGTATATACTACTACCTTCAGTGTCGCGGTATGTTGAAATATTCTTAGTATCAAGGAATGGCTGGCACCCTGGGAAACCATAAGTATCGTAATACACAGCAGTAAGATAGGTGATTGTACCATCGGCTGGTATAGGATACGAGTTTTCAGTATAACCTATTACAGCATTGGAAGTATTTCTATCTTCATAATAGGCCCTTGGCGTAGCACCGGTATATTTAGTATTAATATCCGCTTGCATTACAGCCTGTGTAGCAGTTTTGGTCAACTCACCGGTAATAATCGGTCTGTTAAGGACATCGTAACGGGTAAACGACCATTTGTTCGTTGTCCTCTGTAAACCATCCTGCGACAAAACCAGGCGGTCCCGGTCGTCATATACCATATAAACAGGTTCAGCTCCAGGTAATTGTTTTAATATCATGCGTTGACGTGAGTCGTACTCATAATAATAGCAATAATCACGCACAACTGCAGTAGTTGGAGTAAGTGGTGTAGTTAACCCATTGGTATAAACTGCTTTTGGAGGCAATACATAACGTAATAAACCGAAATCATCGTAAACGTAATAAGTGGATAAGGTTTCCGTGCCGGTAATAGCGGTTTTTAGTAAAACTCTGCCAACTTTGTCTTTATATTCACGGGTTATATTATTATTTTCATCAGTAATTTCGGTAACGTAGAGTTGATTAACAGGATAATAGGTAGAAGGATCAACTATACAATTATTGCTGCTATTCACGGTCCAATATACAACTTCGGTTGCTGTGTTTGTTTTATACGCAATTTTCTGGGTATGCCCGGATAAGGGATTATTACTGGTTTCTGAAACTGGCTGCCATATTAGACCAGGAGCACCTTGTTCGAGAACACGGTTTAGTGGAGAACTTTCAAATACTTTAACGGCCCGTGGATAATCATCTAAAGCTATATTCGTAAATCCCGATCCTGCTTTATAAAAGTTAGCGCACTGGGTAAGAGCCGTAGTAGTTGCTACAAAAGCACCGTTGTTGTTGGCTGAAGATGCATAAGGAAGATAACTGGTTTTTTCACGACCAAAATCGTCGTATATGATAGGCACTATCATATCACGAAGCCCTGGAGTAGCTTGGACTTCTATATTTTGTTTTGGTCTTCCTAATCCATCAAAGTACTGTACATTTTGTGTCCTTGTTTCGACAGGCAACCCTCCAAGCTGACTTCGGTTTTTTACAGGGATCTGAGGAGTAAGAACATATATGAAATTTTGATCATTGCTGGGAATGATCAATTGGGCAAAAACAGGAGCTACAGCCTGAATTTGCAATAATATCAGTATGTATAATATTTTACGCATAATCATGGAATAAAGGAGTAAAATTGGCTGTTATGAATGCAAATAATTTCTTCATTATATATAGTGCCGCCTAAATTGTAGTACTTTAACAGGTATATCAATGATGTACTTTTGTAATCGCCAGTGTTTTAACCTGGCTTTTGGTAGTTACCTTGATAATGTACGAGCCAACCGGATAAGCTTTAAGGTTCAGCAGATAGGTCATGCTTTCTTTTAATGATTTATACGACAGTAGGGTACCATGGGAATCAGTTAAAGCAATGCTTTTCAATCCCTCAGATTTTGAAGAAATATAAACTTCATTAAAAGTCGGGTTGGGGTAAGCAACTATATCATTTGTTCCAATTATTAATCGTACATTCAGTGTATCATACTCAGTAACACACTCATTATCTGCGGATAGCACCAGCTTAACTTCACCAACTCCTATATCTCTGGCTGAAGGAAAATAAACAGGAAGGAGTATGTCAGGGTCCTCAAAAACTCCGCTTCCGAGTGAGTACCAATGTATAAATTTACTTCCAGATACCTTTGCCCCAGTAAGTTTTACTTCCTGGTTGGCCTGCATGGTAGTATCATTACCAGCAAATACAGTGGGTGTTGCTTTGAGAGTAACCACCAGACTGTCGGATGCCTGGCACCCATTTAAATCGGTTACTGTTACAACATAAGTACCTGGTTTGTCAGCTAAAACAGATTGCCCGTTTGAATGGTCATTTGCCCATAGGTAAGTTTCAAACTTATTATGAACCTTAAGAACAATGGGAGTACCTTGGCACATAGCGGTGTCATTTCCGGCATTAAAACTAAACTTCAGACAGCGATCGGTAAAGCGCGCAATAAAAATATCTTTATCGCCAATGGCTTCGTGCTTGGTGCTATATCCCCTGGCATGGCCTGAAAACTCCAATGTATTGAAGAAATTACCACTCGCAACTACCGTCCCGTATTTGTCAACCAACAACGATTTGCAATAGTCCTCGGAAGTTCCCGGTAAATAAGTGGAAGATTTTAAATCGCCATTTTCAGCGTATTTTGCAATAAATGCATTGCCAAAACCACTCAGGTTTTTATATTCTTCCGATTTCTGTTTATCTTTTCCGTATTCCATAAGTATTCCACGCCGGAAGCTGCCTGCCACATAAATGTTCCCTTTTGGGCCTTCGGTTAAATAATGTCCGTAATCATCGGCTACGCCTCCCGCAGTAGTTGCCCATTTTGTTTCCCCAAGCGAATCAACGCAACTCAGAAATATATCGCTGTACCCGGCGCTTGTATATATTTTCTTCCCCAGCAGTATGGTTTGTTCAAAATTGCCAAGCAGGGCTATGCCGCCGCTTTTTAACAGTGTAAGTCCGGTAACCTTATCATCACCCGAACCACCTCCTGCCAGACTCCATTTAAGTTTTCCGTTCAGATTAAGACAGGCCAGGTAAAAATCGTTGCCGGAAACAGAATATAATGTCGTATCATTTATTTGCAGGCTATCCGCGAAAGAGCCTCCAAGGCATAGCATATGATCATTACAGCCCAGAACAGGTTGCGAAACAAATTGCCCACCTGTAAAACATACTGGATTCTCAAAGCCTCCTAGCGAGTCCAGTCCTGTAAGAAAGATGCTGTTTTTCCCCGGAGAAGCTAATATTGCTTTGTTCAATTTCAATGTATCACTAAATGATCCTGCCAGAAAGAGCCTTCCGGCAGGGGTGGCGGTAAGTGAAAGGCTTGCTACCTGAGACCGTTCGCTGATCGTCTTTATCCAAATTGGAGTACCATCGGTGGACAAACATGCCAGGTAACCATTGGTAAATGAGGAGGATTTAATTTTAGTTCCGGCAAATTCCAGGCTATCCTGAAAAGTTCCGCAAATAGTAATAAAGTCTCCTTTTATTGCCATTGAGGACACATTACTGAAGCATTTACCTCCGAATGATTTTTGCCACACAACATTCCCGTTGGTATCATATTTTGCTATAAATGAATGGCTGGTTTCATCGGGAATGATTACCAGGGTATCATCCACAAAATTTCCTGCCAGCCCACCAGCAATATATATGTTACCTTCTTGATCAGCCTGCATTGTATTAACCCAGTCCCAACCGGAACCGCCGCTTGCTTTTGACCATTGAAGCTCTAATTGCTGGGCAGTGGTATTTCCTGACCATGCAACCATCGTGAATAAAAGAAAATAGTAAATATTTTTCATGGCTGGCTATAATAATGACAATTAAACTCTTATTTATTTTTTTTCGTTTTCAAGTGCCTTTCAACGTATTGAGTAATATTAAGTATTGGCTTCATGTATGTAGCTATTTACCAGAATATAACATTATATTACAAGCCTATTTCGATGAGGCAGTGTAATTACGGATTCTTTTTTTTATGGTGTATTCTCAAAATTTAATGCTTGAAGAGTTTGATTCAACGGAAAAATTCCCGATTTTTAGCAACCATCAGAAAAATTATTGGGGTGGTCCTGAAGGAGACCATTGGGTAACATTAATGACAGCCTGGTTTGTTCCATTTGTTATTGTGATTGTGCCGGAGCGATCGACATCAAGATTTTTATCACATCTTACTGTTAATGTAGTTTCATTGGTTTTTGTAGCTGTGATAAAATCATCGGTGGTAGATACTACGCTCCAGGTAGGGCTGCTAGAGACAGTAACCGTTTGAGCAGTTGCCACAGATTGGAAAAACAGGGAATTGGGATTAGCTGTTATGTATGATGGGGCAGCATTTTGATTTATTGTTATAACTTTTGTGATATTCCCGGTGCTGGCAGAGGATCGAATAGTTACTGAACCAGTCCTGGCCGAGCCTGTATTTGTACTACAATTAATATACAGTGTTCCAGCTCCAGAAAAACTTCCTGATGGTGATGGAACATATATCCAGGAAGCGCTGCAAGTTGAAGTGCAGGAGGCATTGGAATAATAAGATAAAGATTGTGTACCTCCTGCCGTTCCAAAGTTTAGCAAGGTAGTGCCTAGACTTACATAATAGCAAGTTCCATATGTATTAGCAGCGTTCTGGCCATTACTATCTATATCATTCTGTGCTTTGGCATCAGCATCTGCCTGCGATATCTCGGATGAATACGTATTAGCTGCCGCCGAATAAGTATATGAACCTGGTGACATACCGGATGAACAGTTTTGCTTATAAAAAACCTGGCTCTTCGCTACATTGTAAAATATTGGAAGGCTTGAATAATGATACTTGTATTCTTTAAGAATATTAGCATTATTATCAAGAACTCTTTCCAATTGCATTAATTGATTGTATTCATAATATATAGTCATACCCTTAGGATCAGTTTGGGATGTCATACCAATAAGTGGAGAGTAGGTATATAAACTCACCATAATGTTTGGTAAACTCATTACTCCATTCAATTGCCCTTTTAAATATTCAACATCTGTTTGGGTTGATGAATATGATGCAGAATTTGTAAAAACATGACTGTTAATATTTGAAACAATTGATGAAGAAATGTCGCTATAGGATAAACCTTCTAATTTAACAACTGGCAAGGCGCCGTTGTATCCCCAAATATAGGAGGTATGTATTCCTGATTGATTTGAAAAATCCAATAAATTTCCTTTTACGTCATAGATATAAGTCTCCTTTTTTTCATAACGCATAGGATTTGAAACAGGTAGAAGTAAATAAGGGTCATGAACTGCTGGAGGTGATAATATATTGGATTTGTACTCATATATCTCCGTAGGTTTACCAAAACTATTATATTGAATAATAGTGCCTTCAGTTTGATTACCGGAAACTGTTTTTTCGGTTTTAATTGGTAAACTAACTAAATTATTTGCTAATAAATTGGATATGTTTGTTATGGAAACATTATAATCAAATGGATATTTAAACGAAGTTTTAATGGATTTATCATTGCAAATTTCTTCAACTTCTTTTATCAAGATAGGACTATTATTATAACTATAATTAGAAGTTTTAATTATGGAAGAATTATCTGATAATATAAACTGAGTTTCTATTTTCCCCGACATCTTCCTTTGACCAATCAAATCTTTATATGTGTTAAAATCAACTCTCACTAATTTATGATTCCACATTCCAAATTCTTGAACCCATTTACGCCTGGGTATAAATTTGATGCCAGAAATAGTATCAATTTTTTCGAAATTATAAGAATACTCTTCCTTTTGTAAGGGAATATTTCCGCTATTTAGTGTTATAGTTTTAGTTAATAACCCTCTTCTAAAATCACTACATGCTAAAGGTACAAATGGCTCTACTAATCTTAAGCCAGAATTTACTACATATTGGTCCGTAAGGTTGTGAAGAGCTAATAACTGAGAAGTTGCATCCATTCCTCCATACTTAATAAGCTTAATATCAGGAAATTGTTTTGAGGTAGTATAAAAGTATATCTCGCTGCCATTTGTCCCAGAATTTTTAATTACTTTGACTTCTTGATAACCTACATAACCACCTTGGGAACTTCCTAACTCAACATAAGGTGAAGGTGATAATGTCAATCTTTGATCTAAAACAGTCTCACTTAATGGTTTTAGGTATGTTGAAATATAAACTGGCTCAGTAACAATAGAGCCACTTGACACCCCTGTACTTAAATATGTTTGTGAATCATGAATTGTATATTCGTAATTTGTAGTAATACTCGTATTCGTCTTAGAGTCTAAAACAACTGTTTGAAGGATTCTCAATCCTCCTGCAATTGTGTTTTGGTAGGAGTTATTGATATCTCTTAAACGAATTGTTAGTTTTGAAAGTCCATGAAAAGCTATAACATTAAGATTATTATTGCCGGTATGCAGAAAAGTAGTTGGTAAATGTTGTATGTAGTAACTAGGATAATTAGTAGCTGGAAGGTCGATGCGAAATGGATTTCCGTTTATTGCACAAGAACCATATCCAGATGTATATGATTTCGTTGCAACTTTATATTCGAAGTAAACATCCACCACGACTAAGTTAGAAGGAATATTAAACACTTCAGAGGTTGTAAACACAGATTCTGATGTTTGATAGCCACTAATTCCTGTTGACAAAGTGTGATTATTGATAACATGTATCTCTTTGTTATAAATATTAGGTTCAAATACAAATTGGTGCGTCCCCCCGGTTGCATATTGAATTTCAGAAATATTACAGGCTTTCATAAATTCGCCATAAGAACCTCGGTCAGACCCTCCATTGATATCAATTATTCGTGGATCATTGTATCCCACAGGTAAAAAATAAAAATCTTTTATTGTTGGTAACATCTGTACTGGATTTGATGTTTTCCCATTATATAAACCCCAGAGATCCTGAGCAGTAGTATATTTAGCAGGTAAACTCGTAGTATTGTACTTAAATTTTGTTGCTGGTATTTGTTGTGATAAATCGGGAGCATAAACTTTTAATGAATCAAGTCTTAGTCTTTTATATCTAAATTTATCAGCATCTGGAGCTGTATTTAAGCCATCACTTAGAAAATAACTAGTATATAAGTGAATTCTCTTCATTAATTTAGAAACGCCTTCATAGATTTGAATTTCAGAGATTACTTTAGGTATTTGGTCATTAAAATAGTTTAAATCTTCACGACTAATTGTACAATCGAAATTTACTTTCCAGTTAGGACTTTGAATTGATTTCAACCTTTTACTATCCATCCATATGTTCGAATATGTCGGAAAAGCCTCCCCATCCAAATCCCCACCAATCGTATAATCTTGGGAATAAGATAATTCAGATACATATTTATAAGATTCTTTATCGTATTCAAATTTAATACTATCATTACCATCAACCGATTTAATTGTTGTCAAATAATAAGCTGTAGGATGACTTATTAATGGTTGAAGTTCAAAATTTGCAATTGGAGGTGGCTCATTTTTCCAGATTGCAGCTTGAGTAACTGTATAATCAACATTTTCATTTTCACCAAAAACAAAGCTCTCTCCATTTGAATTAACAATTTTCCATCTAATGATATCATTTGTGGCGTTAAAAACCGGAGTAATTTTTAAATTATTATCATCATTGACAATTGGTACTCCTATGTCCGAAAGATAAAATTTCCCTGAAATACCATTAAAATTATAGTAATACATATCAGGTTGGTTATCATACCAATCTGTTTGAGTGAGCTCAAATAAATAACCCCAGGTTATATCAAAATATGATGGCACAGGAACTCTTGATTTTGAATCGACCTCTCCTCTAACAACTCTTGTTATTACCCCACCAGCATTAAGTGACCAACCTAAGCCAACAGAAGTGGCATCCTCATTTACTCGAAATCCTGAAGAATGATAAGAAAGAGATAAATCTAAGTCCAAGTCTATGCTCTTTAAGCTTTCAAGTGGCAAATTAATCTGAGGTATTCCAGTGTACAAACCAACTGGGATTTCCACATATTTTCCAAGAGACGCAGCATTTGGAGCTACTGGTACAACTTGCCTACGAGTATCATCTTGCCCAATGACCCTGTTTAATGAAGCAAGTATTATAAATAGAAATAGGTAATACCGGATTTTTTTCATTTTAAAGTCAATTATATGTTGTCTAAAAAAACTCAAATAGTTCACGAGTATGTAATCTTCAATTATGCCTCAACTAATTTTAAAGAAATTAAAGAAATACGAATTCTTAGTTAGTTATGATTTTAATTTAAAACTTGTGCTACTTAGTTTATCAATTCTTAAAACAATCTTAATTTTGAATTTTTGCAACTTCAATTAAAATTTCATTTTCATTCATGCTATTCAAATATTAGTATTTGTTTCCCGTTTTCAGAATTCAGACTTATACATTTCATAGTAGAGTAGGTACAAATTCTAATTTTTTAAAAAATTAATTTGCTCATCCGTAAATGTACCACAAAATAAAAATTGATTATCTTGAAGAAAAAATTTTGA
>APMI01037506.1_pt1 | contig 10354 bp, 13 predicted proteins | sample 667938 | NCBI WGS metagenome assembly APMI01 (sample SAMN01084076, study PRJNA167559) | wastewater metagenome | biome: Wastewater | place: Denmark: Ejby Moelle, Odense | collected 2011-11-28
CAGGCAGGAACAGCGAGATAAATTTTTCCACCGCCTGCTCATTGCTGAACGTGACTCCTGCGAGCGACATCCCGTCGGGCGTCGCTTCCACAACCTTACCCGTGAACGGATTCGTGATTACAAGTCCGCCCGTCGAGACCAGATCGACGTATACGAATCCATCGGTCATTTCCGAAATAACTAATTCACCACACTTCGGACAGTGGCCTTCCTCGCGCTCTTTACCGCCCGGAACCCCCATGCCTTGCACAGAGGTTTTGAGGCGGACCCCACACTTGGGACAATCAATTTCATTCGATGACATTTTCACTACCCACCCATTCGAAGCGTTTTCAGCGATTATTCTTCAACCACCACTAAAGCAAATTTCTTACCCTGACTCAGTAGGTGAGCTAGTCCATCTTCCAAAGGTCGAAGGGTGCAGTTTCGCTCACTATCTGACTCGGTCTTCTCCAAAGCGAAGCGTTGATAGGTGACAGCTTCTACCAAAGCAGAAAGCTGTTCTGGGCTGAGATATAGCTTTGCAGGCATGATTTTTTCCTTGGCGTCTAGTCAGCAGGAGCCGCTTGACATGCAGAATCCAAACGAGCCTTCACCGTTGCATATTCCTCGGTAACACACAGGCGCCGTCTCCCCCTGATGACACCACCCGTTTCATCACCGTCATTCGGGTAATCGCTCTCCTCCTCCAGCGTGATCTGGGTACGAGCCGGGCCGGCGAAATTGCCGCTGGAAATATCAACGACGGCTGTGATTTGGTCATAACGAATCAGCCCCTTGCGCTGCGCAACGAGGGTATCGCTTGAGTCCGACGTAATCGTAAACTCGACAAATTGTAGTTTCATGCTAAATATCCTTTTCCTTGGCGCCCAGAAAAGTATTCCATTGGGTAGCAAGAAATGCAAGGAATCGACCGGCGCGCCGGTTCAATCTTTGGCATTCGATCAAAGGGCAGGGCAAACGCCATTACTGCACCGCAATAGCGTTTGCCCACCGAATAATTCAGATACTCGCTCTTCTCACTTTCCGCCCCCTTTGGTTTGAGTTGCGAAGCCCCTGATGGTGGCTTCCTGGCTGGCCACCTGACTGCGTAGCGCGTCGAGTTCTCCAGAATCCCGGCCAAGCTGCGCGGACACTTCACGCACCACCTTGCGGGCCTCGCCCAGCTCTGTCTCCACGCGCTGCTTAGAAGTTTCCAGCTTGCCGACCACCTCCAAGCTGCGCTGCTTCTGGTCGTGCATTGCTTGTTGATGGATTTCCTTGAGGCTACCCAGGTCCGCCTCATGCTGTGTCCGCACTACCGCCAGATCGGTGCGAGCTTGTGCCAGCTCGCGTTCCAAGTCCGCTGCCTGCTGGCTGAGTCGCGCCACATCGGCGCGCACGGTGGACAACTCGGCTTCCACTGTGCGGCGCGATGCCTCGGCATCGTCCCGCCGCACCCGCTCGGCCTTCAGGTCGTCATGCACCTCATTCCCCCGCTTTTCCAGCTCTGCCGCCCGCGCCTCACTGGCCGCAGCCCGCTCAGTTTGTGCCGCAACTTGGGCTTGAAGGCTGACCACTTGATCGTTCAGCTCGGCGACCTGCCGCCTAGCGTCGTCGCGTTCGTCCTCTCGCCTCTCTGCTAGGGCTAGCGCCTCGGCCGTCTCGGCCTCCAGCTCCTGGCGTACGTGCCCAAGGGATTCGCGTTCGGATGCGAAACGAGCATGAGCCAGCTCCAGGGCCACACCCCACACTTCAGCAGCCCAGCTTTGTACCTTGTCGAGCACCACTTGAGGTGCAGCTTCGCGTACCGGCTCGACCGACTCAGCGGCCTTGCGACGCGCCTTCCATGCGCGCAGCACCGGGCCAATAGTGGCGTAGCTGCCTCCCTTTGTGCTCGTCCACTTTGCCAGAAGCTCGCGCACCGTCTCGTTGGTGGGCCGCACCCCCTCAGCCGCCAGTTGTTCGGCGGCCTTACAGATCAACTCTTCCGTGATGATCGCTTCGCTTGCCATGACAGCTCCTTGCGTCGGGTTGTGTTGTATGTTGTTGTATGTTGTATTATACAATTAAATACAACATACAGATAGATACGCCTTCGTCGGGACAATCGAGTTAGCTACAACTGCCAGGGCGCAGACCTTGACGTACCGGCGTCGAGCTGGTGAATCGGGTCGGTGGCCACCTCGAACCTGCCGTGTCCCAAAAGCCCCCGATAGACGAATCAAGCGGTTCAGCCACGGCTAAAAGACACTTTCAGTCTGGCAAAAATGGGCATATTGGTCAGAATCAAGGGGATTTCATCCGTGCGAGCACCACTAACCGGCCGTTATTGCCCAGAAACAGGGCGTTCCCAGGCAGTGATTCGTCTATCGCGTTCGCTTTCGCCGACAGCCGCCGAAGCGCTCATCGAGGAGGCTGCCGTGGCCAGCGGCTAGATAGCTGTTCGCGGAGAGATCGGCTGCGCAGAAGGCGCAACAAGCGATTTTTTTTAGGGCGGAGGGTGCAGGAGCTAGCTTATGGCAAAAAAATGCCGTGGCGGGCATTCTGAGCCGTTAGCTCGGCCTTTCTAAGCTGTTACGACCGTTGCGGAAGGCTGCGCCCCTCCTTCTTGAAGACTTTTGTGGTTGAGCAGGGTCCGTGTTGTTCCACGGCGCGTAGCGCGCCCGGTTGAGCGGCCGGCGCGGCCGCAGGACGCGGCGGGCGTGATTTATCCGGGGTCTTGGCGCCCGCAGGGTGGCCCGCTTGCGGGACAGGTCAGGATGGCCGCTTGCGGACAGCCTGAGCCGCTTAGACCGTGGTGGAAAGGTCGTCGAGGACCGCCGCCCGGCATAGCCGGGCTTTGTGAGCATTCGCGCCAAGGGCGCGCACGACTGCGGGGTGAGGCCGAAGGCCGAGGGGCGCAGCGCCCTGGGGGGATGGGAGGACGGCGAAGCCGGCCGGGAGGGATCGAGAAGGGGGGTATCCCCCCTTCGGCGGCGTTAAAACGTTTAATAAATAGTCGTTAAACCGCGCGCGCGTGTTACGCTGTGGATAAGTGTCTGTAACGCTTTGTTATTGAAGGTGTTTTTTAGGCAGCCTGTGCGCTGATAGACGAGAATCATGTACGGCGATAGACGAGCCGAATGTGCGGCGATAGACGACCGTTTGTACGGCGATAGACGAAATGATCGCTGTTTCTGTGGATAAGTGTCTGAATGTACCGCGATAGACGAGTGTTTTTAGCCAGGTTGTTTGCTTTCAAAGTGGCAGCAAAAAACCGCTTTTTTGATGCTCTCGGGCTAAATTTCAGTGCCGGCGCGGGTTTCTCGGCGGTTTTGTCGCACTGAATGTACGGTGATAGACGAGAAAGTTGTACGCCGATAGACGAATCAACGAGGCATTGCACAGCGGGGAAATGTACGCCGATAGACGAACTGCCGAGTGGGGCGCTTAATGAAAAACGGCCGAAAGATCAACGGCCGAGATTTCAATGCATGGGAATCAGGACAGCTTTTTTTGTAGGAAGTAGGACACCCAAGACAGCTTGCCAGCTTTGCTGGCCTCGCTTATCAGCTTGGCGTTGTTGCGGGTCATTACAACCAGCTTGTTGGGCTTCACAGACTCGTCCAGGAATAGGTGGTAGTCGGGCAGGGGGTCGCGTTCCACGATCTCTTTAATTTCCTGCTTGAAGCGGCGCAAGCTCTGTGAGCTGCCAGATTTTTCCAGCAACAACGGCAGGCTGATTTCCCACCACGCCTTATCACCACAGTGCTTACGGGCCAGTTCGTACAGTCGACGCTCTAGGGATTGGCCGAGATTGAAGTAGCCAGGGTGCAGCGTAAGAATGTCGAAATCCATTGCGGCTCGATAGAGCCATTCGGAAATTGTCAGCTCCAGCTCTAGCGCGCCCTTGCCGTTCTTCGTCCAAGACGTTACGCGGTAGTCCTCGACCAAGCCGAAACCTTCGAGTTGTTCCCTCTCGTTTGTCTTTACGTTGGTTTCAATAGTGGTCCCTTTCAAGCGCCGACACATATCCACTACACGCTCATAGGCTGCGCCCCCAGTGCTGCGGCGCGTGCCTAACAAAAACGGGTACACGTCAACGCGCACTCTCCGCGATACTTTGATCCCGGCATCCTGCCCTCTCACGATCTGGCTGATGCAGTAAATCAGGATGTCTTTATCAAAGACCGTTGCAGCGCCCACGGCGGACGGGATGATGCGGATGCTCCGGCCAGCGCGCGAATAGACGCGTATGCGGGTGTCGCGGTTCTTTGAGAGGGAGAAGATGGGGTACTCCATCGAGGACACATCATCTTTGACGGGCCAATCACGGATCGACTCAAGCACCACAAACAAGTCAGGCTGCACCGCGCTCGCCAAGAGATTCCCGCCCGCCGGTTCATCTGCTCGCCCGAGTGGAAAAAGTGTTGTGGTTTCTCTGTCTGTGATACGATGGGACATGCATTGCTCCTTATGCGTCTCTTGCTGCCAAGCGGGCTGACTCGTTAGGGTTTGATGATGGTCTTGAAATGCCCGGCCTGCTCGCCGGGCATTTTCTTTTGTACCTTCTGATTCATCATGCTGTGGCGTGGTGCTGACTAACGGGCTGTACGGCCAAACGCAAGCCCAGTGCCTTGAGGACCGCGGAAAGGCTGCGCAACTCTGGGTTGCCTTGAGGGGAGAGCGTGCGGTAGAGCTGATTGGCATTCAGCTCTGTTTCCTTGGCGATGGCGCGCACACCACCATGCGCTTTTGCCATTTGCCGCAGCGCCACCAGTAGATCGGCCGGCTCCCCATCCTGGAGGAGCTGATTCAGGTACTCGGCCGCAAAAGCCGGATCGTCCTTGAACAGCTCGGCCATCGCTTCGTCGTGGCTTCGATCTTTCATGCTGACCTCTCTTGCCAATCTTTCCAATATTCAATCGCGCGCCCAATATCTGCGCTTTGGGAATCTTTGTCACCGCCGCACAAGAGCAGCACTACCACCACGCCAGCCATCGCGTAATACACGCGATAACCTGGGCCTTGGTCAATTCGCAACTCCCACACACCTTCGCGGCAGAACTTGTGATCGCCAAAGTTGCCCGCCTCGATTCGGCCCACGCGTTTAATCACCTGGCCCTTTGCAATCGGATTGCGGAGCACCTTTATCCACTCTTGAAATGGGTCGTGCTCGTCCTCGGTGATGTAGTGTCGGACGGTGAACATGACCATATTATCGTTTATACACGACAAAATCGCAAGAATGTCCCCTGTGCTAGCTCACACAGATCGCGCCGGTTACGGCATTGCCTTCAAGAGCTTGGCTGCCTTGCGAACAACGCTCGTAGCCTTGTCCAGAGCCTCGGCGGTCCTCGTCGCGTCATCACACCCCTCCATAGCCTCGATCAAAGCCATCAGTTCAAGCGCGAGGGCTTCTGGAAGATCCAGCTCTACGCGAATAGAACTCACGCCCGGCGTCGTGGTTTTCTTGTACGCCCGCTCGATAGTGGCCACAGCCCCGCTCACACGTTGTTTGGTCATGCCGTATTCGGTGGCCACGTCCACCTGTGCGCGACCATCCACAAGCACGGCCCGAGCCATTTCAAGGGCTTGGTCGCCCATGCGGGTTTCAGCGGCAACTCGGTCAAATACTAGCGAGGTAAGGCGTTTCAGTCTCATTGTGACCATCCGATACATCAGCGCGATTTCGCGCGCGAAAGTTAAAAAAGGGCATCCGGATTTCGTTGTACGGTGCCACAAGCTCAGTGAGAAAACTTGCGTCGTCTGTGCATGCGTAACAGTCGCAAGGTCACTGGGCTTGTGGCACCGTACAGGACGGTAGAGAGTCCGCCGACGAAGGAAGTCACGCGCAGGCTGGGCATGACGAGGAGGTTCCACAACGTGTCGGGGAAAGGGTCTGGTGTCGTTGACCACACCAATACGTTCAAAGCGACCGCGCTCACAACCAAGAGTGTGACGCTTGCCAGATGGATCAACATAATGCGGGTGTATCGCTCGTTCATACGCTTCACTCCAAACGGATTTTGTTGTGGACAAACACACTCAAATCCGGATACCCAAAAAAAATGGGCGGCCACCGGCCGCCTTTAGGGGCAATCAGAAGCGCCAGCCGCTTGGCATGTCGGGAGCTCCATTCCGACCCGCTCCGTCGATGTCGGGGTGCATCTCTTCCCACAATTGCGCCGGGGTCTTGTCTTTCAACTCGCCCTGGAGCTTCTTCAGGTACATGACAGACCGCTCCGGGCCGATGCCTTCCAGCATCGGCAAGGTCATGGCCAAGAAGCCCTGCCACAGGACCCACTCGGTTTCGTGCATATCGTGGCCCAGCGTGGTCACGTGGGTTTTCATGCTAAAGAACTGTGCTTGATTGGCTTCGCCCCACTCAAAGGCTTCTTCCCGCAACGACAGCAGCTTTTCGTTGGCCCGCTCTTTCTCGGCGGCCGCGATCTGCTCCGAAGTCAGCTCCATTGTCGGGAGGGCTTGCTGGCCACGCCCCGAGGTAGCAACCGGGGCCGGCGCGGCCCCCTGGTTGTCCTGGCTGGCACCATCACCCACATCCGCCTCAGTGGCCGCCTGTTCTGCATCTCGCTTACGCTGCTCCTCCAGCCGCGCGGGGGTCTTCTCCGGAGCCTTGTCGCCGGTCTTCTTTGTGTTCTCCAGCTCGATGCGGCGTTGGGCCAGCTCGTCTTGCTGTTGCCTCCAAGACTTCATCCTGGCCAGCGTGTTGCGTGCTTCGTCACGCGACAGGGGCAGCCCCTCATTCATACGATGGGAGAGACGCGCAAACTCGGTGTGGGCATCCTCGATTTCGTAAATCTGGTTGAGGCAATGCAACACTTCGAAGTCGCCACACAGATCATTCTTCAGCAGCTCGTGCACTGGGTCGGCATAGCGGCGCACAGCCATGCGCTTGCTAACCCAAGCCTCGCCACGGTTCCAAATCGTCATGGCCTCCTTGGTGCCGTACTGCTCCACGTCCTCGATCACGCCCATTGCTTCATCGTAGGCAGTCAGATTTTCGCGGTCGTTGTTCTCTGCCACTTGCATGCGGCGGATTTGCAGCTCAGTCAGCCCCCTTTCGATCTTGACGGGGACCTTGGTCAGCCCAGCCAACGGAGCAGCCCGATAGCGGCGCTCCCCAAAGATTATTCGGTAGCGGCCGTCTGCTTCTTCATGGACGCGCAAAGGAGACTTAATCCCACCGTTAACTTTGAAAGATTCTGCCAGCTCATCTAAGTTGTGGAATGTCTTGCGCACCTGCTTGACGCTGTAGATGCGGGACAGTTCGATTTCGGCATCGGCCGACTGCGCAGGCTTGACTGCGATCTGCGCCACAGCAGACAGCTTGCCCAAGCTCAAGCCGGGCTTCTTGTTGGTTGCGGTCATTTCGTTATCCTTTTATAGCGCGGCTTTGGTGAAAATCTGGTCGCACACCGCTTTCATTTCGCGGGCAGCTAGAATTTGGCTTTCGCCACTTTGCACGCGCCACACCGGCCGATCCTTGGCGTACTGCGTGGCGGCGCGGTCGTAAAGCACCCCCTCCATCACCACATCACCCAGCTCGTCGCGCAGTTGCTCCAAGGCGTTGCGGTCGAAGGCGCGACGGGTGTTGACGCGGTTAGCCAGCAGACCCAACGTCACAAGGCCCGCGTTCCATTCCAGTTGCTGCACGCGCGCGATGTCTTCAAAAAGGTCGCCCAGGCCGTCGATGGCGTCTTGATCCATCGTGCAGGGGCACACTACAAAGTCAGCGGCGATTAACGCGGCATAGAGCGGATTGCCCAGCGTTGGGGCCGTGTCGATAATGCACACGTCGAAGTCTTTGGCTAGCTTGGCCAGCGCAGCACGTGGGGCGTGCAAGCATTCCAGCTCCAGGGAGCCCACATCCACCAGTTCGCGCCCTGCGGCTATAAGCGCACCGAGTTCGCTGCACTGCAACGGCTGAAGTGCGACAGCCTCAGCCTCACTATCAAACAAGGCTCGGCTTGTCAGCGACCGCAGATCGTCGCCCCGGTCGCCCATTGTGCGTTCACGCAGCGCCCGCAAAGTCTTGCTGAAGTTCATCTGCGGATCGAGGTCAACGCACAGGACACGCAAGCCGCGCTCGATCCCGAAGAAAGCCAAGTTGCGGGCAATCGTGGTTTTCCCGACTCCGCCCTTTTGATTGGCGATAGCGATGGTTTTCATATCGTTCCTCCTTTCCCCGGTTGTCGATCAAGCTGCGACCGACACGTCGGCAGACTGGAAGCACAGCTCGAAATTCACCATTACTTGCAGCCAGTTCATAGCAAACACGTTGATTTGGGCGCGGCGCGGATTCACTGCATTGCCGCCCATGTAGACCACCTGATAGCCGAAGGCGTCTTCCATCTCCAGCACCTCTGCCAGCTTGTTTGCCATATCCACACGCAGCTTGAGCCACGGCACAGGCATTACCGCGCCCCTCTTTTGGTTGTCGTCAGCCAGCTCAACCAAACGCATATCACCCTCAGCGGCCGCGACGTGGCAATACACGGCCATGTCGTCAGGGACGCGCGAAGGGGCGCAGAAAACCGCACCAGCGTGGGCGGATTGCAGGCTAGGAATCAGGTCGGCCAGTCTGTCAAAGAGGCGGGCATAAACGGTAGTACGCATGGTCAAAGCTCCTAAGGTGTCATGTTGGTGATGGTCTTCGGTGGATCGTCCCTTTCGCATGCGAAAGATCGGTTCAGCGCCCCACTGTCTGCTCACAGTTGTACTCGGGGTCATCGGCCGTCCATCCGCTGCCGACGATTAAATTCTACCACGAAACTATTGACGGTCAATAGAATTAAGTATGTTTTTTTCTAGTCCGCATAAGCCGATCAGTTCGGCAACGGAAAACCTGGACGACGCAGCAATGGCGGCCAGAATCCGGCACAGCATTGCCGGCGCATTGATCTGCTGGAGACGCGGCGTAGTCGTAGCCACCAGTCGTGCCCGGCCCTCGGCGTACTCCAACTGGCAGCCCTGCATGGCGGTGGCCAGGAAGAAGCCCTCCAGAGTCGATGCCTCCAAAGCCAAGTCGTTGAAGGCATCGCCACCCTTGACGCGCACGTAGCTGTCCGGGTCGTGGTCGCGCGGAAGGAACAGAAAGCCCACGTCGGCCGCGTCGGTGACATGGGGCAGGCACACGTCCAGGGCGCGCGCAGCAGCGCGGCGGCCGGCGTCGTCCCCGTCAAAGCAGAAGATCACGCGTTTGGCCAAACCCAGCATCCGCTCCACATGCCGACCCGTCGTCGCCGTGCCCAGCGTGGCCACGGCGTTCTGCACGCCATGTTGAGCCAGACTGACGACATCCAGGTATCCCTCCACCACGTAGGCGGTGCCGGTCGCGGCAATGGCCTCGGCCGCCTGGGTCAGACCGAACAGCACGCGCCCCTTCTGAAAGACTTCGGTTTCGGGGGAGTTAAGGTACTTCGGCCCGTCGCCATCAAGCACGCGGCCGCCGAAACCGATCACGCTGCCGGCGTCATCGAGGATGGGGAACATGATGCGGTCGCGGAAACGGTCATAGCGCCGGCCGCCGTCGTTGACGGCCACCAGCCCAGCCTTCTCCAATGCCCGGTCGTTGTAGTTCGGGAATGCCTCGCGCAGCCCCTGGAAGCCGGCCGGGGCATAGCCCAGGCCATAGCGGGCCGCGATGTCGCCCCGCAGGCCACGCGACTTTAGGTATGCAACCGCGCGCGAAGAGGCGCGGAGCTGGCCACGGTAAAACGATGCGGCTTGTGTCAGGTGGTCGATCAGGATGTGGGACATGATTCAAGCCTTCGGGGTGTCGAGAGAGAGAGGCGGCCGGTGTCGTACGCGTGCAGCATGGAGAGGAAGTAGCTCGGATCGGCGGGCCACTTGCACCCCTGCCAGTAGGCCAGCAAGGCCCCGCGCACCGGCTCCTGGTAGTCGTCGAGACGCCGCCGTGCCTCGCGCCACTTGTCGGCTTGGCGCTTGCGGTCAATGGCTTGCTGACGCTCCCATTGCAGTCGGCGAGCCGCCATCTCCTCGTCCACGTCGATCTGCTCGGCAGCCACTTGGTCAGCGAACAGAGGAAGGGCCTCGCGCTCGGCTTTCTGCTTGCGCGCGAAAGCGGCGCGCCTGCGCTCGGTGTCGCGGAATTCGTACTTGCCGAAACGATGGAAACGCATGGCGTATGCCCTCAATGGTTCCAGTGCTGCCGGCCATACTTTCGCCCAGCGATGGTGATGCGGTCTTCGGCGTCGATGGGCACGCACTCGCGGCCGCCATCGGCACGCAACACGGTGCATTGGCCAGCCTCGCCGGTCACGGTGGAGTCGAAGCCGCACACGTAGAACACCCAAGGGCTGTGCTCGTCTTCGCGGAACTGGGCGAACCCGCTGAAGTCCCGCTTCAG
>APMI01043064.1_pt1 | contig 10353 bp, 9 predicted proteins | sample 667938 | NCBI WGS metagenome assembly APMI01 (sample SAMN01084076, study PRJNA167559) | wastewater metagenome | biome: Wastewater | place: Denmark: Ejby Moelle, Odense | collected 2011-11-28
TCTCGCGCGAGTTCGACGCATCGCCGCAGATAGCCGAGGTCGGCGGGCGAGAGCGCTGCGTGATCGGTCATGTTCTAGAACCAGACGCCGCGGTCGGCCATGAAGCCGCGTGGGTTGACCCGGTACCCGAGCGTCGGCCAGGTCTCGAAGTGCAGGTGCGGGCCGCTCGACCAGCCGGTGCTGCCGACGCTGCCGATGCGCTGGCCCTGGCTGACCCACTGGCCACAACTGACCGCGAGCCCGCCATAGGGCTGGTGCGCATAGCGGGTTCTCGATCCGTCGGAATGGAGGATGTCGACGGTGTTGCCATAGTTGCTGAATTCGCCGCATGCGATGACTTGGCCAGCTGCGGCTGCGTAAATGGGGGTCCACATGCTCGCCGCAAGGTCGATGCCACCGTGGTTTCGTCCGCCACCGAATTCCTCCGAAACCCAGTATGAGGTAATAGGTAGACCCCACCCAGAACCGCCGCCGCCCGGAGCGCCGCCGCCACTGTTGGCGAGCTCCTCCTGGCGCTTCCTCTCATCTTCGGCCTCCTGGTTGAGTCGCTCCTGATACCCGGCAACGGTCTTCGTCGTCGTGTCTTTCAAGGCAGCGAGCTGCATGTCGAGCGTCGCCTTCTGCGCCTCCTGCTGGGCAAGTTTCTCCACAGCGGCAGCGGCGAGCGCCGTAGCCTCTTCCTGCCTGGTCAGCGCTTCCTGTTCAAGACGCTCGCGTTCCTTTGAGACCACGTCAGCCTGGTTGCCGAGCGACTGCGCGTCGTTCTTCGCGCGCGTGGCGTCTTCTGCGATCTTCGAGTTGCGCTCAGTCGCCTTCGACATCGAGGCGAGGCGCTCGAGCAGCTCATCTGAGGTCGTCGCATCGCTCTCGAGAAACATCTCGGTGCTGCGGTCGATGCCGCCTGAGCGGTACATCAGCCCCACGAGCGAAGCCGCCTCTTTCTCGGCAGTGTCGGCCTCTTGCGTGCTCTCGGCGAGCTTCGCGTTCAACTCATCGAGACGTGCGTTTGCCTGCAGTAGGTTGTCTTCCGCTACGGCGTATGCGGCGACTGCTGCGTCACGTTCCTTCTCAGTTGTGGCGACCTCTTGGGCCACCTGCACGAGCAGTGCCTCGATCTCTTTGACCTTGGCCGCGGTCGCCGCCTGGTTCTGCTTCGCGTTCTCAACGTCTTGCCACGTGGGCAGGCTCGCGTCGACAGCGCTCGCGCTCGATGGTGCTGTGAGCAGCGGGCCACCGATCAGGCCGAGTGCCGTTGCGGCGAGCACGGCAGCGCTCAGAAAACGGACTCGTCTTTTCTGCGACAAGGATCGAGTTGACACGTGTTCCCTTCCCCTCAGGCTGCGTGTTTCGACAGAACCGGGCACGATGGACGTAGACGGTACCCATCCACCCTATCCGGGCATCGCCGCTTCGGGCCAAGGATCCGGGCGATTCGGCGATTACGAGCAGGTTCTCGCCCGTGTTCAGCGAACACTCAGGCAGGCGTTTGCTGAGACGAAGCTGCCCTGCCCTGCGACCGGGGTCGTCGGGCAGGGCACCTGAGGTTGCAACTTCAAACGGCTACGCGCGCCGCTTCGCGATGAGCATCAGCGCGCCTGCCGCGGCGAGCAGTGCGCCCGTTGCAGCAAGCAGCCCAGCCAGCGAGTTCGGCTCGTTCGTGCCGGTGTTCGCCAGCACAGCGGTCTCGCCGTGGCCACTGTTTCCGCCTGCATCACCTGTGCCACCGGTTCCGTTCGAACCGCCGCCGTCGCCGCCGCCAGGGGTGTCGATCGCAAGGCCGAGATCGCAGCTGATCGTGCCCGACCAGAGCGAGTGGCCGCCGTTGTTGCCGTCGTCGGAGCGAATCACTTCTTTCGCTCCGTCGACGCACGTCGAGTCGGGGGCGATTGCGAAGCCCTCGAGGTTCAGGTTTGCGAGCTCTGCCGGGCGGTCGTAGACGCGATCGACCACGAACGTTCCGTTGCTCAGTTTCATGAGGGTCGAGGATCCGCCCACGCTGTCGTCGGCCACTGCCCAGAGGCGCTCATTGTCGCCATCCCACTGAGTCTCGGCTATCCTCGGCATGCCCGAATCCATGGTCGCGACGCGAGCGAACGAACCGTCTGTATTCAACGCGTAGGCGTAGAGGTGACCGTTCTTCTCGAGCGCGGCGAAGAAGAGCCCGGTTCCGTGACCCTGGTAATCGGTGGGGTCGTAGGCGCGCCCAGTGCGGTCGTCGACGAAGCCCTCGCGCACGAGGAACGAGTCGGGCACCCAGGTGATGCCCTCGAAGCCGAGGTTCGCATCGTCTTTCTTCGCCGGGTCGACGACGCCGGCAAAGTCACCGGTCAGCACCCACTGCGTGGTTGGGTGCAGGGTTGTGCCGGTCTCGTTCGGGTCGTAGCGCAGCACGCTGTCGAGGGCGACGCTCTTATTGAGATTGTCGCGTTCGGTCGTGATGTAGAGCGCTCCGTCGGGGCCAACGGTGACGCCCTCGGAGTCGGGCTCGCCCGCGCCCGAGGGGAAGACGAGGCGCTTGCCCTCGCCCCACTCGTTCGCAGTGTCCTTCACCCAGAGCCCGTCGCTCTTGACCAGGCGGTAGAGGTGGCTCTTGTTTTTCACGGCCCACATGACGGTGGGGGTGGAGGGGTCGATGTCGAGGCCCGAGACGTCTTGCCCTGACACTGCCGAGTTGAACTGGCACTGGTTGTCTGCGGTGCTCCACTTCTGGCTGCCTGGCCAAGCGATGCCGCCGGCGACCGGCGCGCCGAGGTCGGACGGGGGTTCGGTTTGGCAGGGCACGCTGCCGCTCGTATCGATAATGCGGCCGCTGCACGCCTCGGCGTTCGACTCGCCCCAGCTGTCGCGCTCGGTGTGCAACCAGTTCTCGGTTCCGTCGCCGCAGGCCGACCATGAGCCGGGCTGCGCGTCGGTGCGTCCCCATGTGACCTCATCGACAAGGGTCGTTCCGTCGGCGAGGTAGAGCTTCACCGCGTCGCCGTCTGAACTGAGCCCCTGGTTCGAGAGCAGCACGAGGTAGCCGCCCGCTGGCACGATCGTGCCGTTCGGGGCGTTCAGCGCCTTTGGAGTACTGCCGCTGTCGGCCTGCAGCCAGGTCGTGACGTCAACATCGACGGTGCCCGTGTTGTACAGCTCGTAGGCGTCGCGGTACGGATCGACGTTGGCGGAGGTCACCTCGTTGAGCTTGATGGCCCGCCACTCGGCGCCCCCGGCGCCGGGGTCGGTCTCGCCACCACCTGTCGGAGCTTCGTTGGGCAGGCCCTTGCTCTTCGCGGTGAGCTGCGCGAACTCGCCGGTGCCGTTCGGCAGGCGGCCCCAGGTGCTCAGGTGAAAGTCGCCCCATTCATACGAGTCGAGCAGGGTGGTGCCATCTGCGGCGTAGACGCTGAGCAAGTCGTTCTTCTTGAGCTTCAGCTCGGGCGCCTCGGCAACGTACGCGGAGCCGGGCTGCACGACGGTGCCTTCAGGGATCGTGACTCGAAACCCGTTGCCGCGGCCGGTCAGCACATACCCCGAGATGTCGAGCGGCGTCGACTCGAGGTTGATGAGCTCGGCCCAATCGAGGGTGCTGTCAGTCTCGATCTCATTGAGCTTGAGATTTGGCACGGCCGGTGCCGCGAGCGCTGCCGTTGCGCCGGTGGTGGCGAGGATCGCGGCGCCGAGGGCGCCGGCGAGTGCTCGGATCAGTGATTTTCGAAGCAATCTGCTGTTCTTTCATCGTTGCGGAGATGTGCGTTACTAGCAGATCAGCGGCGTGCAACGGGAAAGCTCACGGAAGGTGTCGCGCTGGTGAACAGTATGCGATCCTCGCGCAGAATGCAATTGTCGTGTGCGCGCGACGGCTGATCGCCACGTTTCCTGGCGGCGCAGGTAAAGTCGGTCGCATGAGTAGCGCACCGCAAGACTGGGAACTGCAGGCTGCTGGCGATCCTCGAACCCACCCGCAACTGCTCTCGGACATTGCGACGCGTCGCCCCGATCTGCGCGGCATCATCGCCGCGAACCCGAGCGCGTTCGCTGAGCTTCGAAGCTGGATCGCTGCGGTGGATTCCGGCGTGCAAGCACAGCAGCCGGTGTCTCAGTGGCCGGCCGCGCCCGCAGTCGCTGGGCCCCCTGTCAGAGCGCGGCGAAGTGGCGCTGGCTGGTGGTTCGCCGGTTGCGGATGCCTCACGCTGGTCGTACTCGTCGTGCTCGGCGTGGTGTTTGCTGGCGGGGCGCTGATCTCTGAAGGTGGCGGCGCTTCGAGCGGTGGCATCTCGTCGACCAGCTCTGATGAGGAGTACATCGGTGAGCAGATGGCGATCGTCGCAACCGAAAGACAGAGATTTCATGAGCTTGCCGCTCAGCTCGAGGGTAACCCCGTCGCCCCGCTTGTGACCGAGTTCGCGAAATCGCAGCGCCTCGACAAACGAATCGCTGAGGGGCCGAGCAACCGCTTCCAGGCAGAAAGCCTCGCGAACGACGCGACGGAGATGAGGGAAAACCTTGAGCAGCGCTTCGCCGAGGCAGAGGCTCGCCGCGGCAATGCGTCAGGAACCGTGAGCGAGGCGCTCGTAGAAGAGGCAGGTAACGGCTTTATCGACATTGCCTGGGATGCTGCGACGGCCTGCAGCGTCTCAGGAAGAGAGGGGCGCACGACCGCGGGCTGTACCTCTGATGATCCGTTGGCTGTGCACATTCTGCCGGAGAACGAGTTGTTCGGAGATTGGGGAGTGCGCATCACGACCCTGCACGAGCTCGCGCATCTCTACCAGTACGCCGACCTTGAGGAGCGCATGGATCAAGACCAGAGTGCTGCAATGGCGCTTATGGATCAGGGCTTTTTCGAGGGGAGCGGGGAGAAGTTGGCTGACTGCTACGCGCTTACGTACACGGGAGGGTGGACTCTCGAGAGCGAGCAGGGCTCAAGCGGGTACGGCTACGTGTGCAACGAATCCGAGCGGCAGGCAATTCGTGAGTGGGCTGCGCTGATCAATGCCCCGATGCCGTAGACACCACGGCGATACGCGAGAGAATTGAATCCATGGCTCTTCTCAACTTTCCAGAGGTGCCCGATCCTACGTATGTGATGTCGCAGGAGGGCTACAAGATCGCAACCTACTGCTGGGGTGACGACGATGCTCCGGCAGTGTTCGCGGTGCACGGCTTCGCCTCGAGCTGCAAAGACACCTGGGTTGACACCGGCTGGATCGGCAGCCTGCTCGACGCCGGATTCAGGGTGCTCGGGGTCGACCAGCGAGGGCACGGGAAGAGCGAGAAGCCAACCCAGCCGCGCGATTACACGATGCCGTTGCTCGTCGACGACATCGAGACAGTGCTCGACACATACATGGTCGACGAGGCGGTGTACTTGGGCTACTCGCTCGGCGCTCGAGTTGGCTGGCAGGTCTGTTGCGATCTCGCCGACCGCATTGATCGCGCGGTGCTCGGCGGCATTCCCGACGGGCGTCCGCTCGGTCGTCTCGACCTCACGCAGGCGCGCGCCTACATCGAGCACGGTACGCCCGTCACCGATCAGGCGACGCAGAACTACGTGAAGCTTGCCGAGCGCGTGCCCGAGAACAGCCTGGAGGCGCTCGTCGCACTTGCCGGTGGCATGCGGTTCGGCGACGAAGAGATCAATCTCGAGCACATTCCGTCCCAGCCGATTCTCGTTGCGACGGGAAGCCTCGACGCGGTGCTCGGCGATTCGCGTGCGCTCGCGGCCGAGCTTCCGCACGGCACCTTTCTCGAGATCGAGAAGCGCCACCACTTTAATACGCCAGGCGCCCGCCAGTTTCGCGAGGCCGGCATCGAGTTCTTGCTGGCAGGCAGCGAGTAGGCGCTTTGCGCGGCGGCCGACGCCTACGGTCAAGTGAACTGAAAAACCCCGGTCAGAAACGACTTCTGACCGGGGGTTTTCTGTCGGGATGACAGGATTTGAACCTGCGACCCCGTCGTCCCGAACGACGTGCGCTACCAAGCTGCGCCACATCCCGATGCGCCAGACCGAAGCCGAAGCGCAACGACTACTCTAGCGCGTTGCGGGCGACTTCAGCGAATCGGCGGCCTGGGTACCCGCTCGTGTGTTGTCATATATGCCACCGGAGTGCGCGAGATGACACGTGTGCCAACACGTAGAAGGTACGCCGCTTCGAAACGCGATCGGCTAGCGAATATAGACGTCGAGGTGATTGCCGACGGTGCCGCGGTCGTAGATCTTTCCCTGATACCCGAACGGGGTGTCATAGACGGTGCCCTTCGGAGCCGAGCCCGCGAGCACGAGGTAGCCATCGGCGTCGGCGACATACCCCGCCGGGTTCACGTGCCGCCCCGGCACAGCGAGCCCCTCGCCGGGCAGCACCTGCTGGCTGTAGTAGGTGAACTTATAGCCGCCCCAATTGATGGCGCCACGAAACATGAAGTCTTCAAGGGTGAAGAGTGCGCCAACTGGGGCGCCGGCTGCAGCGAGATCCTCTGCTTCTGACACGCTCAGATCGATAGCAGGCTCACCGCCGGGCAATGAGGCGAAGCGTTGCGTGCCCGCACCGCCGAACGCGGCCTCGGGCGATGACCCGACGGCGAAAGCACTCGACATCGAGAGCGGTGCCGCGGCAACGGCCCCGAAAAACCCAATTGCCGCAATCGCAGCACCCACCTGCCGCAGGCGAAGCCGCTGGCTCACGCCGGAGTTCGGGTGCATTGCAGAAGTGGACACAGTGCAGCGAGTTTAACCCAGCTGCCTTGGCGGTGCCGGTGAGTTTCGGGATAACCCGAATCCCCTTCTCGGGCTGCCTCGGTGTGCGTCGTGCGGGCGTCGCCCTACGGTGGAACCATGACAGCGAATACTGCACCCCCGCCGGGTGTGAACACAGAGGCCTCCAGGCCCAGAGTCGGCTTCGGCCACATCCTGCTCACCGTGCCGCACCTTGCGCTGCTCGGAGTGCTCGGCACAATTGCTGCAACGGTGTGCTTCTCGCTCTTGACCGCGGGCCTTGCAAGCCTCTTCGCGTTCGGCGTCGGCCTCGCGGTGCTCGTCGGCCTTGTGTACGTGCTTTTCGGCATCGGCTGGTTCGAACTTGAGCGGGTGCGGAGCCTCTACGGGTTCGAGGTCGCCCCGCTGCGATTGCGCGAGCGCACGCGGCCAGGCTTCGGGGGCTGGGTGCGGGCGATTTCGCGGCAGAGCATTGACAGAGGCATGTGGCTTGCGATCCTCAGCTTCAGCATCGGATCGTTCTTCGGGCTGATCGTGCTTCGCCTCATGGCCACCGCCGCTTGGAATCTCGCCATTATGGTGGGTGGCGAAGCGACCGGAGCCCTGCTTGGGCCGTGGCGCTTCTTCGGGCCCGACCTTGAGGCCATCGGGCTGTTTGGGTTCCTCGACGATCTCACCTCGCCGCTCTGGTCTCTGCTCGTCGCGGTGCTCGCGCTCGCTGCCGTTATCGGACTCGCCGCGCTTCACGCCGTCATCGCGCGTGGCCTGCTTGGCTCTTCGAGTCGCAGCGCGCTCGCAGCAGAGGTGCGCACGAAGAGCGCGCAGCGCGAGGGCGCGGTTCGAGCGGCAGATGTCGAGCGCACGCGCATCGAACGAGATTTGCATGACGGCGTGCAGCCGAGACTCGTGTCGATCGGCATGACATTGGGGCTTGCGAGTCAGAAAATCGACGAGGATCCGGCGGCCGCGAAAGAGCTCATCATCGAGGCACACACCTCGACGAAGGCGGCGATCACCGAACTTCGTCAGCTGGCGCGAGGCATTCACGCCTCGGTGCTCGATGATCGTGGCCTCGACGCGGCGCTATCGGCGCTCGCCGGGCGCAGCCACATTCCCGTGTTGCTCGACGTGCGCATGGATGGTGCGTTGGGGCTGAGGCAGACGCAGGGAGCGTTTCGTGACGCGGAGGCCGCGGTCTACTTCTCGATTGCCGAGGCGCTCACCAACGCGGCGAAGCATTCGCGGGCGGGGGAATGCCGGGTCACGGTCAGGCTTCGCAACGCGGGTGCGCCTCAGGCAGTGATCTGGGCTCGGGCCGGTGGCGGGCTCGACGGCATTTCGAACCGCGTGCTCGCCGCCGGTGGGCGCCTACAACTCGACAGCCCGCAGGGCGGGCCGACTGCTCTGGAGGTGAGCGTGCCATGCGCATCTTGATTTGCGAAGACTCGGTGTTGTTGCGAGAGGGCATCGTGCGCCTGCTCAGTGACGCCGGACACGATGTGGTCGCAGCGCTCGCCGACACCGATGGTCTCGACGAGGCGGTCGCCGCGAGCGATCCCGCGCTGTGCATTCTCGACGTGCGCCTGCCGCCCACCTTCACAGATGAAGGCATTCGGGCTGCGCTCAGGCTTCGAAGCGTTGCGCCCGAGCTGCCCCTGCTGGTGCTCTCGCAGTACGTGGAGGAGCGCTACGCGAGCGAGTTGATCGCGGCGCAGGGAGGGGCCCTCGGCTACCTGCTCAAAGATCGCGTTGCCGACGTGGCTGAGTTTCTCGATTCGGTGACGAGGATCGCCCAGGGCGCGACGGTGCTCGACCCCGAGGTGGTCGCGCAGTTGTTGAGCCGACAGTCGCGGGGGTCGAAGATGGCGCAGCTGACGGATCGCGAGCGTCAGGTGCTCGCACTGCTGGCAGAAGGAAAGTCAAATCAGGCGATCGCTGCGGTGCTCTACCTCTCAGAAGCGAGTATCGAGAAGCACATCACCGCGATCTTTCAAAAGCTTGGGCTTGAAGCAGACGAGCGCGGCAACCGGCGAGTGCTCGCTGCGCTTGCCCACATCGAGAACAGCGGGCATTGACCGTGCGAGACATAAGGAGTAACACCATGAATGAGGCGAGCAAAGGATCGGCCCAGCGCTCGAGCTGGGTTGCTGTGACGGCGGGTGTGATCGGCGGCGTGCTGCTGCTCGGCACAGTGAGCACCGCCGCGGTGGCAGGCGTGACCGCGGCGAACTACGACGGTACAGAGAAGCGGCAACGTCTCACCGAGGGCGCCGACGGGATCGTGCAGATCGATGTCGAAGCCTCTGCGGCGAAGTTTCGGATCGACTGCGAGACCGCACCGGCACCGAGCGGCGACAGTGCAGGTAGCGGCGGCGAAGACTCGTTCACGCTCGTCACCAGCGGCAGCTCTCGCGAGTGGCGCATGGTGCGCAGCGGCGACACCCTTCATGTCGAGCCAGTGAAGCGCTGGTTCAATGGATTCTCACTGTTCGGCTCTGGCGACCACCGGATGCAGGAGGTATCGCTCTCGCTGCCCGCGAGTGCCTGCGACGGATCGAAGCCACTCGACGCGGAGGTGGATCTCGGCGCGGGGGAGGTGCTGGTGAACGGGAGCTATGGATTGCTCGATGTGAGCGTCGGTGCCGGAAACGCGCGAATCGAGGGCACCGCCTTGAACCTCGAGCTTGAGGTCTCTGCCGGTGAGGCGGTGCTTGACATGAGCGACGTGCGTACCGCCGACCTCTCCGTCTCGGCGGGCAGCCTGTCGGGAGGCCTTTCGGGCACCGCGCCCAAGCAGATCGATATCGAGGTCAGTGCGGGCGATGCCGAGCTCACGGTTCCCGACGAGGTCTACGCGGTGCGCTCAGACGTCTCGGCGGGTGACTTTGAGCACTCGCTCAGAACCGACCAGAGCGTGTTGGATCACGAGATCAACGTAGAGGTCTCGGCGGGCAGCCTGAGCCTTCACCCGGGGCGGTAGCCGGCGCAGCAAAGACAAACTACGTCTAGACGTAGTTTGTCTTTGCGTGTGACCGTAACCGTGCTAGCCTGACTGCATCGCCGTGCTCCAGCGGTGCAGTCAGGAGGGGTTGAGTGTCGTTCAAGAGCCGTATGGTGTCGAGCGCTGCGAGGCCCGAACGCGGACTGTTGCGGCTGCTCGGACCCGCCTTCGTCGCTGCAATCGCCTATGTCGACCCGGGCAACGTGGCCGCTAACCTGTCTGCGGGGGCAAAGTACGGGTATCTGCTGGTGTGGGTGCTTGTGCTCGCAAACGCGATGGCCGTTATCGTGCAGTACCTCTCGGCCAAACTCGGTCTTGTTACCGGAAAGAGCCTCGCCGAGATGCTCGGCGAACGCATGCCGAGAGTCTCGCGCCTCTTGTAGTGGGCGCAGGCCGAGCTGGTGGCCGTCGCGACCGACCTCGCCGAAGTGATCGGCGGGGCAATCGCTCTCGCGATCCTTTTCGACTTGCCACTGCTGATCGGCGGCATCATCGTCGGCATCGTTTCTCTGGCGCTACTCGCACTGCAACGCCGAGGGCAGCAAACCTTCGAGCGGGTCATCATCGCGCTGCTTGCGATCATTACCATCGGCTTCGTCGCGGGGCTCTTCGTGAGTCCGCTCGACTGGGGTGGGGGCGCCACGGGGTTGGTGCCTCG
>APMI01050304.1_pt1 | contig 10344 bp, 6 predicted proteins | sample 667938 | NCBI WGS metagenome assembly APMI01 (sample SAMN01084076, study PRJNA167559) | wastewater metagenome | biome: Wastewater | place: Denmark: Ejby Moelle, Odense | collected 2011-11-28
TGCAGGCGGCCGAGCCGCTCGCGGCCTTTTTCGGCGTCTGGCAGTTCTTCCGTATGTTCTTCATCGCGGTCGTGGTCGCGCGGGCCTGCGCCTATGAGGAGGTTCCCTATCTCCTGCTGCGCGGCATGGCGGTCGGCATCGCCGTGCAGTTCCTGACCGTTCTGTGGCAGCGGTTCGGAGAGGGACTGTCCCAGACACCCGGACTTTTCATTCACCAGAACACATTGGGCATGGCGGTCCATTTCGTGCTCTATGCCCATCTCGCGCTGTTGCTGGCGGGCGAGCGCCGCTTTGTCTATGTGGCCTCCACCGTGGCGATGACGCTCGTGACGGTAATCCTGACTGCGTCGCGCGGCGCCGTCGGTGTCGCGGCCCTTTTCACCGCTCTCACCTTCGCGGGCATGGCGCTCGCCGGGCTGACGCGGCGAAAGGTGGCGGTCATGGCCGTCGGCCTCCTGGCGCTCCTGGCCATCGCTCCTCTCGCGGTGTCATCCTTCCAGAACCGCTTCGCGAACGATCCCCTGCAGGAGGATGCATATGACGAGCGGGCCGCGTTCAATCGGGCGGCGCGCTACATCCTTCAGGATCACCCCCTAGGCATTGGCATGAACCACTATGTCCTGATCGCAAGGGACCTGGGCTATTCCGAGCGGGCCGGCGTCGCGGTTGCGGAAGGCAACAGGAACAACATCGTCCACAACGCCTATTTCCTGACCGGCGCGGAGACGGGGTATCCGGGCCTCGTGGCCTTCGCTCTCATGCTGGCAACGCCGCTTCTGCTCGCGCTTTCCGGGGGATGGCGGCTGCGCAATACGCCGCGCGGCACGCTGCTCTACGGATGTGCCATGGCGCTTGCGGCGGCCTGCGTTCATTCCGCCTACGAGTGGATCCTGTTCGGCAAGGAGGTGCAGTATCTTCTTGCGATCGTCATGGGCATGACGTTTGCGCTCGCAAGCAGCAGGCAATCCGTGCGGGAGCGTTCGCCTCTGCCCGGAGCCGGTTCCGGCATGCTCGCTAACCATAGTTAGATAAACTTCACCGCTTCATCGCGCGAAAGTGGCACATTAGCCTGAGATTTACCGCGTCAGGTTATGGCTTGCCCATATTCAGTTCCCGACGGAACCCGTAGGTGAAGGAGCAGGAAATGCAGCGGGATGTTCATCAGGCAGGTCGCGCACGGATCGGCATCGCTGGATGCCTGCGGACGGCGCTGGCGGGCGTTGCGGCGCTTGTGCTGTTCGGCGGGCCTGCCGCGCAGGCAATGGAGTATCGCCTCGGAGCGCAGGATCGCGTGCGTATCTACGTCTCGGAGTGGCCGGCATTGACGGGGGAACTGGCCGTCGGTCCGAATGGCAATGTCTCCCTGCCGGTCATCGGCGAGGTTCCCGCCAAGGGGCTGTTGCCTTCCGAACTGGCGAGCGAGATCGCCAATCGCCTGCGCGCCAAGCAGAACCTGCGCCAGTCGCCGGATACCTCGGTCGATATCGTGGCCTATCGCCCGTTCTACATCCTCGGCACGGTGACGACGCCGGGGGAGTACGCCTACCGGCCGGGAATGCTGGTCCTCAACGCGCTGAGCCTCAGCGGCGGCATCTACCGTTCGGAGCGCATTTCCGAATGGGATCTCGAAAGTACGGCCATCAACAGCCGCGGCCAGTTGAAGGTGCTTGAGCTGCGCCGGGCCGATCTGACGGCGGAGGAGACACGCTATCAGGCCCAGGCGGACGGCGCCGATGCCTTGCCGGCGGCTCCGTCCACGGCTTCCGCGGATATTGTCACCGCCTTCGAGGAACAGAAGCGGCTGTTCGATGCCGCAAGGCAGGCCTATCGCAACGAACGGGAGGCGCTTGAAACGACGCTGCGTCTTCGCGAGGGGGAAATCGAGTCGCTTTCGCTGCAGCTGACCGACGTCGAAACGAAGCTTACGGCCTTCGAGGAAGAGTTGGACAAGGCGCGCCAGCTCGCGGCCCAGAAACTCGCCGTTCATCGCGTCCTGCCGCTGGAGCGGGATCTCTCCGACGTCCAGCGGGAGAAGAAACAGGCGGAGCTGGAAAAGCTGCGCGCGGAGCGATCCCTCGAGGAGACGCGCGCGCGCATCGCCGAACTCGACGGCCGCTATCGCTCGGATGCGCTTGCCGGGCTGCAAAGGGTGAAGGCGGAAGTCCGCTCCATCGAGGAGCAGTTCGAAACCACGAGCCGCCTGCTGGACGGTGCCGCGTCCTATTCCGATCGCTTGGAGCAATATACCAGCGCGGGCTCGCTGCCGCGCCTGCGCTTCACGATCGTTCGCACGACGGGTGAGACCGTCGAGGAGATTCCCGCGACGGAGACCACGCCCGTGGTTCCCGGAGACATCATCAAGGTCGATCGCGACGCTCCGGAAAAGTCGAGCTAGGCGCGAGCGGATATATCATTTGTAGGATTGGGAAGCCGATGGACAGCAGATTGACGACGGGTGACAGATCATTGCCGATAGCACCGGACAGCGCCTACGACTGGCGCTGGATGCTGAAGGCGATCATCAGCCGTCCCCTCATCGTCTTGCCGTTCCCGGTCCTGTGCGTTCTGGCGGCGATGCTGGTCGTGCTGCTGCGCACGGACGTCTATACGGCGTCCACGACCCTCAACGTCACGAATGTCCGGCTTTCGATCATCCGCGACGATGCGGTCTATACCGAATCCCAGTTCGATCCGACGTTTCTCGAGACCCAGATCCAGATCATTTCGTCCGACTCGGTGATCGCCGACGTCGCCAGGACGGCAGATGGCAACAGCGCCGGAGAGGCTGCGCAGAAGGGTCTCGACGCGGCTGTCCTGGAGCGCATCCGCCGGCCGCTGAGCGTGGCGCGGGTCGGACTCAGCAACCTCGTCAACATCGATTATTCCGACGTCGATCCCGCTCGTGCGGCGGAAATCGCCAATGCCGTCGCGCGCAGCTATCTCTCAAAGCTGGACCGGGACCGCAGCGATGCGGCGGAAGCCGGCAGCGGCTGGCTGAGGGACCGCCTGCAGGAAGCCGGCCCGAAGGCGAAGATCGTCTCGGAAGCCCTGCCGCCGCTCTACAAGAGCAATATGCGCGGTCTTTTCATCATTGTCGCTGCCGGTGCGGTCGGGCTGGCAATGGGCTTTGGCGCCGCGATAGCCGCCGCCTTCTTCGACAGGCGCGTGCGCAGCGCCGAGCAGGTTCAGCAGGTCACGGGCCGCCCCTGTTTCGGCCTTGTACCCCGGACAGGCGGAACCGCTTCGCTGCGGGAAGTCGTCGACAAGCCGTTTTCTCCCCTCTGGTACGCGCTGCGCTATGCGAGCGTTCTGATCGGTGCGGGCACGGATGCACGCGGCGGGCGGCTGCTGGGCGTCACCTCCGTCAGTGGCGGCGAGGGCAAGAGCACGGCTGCCGCCAATCTGGCCTTGATGAATGCCGGTGCGGGCAAGCGTGTTCTCCTCGTGGATGCGCAGCCCTACGACATGTCGCTTTCCACGGCTCTGGCCCCATCGGCCCGAGTCGGGCTGGTCGATCTTCTGGGAACCGAGAGCGTCGATCTTGCCTCACGGATCACGACCGATCCCACGACAGGTCTTTCCTTCCTGCCGCTTGGCACCGGCCAGGCTCCGGAAAAGGCGGCGCAAATGCTGTGGTCGCCTGCGATGGAACGCCTCCTGCCGTCCTTCCGGCATTATGACCTCGTCGTCTTCGACCTGCCGCCGATGCTGGCCGTCGGCGATGTGCATGCCGCCGCCTCCATGCTGGATGGCACCCTTCTGGTCGTCGAGTGGGGAGAGACGACGGAAGAGGATATCGAAAGCGGCCTCCGGATGGCGCCGGCCGTGCGGGAGAAGCTTGTCGGCACGCTGGTGAACAAGTCCGATGAGAAAGGCATGCAGAAGGTGCTGTCTCCGTTCTTCTCGCTTCTCACCCGTCAGCGCTCGTTGGTCGGCGGCGGCGGCAAGAAGCCTGCTCCGTCCTTGAAGAGCGTCGGGTAAAGCGCGATTGCGGGCAGCGGATTGTTCCGCCGGAGCGAGCGAATGAACATCGCCTATCTTCTCAATACCTATCCGGCACCGAGCGGGACGTTCATCCGCCGTGAAATCGAAGCCCTCGAGGCGCGAGGGGTTACGATCGAGCGTTTCGCGGTTCGCCGCTTCCACGCGCCACTGGTGGACGCCAGGGACAGGCAGGAAGCCGACCGCACGACCTATCTTCTCGACAAAGACATGCCCGGTCTGCTGCTTTCGGCCGCCCGGGAGGTTTTTGGCAATCTGCCCGGTGTTCTGCGCGCGGTGCCGCTCTGGCGGCGATTGCTGCGCAATTCGGGCGGCGGTCTCGTCCGGCACATCGCCTATTTCATGGAGGCGGCGAGCTTTCGGCAGAAGGCGAGGCGCGCCGGCATAGAGCATGTCCATGCGCATTTCGGCACCAATGCTGCGGCCGTCGCCATGCTTGCGCGTGCCATGGGCGGGCCTTCCTACAGCTTCACCGCGCATGGGCCGGATGAATTCGTCGAAGCACCGACCCTCAGCTTCGACCTGAAGATCGACAATGCCGCCTTCGTCGTGGCGATCTCGGACTATTGCCGCAAGCGGCTTTCCGACCTTTGCGCCAAGCCGCAGGACGCGAACAAGATTCACGTCGCCCGCTGCGGCATCCCGCTCGGGGATTTTCAGGTCGCGCCACCGGCCGAGGATGACAGCAGGACGGTGGTCTGTGTCGGGCGGCTTTGCCCGCAAAAGGGGCAGGTTCATATCCCGGCCGCGGTCGCGGCGCTGCGTGCCGACTATCCCGACTTGCGCGTGATCCTGGCGGGGGACGGCGAAAGCCGGGCGGAGGTCGAAAGAGAGATCGCCCGTCACGGCGTCGCGGATCAGGTGAGCCTTTACGGCTGGGCCTCGAACGAGGAGGTGCGCCGGCTCATTGCCGAAGGGCGGATATTCCTGCTGCCGAGCTATGCGGAAGGCCTGCCCATCGTGCTTATGGAGGCGCTGGCGCTCGGCCGGCCGGTCATTACGACCTCCATCGCCGGCATTCCAGAACTGGTCGATGAACAGTGCGGCTGGCTGATTTCTCCTGGCGACGAAAACGCGCTGGCAGCCGCCATCCGCCAGGCGCTCGCGCTGCCCAGGGAAAAGCTCGATGAAATGGGCAAGGCCGGCCGTAACCGCGTCGCCCGCCTGCACGATATCCATACCCTTGCGGAGACCCTGGAAACCCTTTTCAGGACGAAGGGGCGGCAGGCGGACGCCTGAGAAGGCGTTGCTATTTATATTCGATCAGCCGTTGGCGCTTGCCGAGCATCTTGCCGATGGCGAATTTGAAGATGCCCTGCGTCTCGGAAAATTTCCCGAGCACGAAGAAGAACGCTCTCCGCCAGTCATTCGAACGAAGTGCGATCCTTGCGACTTGCAGCGGATAGATGGCCGCAAGCGCCAGGAAGGCCGGATGGACGATCCCGCCCGCGAGGATGAGGAGGGGCAGGACGCAACCCCATAGAAGCGCGCTCACCACATTGCGTTTCCAGATACGCTTCGGTGAATGCCTGTGGAGAAGGGTGACCTCGGTGAAGGCGTAACCCGCGCGCACCGATCGCCGCCACCATTGCGAGAACCGCAGCATGTTCGCATCGTGGCTGGCCATGTCGGCGTCCACGCGCCAGATTTTCCACCCCTTTTCGCGAAGCCGCAGGCACATTTCGGGTTCCTCGCCGGCAATCAGCTGCGGGCGGAAACCCGATACGGCCTCGAATGCCGGCCGCCGGACGAGGCAGATACCGCCGCAGGCGTCCGCCTCGCCGACGGGCGTATCCCATTCGCGGTCGCAGAGGTAATTGTAAACCGATCGTTCGGGATGCATTTCCCTCAGCCGGCCGCTGACGATGGCCACGTCCTCGTGGCCGGCCAGGAAATCGAGGGCCGTGCCGAGCCAGTCGGACTGGAGCCGGCAGTCGCCGTCCAGGAACTGCACGAAGCTAGTATCCGGATACAGCCTGACGAGTTCGAGGAAGCCGGCGTTTCGTGCGCGCGCCGCGGTGAAGGGCTGGTCCTGCGGCAGTTCCACCACGGCGACGCCCCGGCTGGCAGCCTCCCGGATGCTGTTATCCGTCGAGCCGGAATCGACATAGACCGCCCTTGCGGCATGGAAGCCCAGCGATTCGAGGCCTGCGACGAGGCGTTCGCCTTCGTTGCGTCCGATCAGAACGATGCCAGTCGTCGGTTGGCCAGTCTGCATGGGGACCCGCTAGGAGGCGAACAGGGCCGGCATGCCTTCGAAAGGCGAGCCGAAGCCGAGTTGGTGGCGAAGGAACAGAAAGAATGCGACCAGCAAAAGCATCAGCGCATTGGCCAGGAGATCCTGCCTGACAAACGACAGCCCCTCGCGGTGCAGCCCGATCACGGCGGGTACATATCGCAGGAACTCGCCGAGCACGATGGCTACGAGCGCGCCGGGAAGGCCGAAGGCCTGGGTACCCAAGGTCATGGCGACGACCAGGCAAAGCAGCTTCGCGAAATTGCCGAAGGCGCCATAGACCGGCTTGCCGAGGCCGAGCAGGGTGTAGTCGTTGATCACGCTGAGCGATGCCATCCAGACGCCGAAGAGCAGCACGGCGAGCATCCAGCCTGCATCCTGGTAGCGGTCGTCGTAGACGAGTTCGATGGCAATGTCCGAGAGGGATACGCCGGCGGCGACGCCGAAGGCGAGCAGCAGCAGCAGCTTCATCCGAAGCGGGGAGATGTGACGCCGCAGGGCGTCCTTGTCGCCGGTCTTGTGCGCCGCGATCAGCGGAAAGACGAGCTGGTGGCTCAGCCGTCCCGCCACCATGGTGGGAAGGTCTGCGATGCCGCGCGCGATGGAATAGACGCCGACCACGGCAAGCGGCAGGGCCTGGGCGAGAAAGAGCTTGTCGAAATTGAAGCTGAGGAAGGAGAGCAGCGAGGACAGGAAGATCCACTTTCCGAGCGAAAGGATTTCGCGCGCGTGCTCCTTGTGGATGGCGAACCAGTTGCGGGCGTCGGGCAGGAGATACGCCATGCCCGCCCGGATGGCGATGGCGATGATGTTTGCGATGATAAGGCCCCAGATCGTGGGGCTCATGAAGGTCAGGACCACCGCCACGATCGATCCTGCGACATCCATGGCAAGGTCGAACAGGTTCAGGCGCACGATCTCGATGCGCCGTTGCAGATAGTAGATCGACAGCGACCCCATCCCGATGATGACGATCGATACCGCGCTCAACTGTATCGCCAATGCGGGAATGTCGTAGAGTTGTGCGAGCGGATAGGCGGCAAGCGACAGCAGGCCGAACAGCAGGAAACCTCTCAGGACCTGGAAGGTCCATGCGGTGTCGCGGAAGCTTCGCTTTTCGCTGTTCGGGCTGATGACGATGTTCTGCCCGATGCCGACATCCGTCACGAGCTCCATGCCGACCTTGAGCGTATTGATGACCATCAGCGTCCCGAGCACCTCGGGGGAGACGAGGCGCGAAAGGATGACGTTGACGACGAAGCGGATCGCGACGCTCACGCCGTGGGTCGCGACGGTCCATATGGCGCCGGTTGCGATACGCTTTTGAGAAAAGGCCATCTGCATTTGCAGTTCCCGCAGAGTTCGGAAGCATCTGGCGGCTGAGAGGCGGCCAAGCTCATTTCATACCAATCAAGCTTTATCAAATGATTGATGAGCCCGGTTCGGCCCCCGATGATTTCACCGTTTGTTAACTACGTTTGTTTACACCTTGATAGGAAGGCGAACCGCCGAAAAATTCTGCGCGGTGACGCGAGAGTATTGGCAATCGACGGGAATTGCCTTCCATAGGGGCGGTACCAATGAGATTCAAAAATAAGAGAAATTTTATTCTCTTTGGTTGCCTGGTTATACTTTCGGGCTGCGCAACGACGGGCAAGCAGGTCTCCAAAGACGGGTCCTGCAAGGCGACGACCAGCCTGAACGCTCCCTGTTCTTCGGAAACAACCGGTTCGATCACTGTCCCGATCCGTCAGACCGAGCAGACGCACTCCTTCCATCAGGCCGAATTCGCTTCGACCCTGGCGACGCCCGAGGTGCTTGCCGCCTTGGCGAGGCGCGATGCGGCGGGCGAGGAGATTGCCAAGGCGCGGGCGATGATGCTGCCGACGGTCTCTTTGAACGCGCAGGCCGGCCTCCTGCAGGAGCGCAGCAATTCGTTCCCCGGCGCGGCTTCCGGCAGCGAATATTCCTATGGCCTGTCGGTCGAGGTGCCGCTCTATCAGGGTGGCCGCGCGCAGGCGGCCATGAAGGCGGCCAGAGCCTCTCATCGGGCAGCCGGCGAAGCGGCGAAGGATAGCCTGCTCTCCACGACCTATGGGGTGCTTCTGGCGAACGCCGCCGTGCAGCGCCAGAAAACGACGATTGCCGTGCGGCAACGGCAGGAACAGCAGCTGCGCCGGCTGCGCGACAGCGTGAGCACCGAGGTGGCCGCGGGCGCCGCAAGCCAGGCGGATCTCAACGATATCAACCGCCAGCTTGCCCGGCTCGCCGTCGTTCGCGAGCAGGCGAAGATCGGCCTCGCCTCGGCGGAGCAGATACTTCTCCAATACAATATCTCGGTGCCTGCCGGCGCGAAGACGCCTTCCTTTGCCGCGCGGCTCTCCAAGTCCGAACCCGAGCTGATCGAGACGGCTTTGCGCAACAATCCGAGAATTGCGCAGCGATCGGCTCTGGTCGAAAGCGCCACCGCGCGCGTCGAAGAGGCGAAGGGCGCCTACAAGCCGACGGTGTCGCTGTCTCTCGGCCTGAACGGCGAGGAAAGCGAAACCTATAGCAACGAGCGCGATCATTCCGCCAATGCGTTCGTCCGCTTCTCCATTCCGATCTACACCGGCGGCATGCGCTCTGCCGATCTTCGCCAGAAGCACAGCGAGGAAACGGCCGCCTCCTACGAACGGGATGCCGCGGTCAACGGCGTGACGGCGGCGGTGCGGGCAGCCAGTGCCCGGCGCGCGCGTGCGGAAGACGCCATGCGGCTCGCCCACATGGAAAAGCGCAATGCGCAAGCCGCGCTCGACGGCGTCAAGCAGGAGCGCAAGCTCGGCGACCGCACCGTCTATGACGAAATCCGCCTGAACGAGGATGTCGCCAATGCCGATATCCATATCGCCGAAGCGCAATACGAGGTACTGGCGGCCGAATACACGCTGGCGGCGGAAATCGGCATGCTCAGCGATTTCGTCGGCGCATCCGTTCCCGGCGAAAAGCGCTCCCCCGAGGTCGCGTTGAACTAGAAGCGAAAGCGCCCGCACGATGTTACGTGCGGGCGCCATCGGCCTTGTCATTCCGCCGCAAGCGGCATCGCGTAGCGGTAAGCTCCCGCTTCACGCGCCTTCAGTCTCGCCCGTATCTTGTTCGACAGCACGCAGACATTGGGGTTGAGAACCATGCTGTCGTGATCGCCCGGCGCGCCCGCGATCGTCAGATCGGCGACATAGGCCGACCAGCCGTTGTCCTCGCGCACGAGGCTTCTTCCGGCCTGGAACAGGCGCCCGCCCGGAAGCCGGTAGATGATGTTCGGCTGCGGCTTCAAAAGGAAGACGGAACCGTCGTAGGGGTGGATCTCGTAGCGGTCGAGAGCCCGCATATAGGCCAGCCGGACGGCGTCGTTGTGGAAGTCGCCCGGCGCTGCCGCCGGATCGGCGGCGTGCGCCTGCGTGTTGCGAAGCGTGCGCGAAATGCGCCGTCCCTCCTGCCACTGGGCAATGAACCCCGCGCGTTCGCGGCGTATGTCCTGGGCTTTCAGAAGAACGCGGTCGAGCAGGGAGAAATCGATCGCCGTCAACACCGGGGTGTCGAGCATCACGATATCCGCGACGGTTTCGCCGGCGGCCTGCAGCTGGCGCGCCATCTCGTAGGCGACGAACCCGCCGCCGGAGAAGCCGCCGAGCAGATAGGGACCGTGCGGCTGCACCTGGCGAATTTCGGCGATGTAGTCGCGCGCCATCTCCTCGAAGGTCTCGTGCGGTGCCTGTTCCCCGTAAAGGCCGCGTGCCTGCAAGCCGTAAATCGGCCGGTCCGCCCCCACCAGAAGGGCGAGGTGACGCAGGTTGAGCACGTTGCCCAGCATGCCGGCGCAGAGGAAGAACGGTGCCCCGCCGTTCTTGGGGCCGGCACTCATGGGAACGAGATGCATGGGCCGCGAAGCGGGGTCTGTTTGTCCGGCATTCTCCCCGCCTTCCTCGCGCGGAGAATGTCCTCCCGTCTCCTTCTCGATCAGCGCCGCGCAGGCGGCGATCGTCGGTGCTTCGACCAGGACTGAAATCGGCAGGTCCACGGCATAGGCTGACCGGATCATGCGGAAGAGCCGCACGGCGATGAGCGAG
>APMI01075244.1_pt1 | contig 10344 bp, 4 predicted proteins | sample 667938 | NCBI WGS metagenome assembly APMI01 (sample SAMN01084076, study PRJNA167559) | wastewater metagenome | biome: Wastewater | place: Denmark: Ejby Moelle, Odense | collected 2011-11-28
TCGATCACTGCGGTGCTGCCGGTCACGGTTGTAATGTCGGTGTTCGCATTGAAGGCAGTCGAGCCGAAATCCACGCTGATCGAGTCGTCGGTCGTCGTACCTGCGCCGACCTGGAAGTTGATCGAACCGGTGGTCGCGAAGATCGCGGAGCCGTTGAACTTGGTGCCGCCGAGGATGCGCGTGATTTCGTTCTGCATCTGGCCGAATTCGGTGTTCAGCGAATCCTTGTCGCTATTGCTGTTGGTCGAGTTGCGCGACTGTACCGCGAGTTCGCGCATCCGCTGCAACGCATCGCCGACCTTGGCCAGCGCGCCTTCGGCGGTTTGGGCGTAGGAGATGCCGTCGTTGGCGTTGCGGATCGCCACGTTCATGCCGCGAACCTGGGCGTTCATGCGCTCGGCAATCGCCAGTCCGGCGGCGTCATCCTTGGCGCTGTTGACACGCAGGCCGGACGACAGGCGCTGCAGGGAAGTGGCAAGGGCGCTTTGGGAATTCGAAAGGTTGCGCGCAGAGTTGAGCGAGGCAACGTTGGTGTTGATGATCTGAGGCATTTTACTTCTCCTTAGCTTACTGACTGTTTAACCGGAGATCCGAGCCAACACCTTTTCCCCTAGGTGCGTGCATGTCGCCGACAAGCTGTATTACGTCCGCACTCGTCCGATCTTTAGGATTTCAGCGCCTGAACAACCAGTTGCTGCATTTCTTGGAGGGCAGGTGCCGTGTGCTTGAGCCAGTTATCGGCGGTGCTCCCGGCAAATTTAGGGTCAGAGAAGGAATTGCGGTCGAAACACCTGCCAATTCACGGTGGATGCCCAGCATTGTGGAGCGCGGGGGCCGAAGCGATCCCGGAAAGTCGCGGGCTTAGGCCCGTCTTTTCGCCACATCGGACGGGCGCCGCGCGGCCTAGACTCGCTCGCATCCGGCCCAAAGAAGGGCCGCCATCGATCGCACGCAAACGGGAGCACCTAATGAGTTACATCACATGCGACGTCGCCGGGCTCGACCGTTTGCTCGACGAACACGGCAACAATCGCGGCGTCCTGTCTCTCGATTGCTTCGACACGCTGGTGTGGCGGGAGGTAATGGCGCCGACGGATGCCTTTTACCGTTTGGCGCAATACCCCACGTTCCAGCGGTTGGGTTTGACTGCCCGCGCGCGAATCAGCGGCGAGTCGGCCGCCCGATCGGCGCGCCAGTTGCGCGACGCAAAGCACGAGGTTTCCCTGGCCGAGATCTATCGCCACACGGCCCCCGCCGCGACGGCGGAAGAGATCGACCAACTCGTCGCCGACGAACTGGCGCTGGAAAAGGAAATCTGCTTCGGCTTTGCGCCGATGCTATCGCTGGTCCGGCGGGCGAAGGCAGCCGGCAAGCGCGTGATCATCGTCAGCGACACCTACTTCGATGAGCAGCAGTTGCATGAACTGATCGCAGCCGCGCTTGGCGTCGCCACGCTGGACGGCCTGATCGATCAGGTGTTCTGTTCCAGCCGCTTCGGCGTATCGAAATTCAACGGCCTGTTTGCCGACATACTGCGCGAACTCAACGTCGATGCCGTTGACATCATGCACGTCGGCGACAATGTCGCCGCGGATGTCGCCGGCGCCCTCAATTTCGGCATACGCGGTGTGCATTTCGCCGCCTTCTCCGACCCGATCGAGGAAGTGATCCGCCTGCATGCGGCGGCGGCCAGCGTCCTGATGCCGCAGATCCGAAGCGAGCGTCCGCTGCCCAGCCTGTGCAATGCGTTGTGGGCGCAGCATGCCGCGCCGCTCGACGCTGCGCAGCGGATCGGCCACACCATGCTGGGGCCGGTGATCCTCGGCTACATGCGCTGGGTGGCAGACCGGGCGCTGGAACTGCAGCGGCAGGGCAAGCGACCGCACCTGGTATTCCTGCTGCGCGACGGTTGGTTTCCGCACCGCGTCTACGACCGCCTGCTTGCGGCCGATCCGCGGCTGGCAGGCATTCCCCACAGCGAAGCCGAGTTGTCGCGCTTCTCCGGCTACGCAGCCTCCTTCACCGATATCGAACAGGTCAACGAATATCTATCCTTCATCGGCGCGACCGACCGCTACGATGCGCTGGCCAAGCAGTTGCTGTTGCCGTCGAGGACCGCGAACGCGCTGGTCCGCGAAGCCACGAGCAGGCCCAACGGCTGGCGCACATTCGTCAAGCGGGTGCGCGAACAGCAGAACCTTCGGCAGATTCTCGCTTCGAGCGCCGCCTTCCGCCGCCGCATGATGAACTACCTGAGCAAGACCGTCGGCGTGCAACGCGGCGAGACAGTGATATTCGTCGACCTCGGCTATTCGGGCACCGTGCAGAGCAAGGTCCAGCAGGCGATGGAGCAGGATCTCGGCGTCGCGGTGCAAGGCGCCTACCTGCTGTTGCGCGATGTGCATACCGCGCTTGCGGACAAGACCGGCTGGCTTGATCGCCGCGGCATGGATGTGCGCAGCGTGCAGGCGCTGGTCAATCACATCGCGATGCTCGAACAGTTGTGCACCTGCGATCTGCAGAGTGTGGTCGATTACTCGGACGACGGCAAGCCGGTGCGGCGCACCGGTGATCTGAGTGATCGGCAGGATGCCTTGCGCGACCGCATCCAGGCGGCCGCACTCGAATTCGTGGACCTGGCGCTGCAAGCGAAGCAGCCGGCGGGCTGGGCACGACCTGAAGCCGTGCGCGATACCGGCGCTGCGCTGCTCGGCCGTTTCCTTTTCCTGCCGTCGCGCGAAGAAGTTGCGGTGCTCAATGATTTCCATCATGACGTTAACCTCGGCACCAAGGATCTGCTGCGGCTGTTCGACCCTGAAAAGGCGACGATCGGCTTGCGCCGCCGCGGCCTGATGTACCTCAATGGCAGCAAGCGTCAGACGCTGCCGATGGAACTGCGGCCACACGGCATCCATCTGCCGCTCACCCTGTTGTCGCAGGAGCGGTTCGGGCTCGACCTGCGCGCGCGCGATTTCGGCCAGACCGCCCAGATGCTGCCGGTAATGGTCTCGCGCGGCACGCAGTTGTCGATCGAGGAAGTTCCCTTGCACACCACGCACGACGGCTACCTGATGGCGGCGATCGGTGTCGGCGATTGCGAGGCTGATCTGGGCCTGATGTTCGGCAAGCGCTGGTCGTGGGTGCAGATCGAACGCGTCAGCCTGGTGCCCGTGGACAAGGTGATGGACAACCCGGACGACACCGATGGCGTCAGCCTGATGCAGGCGCTGACGATGGAAAACGTCGAGTTGCGCGGCACCAGCCTGATCGAGAGTCCCGATGACAGTGGCTTCGTTTTCGTCAGGGTTACCAGCAAGAAAGTTACCCGGGCCGGCTTTCGCCAGGCCTGCGTCGTCGTCTTCAGGCCGCTGGAAGAGCGGCGCCATGAGGTACCGGAAACCCCGGTTGCCGAAACCGATCTGCGGCCGGTGACGGCCTGATGCGCACCCCGCACAAGGAGACAGGAAAATGACTGCAGGCATCAAGTTTGTCGAGGAACTGCTCGGGGTGGTCGGGCCGGGCTCGTTCCTGGTTCTCGGCTGCGAAGAAACGTCGTTGCCGGCCGAGCTGCTGGCCCACGGCTGCCGGGTCTTTGTGGTGCCCGGACCGGCTGCGCGCTTCGAGCACGACTTCGGCGGTTGCGTAGGCCCGTTGTTGCCCGAAGGCACGGCGCCGTTCGACTGCGTGCTCGTTTGTGGGTCGATGATGATGGCGATCGACGACCCGGTCAGCGTGTTTGCCGCGTTGCGCAACTATACGTCGCGCTATGTCATCCTGGCACCCGGTGAGATGGTTGCCCACGCGCATGCCCTCGGCGGGCGCGGGCAGCAAAGCAGTTGGGCGCAGTCGGCTTTGGCGGCGGGCTTTCGCCGTGCGCCGACGCAGTTCAGCGTCGGCCTGTACGGCGATCTCAATCATCCGCAATTGTGCGAACTGTCGGTGTTCGAACTCATCGACGATGCCGCCTTGCAGGCCGGCCCGATGGACTGGCTGCTGGCCAATCGCGATCTTCACATGGACATGTCGCGTGAATGGAGTCCGCGCGCCGACGCCCACATGGTCCGCTACGCACTGGCCGCCGATTGGGTGCGGCCCGGCGACACCGTGCTCGACTGCGCCTGCGGTCTGGGCTACGGCAGTGCGATCCTCGCCGCGCGCTCGTCCGGGGCGCGATTCTTCGGCGTCGATGTCGACCAGGGTGCGGTCGGCTACGCCAGCCACCAATTCGGCGAACGCTATGGAATCGAATTTGTTGCCGCCAGCGGTACGGACCTGCACTTTCTCGAAGACGCCAGCGTCGACATCATCGTCTCGTTCGAGACCATCGAGCATGTCGAGAACTATGATGAGTTGATTGCCGAGTTTCGGCGCGTCCTCAAGCCGGACGGACGGATAGTGGCGAGCGTGCCAAACCTGTGGGTCGACGAAACCGGTCGCGACCCCAACCCGTACCATTTTCATGCCTTCGACTGGCCAAAATTCCGCGACGCCTTCGCCGACGGCTTCATCGTCGAGGCGCGCTACCGCCAGGACGCGCCGGGCGGATTCAAACTGTGGGACGCGCAACGCCTGTTGGAGCGCCGTCCGCTCGAGAGCCACGAGCCGGATACCGAGTGGTGGATCATCGTTGCCTCCGCCGACCCGCTCGTCGCCAGTAGGGGACGATACCGGCATCCGCAGTTCGAACGTTCCGCCTGTTCCGGCTCGCACGTGGCGGAGTTTGCCGGACACTACGATGACCCATGGCTATACCGGCCCATGGTGCAAATGGGCGAGCGTATCGCCGATCCGGTGGCGCTCGACGACCTTGCGTTGCGCGTGCTTGGCCGCGTTCCGATCGAATCAGCGGACGCGGGCGCGGCGATCACCATACTCGGCTACCGCTTGCTCGAACTCGATCGCCACCAGCAGGTACCCGATCTGCTCGATCTGGTCGAGGCCTATCTTGCGCAGTCATCAGGCAATCCCCATGTCCAGCGCTGGAAGATCTCGGCCAGCTACGTCGCGGCTCTGCTTTGCCGGCGGCTCGGTGACCGTGCCGCTGCAGCCGGCTATTTCGAGCGCGTAACCGAATTCGATCCTCTGGTGTTCAGCCCGCTGTTGGCGACCAAGACCATTGCGGCGCGATTCTGGCGCGGCGTGATGCATCTGGTCGATGGCGAGGCGAAGCAGGCACATGCGTCGTTCCTAGCCGGGACCGAGGCCGGACGCAGGGCGCTCCATGCGCCCGACGAAAATGCCATCGGCAATCCGCTTGCGCCGCTCACGTTCGGCTTCCAGGAGTTGGCCGAGGTGGCCGACATGGCTTCGCAGTGCGCGCTGGCGATGGCCCATATCGACGGATACGCCCGCAGCCCCGGCAAGTTCTGGCGTCGCGTGGATGTCCGACGCTTTGGCCTTGCTTCATGGGCGAAGCATCTGGAGGCGGAAAACGAGCGACTTCGAAAGAGCGGCATTCCGCCGCCGGAACCGGCAAATCCTGCGAATGCCGTTGGCGCGTCGGCACGCGGTGCGGCGCTCGTCTGATCGAATCAGTGGCATGTAGCGAAACACTACACCGGAACTGAAAGCACTTGGGCCGGTGCCAAAACTGCAACGAGGAGCAAGGCAATGGGATTTCTCAAGGAGAAGTACTCAAAAACGTATTTCACCGGATTGCTCGAAAACGGGGCGAAGGCCCACTATGGTGCCCTGGGCGCCGACGCTTGGCGGGAAGGCGGAATCTACGCGGAGATTCGTGAGCCGATCGATCAGATCGAGCTGGCGGGGAAAGTCGTTCTGGAACTTGGGTTCGGGCGCGGCGAGTCCGCACGCTATCTATTGCGGGAAATCGACGCGGCGCGCTATGTCGGGGTCGATTTTTCCGAAGCCGCATGCGAGCTGGCTGAGGAAACCTTGGCCTCGGTGGCACCGGAGCGTTGGACGATACACTGCGACGATGCGCTAGCGTTTCTCACTGCACAGGGGCTCGACGAGGAATTCGATGCAGTACTGATGCTCGACACCATCGAGCACATCCCGACTTCGGAAGTGTTGCAGATTCTGCCCATGATCTACAACGCCCTCAAGCCAGGCGGCCATCTGATTGTCGATACGCCCTTCTATCCCGTGGACGAGGACTTCATTGCGCAGGGCTTCAAGTATGTCGCACCGAGCGCGTCGGATCTGATTCCCGAAACGAAGGGAATGCACTGCAACAAGTTCACCAGAGAACGGCTGTTGCGCGAGATGTGCGCTGCAGGGTTTCAGGTGGCCGGTGACAAGCTGTTTCGCAAACCGTTCCACGTACCGCTCGGCTTGCCATCCGACGGCGGGTGGAGCGGCCTGTTTTACGACGCGAACGGCTCGCTTTGGGCGATGCCCGGCGCAAAGATTCTGTTGCCGGCCCGCCTCTTCGACGGAATCAATACGATCGGGTTTGCCCTGACATCCGCCGAGCTTGGCGACTATCGTGGAAACAGGTTGAATGTCTCGGTCGGCGTTTGCGGTGCGCCGGCAGGGGAACTCAGGTTCTCTCCGGATTGTCGGTCCCAACGGTTTGAGGTCGCGCTTGCGGCGCGTGGCGAGGATATTCTCATCGAACTGAATGCCTACGCCTGGATCAACGAACCGAATACTCTGCCACCGCGTATCGCCATGATCTCTGATCTGACCGTGCAGTCCGGCGATACCACGCGCAAACCCGATTCGGCCGAACCGGCCATTGCGGTACGTCGAGCCAGGGCGACTGAACGTGCGCGGGAAAAGGTCGAATATATTGACGGTGCCACCCAGGCATCAGGCAATCCCCAGGAAAGTCGGTGTGCCACCGCAGGAATCCATGATGTTGGATTGCGCGTCGATCGCGTGGAAGTGATCGACACTGCCACCCGCCAGTTGGTCTCTGCCCTTGTTACATGCGCGCACGTGACGATTCGCTGCCACCTTATCGCGCAAGCCGAGATCAACTTTCCAGGTTGCCGGTATGTTTTCGCGCAGCCCGCCGGCGCTGTCATGTCGGCAAGCACTTCCGGGCATGGCGCTCTCAAGCACCTGTTCCGAGGCGAAAGAGCCATCGTCGAGTTCTCTCTCGAATTGCGGGTTCCACAGGGAGAGTACAGACTCGTCCTTGCGGCTGGCAGCTACGAACAGGATGGAAGCTGGCGGGACAGCGAGCAGGCATCTACCTATGCAATGACAATCGTCGCAGATAGCGCGACCCGCGACCCTCGCGCGGCAATCCAGTTTGCTCAAACGGCAGTGCGTCCGGCTTCGAGCGGCCGCGAATACTGTTCGCTGACAATGCTGCCTGCCGGCGCTGCTGCGATCTCGTTCGGAACCGCCACATTCCGGGTCCAGCCGCATTGGTTCTGGGAGCAATTCTGTTCCGGCTGGGAGCCGGAGACCTTTGAGGTGATCCGGCGTTTTGTTCGAACGGATCGAGCTTTCCTGGACGTCGGATGCTGGGTTGGACCAACGACACTGATCGCGGCCGCGTGCGGGGCATCGAGAATCGTGTCGGTCGAAGCGAATCCCCGGACCGCCGAACATCTCGAAGGGACGCTGAAGCTCAATCCCGCGTTGCGCGAACGGGTCGAAATCGTGAATTGCTGCATCCATCGGGAAGACGGAATCGTGCAGTTCGGCAATGCGGACGGTGGGGACGCTACTTCGTCGGCTTCTTCGTTGCGTGGACACGGTTTTCCCGTTCGGGCGATGCGGTTGACCAGGCTGATGCAGGAGCACGCAGTGACAGATCCGAGCCTGGTCAAGATAGATATCGAGGGGGCCGAGGTATTCATCGCTGCGGATCTGGTTGAACTCTCGGAACGCCGCGACATCGCAGTGTATCTGAGCCTGCACCCGCCATTCTGGCCGGAGATGGGGCCACCCGATGATCTGCTCGCGGCAGTATCGCGCTTTTGCCTTTACGACCCGTCCGGAAACCCGATCCAGTTCGACGAACTTCTGGCGCGCTGCAAGACGAGCGATCCGTACCCTGTCTGGGGTTCGCCGATGGGCAACTTCTTCGAGATTCTGCTGCTGACCGGAATGATTGGCGAACGCTGATGCGGGTCTTGCATTTTTCCGTCACTCCCCTGGCGGGGGCACCGATCCGGCTGGTCCGCGCGCTGCAAAAGCACTCTCAGGTCGAGGCGCGGCATGTTGTGCTTCACCCCGATGCCTACGGCACCCGGACGTTCGACACCGATCTCGTGTGGCCTCGAGACCGGGAAGTCGTCCTCGAATTGCTGGGCGAGGCAGACGTGGTGCATCTGCATCACTATTTCGATTTGTCCAGCAACCCTTTTGAGATTGATTTTCGGCGCTGGATGAGCGGCAAGCGCAGAATCATCCGGCAAATCCATTCGCATCCGATGCATATCTCACGCGCCACCGGACTTCCGGTGGAGCAGATCGTGTTTCCCGACGTGCCGCAGTTGGTCATCGCCCAGTTTCACGAGCGCTACTATCCTTATGCGCACATCGTTCCGAACATCGTACCGATCGACGCTCCGGACTATTTGCCTTTGGCCGGCGCCGATGCAAGCGAGGATGTGACGCTGTTTTTTGCGCCGTCGGTCGATGCGTCCGCATGGGCGCAGTCTGATCCTCCCCTGCGCTGGGACACCAAGGGCTTTCCGGAAACGGCAGCGATGCTTACGGATCTGGCTCGCCGCATCCCTCATGTCTTCGCGAGGATCGTTCGCAATGTGCCGCACGACCGATGCATGGTTTTGCGCAGAACCTGTCAATTGGCGATCGACGAAATGGTTACCGGCAGCTACCATCTTTGCAGCCTGGAGAGCATGGCGCAGGGTTTGCCGACGTTTGCGTTCCTCGATCGACGGATGGTCAGCATCCTTGCCGAACTGACCGGATGCAGCGAGTTGCCCTGGTTGAATTATCGACTGGAAGATGCTCTCCCGGCTTTGGAGCGGCTCGTCAACGAGCCGGAACTGCGTCGCGCGCTGGGCGCGAATTCGCGCCGCTGGATGGAGACTTATTGGCGCGAAGAAGACATGGTTCGGCACTACCTGAATGCCTATCGCCTGCTGGTTTCCGATTCGGACGAGTTCCGCAAGCCGCGCTTCGATCCGACCGACAGATGTGCAACCTGGAACGCGCGAGGGCAGGATGACGCGGATTGGATTAGTCGCGTCGCCCGCCACAGAATCTAGCCGTATCGGGTACGCAGCGCGATTCTCCCCGTTGCTCGGCCGCAACAAACCGACTCCTATGTTGGCTGAGGGATATTTACCCCAGCCGCCCGCATGAGCGTGCCGGCAGGCGGGCACGGGCGCGGTCAGGGTGCGGCGATGACGCGGTTCTTGCCAGCGCGTTTGGCCTGGTACATGGCGCGGTCGGCGCGGGCGATCGTGGTGTCGCAGGATTCGTCGGGGTAGATCTGGGCCACGCCGGCGCTGAAGGTGATCAGCTTCTGTTCCGACAGGTGGAGGAAAATCTTGCGCGTCAGCGCCCGTTGCAGACGTGTGATGGCGGCCACGCCGTCTTCCAGCCTTGTGTCAGGCAGCACGACCAGAAACTCCTCGCCGCCGTAGCGGGCCAGCGAATCGCCCGGGCGCAGCGTCTCGCGAATCACGTCGGCGAGGTGCACCAGTGCGTTGTCGCCCGCTTGGTGGCCGAGCGAATCGTTGAGCGCCTTGAAGTCGTCGACATCGAGCAGGGCAATGCTGAGCGCGCCTTCGCGCCGTTGCATGCGCGCGACTTCCCGTTCCAGCGTCTCCTGCAAACCCTTGCGGTTTAGTGCGCCGGTGAGTTGATCGTGGCGCACCAGCTTGCTGGTTTCGGTCAGTTCGGCCTGCAAGCGCTGGATTTCGCGGTCGGACTCCTCGACTCTGCTACGCAGGTTGACCATGTCGTCGCGCGAGCGAGCGGCGCTCTGCTGCATGGTGCGGGTTTCCTGGACGACGTCGGCGATCAGGTCGGACAATTCACTGATGCTCTTGGCCGCACCGATACGCTCGGCGGCGTGTTCGATCTTGTTGTGGTATTCCGACGTGGAATCGGAAATGTGCGCCACCTGGTCGACGAACCCCGCCAGCATGGCCCTGAGTTGTTCCTTCTGGGTGTCGAGATTGGTCTTGAGTTCTTCCTGACGTGCAATCAGGTCGCCAAGCCGGCGCTCCGCATCGTCCAGCACGTTCTGCGACAGCGGGCGGGTGACGATATCCTGCACAACCGCGATCTGCCCCTGCACCCACTGGTCATCATCGACCAGGCCGCCCAGGCTGGTCAGCATCAATTGCAGCAGGCTGAGGAGGCCGCGGCGGGTGTCGATGGCATCTGCGGCCGCCCAGCGCAGTTTGCCGACGAGCGTTCGCATGCGGGCGCAGGCGCTCT
>APMI01004859.1_pt1 | contig 10343 bp, 10 predicted proteins | sample 667938 | NCBI WGS metagenome assembly APMI01 (sample SAMN01084076, study PRJNA167559) | wastewater metagenome | biome: Wastewater | place: Denmark: Ejby Moelle, Odense | collected 2011-11-28
CCGCATAATCGCCGCGCGCGATCGCCAGGAGCGCGGCGCTTTCGGGAACATAGGCGAACGCGCGGGTCTTGTCCGACGTCGCTATCTTGCCCGTGGCGAGCGACAGCCATCCGTCGAACAACGGCGCAAGGAAGGTGAAGCCGTCCTCCTTCCCGATCCGGTCGAGCAGCACGCGCGCCTCGTTCCAGTTCTGCTCGCGCACCGCACCGATGTAGAGCAGGACGCGCGCGTCGGGCGGAAGGATATCGGCCTGTTGCAACGTACGGGCGGCACGTAGTGCGAGCGGGTAGTCGCCGGCATCGACTCCCGCACGATAGGCGCGGAATGCGACCAGCACATCGTTCGATGCCAGGCTGAGCGCGGTCGAATAGCTTTTCACCGCGGTTTCGCCATCGAACGCCTTGTCGGCGATGCGGCCCCGCATATAGGCGCCGAAAGCCGACGGCTCGATCCGTTTTGCGGGTGCGGCGGCCGGCAACAGCACCGCCGCAAGCGCGATCAGGCTACATGTTCGGATAATTCGGTCCACCGCCACCCTCCGGCACGACCCAGTTGATGTTCTGGGTCGGGTCCTTGATGTCGCATGTCTTGCAGTGGACGCAATTCTGCGCGTTGATCTGCAGGCGCTTGCCGGTCGGATCGACCGCGTCGTCCACGAACTCGTACACGCCCGCGGGGCAGTAACGCTGCTCCGGGCCGTCGAACATCGGCAGGTTGATGCCGGTCGGCACACTGGCGTCCTTTAGTGTCAGGTGGACGGGCTGATCTTCCTCGTGATTGGTGTTTGAAATGAACACGGACGACAGCCGGTCGAAGCTCAGCACGCCGTCGGGCTTGGGATAGGCGATCGGCTTGACCATATCGCGCCGCCACAGGCTGTCATTGTCGGCGTGGTGTTTCATCGAGATCGGCAGGCCGATCTTGAGTGTCCGCATCCACATGTCGGCACCCGCAACGATCGTGCCGAGAAAACCGCCGAACTTTGCCACCGCGGGTTCTGCGTTCTGGACCAATTTCAGTTCTTTCGCGATCCAGCTGCTGCGGACTGCGGGCTCGTAATCGGCCAGTTCGTCATGCTCGCGGCTCGCGGCGATCGCTGTGGCCGCGCTTTCCGCCGCCAGCATCGCCGACTTCATCGCGGTGTGGCTGCCCTTGATGCGGGGCACGTTCAGGAAGCCTGCCGCGCAACCGATCAGCGCGCCGCCGGGAAACGCCAGTTTCGGAATCGACTGCCAGCCGCCCTCATTGATCGCACGCGCGCCATAAGAGACGCGGCGCCCGCCTTTCAGGATTTTCGCGATCTCGGGGTGATGCTTCCAGCGCTGGAATTCCTCGAACGGCGACAGGAACGGGTTCTTGTAATCGAGCGCTACGACGAATCCCAAGGCAACCTGGTTGTTCGCCTGGTGATAGAGGAATCCACCGCCCCATGCGTCGTCGAGCGGCCAGCCCTGGGTATGAATCACGCGCCCGGGCGCATGAAGCTTCGGGTCGATATCCCAAAGTTCTTTCAGCCCGATCCCATAAACTTGTGGCTCACAGTTCGCTTCGAGATCGAAGTTCCGCTTGAGCTGCTTGGTCAGGTGCCCCCGCGCGCCTTCCGCGAAGAGCGTATATTTCGCATGGAGTTCCAGGCCCGGCTGGTAATCCGCCTTGTGCGTGCCGTCGCGCGCGACACCCATGTCGCCGGTCGCGACGCCCTTCACGGAGCCATCGTCATTGTAGAGGACTTCTGCGGCGGCGAATCCCGGGAAGATCTCGACACCAAGTCCCTCGGCCTGCTCCGCGAGCCAGCGGCAGAGATTGCCGAGAGAAGCGGTATACGTCCCCTTGTTGTTCATGAATGCCGGCATCATCAGGTGCGGCAGCGCGTATTTCTTCTTTCCGGTCAGCACCCAGTGCTGGTTGTCGTTGACCGGCACCTCGGCCAGCGAGCAGCCCGATGTGCGCCATTCGGGCAGCAGCTCATCGAGCGCCTTCGGATCGACCACCGCGCCCGACAGAATGTGCGCGCCGACTTCCGATCCCTTTTCGAGTACACAAACCCCGAGATCGGCATTCAGCTGCTTCAACCGGATCGCGGCGGCAAGGCCCGCAGGTCCAGCGCCGACGATCACAACGTCGTAAGGCATCGATTCGCGTTCGGTCATCTCGACTGTCTTTCCATTACCCCTGGGCGGTTCGGCGCGTTCCGCACTCATTCCGTCATAACCCGCGTGCCGCAGGATTGACGACCCCGTCAACCGCTTGCTTCACAAGGACGATGGGGGAACTCGCGACACGCGCCGATATCGACAGCCTGATGGACTGGTGGAAACTTGCCGGTGTCGACGTGGCGATCGACGAAGCGCCGACCCCTTGGCTGACTGCGAAAAGCGATCCGGCAAAGCCAGTGAAGCCCGACAGGCAGGTTGAGGCTTCACGGCCAGCACCTGTCGCCGTTGCTCCAGCAGATTTGCCGCCCAGCCTCGACACATTCGTCGCGTGGTTTGCGCGGGATACCGATGTTCTTTCCCGCTATCCCGTGGCGCGGCGGATCATGCCAGTGGATATCCCTGGAATCGACCTGATGGTTGTCGCCGACGTCCCCGAGGCCGGTGACGTCGAGGCAGGACGACTTCTGAGCGGGGATGTCGGCCTGCTGATCGACAGGATGCTCGGCGCCATGGGCCGTGATCGCGGTTCGGCTCGCCTTGCGACCATCGCTCCTGCCCGCCCGGCGAATGGACGCCTCGACGACACAGAACAGGCGCTTCTCGCGCCGATCCTGCGCCATCACGTCGAACTGGCAGCCCCCAAGAAACTTTGGTTGCTCGGCCGTGCGGCGAGCCGTGCGGTCCTCGGGATGGATGAAACCGAAGCGGCTGGACGGTTGCATAGCGTTAACCAAAACGGGAGCATCATGGACGTCATCGCCACCGTTCATCCGCGCATCCTGTTGCGTGAGCCGAAACTCAAGGCGCGGGTGTGGGAAGATATGAAGCGATTGATCGAGGGACCGACCGCATGACTCTGCGTTACCTGCTTGCCGGAGCCGCGATGACGGGAGTGCTTGCCGCTACCCCTGCCCTTGCCGACGAAGCGCCGGCGATGGTGCCTGCTGTGGCGAGCGTTCCTTTGAGGAGCGGACTTCCGCTGCAACTCGGCCCCAATGCCCGCGCGCAGTACCGGGCGATTTTCGACGATATCAACGCTTCGCGCTGGGCGGACGCCACGGCCAAGCTCGACACCATGCCTGAAGGGCCGCTGCACCCGGTTGCCCGCGCCGCGATCTACACTGCCAAGGGTTCACCCGTCGTCGATGGCAACCAGCTGGCAGCCCTTGCTTCGATCGCGCCGCAGCTGCCTGAAGCACCGACCCTCGTTCGCCTTGCCTCGTCGCGCGGCGTCTATTCGCTTCCTGCCTTGCCGGAAGCACGCACGCTGGGCTGGCTCGGTTCCGCACCACGCCGTGGCCGTACGGCTTCGACGCAGGGCGACCCGATCGCGTCGGCGATGAGCCAGCAGATACTGCAGTTGATCAAGGACGACCGGCCGGCCGACGCCGAAGCGATCGTGATCGGGCAGGAAAGCAGCCTGACACCTGAAGGGCTGACCGAAATGCGCCAGCGCGTCGCGTGGTCGTATTTCATCACCGGCGACGACCAGAATGCCCGCCGCCTCGCCATGACCGCGCAGACCGGCACCGGCCCTTGGGCACCGCAGGCGGACTGGGTCGTGGGCCTCGCCGCCTGGCGGCAGAACGATTACGATGGCGCGTCCACCGCATTTTCGTCGCTGGCGCGCCGATCGAGCGATCCGGAAATGATCGCGGCCGGGAATTACTGGGCCGCGCGCGCCGATATGGTCCGCAAGCAGCCCGACCTCATCCAGCCGCGCCTTCGCGCCGCCGCACGCTATGAAGAAACCTTTTACGGCATGCTGGCCCAAGGTGCGATGGGCCTGAAGCCGATCAAGGATGACGACGGTGCAAGTGCGATCCGCCAGGTTGCCGGCCATCCGAATGTCCGTGCGGCGCTCGCGCTCAGGGAGATCGGTGAAACCGACCGCGCCGATGCGTTGATCCGCTGGCAGGCGCGCATCGGCAGCCCCAACGAACATGCAACGCTGACAGCGATCGCCGGAAAGCTGGACCTTCCCCAAACGCAGCTTTGGCTCGCGCACAACGGCCCCGCGGGTGCCCGCACCACGGCAGAGGGCCGTTATCCGATGCCCGAGAACTGGTCGCCCGACGGTGGCTGGCGGATCGACCGGGCGCTGGTCTTCGCCCATGCGCTGCAGGAATCGAACTTCCGCACCAATGTCGTGAGCCCCGCAGGCGCGCGGGGCCTGATGCAGGTCATGCCGGCGACCGCACAATATATCGCGCGCAAGAAGGGAACGACGTTCACCGGATCGCTGACGTCGCCTTCGACCAATATGGAATTCGGCCAGAGCTACATCGAGCAGCTTCGTGACATGGCGCAGACGCAGGGCCTGCTGCCCAAGGTCATTGCGGCCTATAACGCCGGCCCCGGCCCGCTCGACCGCTGGAACATGAACGCCGCGTCGCAAAAGGATCCGCTGCTCTACATCGAGAGCATCCCCTATTGGGAGACGCGCGGTTACGTGACCATCGTGCTGCGCAACTACTGGATGTACCAGCAACAGGCAGGCGAAAAGACGGTCAGCCGTACCGCGCTTGTACAGGGCAAGTGGCCAAGCTTCCCGACATTGACGAAGGTCGCCGCCGCGGACCAATAAGGCCCGTGATCGATGAGACTTTACCCTTCATTCCCGTTCGGATCGCCGTGCTGACGGTGTCGGATACGCGCGACACCACGACCGACAAATCGGGCGACAGGCTCGTGTCATTGCTGACGGAGGCAGGTCATGTCCTTGCCGGCCGGGCGATCGTTCCCGACGATGTCGACGCACTCGTCACGCAATTCCGGACCTGGATCGACGGCGCTTCGGTCGACTGCGTGATCTCGACCGGCGGGACCGGCGTGACGGGGCGCGACGTGACACCCGAAGCGCTCGACAGCCTGGGTGGCAAGGCGATCCCCGGCTTCGGTGAACTGTTCCGCTGGTTGAGCTATGCAAATATCGGTACCTCCACCATCCAATCACGCGCCTGCGCAGTTGTGGTCGATGGCACCTATATCTTCGCGCTTCCCGGTTCGACCGGTGCGGTCGCCGACGGCTGGAACGGCATTCTCAAGACCCAACTCGATTCACGGCACCGGCCATGCAATTTTGTCGAATTGATGCCACGCCTTCGCGAAATTTGACGGAACACTTCTCTTATCTATGTGTTGGGAGCGTAACGAACTGAAGGAGTTTCCCGTGCGCAAGATTCTTATCGCCGCCCTGATCGCTTCGACCACGCTGCTGGCCGCATGCAACACCGTGAAGGGTGCAGGCCGCGACATCGAGTCGGTTGGACAGGCTGGTTCGGACGCCATCAACAAATAAGGCTGCTGCTTGCGCGATGGGGCAACCGGCCCTATCGCGCTCGCTTTAATGACATCGCCATTTCCTCACCGCGACCTGACCGGGATCGCTGGATTAAGTCCGGTCGCAATCACCTATCTGCTCGACGAAGCCGACAAGTGGGTCGACCATAATCGCGGACATGCGCCGCCCGACCACCGGCTCGATGGCCTTACGCAGATCAATGCCTTTTTTGAGAATTCGACGCGAACGCTGCTGAGTTTCGAGATCGCCGGAAAACGCCTTGGCGCGGACGTCGTGAACATGCACGCGGCGCAATCGAGCGTGAAGAAGGGTGAGACGCTGATCGATACCGCGATCACGCTCAATGCCATGCGCGCCGACGTCATCGTCATCCGTCATGCATCGTCCGGTGCTGTCGCGCTGATCGCCGACAAGGTCGACTGCCCGGTCCTGAATGCGGGTGACGGAACCCACGAACATCCGACGCAGGCACTGCTGGACGCACTGACGATTCGCCGCCGGCTTGGCGCGATCGCGGGCAAGCGGATCGCGATTTGCGGTGACGTGCTGCACAGCCGGGTCGCCCGTTCCAACATCCTGTTGCTGGCGGCATTGATGGCGGAAGTGCGTGTTGTCGCGCCCGCAACCCTGATGCCGACGGACATCGAGCGCTTCGGCGCCACACCCTTCACCGACATGGACGAGGGCATCGAGGGGGCCGACGCCATCATGATGCTTCGCCTCCAGACGGAGCGGATGTCGGGTGGGTTCGTACCCAGCTTGCGCGAATATCATTTGCTCTACGGCCTGACGCCCGAGCGGCTCGAACGCGCGCCCGATGCCATCGTCATGCATCCCGGGCCGATGAACCGCGGCGTCGAGATCAGTTCGAGCGTTGCCGACGATCCGGTGCGGTCGACGATCGCCGAACAGGTCGAAATGGGCGTCGCGGTCCGCATGGCTTGCCTCGACGTGCTGACGAGGAACCGCCGATGATCCTGACAGGCGGAAAACTCGTCGATGCTTCGGGCGAACGCCTGGGCGATCTTGTCATCGACGGTGACAAGATCGGCCGCGGCGCAGTCGGTGAGACAATCGACATCCGCGGCAAGGTCGTTCTTCCCGGCATCGTCGACCTGGGCGTCTTCGTCGTCGAACGCGGCGCCAGCGCGGCAGGAGGCATCACGCGTGTTGCGCTAATGCCCGACCAGTCGCCGCCGCTCGACGACCCGGGCCTCGTCCAGCGTGCGGCACTGGCCGCCAAGCCCGCACTTTGGGTTCATCCGCTGGCGGCCGCCACAAAAGGTCTGCAGGGCACCGAACTTGCCGAATATGCCTTGATGGCGCGTGCTGGCGCCAAGGCGGTTTCGACTGGTCGGCAATGGATCGCCGATTCGGGCGTCATGCGAAAAGTCATGACCTATGCCGCGTCGCTGAATCTTACCGTGATCAGCCATGCCGAGGACGGCGGCATGACGGGCAATGCCGTGGCCACCGCGGGCGAAACCGCAACACTCTATGGCCTCCCATCCGCGCCTGCCGTGGCCGAAGCGATGGCGGTGGCACGCGACCTGGCATTGGTCGAACAGACGGGCGCACGCCTTCATTTCCGCCAGATAACGACGGCGGCCGCGTTCGACCTGATTCGCGTCGCAAAACGACGCGGCCTGTCCGTAACCTGCGGCATCGCGCCGACACATTTGCTGCTGAGCGACATCGCGGTCGGCGATTACCGGACGTTCGCTCACCTCTCCCCACCCCTGCGCGCCGAATCGGACCGGCAGGCCAGCCTTGCAGCGCTCCGCGACGGCACCGTCGATGTTCTCTGCTCTGCTCACGATCCCCGAGGCCCGGAGGCGAAGCGCCTGCCCTTCGCCGATGCGGAACCGGGCGCGTCGGGCGCCGAAACACTGATGACGCTGGGATTGGGCCTCGTCCGCGATGACGTGATCGACCTGCCCCGCCTCGCCGCGCTAACCAGCGCCAATCCCGCCAAGGTTTTGGGTATCGACTGCGGACGCCTCGACGAAGGCGCGCCTGCCGACATCGCGATCGTGGAGCCCGACACGCCATGGCGCATCGACGGCGGCGAATTCCGGTCGTCCGCCGGCAATACCCCGTTCGACGGTTTGCCGGTTCAGGGGAAAGTCGTCCGCACCATCAAGGGCGGACGAACGATTTTCGAAGCCTGATTTAGCGCGAGGCCAACCGCATGTTGGTGTTGCGACGCACCCATTGTGCCGGCGCATCGCCTTCCTTCGCGCGAACGAAGCACACGCCGCCGCCGGCCTTGATCCGGTTGCAGACGCGCGTGGCGTCCTCACGCGTACCGAACGAAATCGCGAGACGCGTCAGGTTGAGCGTGCCGACCTTGGTATAACCGCTGATCGGATCATATCCGGCGAGATGGAAACGCCCGGAAATCTTGTCCCAGGCACGCTCGGCATTTGCGACCGAAGAAAATGCGCCGAGCTGGACGACGAAGCGGCCGTTCGAAACCGGACGGGTCATTACCGCCGGGCGCAGCGTTGCGCGCGGTGTGGCGGGAACGAAGCTGGGCTTCGCCTTGGTGATGGGCGCTACTGCCTGACGTACAGGACCCTGCGGTGCACGTACGAAGGGAACCTCGGGCGATGTGACTGAAGCTGGTGCAACCGTCGCAACTTGCGTCGGCGCGGTTTCGAATGCCGGGGCGGGCAAAGGAGCCGGTGCTGCGGCAGCAACGGCAACTGGCGCCGATTCGGGCGTTTCTGCTGCGAAAACCTGGGCCGGTGAGACCTTCGGCGCGACTTGTGCAGTCTGCACAGGCGCGGCCGTCGGCGCGAGCGCCAGGCGTGTCGGCTGCGCAGCGTCAGATCCCGGCGTCACACCGAGAACCGATGCCACCTGGCTATAGGTCGCAGCCGGACGAACGAGCAAAGCCCATTCGCCGAGGCGCGCCTCGGCAGCGTCTGCGCTGAGATCTTGTACCGCCATCACGCGCGCGTTGCTCCACTTGCCGGTCATCGCATAGGCGAAGGCAAGGTTTTGGCGGGTCTTGGCGCTCGCGTCGGGTGCGCGCGTGGCGAATTCAAGGACCCGGACGGCCTCTTCAGGATCGCCAGCGAGCGCCAACGCCAGACCGAAGTCGGCAGCGGGAAGCTTGTCGCGATAATCGGTCAGCGTGCTGCGCGCCGCATCGCGTTTGCCGAGTGCGGTCTGTGCCAGCGCAAGGTTCAGCGCGGCGCGTTCACGCTCGGGATCGAGCGTCAGCGTATCCGAAAAACTCTGTTCCGCAGCCTGGAACCGCCCGGCCGAGAGGTACACCTGGCCCAGCAGCATGCGGTAGCTCGCCGTGTGCGGCTGCCATTCGACCGCTGCTTCGGCAAAGCCGATGGCCTTGTCGAGATTATGCTTCGCAAGCGCCTTGGTCGCCTTTTTCGCGGCGTCGGCAGCGGCATTCGCCGCCTTGCCGTCCGACGCGGCGACCGGCGATTTCGCCATACCGGCCATTCCGCCGCCAAGCATCACCGTCCCTGCTACCAGGGTCGATGCAGCCAGTTTCGCAATCACGGTCTTGTTCATGACGAACCCCCTCAAGCGGTCTTGGTTGTGTCGGCGGATGCGGTCTTGGCGAGCTTCGCCACCGCGGGCTGGGCGTCGAGATAGGCATCGAGCGCCTTGAGCACGAACTGCTGCGCCGACGAATGCGCAACAGCACACGCAAGACGCAGGCGAAGGTGACGGTCGGCGTCGAGGCGCAGCGTGAATGCAGCCTTGCCCTTCGATCCCGGTGCAGCACGGACGGCTGCAGCCTTGATCGGCGCGAGTTCGCGTTCCAGTTCTTCCTGCTGGCGTACGACGACGGGCGCTTCCATCGGAGCGATGGCGGCAACCTGCGTAATCGGCACGATCTCTGCGCTATATTCCGGATCGGGCGCCGATGCCGGTGCCTGATGGACGTCGAAGCCCATGTCGTTCCAACCGAGATCTTCCTGCGAAACGGCGGCGTTGCTGCTGCCGAAGCCGAAGCTGGCAAAGCCCTGGGGCCGCATGGCCGGCTTCGCCTGTCCCTTGCGGGCGAGCAGCGACGACGAAAGCGATGCGAGTGGTTTGGGTTCACCCATGGTCAGCACTCCCCCTTACTGGCCAACGACGCGGCGGCCGAAGCCTCCGCCGGCGGGGCGCGCCATCGCGGGTGCCGCGGCGGCAGGCGCCGAGAACACGGTGCGACGAAAATTCTTTTCGAGGCGGTCCGAAACATATTCCCACAGTTCGACGATCTCGCTGGCCGAACGGCCTTTCGGATCGACTTCCATGACCGTGCGGCCATCGATCATCGAAGCCGCGAAGTCGGTACGGTGATGCAGGGTGACCGGTGCGACGGTGCCATGCTGCGACAGCGCGACAGCGGCTTCATAAGTGATCTTCGCCTTGGGCGTGGCGCCGTTGACGACGAAGAGCAGCGGCTTGCCGGCGCGGTCGCAGAGATCGACGGTTGCGCCGACGGCGCGCAAGTCGTGCGGCGACGGTCGGGTCGGGATGATGATCAGCTCGGCAACAGCGATAACGCTCTGGATCGCCATGGTGATCGCGGGAGGCGTATCGATGACCGCCAGGCGGAAACCCTGCTGACGCAGCATTTCGAGATCGGCCTGGAGACGCGCGACAGTGGTCTGGGCAAACGCCGGGAACTCAGCCTCGCGCTCGTTCCACCAGTCGGCAAGCGACCCCTGCGGATCGATATCGATCAGGACGACCGGGCCGGCCCCCGCCAGCTGCGCCTGCACGGCGATATGACCGGACAGGGTCGTCTTCCCCGAACCGCCTTTCTGTGAAGCCATCGCGAGTACGCGCATCGACAATCCCTTGGAATTTCAATTTCAGGGAGGCAGATGTCATGCGTGTCGCTAAGATACAGTTAA
>APMI01022350.1_pt1 | contig 10343 bp, 9 predicted proteins | sample 667938 | NCBI WGS metagenome assembly APMI01 (sample SAMN01084076, study PRJNA167559) | wastewater metagenome | biome: Wastewater | place: Denmark: Ejby Moelle, Odense | collected 2011-11-28
TTTCTCGGTCTTGCCGGCGCGCCCGATCTGGCGCCGGTGCTGTGGGCGGTCGCGGTCGGCGCGGGGCTCGGCGCGAGCTTCGCGCTGACGATGATCGTCGCGCTCGATCATCTCGAGCACCCCGTCGCGGCCGGCGCGCTCGCCGCGCTGATGCAGGGCGGTGGCTTCCTGCTCGCCGCGCTGGCGCCGTGGGTCACCGCATTGCTCCACGAGCGCACCGGCGGGTTCGTCGCGGGCTGGACGATGCATTTCGGGATCGTCGTGCTCGTCACCGCGCTGACCGCGCGGCTGGCGCCGCATTCCTATGCCCGCGCGCTGGCGGCGTAAGCGCCGATCGACTATGCGCGCCGCGACATCTGTCAGGAGCGAGAATTTATGATCGAACGTATCGAATCCGGCGCGCGCATGAGCCAGGCCGTCATCCACGGCGACACGATCTATCTCGCGGGGCAGGTCGGCGCACCCGGCGAGAGCGTCACCGCGCAGACCACCGCCGTGCTGGCCGAGATCGACGATCTGCTCGCGCGCTGCGGCAGCGATCGCGCGCATATCCTGAGCGCGACGATCTGGCTGGCCGACATGAGCGACTTCGCCGAGATGAACAAGGTGTGGGACGCGTGGGTCGCCCCCGGTGCCGCCCCGGCGCGCGCCACCGGCGAGGCCAAGCTTGCCGCCCCCGACTATCGCGTCGAGATCATCGTCATCGCTGCGCGCAAATAAGCGGATCGCGATTGCGGTTCCCGGCGGCGGCTGCTAACCGCCGCCGCAACATCAAGAGTCGGGCCGACGTCCGACACCAACCTGCTCCCCGAGCAAGGTGGTGCCTCCGCAAAAGGGGGGATGTGGCCGGACCGGCAACTAAACGGGGTCAAGCCGCGCGCATACGTCGATCCGATTCTGGTGTCGCACCAGAGAAGGAACCGACATGGCCGACCGTATCCAGCAATTCGCCAGCGACAATTATGCCGGCATCTGCCCCGAGGCATGGGCGGCGATGGACGCGGCCAATGCCGGCTCCGCGACCGCTTATGGCGACGACGCCTGGACCGCGCGCGCGGCGGACGGGTTTCGCAGCCTGTTCGAAAGCGATTGCGAGGTGTTCTTCGCGTTCAACGGCACCGCGGCCAATTCGCTCGCGCTTGCGGCCTTGTGCCAATCCTATCACAGCGTGATCTGTTCCTCCTTCGCGCATGTCGAAACCGACGAATGCGGCGCGCCGGAATTCTTCTCGAACGGATCGAAACTGCTCGTCGCGCCGACCGACGACGGCAAGCTGACCCCCGAGGCGATCGTCCGGCTGGCGACGAGCCGCGCCGATATCCATTTCCCCAAGCCGCGCGTGGTGACGATCACCCAGCCGACCGAGACCGGGCAGGTCTATAGCGTGGAGGAGGTGCGCGCGATCTCCGCAGTGTGCCGCGAGCTGGGGCTCAAGCTGCATATGGACGGGGCGCGCTTCGCGCAGGCCTGCGCCAGTCTCGGCTGCGCGCCGGCCGATATCAGCTGGCGTGCCGGGGTCGATGTGTTGTGTTTCGGCGGGACCAAGGCCGGGATGGCGGTGGGCGAGGCGGTGATCTTCTTCGATACCGCGCTGGCGGCCGATTTCGATTATCGCTGCAAACAGGCCGGGCAGCTCGCCTCGAAGATGCGCTTCCTGTCGGCGCCGTGGATCGGCTTGCTCGAAAGCGGTGCGTGGTTGCGCAATGCGCGGCACGCCAATGATTGCGCCACCGCGCTGGCGGCGGGGATTGCGGGCTGTCCGGACGTGGAGCTGATGTTCCCGGTGCAGTCGAACGCGGTGTTCGTGAAGGCGCCGGCGGCGGTGCTCGAGGCGCTGCGCGGGCGCGGCTGGCTTCTATACTTTCATCGGCGGCGGGGCGCGTTTCATGTTCGCATGGGATTCCGATCCCGCCGAAATCGCGCAGCTGATCGGCGATTTTCAGGATGCGACCGCGCTGGCCATGGCCTGACCGGCGTGCGGGCGTTGCGCGTGGCGTTACCATAGGGCGCCACGCTTGCCTCGCTCCGGCCCCAAGGGCTGGGGGCCGGGCAAGCACGCCTGACGAACAGGCGGGGTGGCGTCGTGCGGGCGCCGCCCCGCTTCGTTCAGTGGATGCGCATCACACGGCGCGCCGCGTCGACCGCCAGCGCGAAACAGCCGGCGAGCAGCACCGCATCCTTGAACAGAAATTGCGCCCGGCTGCCCATGAACGGGAAGCCATAGCCTTCCTCCCACAAATTGCCACCGAAGCTGAAGCTCAGCGTGACGAGAAAGGTTGCCATTCCCATCAGCCCGCCGAGCAGCCCGGCGCGTGCCGATACCGCGCCCGCCGCGATCAGCGCGCCGGTGGTGAGTTCGGCCGTCCCGATGGCATTGCTGGCGCCCTGCACGCCCCAGATCGGATACATCCAGCTGAACAGCCAATAATGTTCCGCCAGCCGCGCGATGCCCTCGGCTTCATAGGTCGCGAATTTGGCGATTCCGAACATCAGGAAAATGAAGACGAGCGACGCGCGTAACGCGTGGATCGGATATCTGGGATTCAGGATGATGTTCATCGCTTCCCCCTCTTTATTTAGAGTTGTCAAATAGATGACCGGCGAAATAAACGCCGGCATCTCTCTAAAAACGTTAGAAACTTCGTATAGGTTACATGAAGAATCGAAAATTGTCAGCGATCGTGATTTCAAGTAATGAAGGATGAGTCGAGGGTTGGTGAAAATCGTTACGTATCCACCTTTGCAAAGGGGAAGTGATAGGAGAGATAGTCATGGTGGTATGGGAAATGCTTTCGGCGCACCCAGGAGTTCAAGACAGTCCTCGCAACGCGCTCGTTCAATGTATCGAGGAATGTTACTCTTGCATGCAAAGTTGTACGTCGTGTGCGGATGCCTGCCTCGCCGAGAAGGATGTCGAACATTTGCGGCTATGCATTCGACTTTGCCTTGATTGCGCAGATATTTGCGCGGCGGCGGGCGCGGTTGCCACGCGGCAGACGGGGAGCAACAATCAGGCGACGCTCGCGATCCTCGTCACCTGTGCGCAAGCCTGCCAGACCTGCGCGCTCGAATGCGAGCGTCATGCCGCGCATCATGAGCATTGCCGCATCAGTGCGGAGGCCTGCCTGCGCTGCGAAAATGCGTGCCGGGATGCGATCGCATCGATGCCGATCGACGCTCGCCCGGAGAATATGCCGGCGATGGAGCCGGCCGGGGTATCGGCCGGCGCCGCGGGGTGACGGTTCAGATGCGCGCGCGCAGCGTCAGCTTTACCGATCGCGGCTCGCCCGGCAGCGCGCCGATGAAGGTCGGGACGGTGTAATAGGTCTTGTCGGTGAGATTGTTGACGCTGACCTGCAGATCGAAATGCTTCGCCCGATAAGAGAGGGCCGCGCGGTAGATCGTATAGGACGGCACCTTCAGCAGCTCGAGCGAGTCGACGAAGGTGTCGCCCTTATAGACGAAGCCGGCGCCGAACCCGAGCCCGGCGAGCGGCCCGTCGGTCAGCGCGTAATTGGCCCAGAGCGCGCCCGATGTCTTGGGCGTCGAGCCGAGGCGTTTGCCGAAGGTCGACTGGCTCGGCGCGAGGCCGGTGACGCTGCCGAGCGCGTTCGACCGGTTGATCGCCGCGATATAGGCGAAATTGGCGATGAAGGTCAGGCCCTTGGCCGGCGCGCCGATCAGATCGAGTTCCACCCCGCGCGAGCGCTGCCTGCCCTCCTGTACCGGGTCCGCCCCCGGGGTCAGCGTGACGAAATAATTGTCTCGCCGCGTTTCGAACAGCGCGACGTTGGCGTTGAGCTTGCCGCCGAGCAATTCGGTCTTGATGCCGGCCTCGATCTGGCTCGAATCCTCCGGGACCGGCGACAGCCGCGACGATTCGGTCTGGATGCTGATATATTGGCCGGCGGAATAGCCGCCGTAGAATGAGAGCCAGTCGGCCGGCTGGTAGACCGCGCCGGCCTGCCAGCTGAGCAGGTCGCGCGTGCCGCGCTGCGCGGCGGCGGTGGCCCCGATATTGTTGAGATCGGCCAGTTTCACACTATCGTACCGCACCCCGGCGCGGATTTTGACGACGTTGCTGATGTCGATATGTTCCTGGCCGTAGACCGACAGCGAATCCGACCGGATCGTGCGATCGAACGACAGGGTTGTCGTTGTCGGCACGGTGGCATTGGGCACGCTCGGCACGCCGCCGGTAAAGGTGATATCGCCGAGGTTATAATTGCGGCGCACCGTCTTCACATTGCTGTCGGCATATTCGGCGCCGAGCAGGATCGTGTGTTTGACCGCGCCGGTCGTCGGGGTCAGCACCGCTTCGAACTGGCCGGTCCAATATTCGGCCTTGTCACCCTGATAGCGGCCGTTGCGACCGGTGATCTTGTTCGTCGCGGGATCGAGCAACCGCGCGCCGCCGTCGCGGATCACGTTGACGTCGCGATTGTCGTAAATCACCGCGGCGCGCAGCTTGAGCAATTCATTCGCCTGATATTCGTCCTTGACGGTCACGCGGTGGATCGTCTGGTCGACGCGATTGAACGGGCTGTAGATGCGCGTGCCGCGATCGACATCGGCGAGCTTGCGGGCGGTGGTGAACGGGATGCCGAAATTGTCGACCACATTGGTGGCGTCGCGATAATCGTAATCGACGGTCAGCAGGTTGCGCGCGCCGAGCGCGAAGCTCAGCGTCGGCAGGACTTCGGTGAGCCGGGTGCTCAGCCCGCGGAAGCCGTCGCTGCGCTCGTAATGGCCGATGATCCGGCCGTTGACCCCTTTGGCGAGCGGTCCGGTGAGATCGGCGGACAGATCCCAATTGTCGAACCGGCTGTACGACACCACGACCTCGGCGGCGAGGCGGTCGAGCGGCGCCTTGGTGGTGAGATTGACCGATCCGCCCGCCTCTGCGCGCCCGTAGAGCGCGGAGCCCGGCCCCTTGAGCACCTCGATCGACTGGATATCGGTGAGGGTGCGGCGATAGCCCATGAAGGTCGGGCCGTCGGGCAGGCCGTCGCGCAGGAAGCGCATCGCCAGCCCGCGGATCGCATAATTGTCGGCCAGGCCATAGCCCCCGCCATAGGTCGGCGCGACCGAACTGGCGTTGGCGAGCGCGTCGTTCATCGTCTCCGCCCCCTGATCGCGCAGCACCTCGACGGGAATGACGACGATCGCCGCGGGCACATCCTTCAGCGGCACATCGGTCTTGGATCCGGTCGCGCTGGTCTTCGGCGTATAAGCGTCGACCCGCTGGCCGTTGACGATCACGTCCTCCGGTTCGGCCTCGCCGGTGGCGAGCGCGGGGCCCGCCACCACGAGAAGCGCTGCGCCGGCAAGCAAGCGGCACATGATCGACTGTCTGGAAAACCTACGCATCATTCCCCCGGTTATGCAAGTGATTTGCAATAGCGGATGGCGCGGTAGCGATCCCGTCGGGCCGGAGCAAGCGGCGAGCCGCGTATTTTCCGCGCTGCGGCGCAGTTCCGGCGGGAATTGATCAGATTTTACAAAACAAAACAGCGCGCCCGCTAAAAGTAAGAGGCGCAGATGCTCCGACGGAAAGGAGTAGCGCGGCATGATCGCCGGACCGGCGATGCCGATGAACCATAGTCGATATTTGATCAGGAGCGGCGATGACCGAAGTTTCCGGCGCAGAAGAAATCAGGCAGGCCGCAACTTCAGGAAACAAGCCAATCGGCCGACTGATCGACACGCTCGACAGCTATAGCATCGATATCGGCAAGACGCATATTTCGCTTTGGGATGCGCTGGTTGTCGCGATCGTTATCGTCGGCATCATCATCATGGCGCAGTTGGTCAGCCGATTGTCGCGCTATCTGCTGAAGCGCATCGCCGGGCTCGACGAAGCGCAGAAACTGCTGACCGACAAGCTCGTGACGATCGCGGTCTGGGCGCTGGCGATTCTCATGGGGATCGACTTCCTCGGCATCGATCTCACCGCGCTGGCGGTCTTTTCGGGCGCGTTCGGGCTCGCGATCGGCTTCGGGCTGCAAAAGACCTTCGGCAATCTCATTGCCGGTATCATCCTGCTGATGGACCGCTCGATCAAACCCGGCGACGTGATCGCGGTGAACGATGCCAGCGGCCGCGAGAGCTTCGGGCAGATCCGCAAGATCGGCATCCGCGCGATTTCCGTCACCACGCGCGATATGAAGGAATATCTGATTCCGAACGAGAATCTGATGATCAATCAGGTCGAAAACTGGTCGTACAGCACGCGCAACGTGCGGGTGAAGGTGCCGATCGGGGTGTCCTATGACGCGGATCTCGAACTGGTCGAGAAGCTGCTGATGAAGGCGACGGTCGGCGCGCCGCGCGTGCTGGTCCTGCCGGCGCCGAAGGTGCTGCTGGTCGGGTTCGGCGAAAGCGCGGTGAATTTCGAGATCCGCTTCTGGATCGCGGACCCGGAAGAGGGGATCGGCGGGGTGCGCTCCGACGTGCTCAAACGGGTGTGGCAGTTGTTCAAGCAGAACCGGATCGAGCTGCCGTTTCCGCAGCGCGACGTGCATGTGAAGAACGCCAAGGAGTTGAGGAGCATTGCCTGCCCCTGACGCAAGGCGCCGGCGGGTAGACGCTTCCAGCGAGAGATTATTCTTCGACCTTAGTCAGTCGCGCCTGCGCTATAATCCCGAGCGCATCAGCGACGCTCTCGTTCACGCCTGCCTGCCGATGGCTAGGCTTGGCTGGATAAGGATCGTCGCAACCAGAAACTGTCAAGCGGCCCGCATCGGCATGTGCGAAGGGGGGCGGGGACGGGCATCAAACCGTTGGTTTGACCGCCTGCTCGGCTAAGTAGCTGTAACCGCTGATTACTTCCAGCGCTTACCTGATCTCATAGGTCCAGCGTAAGCCTATGGCTCACTCCCACGGCAGATCAGAACAATTCGGTTCACCGACTAAGGTCGATCTTTCCAAAGCTTTTGCCGGATCCGTGACCACACTGGCGTTCAATTTGGCTCTGCGCTGTTTCAGGGCGTGCATACGATTGGAGGTCTTTCTGCCCTCGGGTGTTGCTCCACCTACATGGTAGCGGTGGGTTCCAAGCGCACTGAGTAGGCGGTCGATTGCTTGCTCGCGTTCTATATCGCTGAGATTTTCGCGAAGTCGCGCGTAACCGTCTTCCAGCCGTTGGTGCAGAGAACGGGGTGCCATCGCTCTCCCGCCGATGATGGGAACACCAGTCACTACAACCGGGCGGGATGATGACCGAAATTCAATTTTGTGCGTCTGGAATCCATTCTTGCGGATTATGCTGCGGATTTCCTCGATCAGATCGCCGTGCACGAACGTCCCTGAGATCGTAATGTCATCAACCCAAAGAGACATTTTAAGATTGTGGGCTTGGCAGACCGCATAAATCTCGTCGAACATGGCTCGATGGACGTGTGTGGTCAGGACAGGGCTAATAGGCGAACCGAACGGCATCTTTCCGTCGATGGCGACAAGCTTGGTCAACAAGCCAGCCACGTCTTTGCGAAGACCGGCAACGTGGTACGCCCACCGGAAGATATGCTCATCCGTTGTCGAAGGGTAAAATTGTTTTATATCGAGGCTTAGGAATTGGACCTGCTGGGCATGGTGTTCAGCATTATCGCGTTGCCCTCGTCCTTTTCGTGGACTGAATAGATAATCGGGCTGCTTGATCTTATTGAGATGAAATTTCAATCGCTCGTGAATGGTTCGCAACTTATTATTTGGCACCGCGAGATCGCGCATCTTAGAACCAATCAGTTTCGGTTCGCGCTTGACGTACTTGTTTTTATCTCGAATTAACGCTTCGAGCTGCTGTTTTTTCCAGCCAAGCAACGCTGCCAATTCGCGTTGTGTAAGATTCTGCACCCAAGGCGACACAGCGAACGCGTAGCGTTCATATTTTGCTTTCTTACGCTGCTTTACGGTCACGGGGTTTAAGCTTTTCAAGAGCCCTGAGCACCTTGTCCGCTACGATAAGTTGCCCGCGTCGAGCGATTGGTTGTCCGTCAATCTCTTCCGCAAAAAACAATAGCTGTGACATGCGGACGCCGACCGCCGCGCTATAAGATTCTAGCAGGTCCATGGTGACGTTCTTACGTCCGCCCTCTACGTCCGAAATCATCGACTGAGCGACCTCAAGACGTTTAGCCATCTCCGCTTGCGAATAACCGCAGTAGAGGCGCAATAGCCTAAGTGCTTCATTTATCATCGGTCGTTTTGTCATTCTACGGCTGTCCCGAGGTCATCATTCACTCGCGAAGAAAATGCTTCACGAATGCCACCAGTTGCCCAATCGCGATCACTACCTTCATAAGAAGGAGCCATCGCGACGGATCCGGTGGCTGATGCCGTTGCGTGCGAGGATGTTTGCCCATCGATTGCTCTCCTTTCGGCCACATCGGCGAAAAGATGCCGATGCCCGTAGGCCAGTTTGAGAGCGATGTTCCGGAACGTTTGTACCTCGGGGTTGCCGCGCCCGGTCCCGGGCGGGCGCGGCGCGGCGCCACCCCCGGCCGAGACGCAGGTGGTAGTCAGAGGAATTTCACCTCTACAGGGCTTGTCGCCCCAGCTTCTGACGGGTTCATCATGGGCTACCATCGCCCGAGCTTCATGACATGCCGTAGCGCCGTCTGCAAGATAGAATATCGCTGAGAGCGATATTCTATCGGCAAATTCGCGCTCGACGTTAAAAATCCGGCATGGGGCCGACACGCCCACGATTTGACGCATACCCCACCGATGGGCGTGTTGAGCCTGCCGGCGACCCCGCTTACGGATGTGGCCACTGCTTACGATTTGCTTATGGGTGAAATGCTAGCAACACGCAGAGCGATCCCCTTGCGGGGTAAGTTGCTATATTTGCTTGGGGAATGGTGGACGCACTAGGGCTCGAACCTAGGACCCGCTGATTAAGAGTCAGCTGCTCTACCAACTGAGCTATGCGTCCATTCCGGCGGCGGAAGCGGTGAGCCGCTTCGCGTTGGGAGGTGCGCCGGTAGCAGGGGATTTGCGGATTGCAAACCCCTTTTTTGCCTACCAGCCGGTTTTTCGCCGACTCTCGCGATCGATCGACATCAGGATGCCGAGGCACAGCAGCACCGTCATCTGCGCCGACCCGCCGAAACTGACCAGCGGCAGCGGGATGCCGACCACCGGCGCCAGCCCCATCACCATCATCAGATTGATCGCGACATAGAAGAAGATCGTCGTCGACAGCCCCGCCGCGGTCAGCTTGGCGAAGCGCGATTTGGCGCGCACCCCGACATTCACCCCCCAGCGGATCACCGTCAGATAAGCGACGATGATGAAGATGCCGCCGGCCAGCCCCCATTCCTCCGCCATCGTCGCGAAGACGAAATCGGTCTGCCCCTCGGGCAGATAGTCGAGGTGGCTCTGCGTGCCGTTGAGGAAGCCCTTGCCGAAGATCCCGCCCGAGCCGATCGCGATCTTCGACTGGGTGATGTGATAGCCGGTGCGCAGCGGGTCGCTCTCGGGATCGAGGAAGATCAGCACGCGGTTGCGCTGATAATCGTGCAGCACGAAATTGAACGCCAGCGGCGCGGCGATGGCGATGGCCAAAGCGCCGCCGACGAACAGCCGCAGCGGGATGCCCGCGAGGAACATCACCGTCACCCCGCCGGCGCAGATCATCAGCGCGGTGCCGAGATCGGGCTGAAGCATCACCAGCACGCCCGGAATGCCGATCAGCACGCACGGCGGCCAGATTGCCCCGAAACGCCGCGTCTCGGATGGCGGGAGCATGTCGTAGAAGCGCGCGCAGGCCATCACGATCGCGGGCTTCATCAATTCCGAGGGCTGGAGCCGGATGAAGCCGAGATCGAGCCAGCGCTGGCTCCCGCCGCGCACCGCGCCGAGCAATTCGACCGCGAACAGCAGCACGACCAGCACGACATAGGCCGGGAAGGCGGCGCGTCGCCACACATCCTCGCGGACCGCGCTGACCCCCATGGCGGCGAACAGGAAGACGAAGAAGCGCACCCCCTGCGGCAAGGCCCAGGGACGCAGCGATCCGCCCGCGGCGGAGAACAGGACGACCAGCCCGAAACAGCCGATCGCGGTGATCGTCAGCAGGACGCGCCACGGCAGGCGCGCGAGCGGGGCGGGGACGATCGAGAAGCGGCTCATCAATCGGGTGTCCCTGCCTCGGGCGAGCCGGTGGTGCCGGCGACGCCCCCGGTATTGGCGATATCGCCGGGGGTCGCATCGGCATTGGCGTTGCGCGCTCAGGTCCCCGCCTCGACCGCCGGCGCGGCGGTGGGGGCGGGGGCATCGGTCTCGGTGCCGAGCCCGGCCTCGGTCTCGGCGGCATTGGCGGCGCGATAGGCGGCGGCCTC
>APMI01057600.1_pt1 | contig 10343 bp, 9 predicted proteins | sample 667938 | NCBI WGS metagenome assembly APMI01 (sample SAMN01084076, study PRJNA167559) | wastewater metagenome | biome: Wastewater | place: Denmark: Ejby Moelle, Odense | collected 2011-11-28
AATGCCGTAGAAAAAGCAACATATAAGCAATAGTCTCCTCATCAGATTTCTAATTATTTAAAATACTACTGATTTTCTTTTCTTTTCTATATCCAACCGCAATGAAAGCACATGGGTAAACAACGGATTGGACTGATTGGCTAAATTGGCAAAAGCATAGTCCACCACAACTGATTTAATTCTAAATCCCACACCAACACTGGGTTGGTAAATCCAAACCTTTTTCTGATTGAGTGTGTCGCCATCTGACAAACCTTTCTGAAAGTTGTTGATGCCTGCTCTCACAAAAAAGATATTCTTGTACCCATACTCCAATCCCAATTTAGGATCAACACTCACCGCATCACTACTTACAAGCGTATTTCTTTTCCCATCAAAAGTTAGGTCAAAATTAGTCTCAGCCAGCACTGTAGAAGATTTCCCGATATTGAATTGACGGGCAGCACCCAAAGTTACTCGGGGAGAAGTTAACTCGGTAGATTTCACTGGTATGTGATTATTAGTAAGATACAATACTTCCTTTTCCTTATCCGAAAAATTAAAACTCCAAGTATTGAAAGTGCTGGTAACATCCTTAGCTACTATACCCAATCGCCAATTGTTCGTAAAAATCTGTAATCCAGCATCCAACCCAAAACCCCATGCTTGGGCAAACTTTCCAACGCCACGATAAATCACTTTGGCATTAGCTCCAAAATTGATTATGCTATTTTCAGTCTTTTTTAAATTTTGACCATAGGACAGTAAGAACGCATAATCTGCCGAAGAAAAAGTTTGAATATTATTATAATTCAACGAGCCATCCGGGTTCACCAAAAATAGGGTATTGGGTATATCGTCAATAGCAAAGCGTAATGCCGTAAGCCCCAACACTCGTTTAGGACTATTGGTAGGCAGTGCCACATTCGCAAAATCATACTTGCCTATCCCCGCAAAATATTCTGAGTGCATCAGGTTTACCTCAGTACGTCCCTGCACATTAACAATCCCCGCAGGATTCCAGTATCCGGCAGTACCATCCGATACAGACGCAGCCTGAGCACTCCCCATCGCCAGCCCTCGCGCTCCGGCACCAATATTTAAAAACTCATTGGAGTATTTGCGAAACTGCCCATTGGCAATGCTCCCCATCAGTAGCAAGGCAGCTAACCAACCTGTAATAAGAATATTTTTACTTATAACCACTAAAAAATAATTAATAATATTTAGGATCCCAGCGTTACTGCTTCTATCAGCAACATTGCGTCGCACTCTTATACTGTGGTGCATCTTTCGGCAGATCTACGCGCATAGTCTTAGCATCACCAACACAACCCCTTTGCGAAAATAAGGATATAGCCAATACAAACAGCATCGGTATATATAAAAGCAAAAGCCCAACTACTTTCGTTTTACCAACCTCGCTTTTTTTATCACAACATCCGTCAACGGGCGATCCTTGTCCATGCCTTTACTAGTGGGCAGAGCAGCAATTTTGTCAACAACGTCAATTCCGCTTACCACTTCACCAAATACAGTATAGTTTTGATCTAAATGAGGAGAACCTCCTTGCGTTTTATAAACCATTCTGTGTTCGATTGGTATTTTTCTGCCATTTAATCTTTTTGTCTCCAAAGTGTCCAACCCTCCATCAGTCCACACTTTTCCCTGAACCAGGTAAAACTGGCTGCCGCTACTGGCTTTTTGTGGGTTTGCATCATCTCCTTCGCGGGCGGCGGCAATAACTCCCTTTTTATGAAAAAGGTTTGGCCTAAACTCAGCAGGAATGGTATATGCCGGACCACCATCACCCAACGGTTTCCCCGAAGCAGCATTGCGGCTATCCGGATCTCCCGCTTGTATCATAAAATGATTGATAACTCTATGGAACAACATGCCATCATAATATTTTGCCTTTACCAGTTTTAAAAAATTATCTCGGTGCAATGGCGTTGCATCACTAAGCCGAACCCGGACATTGCCCATACTGGTTTCCAATAAAACATCCTTTTTAAGATCGGCTTTTCGTACTGTTTTTTGCGAAGCACATCCAAAAAGAAAAATCGGTAATAAAATAGATAACAGGTAGCGCATTAAAAATCATTTTCTTCAAAATAAAGCAATACATGGTCTTTCAGGAAATTTTCTTGTTCTATTGGGTTAAGATCTGGCATCGGTTTTAATTGAGTATAATGCGGCCAACCATCATCATCAACCCCTTCCAGTTTATAGTACCCGCTTGGTAGCAAAAGCCTGCAAACGGCTATGTGCATCAAATCCTGCTTTTGTTCTTTTGTAAATTTTTCAGAAAGGCTTCCCAACTCTTGTACGCCAATTAGAAAAAGAGTCGTTTCCATATCGGGTTTTTTTCCGAAACGTTCAACCAGTTTGGCTTCCAAAGCCCACCAGCGTACCTGCAAATCATCATTATTAAACATGGGCGCAAATGTACCTTTTATTTACTGAGGAGAAAGCAACTTCTTTTCAACTTACCTTCGAAGTCGAACGAGGTGGTGGTATTAGTAATATCCTTTATGAAAGTGGCTGCAATATTGGTACTATCCAGTGCAAACTTTGTGTAATTGTTACTAAAATATAGCGATCCGTTTTGCGAAAGCCCTTTGAGGCAATGATTCACTAACGGCACATGATCTCGCTGAATGTCCAAAATACCTTCCATTTTTTTACTATTACTAAAGGTGGGTGGATCCATAATGATGATGTCATAAGCCTCGGGTTCAATTGTTTCCAAAAATTGTAAACAATCGGCAACAATGAAGGGGTGTTGGTCTGTAAAGCCATTTTCCTGCATATTTCTCTTTGCCCAGTTGATGTAGGTATTGGATAGATCTACAGTGGTAACTTGTGTTGCGCCTCCGGCAGCGGCATAAACAGAGAATGAGCCGGTGTATGCAAAAAGGTTCAACACCCGCTTACCTTTGGCCTGATCCATGACCATTTTTCGAGTGATGCGGTGATCCAGAAACAATCCAGTGTCCAAATAGTCGGCCAGATTTACAATAAACTTCAGCCCATTTTCTTGAACGATACACTCAGTTTTGGTTTCAGCAGTCTTTTGGTATTGCCCTTCGCGACCGGCTTTCCTTTGTCGAAGTTTGGTGAAAATCTGATCGGATTGTATTTCTAACACTTCAGACATCGCCGAGATACTTTGCTGCATCCAATATTGATGAGCTTCTTCGTTTAGCTGATGCTGGCGTTTATACTCGGAAACATACAATTTGTCTTCGTATTTTTCCAGAATAAAGGGAAACTCCGGAAGGTCGTGATCGTAAATACGATAGCAAGAAATATTTTGCCTGCGGGCGGTTTTACTCAGGTGTTTATATACTTTTGCCAACCTGTTCCGTAACATTTCAAATTTATCTATGCCGCTCATCTATATATTTTATACGAAATTAGCAGGTTACAAGAACAGTCTGGTCGTTGATTTGTGGGATTGTATTGATTTTAGAAAAGAAAGTGATGAATATGCTGGTGGAATAGGTTGTACCCATCATGCACTACTGCACAAGTGTGCGACGCAAGTTTGTTGCCATTTGTTCTACTGCCGGGGCAATAAAAATATTATCAACCTTTAAAATTTTGAACCGATTCTGTACGTAATTGTAGATATTGAAACTACGGGCTCTTATGCCGCTGCTAACGGGATTACGGAGATTTGTGTTGTTGTGTTTGATGGGAAGCAGGTGATACAGCGATACGAGCAACTGATTAACCCGCTACAGCAGATTCCGCCATTTATTGAAGTGATGACGGGCATTACTAACGAGATGGTGGCCGATGCTCCTGTGTTTGAAGATGTGGCCGCAGAAATTTTTGAACTGTTGCAGGATAAGATTTTTGTGGCACATAATGTGAACTTTGACTATTCGTTTATCAAAAGCCAGTTGCTCTTTTGCGGCTATCAATACGATGCCAACAAGCTGTGTACCGTGCGGCTTAGCAGAAAATTGTTGCCGGGGTATCCTTAGTATAGTTTGGGAAAGCTTTGCCATTCGCTGGGAATTGCACATAAAGACCATCACCGTGCCGGTGGTGATGCTGATGCTACTACCGAGTTGTTTAAACTACTTTTGGAAGCCGATAAGAATGGGCATATTGCCCAAAGCCTAAAACGATCTTCTCGGGAGCAAGTGCTGCCACCCAATGTACCCAAACGAGATTTTGATCAGTTGCCGTACACTCCGGGAGTATATTACTTTCACGATGAAAAGGGGAAAGTAATTTATGTTGGTAAGGCAAAGAACGTTCGTGAAAGAGTGAGTAGTCACTTTTCTACTAATTCTTCCAGCCGACAACGGCAGAATTTTTTAAGGTATGTTTTCCGCATCAGTTTTGAAGAATGTGGTACAGAGTTGATGGCTGCGGTGAAAGAGTCGATAGAAATAAAAAGGCTCTGGCCTCGGTTTAATTCATCGCAGAAGAGACGGGAGGATGTTTATACGATTGTGTCTTATCCTGACCGGAATGGGTATCTCCGGTTGGCGGTAGATAAGCTGGCAAAGTTTCAGCAAGCATCGGGTTCCTATCACCATATAGAAAATGCTAATGCAGCATTGCGGCAACTGATACAGGATTTTGGACTATGCCCCAGTTTGTGTTTTGTAAACGAAAAACTGATGGATGAAGCGGCACACCAACCATTTTGTAAGGGTGCTTGTAGGCAAGAGGAATCACCAACACGCTATAATGAAAGGGTGGAGCAGGCACTTGAACAATTGGAGCATCTGCCTTCGTTTGTTATTGTTGATAAAGGGATTACTCGCGATCAAAACTCCTGCATACTGGTATGTCAGGGAAAATTTTACGGTATGGGTTTAGTGTCTTCAGAAATCTCGGCGAAGTTCCCAAACGAAATTAACGAAATGGTAACGCCATATAAAGAAAACAGTACCATCTCCAATATGCTGTTTAGCTATGCCAAAAGATATCCATCAAAAGTGATTCAATTAAAACTAATCAATAATGAATAAAAAAAATCTCACCCCAAATGCCTTTTCGAAAATGAGAAGCCGTTTTTTTAAAAGCGTTTGTGCGTTGCCGCTATTTGCATGGTTGCTAGTGTCGATACTTTCGTTTCAAAATATAAAGAAAAAGAAAGTGATTTTCTTTGGCGATTCTATTACCCAACAGGGAGCTATGGCTGGTGGGTATATTTCCAAGATTGACAGCCTCTGCAAGTTGGATCGGTTGAGTAACGAATTTGAGTTCGTTGGTAAGGGTGTAGGCGGCAACCGGGTGTATGATTTGTTCTTCCGATTTCAGGAGGATGTGTTGGATCAAAAGCCGGATATTGTGGTGGTCTATGTTGGCATCAACGATGTGTGGCATAAAACTACCAGCGGCACGGGTACTGAGTTCAAAAAGTTTGGTGCTTTTTATGATAAGATGATTAGCCAAATGAAGGCCGCAGGTATTCAGCCGGTAATGTGTACCCCGTCTGTGATTGGCGAGTACAACGATGATACTAATTTGCAGGACGGCGATCTGAATTTTTATGCCAAATGGATCAAGGAATATGCAGCACAAAACAATATTCCGTTGATTGATTTGCGCCAGACATTTATGGGTTATCTGGATCTGCACAATCCTAAAAATGAGGAGAAAGGAGTTTTAACCACAGACAGAGTGCATCTAAATGCTGCAGGTAATTTGCTGGTGGCAAAGGAAATGTGGGACGTGTTGAAAAAGATGTAATCCAAACAAGAAGATGGCAACGTATTCCTGTAACAGACGATTTTGTTGAATAGCTTTTTAAATTAAGAATTTGCAATCACTACTTTCACACTATTCCACTTTTCACTGGATTTTACTTTTTTTAGCTGCTTTTTTTATTGGCCTTTCCAAGGCGGGACTAAAGGGCATGGATATGCTTAATATAACCCTTATGGCGATTGTGCTGGGCGGCAAAGCTTCTACTGGTGTGGTATTGCCATTGTTGTGTATTGCTGATCTAATGGCGGTGAAGTATTACCATCGACATGCCGAATGGCAACATTTTTGGAAACTAATCCCTTGGGTATTGGTAGGTGTACTGGTAGGAGTCTATTCGGGGCAGCAAATGGATGAGGCCGTATTCAGAAAAATAATGGCAACCATCATTGTAGTTTCGGTGGGCATTATGATTTATCTGGAGTTAAAAAAAGTAACGCTTATGCCTACCAATAAATGGTTTGTTTCGGGCATGGGGTTAGCCGCTGGGTTTACCACCATGATTGGCAATCTTGCAGGAGCTTTTGCCAATCTCTATTTTCTGGCTATGCGAATGCGTAAAAATAATTTTATCGGTACCGCAGCATGGGTTTTTTTAGTTATCAATTATTTCAAGCTCCCTTTCCAGATTTTTTACTGGAAGAATATTACTTTATCCTCCTTTCAAACCGATCTGGTATTACTGCCTGCTTTGTTTTTCGGTTTTGGGGTGGGTATTAGATTAGTAGCCCTGGTGAAAGAGGATGGCTACAGAAAGTTGGTGCTGCTGCTTACGGTGGTAGGTGCTGTGTTTATTTTTTGGAAGTGATGGTTGTGCAAGCAAAGTACCCTTCACAGATTTAGGTAGTTAGAGGTGTTCTTGGTTATCACCGGATATTATATCAAGCTGAATAAAAAGGGCAGCTAAATGCTGCCCTCCGTTTCTTTTACAAATATATAGATGCTTATTCTTTCGTAGCTACTACGGTTTTGGAATAAGTTTTTGTACCATCTTTATCTATTTGTGCTATACGAATGTATAGTCTGCCATCATTATTTAGTGAGCCGTCATTCTTTTTGCAACCAACATATACAATGCTGATTCCTAACAATGCAACAATGGACAACACCATACGATACTTACGACTTTTTATAGTGCCCAAACCAATTAAAGTAAGTAGGCTAATACCCAGTGCTAAACCAGCACCAGTAGCCGATTGGGTGAATTCGTAACTGATGGGTTGATCCGAATTGCCATTTTCGGCCAGTGTTTTCACAGTGCCAATTGCCGTAAAATTATTACCATCGGTGGATGCTTCCACATCGAAACGATCATTGTTCTTCTCTTGGAAAGAAGACCAGGAAACTAATAAATTGTCGCCTTTGATTTTAGCAACAACACTACCAAAGTTTACTGGCAAAGATTTATCGTTGATGCCAAAATCAACAGTGGTGTTGGCTGGAGTACTTTGCAAGTTTATAATTGCAACACCCGTTTGGTTATTGGTACTTGGTGTGCCATTCACATTAGTACCGGTATATTTTCCATTGGGAGAGTTGGGCGCATCGGCTGTGGTCAATGAGGTACCCGCCGTTTTTTCAGAATTGGTAACAATAATTTTATAATTACCTGCTACCGGGCTGGCTACTGATAAATAGTAGTTGCCATAAGTATCTACCTGTACTGATTGCACCACTTTTCCATCGGGGCCTACTAAGTTCACCCAAAGTGTTCCACCGTTATCAGTACCCTTTTCACCAGAAGCTTTTACAGCATTCATGTCTGGATCTACCCAAATAGTACCGCTGATGGCCTTACAAGCACCACGCTTAAACGTAGCATCTACTGGGCTACAAAATCCAGTAACCGTATATCTAATTACAATATTACCTGTACCTGAAGTTGGAAAAGTATATTTGTCGCCACTAATCGTTCCGCCACCAGATACAATTGAAAACGTACCTCCTGCCGGCTGGCCCACTAATGTAATAGTAGAACCATTGCAATAAGTTGGCGCCACATCATTACGGATAGTGGGGGATGTAATAACACCTGCTATCTGTATAGGTGCCGTACTAAATGAAAAATTTTGTGCCGTATTACCGGAACAATTACCGCATCCCATACTCCCGTTTGTTCTATGCCCTACATAACCAAATTGATTTTCGCATTTCTTTAAGATCATTGTGGTATGTCCGCCACTTTCTACAGCCAATATTTCAGTATTGGTTCTACTTCCTTCAAAATTGGCATCTGGCACTACAGCTGGGTTTGTATTGGAAGAACCGAATAGACTAGTCCCTATTTTTCTTCCTAAATCATAACCACTTTCCGCTCCCCAGTTGTATAACTTATTGCCATCCGTGCTGTTAGAAATCACATTGATAAAAGCATAAGTAGCATCATGCTCCTGTGGCGATATCCAAACAATGTTATTCATTGCAGTGCCACCGTTTGTATATGTTGGACGAACCCAGATCTTGCTATCAGTTGTACCCCAGTTGCCTAATTGTCCATTAGAATTTGCTCCCAATGCAAATAGTTTACCATCCGTATCTAACACATAATAACTGGTGTTTGTACCATCTGTAGTTGCGCCAATCATTTTGATAGTACCACTACCGGTAGGTTTTGTCATTGCGGCAGCATAACTTCTAGCACCGGGGCTGCTGCTATTGTTTACTCCATCATAAGTTTGGGTACCCCAGGTCCACAAATTGCCAGCATTATCTAATGCTATAAGACCGGTGGCAGAACCACGGGCAGCCACAATACCTGTAAGGTCATTAGTTGTATTAGAATTGGTCCCTGTTGCACCTTTCTTTACTTTATACCAAGTAGACTCACTTGAGGCACCACTTTGGCCACGCATATCATCATTTTGAGATAGTACATATACTTTTCCATCGCAAGTTGTAATCACTAATGTTTTAGAAGTAGCAAACAACATTTTTACATTTGCTGCTGTTACGCCTGATGGCAAACTAAATGAGCCAAATGCAGTACCTGATTTTACATTGCTGCTTACTACAGCTCCGGCATCGCCCCATGCCCATAATTTATTATCGCTGGTCAGTAATATATGTTGGATATTATTACTGCTACTACCTATGGCAACTCGTAGTGGTGTTCCAGTTAATGCCGAAAAGTTAGTTTTATTAATAATAGTTGGGGACAAAAAGCTGCTTGTACCATCGGACATAGTGGATTGCCCCCAGGCTTGAAAATTACCATCCACATCTCTTACAATGGTAGAGTGAAAGGAAGATACAAAGTTGTCGTACTCTAGTGTAGCAGCAGTAGTGGAGTTAATGCCAAAGTTTGTCCAGTCGGGGACACATTGGCTGTAACTTACCATACTGGTGAGAGTCATAAAAAGAAAGAATGCTTGTTTAAAAAACAAACTAGCTACACGCTGGTGCAGCATTGTTTTTTTGGTTGTCATGAATAGAGGGGTTTAGATTTGAAATTGGGTTTAGAAATTTCTTTGACGGCGCAAATATAGGAAAAAACAATATTGCGGCTTGTTGTCTTATTGTTACGGAACAGGGTTTCTAATTGTTTCAGTATCCTCTTTCCTCTCTTAAACAGAAGTGGTTCCCGTCTTGCAAAATGAAGCCGATTGTACTTTTGAAAGGATTGGTAGGTGCACAAAAAAGCTCCACAAACGGTTGAGTGCTTGTGGAGCTTTTGAAAAAAATTGCTATATAGTTTCCACCAAAAAGTAGTTTTTCTTTCCTTTTTGTATTAGCAGATATTTTTGATGCAGTAGTTGCGCTTCGGTTACAGTTTGCTGTACATCTCCTATTTTTTTTCGGTTCAATTGTATGCCGCCGCCTTGTATCAGTTTGCGGGCTTCGCCTTTGCTGGTAGTAATTTTAGCATCAGTCAAAAGCGTTACTATATCCACACCGGCAGTAAGTCTGTTTTTTTCAAAACCCGATCTTACCACTCCTTCTAACCCTTCCAAATCTTCGATGCTCATTTCCTCTGCGGGTTTGGACTGGTTGGCAAAAAGTTTTTCCGTGGTGGCAATGGCTTTTTCATATTCTTCTGCCCCGTGTACAAAAGAAGTTACTTCCTTGGCCAGTGTTTTTTGCAATAGCCTTTGCGAAGCATCGGCATTATGCTCCTGAATCAACTGGTTGACGGTGGGTTCGTTCATAAAAGTGAATATTTTGATCCAGTTTTCGGCATCAGCATCGCTGGAGTTTAACCAAAACTGGTAGAACTGGTAAGGGCTGGTTCTTTCAGGATCGAGCCACACATTACCACTTTCGGTTTTGCCAAATTTGGTACCATCGGCTTTTCGAATCAACGGGCAGGTAAAGGCATAGGCTTCTCCTTGATCTTTGCGTCGGATAAATTCGGTACCGGTGGTGATGTTGCCCCACTGGTCGCTACCTCCCATTTGTAGTTTACAGTTGATGGATTTGTATAGATGGTAAAAATCAAACCCTTGCATGAGCTGGTAGGCAAATTCGGTGTAGCTGATACCCACTTCGCCTTCGAAGCGTTTTTTTACACTGTCCTTCGCCATCATATAGTTTACGGTGATGTGCTTTCCGGCATCGCGCAAAAACTCCAGAAAAGAAATGGTTTTAAACCAGTCGTAGTTATTTACCAGCAGCGCTCCATTGGATTTTGA
>APMI01018280.1_pt1 | contig 10342 bp, 9 predicted proteins | sample 667938 | NCBI WGS metagenome assembly APMI01 (sample SAMN01084076, study PRJNA167559) | wastewater metagenome | biome: Wastewater | place: Denmark: Ejby Moelle, Odense | collected 2011-11-28
GCTCTTGGTGACGCGTGACGGACGGGGGACGGTGGTGGACTTCCCCGCTGTCTCTGCCGTGGACGCGGTGGCATCGCTCCGCCTGCGCTACGCGCTGTCGGCCGCCGGTGTCGCCGACGGCAGTGCCGTCGAGCGCGCCGCCGGTCCGGGCGAGTGGGTCGCGCGCAGTATGTTTGCAGCGCCACTCGATGCAACGCGGCGTGCCGCGCTAACTCGGCAAATCGCGCAGCGCGTTGTGGGCACCGACGGCGGTGTTGATGCGCGTGTGGACTCGTTGACGGCCTTCGATGGGCACGACCTGCGCGCCACGCCAGAGATGCGCTATAACGTTCATGTAGAAGGCGCCGCGCGCGATGTGGGCAGTACGCGGGTGCTCGCCATTCCGATGGCCATGCGCGGGCCGGCCCGTCAATTTCGGACGGCGGCGAAAGAGCTCGAGCAGGCCGGACCGCGGCGGCTGCCTATTGATGGCGCGCGCATTATTCCACCCATGACGACCGAGTTGGAGTGGGTGGTGACGTTGCCTGAGGGCTGGGTGGCAGACCTGCCGGCGCCGGTGGCCACCAGCACCTTCTTTGGACGCTACGAGAGTCGCTGGACGCTCCAGGGGCGAGAGCTCCGCCTGCTGCGACGGCTGGTTGGGCAGCGTGGTGTGGTCGGCGCAGAACGCATGGTTGAAGTGCTCGTCTGGCTGCGCGCGGTGGGCGCCGACGATCAAGAGTTTCTCACACTGAAACCGGTGGCCACAAAGGTCCCGGAAGGAGCGCACTAATGCGGTGGAGTCCTGGCGGGCGCAGCGACAACCTCGAGGATCGCCGCGGCGCATCCGGTGGTGGCGGGATGGGCTTTGGTGGCGGCGGCGGCGGCGGCCGACGCCTTGGTATTGGCGGCGTACTGGTGCTCGTGGTGCTAAGTGTGGTGTTCAAGCGCGATCTCGTCACGCCCTTCGTGGGCGGCGCCGGTGGCGGCGCGGCCGCACCTTCGTCGGCGGTGGCGCCGGTGAACGATCCGCGCGAAGAAAAGATGGTGCAGTTCGTGTCCGTCGTACTCGACAGCACGCAGGCCACGTGGACGCGCACCATGTCACAGTATCATGACGCGAAGCTGGTGCTCTTCCGCGATGCGACGAATACCGCCTGCGGAACGGGCGAGGCGGCGAGTGGCCCCTTCTATTGCCCCGGCGACCAGAAGGTCTACATCGATCTCGCGTTTTTCGATCAACTCGATTCGCAGTTCGGCGCGCCCGGCGATTTCGCGCAGGCGTACGTGCTGGCCCACGAAATTGGCCATCATGTGCAGAATCTCATGGGCACCGAACAGCAGCTGCGGCAGTTGCAGGCGCGCAACCCGTCGCGCAAGAACGCGCTCTCGGTGGCGATGGAACTCCAGGCCGATTGCTACGCCGGCGTGTGGGCGCACGATGCGGCCCGGGCGGGTATGCTCGAACCGGGCGACATTGACGAAGGGTTGGGCGCGGCCGCGGCCGTGGGTGATGATCGCCTGCAGAAGATGGCGGGGCGCAGCGTGAGTCCGGAGTCGTTCACGCATGGCTCGTCGGCCGATCGGCGGAAGTGGTTTCGGCAGGGCTACGACAGTGGCGATGCGCGCAGCTGCGACACCTTTGGCGCGATGGCGCGATGAGCCGCGACAACACACCCCCGCCGCACGCCATGGCGTACGCACCGCGTCCCGGTGTGCTCCAGGAGCACACGTGGCCCGCGATGCGTGATGGCGCGTGGCCCGTGGCGCTCTTTCCCTTTGGCGCCACCGAGCCGCACAATACGCATCTGCCGTACGGCACCGATACGCTCCTCGGCACGGAGGTCGCCGCACGGGTCGCGGCCACCTGCATTGCGCGCGGCACCAACGTGGTGGCGCTGCCGGCATTGCCGTTCGGCGTGAATACCACGCAGTTGGATTTGCGCTTCACCATTAACGTCATGCCAAGCACGCAACTGGTGCTGCTGCGCGATGTGGTGCGCAGTCTCGAGCCGCATGGCGTGCGAGCCCTTGTGTTACTCAACGCGCACGGCGGCAACGAACTGCGCGCGCTCGTGCGTGAACTGCAACCCGAAACGCCGATACTGCTGGCGATCGTGAATTGGTGGCAGGCCGGCGATCACGCCACCTTTGCCGAAGCGGGCGATCATGCGGGTGAGCTAGAAACCGCCGCGGTACAGCACATTGCGCCGCATTTGGTGGTGCCCGATCGCAACGCGTGGGGCGATGGTCGCGTGAAAGCGACGATTTTCGACGGCGTGCGCAGTGGCTGGGCATGGTTGCCGCGGCGTTGGTCGCAGGTCACCGCCGACACCGGCGTAGGCCGACCGCATGAAGCAAACGCAGAGAAAGGCGCCGCGTTTGTCGCGCAGGCCGTGGAGCGCATTGCCGGATTCTGTGAGCAGCTGGCGAGCGCCGATCCGCAGGCGCTCTGGCGCTGAAGCGCGCGTACGCGGTGCTAATGCGCTGCTAAGACGGCCCCACTGAGGTAACCTCAGGGCAGCCTCGGCAATAGAACGAAGGGAGACGCGTACACACCGTTCCCTTCGTTCCGTTTTCGTGCAAATCTGGCTCAACTCGCCCCTGGTCATGTGGGGGCCGCTCATCCTGGTGTTGGTCGTGTTCCTCGGCGCGCTCGCCATCTTCGCGGTGAAGACGGCGCGGCAGGGACTCGTGACCACCCCGCGCGCCGCCCAACTCGGGGAGAGTCCCGTGTTGAGCCGATTCTTTGTCGAGTATGGCCTCTGGCTGTTTCGACCGGTCGTGCAGATCGCGGCGCGCCTTGGTGTGCACCCCGATCACATCTCGTGGGCCTCGCTCTGGCTGCATCTCGCTGCGGCGCTCGCGATTGCGGCGGGAGGCTTCGGCGCTGGTGGATGGATGCTGCTCTTCGGCGCCATCTGCGACTCGCTTGACGGTGGTGTCGCGCGCGCGCGCGGCATGTCATCGGATGCCGGTGAGGTGCTCGATGCGGTGATTGATCGGTGGGCCGAGATGATCGTGTTCTTCGGCTACGCTTGGTACTACCGCCAGGACGCATTTGGCTTTGGCGTGTCGCTGGCCGCGTGCGCTGGGGCTGTGATGGTGAGCTACACTCGCGCGAAGGGTGAGACGCTGGGCATCGACGCGAAGATGGGCGTAATGCAGCGCCATGAGCGCGCGACCTATTGCATCGTGGCCACGATCTTCTCTACGCTGATTGAGCAGGCGTGGCCGTCGGGTGATCCACCGCGCCACTGGCTCGTGCTGGCCGCGCTGACGTGCATTGCGGTGCTCGCCAACATCACCGGTGTCGTGCGCACCCGATACATCCGGCAACAGCTCCGGCAGCGATGACGCTCGAGTCTCCGCTGGTCACATCCAACGCCGCGTCCACCGCAACGACGACATCTACACGGCGCGTGTCGCGCGCCGAAGAGCTGCGGCGCTTCGTGAAAGCACAATGCTCGACCGGCGTGGCCACGGCACTCGAATGGCTGTTGGTGCTGCTCCTCGCGCGCGTTGGCGTGTGGTACGTGGCCGCTGCGATTGCCGGCGCGGTGCTGGGCGGTATCACCGACTTCGCCATGAAGAAATGGTGGGTGTTTGGTACGTCGCGGGCATTGGCGGGCACCGAAGCGGTGCGCTACGCCGTGGTCAGCGGTGCATCGGCGCTGTGGTATGGCGCCGCGATGTGGCTCCTCGTGGATGCGCTGCGCGTGCCGCTGACGGCCGCGGTGGTTGGCGGATCCATTCTCGTTGGACTCTTCTGGAACTATCCCTTGCATCGCTTCTTCGTGTTCTCGCATGTGCGCTCTGATCGGGAGCTGGCATGAGTCCCGTCCGTTTGCAAACCGATATCCCCGGCCCTCGCTCGCGAGAGCTCGTCGCCCGTGAACAGCAACATCTCGCGCCTGGGCTGCAGAGCTTCGCGTTGTGGGCCGGTGTCGCGATGGACGAAGGGCATGGCAGCCACATCACCGATGTCGATGGCAACACCTTCATCGATCTGATTGGCGGGATCGGGGTGAATGCGTTGGGGCACTCGCACCCCCGGTTCGTCGCCGCGATGCAGGCACAGGTGGCTCGACTGTCGGTGGGGAGCTTCACCAGCGAGCCGCGCACGGAACTCGTCGAAGAAATTGCCGCCATCGCCCCGAACGGCCTCGATCGGCTGCAGTTGTACTCGGGGGGCGCGGAAGCGGTGGAGTCGGCGCTGCGCCTCGCCAAGTGCGCCACGAAGCGCCAAGAGGTGGTGGGCTTTTGGGGTGGCTTCCATGGCAAGACGGCGGGCGCGATGGCGTTGATGGGCTCTGATGCGCGCCATGGCTTGGGGCCGTTTCCCGTGGGCACGACGCAAATCCCGTATGCCGATTGCTATCGCTGTCCGATGGGGCTGCAGTACGGCTCGTGTGGCATTGCCTGCGGTGAGTTCGCACGCAAGGCCATCAAGGCGCAGCCTATGGGGCCCGTAGCAGCGGTCATCGTCGAGCCGATGCAGGGCACGGCCGGGAATGTCGTTCCGCCGCGCGAGTTCCTGCCCATCATCGCCGAGGCGGCGCATGAGGCAGGGGCGCTCTTCATCGCCGATGAAATGATTACCGGGATGGGGCGCACGGGTACGCTGTGGGGCATTGATCACACCGATGTGCCGCCCGATATCGTCACGCTGGGCAAAGCATTCGGCGGTGGCTATCCGGTCAGTGGCGTGCTGACATCCACGGCCATCGCGAGCAGCGAGCCGTGGGCGAAGCCGTCTGGCGCCTCCTCGAGCTATGGCGGCAATGCGTTGGCCGCCGCAGCATCGTTGGCCGCCGTGCGGACGATTCGCGAAGAGCACTTGGTGGAGAACTCCGCCCGCGTCGGCGCGCACATGTTGCATCGGTTGCGCGAGATGCAAGAGCGCTATCCGTTCATCGGCGACGTGCGTGGAGCCGGGCTGTTCTTGGGCATCGACATCGTGCGCGATCGTCAGACGCGCGAGCCCGTGCCGGCGTCGGTCATGCGCCGCGTCTTCGAGATGGGCGTTCGCCGCGGCCTGCTGGCCATGAGCTACACCTCCCGCATTCGTCTGCAGCCCGCCCTCACCATTACCAAGGCGGAAGCCGACGAGGGGCTCGGGTTGCTTGACGAGGTGTTCGTCGAGTTTGAGAAGAGTGGAGCGTGGCGATGATTACCAGCTCACAGGGCCCGTCGCCACGCGCCGCCTCGCTCCACACCAATGCGATGCGCCCCACGCCGCTGCGCGGCGCGCTCATCGGCTACGGCTTCATTGGTGGACTTGGTCACCTGCCCGCATATCGCGCGCGCACCGCCACCCGTGGAGACGTCGAGATTGTCGCGGCCGCCGATACCTGTCCGGCGCGGCTTGCCGATGCGGCATCGCGCTATCCCGATATTCGCCTGTACTCCGACGCGCGCTCGTTGCTTGAGGCGGAGGCTGCGGGGCTCGATTTCGTCGACATCTGCACACCACCCTGTGACCATGCTGCGTTGGCCATGGAGGCGCTGTCGGCGGGGCTGCATGTGCTCTGCGAAAAGCCGCTCACGACCAGCTTTGCCGAAGCCGACGCGCTGCTGGCGCACGCGGCGCGCTGTCAGCGCGTGCTCTATCCCTGCCACAACTACCTGCACGCGCCGGTGGTGCGCGCCATTCGCACGCTCCTTGATGATCAGCTCATTGGCACGCTCCGTACCGTCGCCCTCAGCACGATGCGCAACACACACGCGAAGGGCGTGACGGAGTGGAATACTCACTGGCGTCGGCATCAGGCGTATAGCGGTGGTGGCATCGTGATGGATCACGGGAGCCACAGCTTCTATCTGCTCTTTGACTGGTTTGGTGCGTACCCGGAAGCGGTGACCGCCAAGGTGAATACGTTGGATCGTGGCTACGATACGGAAGACAACGCGAGCGTTGTGCTGACCTTCCCCAACGGCATGGCCACCGTGCAACTCTCGTGGACCGCCGGCGTGCGTAAAGTGCAGTACGCGCTGCACGGAGAGCGTGGCGCCATCACTGTGGACGACGACGATCTCCAGCTCTCGCAGATGCGGCGCACCGACGGCCCGGATATCGCGCAAGGCGCGGTGCGCTGGGATGTTGACCGCCGAAGCATTGCCTCGCACTGGGGCGATGCCAGCCACACGACCTGGTTCGATACCCTGTTCTCGCAGTTCGCGGACGCCGTGCAGACCGGCACATGGGTGAGCGACGCCGCGCGCGACGCGCACCAGTGCATCGCCGTGATTGAAGCGGCCTACGCGTCGTCGCGGCAGGGCTCACGCGAAGTCGCGCTCGCTGATGTGTTGCGGCGCGACCTCGCGGCGCCGCGCGCGCTTGTCACCGCCTAAGTCGGCTGGTCGGCGTCGAGCACTGCGTCGTTCCAATCCACTGCGGGCAGCGACAACACAAAGCGCGTCGTGTTGTCGCTGCCGTCTTGCAGGACCACCGTGCCATGCTGGGCCTCGGCCAAGGCGCGGGCAATGGCCAAGCCGAGTCCCACACCGACCACGCGAGACTGCGCCAGCGCGGTGCCGGCCCGCGTGAATGGCTCAAAGATGCGTTCGCGATCGCTCACCGCAATGCGCGTGCCCACATTCTCCACGGAGAAGTGCAGCATGGCGCCGTCGCGGCGAACCGCAAGCGTGATGGTGGTGTGCTCCGTACCGTACTTCGCGGCATTCTCCACCAGATTGGCCAGCACGCGTGTGGCCAGCGCGAGATCGAAGGTGCCCGCGAGAATCTCGCCGCTCATCGGGAGATCGACGCGCAACGTGAGCGAGGCGAGGCGCCCGCGGCACTCGCGCGATACCGCCCCCACCAGATCCTCGGCGGGGTACGTCTCGAGCGACACGGGCAACGCCCCACCACGAATGCGCGAAAAGTCGAGCAGCTCGCGCACGAGATGGCTCAGACGCGCGGTCTCCTGCTGCACCAGATTCCAATCGTCATCATCGGACACCGACCGACGCTCGGCGAGCGTGCGAATCGTGGTGAGCGGCGTACGCAGATCGTGCGACACGGTTGCGAGCAGTGCGTCCTTCATGCGATTCGCCTCCGCGAGGCTTCGCGCCTGCGCCGCTTCCAACGCCAATGCCGTTCGCTCGCGGGCCAGTCGTTCAATCTCTTGGCTGCGCGCCTCCGCCAGCTCGGCGCGGTCGCGCGCCATGGTGAGTAACCGGGCGGCGACAAAGGCTACGGTGGCGAAGGCGATGAGCTCGACGAGATCGAGGCTGTCGGCCAGCGAGAGCGTATCGAGCGGCGTCTTGAAAAAGTAGGTCAGCAGCGCGAAGCCGCCGATGGCCATCGAGATGCCGGCGGTAAAACCGAGCGTGGCGCTGGCCCCCAGCACAATGAGGAGAATGCCCAGCGCGGCGTGCGTCTGTCCAACCGATTCGCGCACCGGCACGAGCACGGTTAGCAGCACCCCGAGCGCCAATGTCCACATGAGCCAAAGCAGGATGGTGCGGCGCGCGGTGGGGGCGGGCATTACACGCCGTCCGGCAGCTCGAATCGATAACCGACGCCAGGGTCGGTCACGAGATAGCGCGGTGCGGCAGGGTTCTGCTCAATCTTTCGGCGGAGATGAGTGAGATGCACCCGCAGGTGCAGGCTCGCATCGCCGTATTCACGATTCCACACCGCCATGAACAGCTGACGATGGGTCATCGTGCGACCGCGTTGCGCGACGAGCACGCGCACCAACGTCCACTCGGTGGGGGTGAGACGCAGCGGCGCACCATCGCGGGTGGCCTGCCGCGTTTGCAGGTTGAGGGACACCGGGCCGAGTGTGAGCTGAACCGGCGTGTTTCCCGCTCGTCGCTCGCGTACCCGCCGTACATGCGCGCGGATACGCGCCAGCAGTTCGGAGCTGCTGAACGGCTTGGTGACGTAGTCGTCGGCGCCGGCATCCAGCAGTGCCACTTTATCCTGTTCGTCGTGCGCCGCACTCAGCACCAGAATGGGCACCGACGAAAACGATCGCACCGCTTGGCAGAGCGAGAGACCGGGGCGGTCGGGCAATCCCAAGTCCAGAATGATGGCGTCGAGCTGCTGCCGCGAGGCAATCGCGAGCCCTTCCTGCGCGGTGGACGCCTCAATCACTTCCGCCGCGTGCTCGCGCAATGTTTCGCGGAGCGCGTGGCGGACGCTCGGGTCATCTTCAACCACGAGCAGATTGAGGGGGACCTCACTCATCGTGACTAGTAGTCCACGGGGCGCAGGTACGATTCGCCAATGCCCGACTGACTCACGAGTGCTGTGGCGGGCGGCCGACGCTTCCAGTGCGTGCCGTTGAGGCGCGTGGACACAATCTCCAGTTCGTCTGGGGAGTAGCCGCGCGCGCGCAGCGCTTCATGCGAAAAGCCATGCAGCATGCCGTTCAGAATTTCATCGGCGCGGGCGTAGCTGATGCCCAAGTCTCCCTCATCCGTCTGTCCGACGATGAGGTCGGCCGTGGGGGGCTTGGTGATGATGATCTCCGGCACTCCCAAGTGGCGCGCCAGCTCCCACACCTGGGTCTTGTACAGGTCACCAATGGGATTCACCGGCGGCGAATCGTCCGCATGCCACGTGAAGTAGCCAAACAGGCGTTCAGTCTTGTTGCCGGTGCCGAGTGGCAGCGCGCGATAGCGGGCTGACAAGTCGAAGAGCGCAATCATGCGCGTTCGCGCCATGACGTTGCCTCGGCGGCCACCATCTGCCTCGGGCTCATGAGCGAGATAGCCATCGACCGCGGCGGTGATATCTACCGTGCGCGACTCGATGCCTAGCGCGTCAATCACGAGTTGGGCGTGGTCGAGCGAAGCCGCACTCGACGTGCGATAGGGCAGGCGCACACCAATCACGTTCTCACGGCCCAGTGCGCGCACGGCAAGTGCCGCCGTCACGGCTGAGTCGACACCGCCGGAAATACCGATGACCGCGCGCCCAAAACCGCGCCGCGTGAGCTCATCGTGCAGGAAGCCGCTGAGCCACTCTTCGGTCATCTCTACGTCGAGTGCGAGTGGCGGCGGACCACCGTGATCTTTGATGCCATGCCGAATGACCGGCAGCTGCTCGGGCAGCCCGCGAATCATCTGCGGCGGCTGCGCCTCCGTGGGAATCGCGAACTCGCCGGTGTGAAACTCGCGCGCGTGGCGCAAGAGGTCAGCGGCAGCCGGCTCCGGGCCATCATAGGCCAGCGCCGGCATGGTGCCTTCCGTGACGCGGCGCACGTTGTCCAACACATGCGGCAACGCGACGCGCAGATCACTCAACAGCGGGCTATCGGCGCGTGCACGCACCAGATCATCCAGGTCCACCGTGAGCGAGACGAATGACTCATCCCACACCGGCGCGCGCCCGCGCACATCGCCCGCGGGGCCGACCAAGTGCGACGTGCCGAAGAAGCGCTTGCCCCCTTCTGTGCCGACCAAATTGACGAAACTGGCGTAGACGCCGTGTTCTTCGGCAATGTCGCGAATGAGACGTTCCCAGCGCGCCGCGCTATTCGGCCCCGGTACGCCGTCGGTGCGCGGCCACGGCCCCCGGGCCGGTGCCGCGGACGACACGAACACCACCTGCGCGCCATCAAGCGCGGCCAAGGTGCCGCTAATGGAATGCCAGGCATCTTCGCACACGAGCAAGGCGGCACGCCCCCACGGCGTTTCGAAGGCGCGAATGTCGGTGCCGCGCTCCACAAAGCGCTCTTCGTCGAACAGGCCGTAGGTGGGAAGAAAATTCTTCCGATGGACATGCCGCAGCACCGGCGGGCCATCATCGAGGCCAATGGTGAGATACGCGGCGCTGTTGTGCAGCGTGTCACGCCACCGTTCATAGAAGCCGATGATGACGTCGAGGGGTACCGGAGCCATTCCGGCAGCGGCGCACGCGGTGCGATAGGCGTCGTCGAGCTCGTAGGCGAGCGCGCCGGCGGTCAGCGCCACTTCGCGCACGCCCCCTTCAACGAAGTATCCGGAGAGGGCGGTTTCGGGGAAGTGCACCACCTGCGGGCGCGGCTCCAACGTGGCCGCCTGCGCGCACAAGCGGCCGACGCGAGCAAGATTGGCGGCCGTGTCGCCCTTTCGGGGCGCGAACTGGCACAGCGCGAGTGTTAGCGGGCGAATCGGTTCAACGGACATAGACTGGAAACTACGTCTCGCGCGCGCCGAACCGTACCGGCCTCCTCGTGTAAAATTGTGCTATGACTCTTTTCGGCGTGTCGCGTGCGGTGGTGGTAGGGGGGCTGACTCTGGCACTGGGGGCGCCCGCACTGGTGGTGGCGCAGGGCACGGCGTCGGCGCCCCCCGCTCCCGCCGCGTCCGCACAGTCCGGGACCGGTGAGCCCTGGCGCATTATCGTACCGCCGCCGGCGTCGGT
>APMI01019149.1_pt1 | contig 10338 bp, 11 predicted proteins | sample 667938 | NCBI WGS metagenome assembly APMI01 (sample SAMN01084076, study PRJNA167559) | wastewater metagenome | biome: Wastewater | place: Denmark: Ejby Moelle, Odense | collected 2011-11-28
TATGATATCACATCATAGGGTTGTCCATAAGCACTTTGCCATGAAGAGTCCATCACGTTAATTGGAGTCAATCTTATGTTTTGAGAAACTATATTGACTTTACTCCAATCTGTTTTCAGTTAATATGAAGTGTCGATATAATTTTGGAAGTCAACTAACGCAATGACGTATACTGGAGTACTTTGACTGACATCAGTTGTCAGTCCCGATGCCTTATAGCATTTATAATAGTTGTCATCGGTGAAGGATTGAATTGTTGGTAGAGTTTTAGACAGTGATGCAACCATGTCTTGCAGTTTGGCTAGCTAATCTGTTGCTAGCTTGCTTTTCTATATTTTTATCTTTTGTTCCATTGTCGCGATTTCTGCCAAATACTGATCTTCCTTGACTGAACCTCGGGCAATATCGGAGCGATATCTTTGTACAGCACCTTCGAGGTCTTGGTATGAGGTTTTCAAGCTGTCACTATTGTTTTCCAAGGTAGTAATTTAATCCTAAAGATTAGTAATGCTGGTTTGACTGGCTTTAACTTGAGCTTCAGAGTCATTAACAGCACTTTCAAATTTGATCACATTGGTGTCTATGGCGAGCTTTCTGGCCCTGGTATCGTTGAGCTGCTTTTATATTTTCTTGACTACCAGATCAGCCTCGTTGTATGATAATCTCTGTCTAAGCAACTACTGCCTGTCGATATCGGACTTAGCTCTCAAAGTGGCGATATCCTTCTTGTATCCATCTATCGCTGCTTACAACGGAGCAGTGTTCGTGTCAATGCTGTTAAACTTTGCATAAAGTCCTTCCAGAGTGGTCAGGTCAATTTGTAATTTTTACTTTATGCTGGTTATATTTAGTGTCTTTAGTTGGTCCTGCTTCTGGCTGATCTGCAATGTAATCGAGTTGAACTGATCAGAGGCGGAGTTGATCACTGACTACAGTTGATCTGCAGCAAATGTCTTCATTGAAATTGCACTTTGTACTCGGCCTAGCATATTATTTAGGTAATTAACCTTTTGCTCGCATGAGTAGCCTGAGCTTTTGTTGACATCTTGTATAATTTTTGTGAAGCCCAAATTATCGACCGAAAGAATCAAGTCATCAATTTATTGCGAAGTTGGCAGTTTTATGAACACTGCATCACTGGGTTTCGGCACATTATTAATTACTGGAATTGTAGTCACACTGGGGACATTAATCGAGAACCCCGCGTTTGATGAAGACGTATTGGTTCCAACTATTAATGTACTGCCTGAAGCTGACGAATTAGATGAGTTGTTTTTGACACTGCTACTTGAACTTGAGTTTGAACTTGAACCTGAACTAGAGCTTGAGCCAGAACTAGAGCTTGAATTTTTCCCTGAATTTGTATTTTTTTGTTGAGGACCTGCGAATATGTTAAACAAATTTCCAATTCCAGAAAAGAAATCTGTAAAAGAATTGCCACCAGTTATTCTATTTGAAACATCTGCTGAGAATGAAGTTGAGGGAAGTGAAGCTGTATTCGAAGAGGAAGTTGAAGATGAAGTTGACTTTGTATTTTGAGAAGACGTTGTGGAAGAAGCAGGAGAACTTTTAGTTTGGTTTTTATTAAGAACTTTTACAAGACTAAATGTCCCTTTGTCTGTATATCCATTAGAAATATCAATTCCGTTAAAGCCAGCACCATATGAGTCTAAATAACATATGTATTACTTGAGATAGAATTTAGTTGATCAACTTGATCTTTTTGATACTGCAGATCGTTATTATTAACATAATTGTCATAACTACTGAGATCAACACCGTTACCGTCATTATAGTAAGACCCACTTTTAATCATTTTTGGTCTTCCGCTATATCCATCTGCATTAAAGAAGCTATCGTCAAAAATCTTATCATATGAATACAGCATTTCCGATACAGTGACCTTTCCCTTCATGACTAGAAAAACGATTGTCCCTCTCGCTTGGTTGTCATTGTTATCCATGATACGGACTTTGCACGGGAATTTTTGATTTTTTGCCAGGGACTCCTTGGGGATGTAAATGCTTTAAGAAATATATTTCCAGGATTGCGGATACTCGTCGAAGTAATAGTCGTAGGGTTGTTAGCCGCCAGTAGCTGAAATACTGATTTTTGTCCACTCGCGATTTACTTAGTAGCCACAACCTTTCAAATTGAAGGCCAGTGGGTTATAGTACTTTGCTTCATAAGCATTTGCTAGCGAGACAAGTACTAAGAGAGAGAATATGACTTTTTTCATCTTAAAGTTTTATATATTGAAAAATCCAGTAAAATTTTATAATGCAATTCTTGATATTTCACTGAAATTTGTTCACAATGAACGATTAATAATCTTGCATTGTGTAAATTTAATGATTTAATACGATAAATTACATCATTTTCTGGTTTTTAGTAATTAATCACTCGATTCTTGTACAATTTTGCAAAATAGAAATTTGGTTATTTTTCAGCCTGATCCTTCATCATACTGTCTTAAATGCTAAAGTAAGGGCTGCTTTTTGTCCTTTACATGTTGGTATTTATGCTTCTGAATGCGGACTAGCATCAGCCAACTAAAGATGATATGAATAACACTGCCGATGATCCAGCCGTACCACAGACCCGAGAACCCAGCATTGAGTTTGTAGCAGAAAAGATAGGCGAGCAGACTTTCTATTACGAAGAACGTAAGCTGGTACCCTGAATTATGTATGTAATACTTAGTAGAAAATAGTCTCGATTAAATGCCTTAATCAGAGTCAACAAGCTGATATTCAAAGAATCAATTATGATGCTCACAAAAAGGATCCAATATTTGTCCATGAAGATCTTCTGTGAAGCCTAAGCCATGATAAAGAATGAGCATATTTACTTTATATACATCAGCATGAGAAGCACTATGAAGAGCGAGACGGCAAAAAATATTTTTAAACTTCTCGATCCTAAACTTTGAGTATACTTTAGTTTCTTCTTCTTGACTACATACGCTAATTTTATAATCAGTCCCTACTTCAGTCCAATGTTGACAATAAAGACTATCTGTACGATGTTGATAAAGCAGATATGACAAATTAGCTAGGGTTTTGAAAGTTTGTAACCGAAAGCTGCAAAAAAGAACAAGAAAACGGCTTGAATGTAGGTGCTGAGACCTATGTTTTTGTAGAATTTCATGTGAAAAGACCAACCCTTAAAGCATTGAATGGTCCACTAGATCCAGCTCTCCATTTTTCTGTGATTTATGGCCAAGTAAGCATATAGGCCAATGCATCTTCCACAGTCAGTTAAATTTTTCGACCAAGCGGCACCCAAGATACCAATGAAGTAGAAATGGCAGAAGAAGCCGAAGATATTGACCACAAGAGGAGCAAGGAAGTGGCCCTGCGCAAGAAGAAATGTTTGGGTAGTATCGTAAAACACGAAGCAGTATATGGAAGGCACCAGTTGAAACAGATACTACCCTATGATTGTAGACATGGACTCGTCGACTTGAACAAACAAGATTACCAATTTGTTAGATATGTACAGTACAGGGGTGATAAGGAAAGCGCTCACAATAAAGTTGATGACGAGTGCTCGCTGGTAATAAATCCCTGTGTCATTAGGGTAATCTCGGCGACCACCGATCTCATAAGCCAAGCTTAAGTTGAGACTGATAATAAGTAGGTATCCAAAAGCAAATGAAAAAAGAGTTGCTATGTTCATTCCCACAAGTTGAACTTCGTGATCCTTTGCCCAATATAAGTTGACTAAAATGGTCCCACTGGCAAGAAGCTTGCAGACAGCGTTTGGGACCAGGTAGTTAATGCCTGTAAGCTCAGCTGACTTTGTCTCAAGTTCTGTCTTCATTCATTATTATAATTAGTCCGACCTGCACATAATAATATAGTATTTATTCTTGACGAAAGTGATCGAAAAATAGTATCAAGTCTAGAGTCAGCTCGCCCTTGAGCTTTCGATAAATACGCTCTTGAGTAGCTCGTAAAAATAAAAATATATTCCTCTCTGAGGAATTCCCTTCATCAGGTTGGGCAGCAGTCCCTTATAAAATCCAGCTACTCCTTCATCGGCCAGCAGTCGAAAAGCCACGTCTTTCACATTAGAGTATTTTGCCGAAGACCGGTTATTGAAAAATTGGTTTTGTTGTAGTCTTGTTCGGATTGTTGTTAAAGGATATGTGATCAAAACAGCAAAAAATTTACTTAAGGAGCCGCAGATAAAATTTTTCTAGGAAAACTTTGACTCTGGAATTTCGACAGCTTCGTACAGTATTTTAGACCCTTCATAAAGGTACATTTGAAGAACACCGCTAAAAGATAGAACTAAGCTAACTTAAAGGCCTTTAAGAAAACCTCTAATTCCGCTTTGAGTATAAATTTGTTTAATTTTTTTGATAGCATGCTAAACTTACCCAATGTTGGGTTAAACATTGAGAAGCATTCTAGTTTTAATGACCCACATAGGCTGAGTCACGAGTGTCGCAACAATACTGGCTTCTATACTTGAGTAGGTGACAGCATTCATAATTTCGACGCCTTTCTCTTAGTAATACTTTTTGCGCTTCTCATATCTGAATAGATAAGGTGTTACAACCAAAAGAAGAAGCCTGTGGCCATTGCCTGACTCAGTAGCGAGATGTAAAATCCTTTATAGAGACCCTGCAGGCCTTCGTTTCGATAGATCTGCTTAAGTGCTTTGAACACTCCTTCGTACTTGGGGACTTCGTTGTCAGCGCTAGATTTGCCATCATGGCCTGCATTACTCGGCATGTACTTTGGAACCTAGTCTTTATGACATCAAGCGGGTGCATCACACCAGCAATATATGTGGCTACGAAAGAAGCCACTCCGCACTTGATTGAGTATACTGTGCTCTCGTCTAACATGAGCAGGCGAGGATTCAAAATTATAGTTTATAAATAATGATTAATATAATAACCCACTTCCAATTGCCTCATACTATTTTATTACTCATCTCACTTGCTACAAAGTATTAATTTTATTTTCTTCTGCAGTTTATTTACATTTTAAATACACTAAGCACTATTGTATGACTCGTAAGAAATAATTCGCTGTGGTATCTTTTGATATCGTTGTTAGTCCAAATTTAATGTGAAAACATGTCTCTTATCTGCAAGAGAATCAGTCTTGTTATACAAAAATTATACATTCTTTAACTTGGATCTTTCGTTAACTTCCACTTCATGCTTTTATTATTGAGTGCTGTATAATTTGATTTTAGAAATGTTCTTGAAAATTTTCCCGCATTTAAATGACCGAGCAGAAGTCATTGGCTGAACTAGTTAATCAGTAAGTAAATCTTTGCTGTTTCTTTGACTGAATACTCGATCATTTCGTATATCTGGTGGTTTTAAGTTCGCGCGAGTACCATAAATGGAATTTTTACACCTTACTGTGCTATTTTTGGTGGAGTACTTATTTTTGATATCTTCAAGAGTCACCTTACGGGGAGTTATCATTTATTATTAAATTTAATAAATCGTTATAAAGATTACCTCCAAGTATTACACATATCCATTTTTATAGTTAATGATTGAAATGCTCTAATATTCAACAATTTTTAATGTATATTTAGTTGTGGAACTATCCAAAATACTATAATTTTAGTTTAAGTATCCATATTGAAAACTTGATGAAGACTTGCTTTTGGGCAAAGTTTTAGAGTTCAAATGTGTCAATGAGTCATATGATAAAATTATTGAAAGATAGTTCAAAATTTTATTATAAGTTATTAGCCTACTGAAAATCATCCATTTTATACCATGCAATATAACCAGGGCATATAATTATTTCATATGACATTCTCGCAATAAACCCTAATTAAGACAGACATAAAATTCGAATAATAGTTTAAAACATTCAGTCCAATCCTGGACTAGGGATTGCAAGAACAGCTTTCTTAGAGTGGACAGCTCAACTAAGGGAAGTGGACAGAATAAGAAAATCTTAAATTTGTCATCTTTATATCTCAAAATAAAGATATTTTCAAGTCCAAAGAGAAAAGAAAGGCCGAAAAAATATTTAAAAACCTCTCTGCTTTTGTATAAAGCAGAAATTCGAGACAGTGCCGAAGTCACTTCCAAAAAGCCATGAAAAAGTTTTCGACCGTAGCAAAAATGAAAAATTATTACCGATGCGAAGTGGGAGAAATGGAATTTGATCAAAAAATGACTGAAGATAGAGAGAAGATTCTTGTAATTAATCAAGATTTAAAATGTCGAGAAACTAAAACGCTAAAATTAGTAAACACATAAGTTCAGACAGAGCCGCTACTTATGTACTCAAGCATAATTTATGAGCAGTTTAGAACTCTACCATACCCTTAGCATGTCTACTGGTATTTTCCCAGTTTTTGATTTAATTTTTACTTTTTATACAACAATAGTAAAAATATTATAATTTGAAAAACTCAATCCTTATCTTAACATACTTCCTATGATTGAGTGTTTAAGAAATCAGACAACTAAATGGTGTTGAGGAAAGTGAGATCGCACCTCATTAAATTTAATAAACTATTCAAATATCAGTAAAACAACACGTTAATTACAATAATAATTTTATAAGCAAGAGTGCATAAAGTTAATGACTTTTTTATAAATCAGTAGCTGTTCATCCTTATAAGTCCTCGAACTGAAAGCTCAATGGTGCAATTTTGGGTGACTTTTTCTATGGAATTTAAAACGCTTTCCTCTTCGCCGTCACAAGTTTGTCTCTTAACTCTTTAACTTCTTACAGGTAGTTTTTGTGATCATATCTGTCTAATTTATCAATATATTTAACTAATTCATCTATTTATTAACGATGTTTCTCCATAATTTACCCGATGCCTAACAACTATTAGAAAGGAGTTAAAAGTCTTGATTCAATTGACTATGATTTCAGTGCACATACAACAATGGCTAAACCAATTTTAGGCCCTGGGTAAATGAATATGGCCTTTTTATCTGTGTACACTCTACGAGCCATTTATTTCACTTGTGCGAGGACTTAGAGCATTAATTCAGGGCTTTATAATTTGAGCTTTACTGCCTGACAGAGTGATTCAATCGCAGGTATGATAGGTGATCTGCCAATTTGGAAACCAATACCTCTCAAAAAGTAGACTTCTTTATCACTGTAGCCGGGATCTTTGAAGTGAAGGCACCCCTCCTTCAGGAATATCTTGTCGTTAGCCTTCCACATTTTTGCATACTATGCGATTTCATTATGCGGGACCTCATTTATCTTAAGAGACAGGTAGATGCAACACAACACATTTTGAACATAAGCGTTGTCAGTGTATTCATTTACTAGATAAAATCTTTTGAACAAACAGACAGCAGCGTGAATGAATTTTTCAGCCTTGAATAAATTCTCTTTCGAGATCTTGAGCTTGCGGAAGAAATGAATAATAAAATATGTGTAATATTTGGTAAGTATGTCATCGTTGACTTAACCACGCACTCCGTTTGATTTATACTTCTCTAGTTTGTACTTTTCGAACTACTCGAATTCACTATCATTCATGATCCAGCTGGTATTTCTTTTCATTGGCTCTAATGTTTTATTATTTGCAAATCAAATAATATAATGTGCATTACAGTCGGACTCTATTATAACAATGAGTATATTATAATAACATACAGACCTTTATAATAAAAGAATAAAGATGAGCTTCGAAGTAGTCAAGCTCAGCAACGCCAACAGAGTTCATCACATGGAGTCCAAAAATAAATTTGTGTCATGGTCGAACAAACCAAAGTATCTATACAAAAAAGCGACAAGTGTTGAGACTTTACGGCTGAAGCATAAATTAGGCTACAATCTTGATATCACTAAATAAATGAGTCGGGCTCTGCGTAAATGTTATGACGAATTTGAGCATAAACTGTAATTATACAACAGTAATCGACAAAGATTTAACAAAATGGGTCGTTTAGATAAAATTAAAAAGAAAGAATAAATTGGACTTGTCATGACTATTAACCCTTTCATAACTAAAATTTCTAAGCTGTGCAAAGTTCTCAATACGAACTTTACTCAGCCTTCTTTCGATAAGCTGAAAAATCTTAATGAAATTTGATATTCCATAATTTATTTACGATATTCGCTATCATGTTAAATGGTTAAATGATTAATAATGATAATTTAAATATAAAAATAATATCATTAGGTACGAACTCTTTTGGGAATTAATTTTTATAGCATGCTCTCGAATTATGGTCGAGTATCTACAGGTAGAGTTACAATAAGTTGCCGGCATAGATTTATTATCTTTTAATTCTATTGACATTTTACTCGAAACTAAGACTAATTGTTTACAAGCTCTTCAATAATTTGCTCATTCTATTTCTACTTCTACTCGTAAAGATGCTTCAACTTATCTATTGCTTCGATAATATGTTTGAATATATTTTACGATGATACGTTAGTAATTAAATTGGCATCGAGTTCTTGCATAATTTAATTTAATTTATAGATATTCTCAGAGTTAATTTATTCTTATTTGTCTAGTCTTGAGTTAAGTTGATCAAACTCTTAGACCAACTTGTTATACCTTAATGTAATTTTAGTGATTTCATCATTTAAAAGCTCTATCTATTTTTATTTCGCACGGTCCAAAGCCATAAGCTCGTGCAAAATAAGCTACAACTGTTTGCACTTTCGCTATTCATTGCTTAATAAAACGCTAATCTTCTATATGTTTATTAAACTATGCTGATCAATCCTTTTGCTTATTTTACTTACTTCTTCAATTTATTAACTACTCGCTATGTTATACTAAGACTCTTATTCACTTTTTCCATTGGATATTTTTGTTGTCAGCTCGAATATTTTCTGTTCGTATTCGCTAACTAATTTTTGTTTTTTGGCGTGTTCAGATGAAATGATAGCGGTCTCCTCCTAAAGATGTTTATTTTTATGGTTTAGGTCCCGTATCATTCCATTTAAATCATCGACAATTCGTTTATGCTTCGTCTCAAGCGACAAAATACCATGATTGCACTAAGTGATAGCATTGTTCAATGTTTACTTCTATATAATATGTGCTTTCACTTGTGTTTACAAACTACATATATACTGCTTATCGTTATTAAGTTACTGTACGCTACTTTCTAACTTAGAGCTCATTCCTAATATAGATTACTACTGCTATTTTATTTTGGCTTCTAATTTAAAGCAGATTTGTTTTAAATGCTCATTTTATTATGTGTAAATGTTTACATCTTTTGATACTTGATTCTTTTGATTGACTTTAAGCTCTTCAATATTTTTCTCCAGTTCGCCAATAATGTGATTCTTAGCTTGCAACAGTTCCATGAAATCTTTGCTAATTCCATTTAGTTAGCTTATTTGATTCTGTAATTTCATTTATCTTTGTTCGTACTCCTGAGTAGTTTGCCCAGTTTGATTGCTTAGATTTTTAACTTTTTTCTCCAATTCGCATACATCAGTAGCTAGCTTTAACGCAAGTTCACTTTCTCGCTTAGCCTTCATCATGGTCTATGCGATATCTTTCTTGACCTGCTCAAGTTCTACCTTATTTTAATTGCATTATTTTATTTTCAGCTGCAATTGATTATCTTTTGCCCTTAATAGTTACTCATATTTTTATATTTCTATATTCTGCTTTAAAACAGGCTCTTTTTATTGCTATACTGCGCCAGTTATTGTACTCCAGCTGCCTTATTTTGCAGGTTTTTCAAAATTAGTATGACATATTTCTGTGATAACTTTAGACATTTTGCTCATTTCAATTGATATCGACTATTTTAGTATTTTTAGCTTTCTGTTCTACTCTGCAAACTGATCCGATATTGCATTATCAATACCACTATCAATCTAATATCTTAAAGGAAGATTAAAAAATAATGACTAGCTATTATTTACTTGGTCTGGTACGTTGTGATAGTTAGAATTACTTAACTGTTTCTTGCCGATAGCTGTTGAAGCATTTATGTTAAGTTTCTAATCTAATGCATTATTTTAATTTTATGCCTCCTTTGATCTCTTCTTAGGCGTTGCAAATTTATTATCATTCTCACAATATTCATTCTATAGTTTTGGTTATAGTTTCTACAATAGTTGGTCATTTATTAATACTTTTCTTTATATTGCACGGCTCTATCTTAGACTTTGATCTTCTTGGGAGTTTTCGTACTCAGACATCGCTGATAATTTTTTGATTATAATCTCTTGCTCCTTCACTACTTTGTTATTGTCTATATTAGAATTAGAAGCTTTTTTCATTCTCTTTTTATACAAGTCTCAAAAATTAAAATTTATTGAACAAAATTAAGTATTTTTAGTAAACTATAAAATAAATTTTGGTAATACTCTATAATGCATAAAATTAAAATAT
>APMI01008392.1_pt1 | contig 10335 bp, 8 predicted proteins | sample 667938 | NCBI WGS metagenome assembly APMI01 (sample SAMN01084076, study PRJNA167559) | wastewater metagenome | biome: Wastewater | place: Denmark: Ejby Moelle, Odense | collected 2011-11-28
GGCCGACGCGGGCGATGCCATCCGCGCCACGTTCGCGGGCCAGCCGGCCGGCGTGGTGGCGCTGCCGGATCGGACGGTCGATGTCGCGGTCACCGTTCCCGAAGACCAGCGCCGCGATCCCGAAGCACTGGGGCAGACGCTGGTGCGCACCGCCAGCGGCGGCGCGGTGCGGTTGTCCGACATCGCCACGATCTCGCTGGGCAGCGAACGCCTGTCGATCGGGCATGAGGGCGGGCAACGCCGTCAGGTGGTGACGGCGAACGTGACCGGGGGCGATGTCTCCGGTTTTGTCGCCGCCGCGAAAGCCCGGATCGCGCGCACTGTCCACCTGCCCCCCGGCGTGTTCCTGTCCTGGGCCGGGGCGGCGGAAGGGCAGGCCAAGGCGGCCCACCAGCTGGGCAGCCATGTCCTGTTCACCGCCGTGGCGATGGTGATCCTGCTGGTCGTGGCGTTCGGCGGTCTGCGCCCGGCGCTGCTCATCCTGGCCGGGATGCCGCTGGCGATGGCCGGGGGCGTGCTGGCGGTGGCGCTGACCGGGGGCGTGATCTCGCTAGGCTCGCTGGTCGGGTTCATCACCCTGTTCGGCATATCCGCGCGCAACGCGATCCTGCTGGTCGCGCATGTCGACGAACTCGTTGCCCGCGATGGCCTGCCGTGGACGATGGAGACCGTGCTGCGCGCGACGCGCGAACGGGTGACGCCGATCGTCCTGACCGCGCTGGTCACCGCGTTCGCGCTGGCGCCGCTGGCGTGGGAGAGCGGGCAATCCGGGCGCGAGGTTCAGGGGCCGATGGCGCTCGTCATTCTGGGCGGGCTCGCAACGTCGCTGGTGCTGTCGCTGCTGCTGTTGCCGGCGCTGATCTGGCGCTGGCGGTACGGCCCCGAAAAGCCGCCTGCCGCCTGAGCTAATCGCCGGCGAGCGCCAGCAGGGCGAACGTCGCCAGCCAGTGCTCACCCATGTAGTCGCCGGCAACGTGCGGCAGGCTGGCGGCGAGATGGTCGTCGATCGTTTGCGCGATCAGCGGCGCCAGCGGATGCGGCGCCAGCGCCGCGCCGATCGCGCGCCAGCACCATGCGCGGCTGAGATTCAACCCGTCCAGATGCGCGATCTTGCCGTCGCTGCGGTCCGATACCAGCGCGGGCGTGAACAGCGTGCCGGGCTGGCCTTGTTCGGCACGCGGCAGGAACGCGGCGAACCAGACCGCGAAAGCATCGCGGTCGAGCACCCGGCTCATCAGCAGCGCCTCGGCCAGTGCGGGCGAGAGGAATTCGTCCCCGCCCGGTTCCCAGGCCTGGCAATCGCGATCGTCAAGGAACCAGTCGCGCGCGCGGGCCTCGATCCGCGCGCGCAGGGCCGGATCGTGCGCGGCCGCCCAGCGATGCGCCAGCACAAGCGCAAAGCTGATGTTGAAATGCGTGCCCACGCGGATCGGATACGTCAGTTTAGGCAGAAACGCGTGAAAGCGAGTAGCGAAGGCACGTGCCAGTGGCTCCACGGCGGTGGCCCAGGGGGCTTCGTGCTGCGTCAGTTCGTCGTGCAGCGCCAGCAGCCACGCCCAGCCATAGGGCCGTTCGAACCCCGCCGCGCCGGGCCGCTGGAGATAGGCCAGTTCGCCTGTGACCTTTTCGGGCACCAGCATGGCATCGGCCCTTGCCCGGACCGCGGCGGCTTCGGGCATGGCGGGATAGAGCCGCGCCAGCCGCATCACCTGCCACCAGCCGTGGACGCAACTGTGCCAGTCGAAGCTGCCGTGGAAGATCGGGTGATGATCGGCCGGGGGCCGGGCGTCCTCCGGCCCGTTCAGGACGAGATCCATCTTGAACGGGTATGGCCGGCCCAGATGGCCCAGCGTGAGCCGGACGAAACCGGCGGCGGTATCCTGCGTCAGCGTGGTCATGCGCTACCAGCACTACCGCAAGACCACACCGCCGGCCAGCCGATGGCCCCGCGCGTCAATAGCGATAGGGATTCTGGTCGATCGTGGTGGTGCCGCGCGTCTGGTTGCACAGAAACACGGTGCCGGTGAAATAGATGCCCGGCTTGGTGATCGTCTTGGCGTACTCGAACGCTTCGCGCAGTTGCTGCACGGTCATCTGCACCGGCGCCTCGTCGGGCTGGTAGGTCATGCCATAGGCATAGTCCTGCCCGTCCTTGCTGATTTCGACGTGGCACCCCATCACGTGGCTGACCGGGTGCGTGTCGCAGAAGTCGATCAGGCGCTTCATGCTGTCGAACCACGGCTGCCAGAAGCTGATGTAGCAGCGCCCGCGATAGAACATGTCCCCGGTGTAGAGGATCTGGGTGTAGGTATCGTAATGCGCGAATTCGGACATGACGTGGCCCGGCGATCCCCAGATCAGGATGTCGCGCCCGCCCAGGTCCAGCGTCACGCGCTCCTCGGGGAAATTGGTCATGCCCCAGAAGCCCATCATCTCTTCCTGGGTCAGGCCCATGTAGCGCGTGTTGGGCCGGTCGGCGAACTGGTTGGTCGCCGCGTAGTGATCGGCGTGCAGGTGGCTGAAGGCCACCAGCAATTCCAGGCTGGCGGGATCGCGCCCGTTGCGCTTGCACCAGTCAGCGATGCAACCATCGACCACGCCGCGCAAATCCCAGCCGTTGCGCAACTGGACAAAGCCTTCGTCGAGCAGCAGCACGCGATCGTTGCCGAAATAGAGCGGCGCGAACGGTGCTTCGTAGCTGTAGGCCTTGTTCTGGCGCAGGATCGCGGTGTGCGGGTTATACCAGTGGACCTGCACCGGCGGATCGGTGTTGTCCATGCACGAAGGGGAACCGCAGATCCACCGGTCGGGGAAACTGCCCGGCGCGGGAAGATTGCTCTTGAAGTCGATCGGCGTGGCCGGCGCGGCCGCCCGCGCAAGGCCTGCGGCGCCAATGCTCCCGAGCGGCACCGCGGCGGCCGAGGAGGTGGTCAGGAACGTGCGACGATCCATGGGTCTCGTCCTTGTCGAAAAAGGGATAGGGCGTTTCAGAACGGCCGGGGCGGATTGATGTTGGGCACGCCTTCGGGCCATTCCAGCGTGCGCTGATCCGGGCTGACGTTGTTGAGCAGGATGAAGTCCGGGCGGATCAGCATCCGGTCGTGCCCCTGGATCTCGCGTGCATACTGGATTGCCTCGTCCAGCACCGCCGGAACCATTTCCAGCACCCGCTCGTAGGGCTTGTAGGTGGCGAAACGGGGGTAGGCCTTGCCCGGCACGAACATCATCTCGATGTGGCCGCCCATGATCCACTTGACCGGATGGCTGGCGGTCCACGCCTTCAACCGTTCGAGCGAGGCGAGGAAGTCCCTGTCGTTGGCAATGTTGATCTTGCCGGGAAACAACAGGTCGCCGGTGAACAGGAAATCGCAATAGGGATCGTAGAAGCTGACTCCGTCCTTGTGCGTGCCCGGCGTGGGGATCACATCGATCACGCGGCCGCCAAGGTCGATCCGGCCGGTGCCGGCGGGCCAGCTTGCGGCAAGGCCGTAGTGCTGCTTCATCACCGCCAGCGGCGTGGGCACGATCGTCGTGCTGGGACGCCCGGCGAATTGCCGCAGGCCCTGGTTCTGCGCCACGTCCTCGCCCGACGTGCAGGCAACGGTCAGCGGAATGTCGCGCCAGCCGCGCACCTGCCCGATGCGGGCGATGATCGCGTCGACCGTTTCGCGCAGCGGATAGAGGTGGGCCTCAGCCGTGGCGCCGCTGTCGATCAGCAGCGCGCCCTTGTTGCCGAAAAGCAGATAGGTGAACGGCGCTTCCCAGTGGACGCACACGTTCTGGCGCAGGATGAAGGTGTCCTCGTTGTACTGGATCACCTGCACGCGCGGATCGCGGTTCTTCGCCGCGACGTTGGAACCATAGGTCCAGCGAAAGCCGATGGCGCCCGGCGCCGGACCATCGCACGCGTAGTCATGGACCACGGGCTTGCCGCGATGGAGCGGAACCGCACTGTCGGTGTTGCGGGCACCGGGCAGGTTGTACCCCAGATCGGGATTGCCATTGGGATAGACGCGGCCCGTAGCGGACTGCGGATTGCCCGACAGCGCGGGGTTGTAGGTTTTGTTCGGTTCCATGGAGTGCCCCAAAGGATGGCCGGGGTGCGAGGGAGCGCGCCATGCGGACGCGCTCCCTGCTGCGACGTTCAGAGCGATGCTCAGAACGTCTTGGTCAGCTCGACACCCACCTTGCGAGGAGTGAGGACATTGTTCGAGTAGTAACGAGAGACCGTATAATCGTTGATCGTCCGGCGGCTGAGATCGTTGCCCACCGATGTCACCGCGTACTTGTCGAAGATATTGTCGGCATAGAGGCGGACCTCAAAGCCTTCATTCAAGCGATAGGCAATCGAAGCGCGGTTCACGATGTAGTCCGGCAGCGTTTCACCATAGGCGCGCGCGCCCGGGCGGGTCACGATGTCGCCGACATAGGTAGCCGTCCAGTTCGCCACGATTTCGCCGCCCGGAGCCGGCGCGGTATAGGTAACGCCCAGGCTGCCGCTATGCCGCATCGAGCCCGGCAGCCGATCGCCCGCCTGCGCGGCGATGCGGATGGACTTGGGGCGGGTGCCGGGCATATCGCGATTACCCGGGAAATTGCGATAGTCGAGCAAAGCCGGCACATCCTCGGTCAGGTGGGCATCGGTGTAGGCGTAGTTGCCCTGGATCGTCAGCCGCCGCGTGGGTTTTGCCCAGAACGTGAGTTCGACGCCCTTGGAAACCGCCGTGCCGCCGTTGACTGTGATGCCACTGGCGCCGTTCACGGTGGCGGAGGCAAGCTGGATACCCTTCCACAGGATATGATAGGCGGCCAGATTGATGTTGAACTTGCCGCCGAACAGCGTCGAACGGATGCCGATTTCCTTGTTGTAGGTCTGGTCAGGGCCATAGAACAGTTCATTCGGCAAGGCGCAGGCGTTCTGGATATCGGCAAGGTTCGCCGGACAAGGCGCCACGCGGTTCGGGCCACCGATGCGATACCCCTTGCTAGCCGTGGCATAGACCATCAGGTCCGGGCTGAACTTGTACGACGAGTTGAACTTCCAGATGAAACCGTTCTTGCTCGCGCGCTTGTAGTCAGGCTGGCCTTGCGCGTTGAGCAAGCCGTTGTAGGCAATCGTGGGGACATCCCCCAGCAACGGCAGTGCGATACCCCCTTGCACACGCGCGTTATACCCGAAATAGCGCCCGCCGGCCGTTACCTGCCAGGCGTCGGTGATCTTGAAAGTGCCTTCGCCGTAGACCGCCTTTTCGGTGGTGCGCGTGTCGGCGATGCTGGCGTATTCAACTTCGCGCGGATAGTTGGCGTTGAAGATGTTCGGACCGAAATAATAGACGCCAAGGCCCGGGACGATTTCCTGATAGTCCGAATGGTACTTCAAGCTGTTGTAAAAGCCGCCCACGATCCAGCTGAACGGTCCGCCGTGGGTTGAAACGAAGCGCACTTCCTGGGTGAACTGCTTGTATTTCACGTGCTGGTCGGTGAAGCCGGAGAAGGCCGGGAAGAGTTCGTAGTTGTAATCGAGATCGAGCAGCAGATCGGTTACGTCGGACGAGCTGTCGATCTTGCGCACCGAATAGGACGTCGAGGACACGAGTTGCGCGATGTTGCCAAGCTCTGCCTCGATTTCACCCGCGAACAGATCGGACTTGCGGTGAGACGGTTCCAGATAGCGCCACGGGGCCTGGTATTTGTCCGTTCCAAGCACGCCCGCGCCGTTGGCCTGCCGGCCGTTGGTGGACGTCGACTGATGAGCATACGTCAGGTAGATGTTGAGGCCGTCGACAGGGAACAAGCCCAACTGGTTGCGCGTGGTGAACGTGTGTTCGAAGTTCGCATCCTTGTAGGTGTGCAGGTTGGCGGCAATCTGGCTGGCCGAGCCAATCGGCCCATAGAACGAGGAAACCGCTCCGGCCGTCTCCCGCGGCGTGCCGATCTGGCCAAACCGGACCCCGGACGGTTGCGGTTGTGGCAACGACACGCCCGGCTGATTCAGCAAATAGGGATAGTCGATGAAGCCGGGGTCGTTGAAGTAACCCACCGTCGATCGCAGGGCGACCTTGCCCGGGATGATCGGAATATTGACGGTGCCATCCATCTGGAAACCGGGGCTGCCAGAATGGGCTTCCGCGTAGATCTTGCCATGGGCCGTGCCGGCCCACTTGTTCGGATCGGGACGGTTCGGAATGTAGCGGATCGCACCCGCCAGCGTGCCCGCCCCGTACAGCGTGCCCTGAGGACCGAGCAGCGTTTCCACGCGCTGGATGTCCAGCAGCTTGAGATCAAGATACAGCGGAACTTCGCCGATATAGGTTGCGACAGCACTGTCTTCGTTGTTGCCGAAGGACGACGTGTCGGTCGCGTTAAGGCCGCGCAGGACGATCGTGCCCGTGTTGCGCGGGCCGGTATCCTGAATGGTAATCCCGGGCGTAAACGCGGCAAGGCCACGGACGTCCACGACATTGTTTTCCTTCAACCGCTCGGCGCTCAGCGCCGTGATGTTCACCGGCGCGTCCTGGATGCTCACCGAACGGCGCGTGCCGGTGACGACGATCGTCTCCAGACCTTCCGCGGACGGATCCGCCGGATTGTCCGCCGATGCCTCGGCCGGTGCGGTCTGTGCGAATCCGGGGGTTCCCCAGACTCCGACGAGCGCGGTTGCAGATAAGATGGCGGCGCGGAATGCGTTCTTGTGCACCATGTAGCGGCTCCCCAATTGCCACGACCTACCGCCCTCCTCCCCATGAGATGGGCGGCGGCTGAGCGCCTCAGGGGCATTCTCTCCCGGAACTGCGGATGCTTCGGCTTCCTGCGGCCGATCGCGACGCGGGAAGAATCAGTGATATTACAAAAGTGCGCAATGGTAATAATGACGCATAGACAAACGCCTTTCGATGCGGCAATGTTGCAGTGCAAAAAGGGGTCTCACTCATGCTGAACCGGATTCGCGTCGCTGGAACGATCACCCTTATGGCCGGGGCCTTGCTGGCCGCGTCCTGCTCATCCGGGGGTGGCACGAAGGCCGAGTCGCGGACCGAGTTTAACATCGGCTGGTCGATCTATGCCGGCTGGATGCCCTGGCCCTATGCGCAGCAAGCGGGCATCGTGAAGAAGTGGGCCGACAAGTACGGCGTGAAGATCAACATCGTTCAGGTGAACGACTACGTCGAATCGGTGAACCAGTACACCGCCGGCAAGCTGGACGGCGTGACCGTCGCCAACATGGATGCGCTGACCATTCCCGCCGCCGGCGGCAAGGACACCACCTCGCTCATCATGGGGGACTATTCCAACGGCAACGACGGCATCGTGCTCAAGGGCGCCGACAACCTGGCCGCGATCAAGGGACAGCAGGTCTATCTCGCCGAACTGTCGGTGTCCCACTACCTGCTCGCCCGCGCGCTCAATTCGATCGGGCTGCAACTGACCGACGTGAAGACGGTGAATACCTCGGACGCCGACATCGTCAGCGCCTGGGCCAGCCCGCAGGCGACTGCGGCGGTCGCGTGGAATCCGCAACTTTCGGTGATGAAGGCGCAGCCGAACGCCAAGCTGGTGTTCGATTCGTCGAAAATTCCCGGCGAAATCCTCGATCTGCTGGTGGTGGATACGGCGACGCTCAAGGCCAATCCCAACCTGGGCAAGGCGCTGACCGCGATCTGGTACGAGACGACGGCGCTGATGCTGCGGCAGGACGAACAGGGCAAGGCCGCGCGTGCGGCGATGGCCAAGCTGGCGGGGACGACGCCGGAGGTGTTCGATAGCCAGCTGGCGACCACGCACCTCTATGCCGATCCCAAGGAAGCGGTGGAGGCCACGTCCGCGCCGGCGCTGGTCACCACGATGACCCGCGTGCGCGATTTCAGCTTCTCCAAGGGGCTGTTCGGCCAGGGCGCGAAGTCGGCCGACGCGGTGGGCATGGCCTTCCCCGGCGGCAAGACCCTGGGCGATCCGGGGCATGTAACCCTGCGCTTCGATGAAAGCTTCATGAAAATGGCCGCCGACGGCAAGCTTTGAGCCGCCTCGGTGCCCGTTGACTGTACGAACCAAGTAGAGGTCCCATGCGCTGGGTGAACCGCCAGATCCGGCCGGGCAATCGCGTGCTGCTAGGCGCCGCGCCGGTCGTGATCCTGATCATCTTCTATCTGTTCATGGCCGCCAGCCGCCATGCCGCCAACCCTTCGGACAAGATCCTGCCGCTGCCGGGCGGCATGGTGGAAGCCATGTCCGGGCTGCTGAGCGAGCCGGACGCGCTTTCAGGACAGATCGTGTTCTGGGCCGATACACTGGCCAGCCTGCAACGCCTCGGGCTGGGACTCGCCATCTCCACCGTCTCGGCTCTGCTCGTCGGGCTGGTGCTGGGCGTGTTGCCCCCGGTGCGCGTCACGTTCGGGCCGCTGGTGACCGGCATCGCGGTGATCCCGCCGATCGCGCTGCTGCCGATCCTGTTCATAGCCTTCGGCCTGGGCGAAACCGCCAAGGTCGCGCTGATCGTGGTCGGGATCGCCCCGTTCATGATCCGCGACATCGCCGCCCACGTCGCCAGCCTGCCCCGCGAACAGATCATCAAGGCGCAGACCTTGGGCGCGAGCAGCTGGCAACTGATGCAGCGCGTGGCCCTGCCGCAGGCGATGCCGCGCCTGATCCAGGCGGTGCGCCTTTCGCTGGGGCCGGCATGGGTGTTCCTGATTTCGGCCGAGGCGATCGCCTCCGATGTCGGGCTGGGGTACCGCATCTTCCTCGTCCGCCGCTACCTGTCGATGGATATCATCCTGCCCTATGTCGCGTGGATCGCGCTGCTGGCGATCGTGATGGACGTGGCGCTGGTGAAGCTCAGCCACCGCCTTTACCCCTGGGCACATGGAGCCGGACATTGAGCGTGCTTCTCAGCCTGCGCGACCTGTGGGTCGAATACGGCGACAAGGTCGTGCTCGAACGGGTGAACCTCGACATCGAGGCCGGTTCCTTCGTCTCGATCATCGGCCCGTCCGGCGCGGGCAAGAGCAGCCTGCTGCGCGTCGTTCTCGGGCAGGAGCGGCCCACGCGCGGCTCGATCCTGCTCGATGGCGTGCCGCTGGCGCCCGAATGCGGGCCGGATCGCGGCGTGGTGTTCCAGCGCTATTCCGTGTTCCCGCACCTCTCCGCCCTGCGCAACGTCATGTTCGGGCTGGAATGCGCGGAAGCACCCTTCACCGCGCGGTTGTTCGGTGCGCGACGCCGCGCCGCCGCCGCCGAAGCGGAGGCGATGCTCGCCGCGGTCGGCCTGGGCGACAGTCTGAACCTGCTGCCGGCGCAGATGTCGGGGGGGATGCAGCAACGGCTGGCCATTGCGCAAGCGCTGATCAAGCGCCCGCGCATCCTGCTGCTCGACGAACCCTTCGGCGCGCTCGATCCGGGCATCCGCGCCGATATGCACGCTCTCATCACGCAATTGTGGCGGGACTATTCGCTGACCATCCTGATGGTCACGCACGACCTGCGCGAGGCGTTCGCGCTGGGTACGCGCGTGCTCACGCTCGACAAGCGCCGGATCGATCCGCACGCCCCGCACCGCTTTGGCGCGACCGCTGTTTACGACCTGCGACTGAAGCCTCGTCCGGTTCCGACGAACGACGAGAGTATTACACTTGACCAAGTTAGTAATAATTGAGAGACCTGCGTCATGAGCACCGAGCCTCCTCTCGCCAACCTCGCCCGGCTCAGCATGAGCCTTCCGGCGGAACTCTTCCGCCAGCTTGACGTGATGGTGGAGGAACGCGGCCTGCCGTCGCGTTCCCAGCTGATCGCCGAACTGATTCGCCACGCCCTGGCCGAGCATGAAGCCCTCACCCGGCCCGACGAAATGCTCGCCGGCACGATCACGCTGGTCTATCGCGGCGATCGCGGACGCGTGCGGCACCAGCTCGCCCAGACGCAGGCCGACTATCTCAAGGAAGTGATTTCCTCGCAGCACGTCTTCCTCGAAGACGATCAGTCGCTCGAAGTCCTGCTCGTGCAGGGGCCGGCGGTGCGGCTGAAGGCGCTGTGCGATGCGCTGCGCGGCATTCGCGGTGTCCACCAGCTCGAACTGGTCACGACGACCGCCCTGCTTCCGCCGCTGTACGAACAGGATGACATCGAGGCGGAGGGCAACGGCGCGCGGGAACACAAGGCGCCACGCGGCGCGCGCAAGGGAGCGGCCGCATGAGCGCCGCGCTGGCCGATCCGCTCGCCGCGCGCGATCACGCGCGGGCCATGGGTGGCACGAAAGTGGAAGCGATGCCGGTGCTTCCGCCGGTTGCCGAAGACCTCCCCGCCGGTGTCCCTGCCGACGATCTGCTGTGGGAAGAAGTGATG
>APMI01000404.1_pt1 | contig 10333 bp, 11 predicted proteins | sample 667938 | NCBI WGS metagenome assembly APMI01 (sample SAMN01084076, study PRJNA167559) | wastewater metagenome | biome: Wastewater | place: Denmark: Ejby Moelle, Odense | collected 2011-11-28
TTCGGTGTGCGACCGGCCTCATATTCATCGATCATATACTGCACAACTTTTTGGCGATACTCCTGTTCAAAATCGTAGACCTTGAAATCTATTCCTAACTGCACTGCCACTCGCTTGGCGTCAGCGAGATCATCTGCCCACGGACAACGTACCCCAGGCAAATCTTGCGTCCAGTTCTTCATATACACACCCGTGACATCGTAACCTTGCTCAACCAAAAGCGCTGCGACAACTGACGAGTCGACGCCACCACTCATACCCACATAGACACGGGTCATTAGCGCACTACTCCACCCGATGCAACAATCAGTATTTTTACTAGCTCGCTCAACGCCAAATACCAGCCCGTGGGCGTTAGCCACCACCAGGCTCCCCACTGGTTATCACTTGCTACCGGATGCGCGCGAAAGGTGATAGAGGGCGCCCGATGGCTAAACTCCATCACCGCACGTCGTTCATGATACGCAGAAGTCACAACAATTGCCGATGTAACGCGATACTTGTCGAAGATATTCTTTGTTTTTACAGCGTTTTGCTCTGTCGTCTCACTCTGGTCTTCAATAACGATACTATTTTCAGAGATACCGGCCCGAACGGCATGCTGCTGCATCACCTCGGCATTGCTGGGACCTGATTTGTCGGCCGCCGCGCCAGAAAAAATGATGAGAGGCGCCCAACCTGATTTATACAGAGCAATCGCCTCGTCGGCCCGTGCCAACGTATCACCACCACTTACCGCTACAATCGCGTCGGCTCTCTCACAACCCTTTGTCTCACTGGGTTTGTCCCCACAGGATTTCAAATCATTAGGACCAAGGTAGGCCGAAATACCAGCGACAAGCAAGAAATAGCCACCAACGATGCTAGAGATGATGATTATTTTTTTCATCGATCCATCCTCGTGCGCTCACTAAGAACAGCCCCGACAATATACTCAAGCGCTCGCTCACACCCTAGCTTGTCTGTACCCCTTCCCAACGTGATCCGTAAACTTCCATCAGCTACCGAAGGATCAAGTCCCAGTGCAATGAGCACATGAGACCGCGTTCCCTTATTTGCGGCACACGCACTCCCTGTCGCCACAAAAACTCCCTTAGCCTCTAGCAAAAAGACTATTCGTTCGGCGTCGATATTTGGAAACGAAATCGACAGATAGTTAGCGAGACGGTGACGTTGGTTACCAGAGATAACTGCATCGGGAAAGTTATGGGTGAGCCTAGATTGCATCATATCTCGCAACTCTCCCAATCGCACTACCTCTGATTTACGACCACCAACTGCCAATTCGAGGGCGAGCGCAAACCCAACCGTACCGGCAACTTGCTCAGTTCCGCTACGCAGCCCTCTTTCTTGACCGCCACCAACAATAAGCGGGTTCAGTCTGACATGACTATCGATCCACAACAGCCCAACTTGCTTGGGCCCATACAGTTTGGCGGCATTGAGCGTGAGCGCATCGACCCCGAGCCGTGCGACATTGATGTCACAAAGTCCGGCACCCTGCGATGCATCGCTGTGAAAATACAGTGGTGTCTGATTGCCGGTAGCGTGGCGCTCACGTTTTACCTCTTGTATCACCTCACTAATGTTGCGAAGCGGCTGAATGGTACCAATTTCGTTGTTTGCGAGTGAGATACTGACGAGCACCGTATCCTCGCGTATGGCAGCTCGCACATCTGCAGCCGCAACTCGTCCGGTCGAATCAACCGCCACCAGACTATGCTCGTGCAGACGAGCGGCGGCAAGGACAGCGATATGCTCGATAGCGGTCGTGACGACGTGCCCAGTCACTCCTGCAAACATGAGATTGATAGACTCTGTCGCACCAGCAGTCATGATAATATCACTGCCTTTTGCCCCAATACATTCGGCGATGCGCTGTTTTGCCGCTTCATAGTGGTGACGTACCTCTACGGCAGGCGCATACGGGCTAGAGGGGTTATAAAACTTGTCACCAAAAAAAGGCAGCATTGCTGCCATGACTCGTTCATCAACAGGGGTAGCTGCAGCGTAATCTAGATATACAGTATCACTATTCACTGATCGTATTATACCAGTTTGGCACCGGTATCAGGGTCAAAGCCGTAGATCTGGCGTGCAACCTGCTCATAATAAAGTTTGACGGCGAGCATAAAATGCTGCAGCTCATCACCATCGAGGTAGCTGTAGCGAGCGCCCTCTTGTACTTTAAATATTCCCTTGTCATGGACCTCATAGCGAATAGTGCTCGTTTGCAGTTTACGCTTTTCGTTGATCCACTCTTCGTGCCAAATCCAAGTTCGCTCATCGAGATTGAAGAACTCTCGGCGATGTCCCTCGGGGACTGCACCAAAAAGCTTCGAGCCTATTTCACTTTCAAGTCGTATGAGATCGCGCTCAGTTAGTGATTTTAGCGGACGATTCTTTGGGATATGTAACAGATCGGCTTGATCAGGATCACCTGTCAAGAGTGAGAGTGCTTTTTGGAGGATATTTCCCACAATGTTTCCTTATCCTAGCCGGTTAAGCCGAGCTACACCAAGATTGGCACCGATAGTTCGCACATAGGTTGCGTGAGGTGCTACACCGATGGTCTCTGGCCTACGAGGAGCCGTTTGGTGAAGCGGTGCCGTAGCGGCTACGAGACGCCCGGCAGCCGAACCAACTGTTCCGGTCAGGCGTGGTGCACCCTCGATACGTCCCTCATCAATATCTCTAGGATCAACAACACGCTCATGCGCAGCAGCGGCGCGCAGAGCTAGCTCAGTCAAGACCCCTACAGGAGGGAATTCAGCAGTTCGTGAGTCAGGGGGTTGGTCATGAGAAAATGGAGCCGTCCCGTCTGGAAAGGCTTCGTCTCTTGGTGTATACGGTGTCATTACATCTGTCATGTCATTTTCCCAAACACTCTCTCGGCGTTGTCAGTAGTTGCCTGCTCGACATCCTCGACGCGTACTCCTTTGAGGGCGGCTTGGTGTCTAGCAACCAGACCAACATACGCTGGTAAGTTCATTTTACCACGGAAAGGCTTTGGTGTCAAGAACGGAGCATCTGTCTCAAGGACTATTTTTTCGAGCGGCACCTCAGTATAGAGACGCTGTTGACTCTCTTCCTTTGTAAACGTACTGATGCCATTTATACCGACAAGCAGTCCCCGTTTTAGCCCTTGCTCAAGGTTGTGCTGCGTATCAGTAAAACTGTGCATAATACCTCTGATGCCGCTAAAGGAATCAAAAATAGGCCAGAAGTCATCGTAGGCATCTCGCACATGAAAACTGACTGGCAAGTTAAACTCCTGTGCTAAGGCCAATTGATCATGCAGTAGCTGTCGCTGCACGTCACGCGGGCTGTGTTCATAAAAATAATCAAGGCCGATCTCTCCAATAGCGACAATTTTTTTATGACCCTCTTCAAGAAGCTGGCGAATACCGGCAACGTCCTCATCTTTACCATCGTGAGGATGAATCCCGACAGCCGCATAACAGCCCTCATGTGTCTCGGCAAACGCGACTGCTTCCCGAGAACTACGCACGGTTGTCCCAATACAAAGCATCACAACACCAGCATCACGTGATTGCCGATAAACATCCTCTCTATTCTCTGGGTAGAACTCACTGTCGTGAATATGACAATGGGTATCGATCACCATTAGTTTGCCTTTGGTGCGCGGGGATCGGGGGTATGGAGATATAATTTGGGGAAAAGTGGCGAGGCTTGCTCAGATGGTACGACTCCTGATTCAAACAGATTTCGAATCGCATCAGCGGTAGCGGGCATGAAGGGCGTGAGCAAGTCGGCAATTTGTAGCAACGTACTCACGGCGTGTGCCAAAACTTCCTCTAGGTGACCAGCAGCCTCCGCATCCTTCTCGCGCTGCTTTGCAATTTCCCAGGGTTTGACGTGCTCAAGATATTGATTGAGTGAGCGCACCATCACCCATGTTTCATCAAATGCTTTGTTGAACTCGAGATCTTCGACAGCTTTGCGATAAGGTCCCATGTCGTGCTCAGCCCTCGGCGCATCCCCGATCACGCCTGCCTGGTATCGCGTAATCATCGCCGCAACGCGCTGAACCAAGTTACCAAGATCATTGCCCAACTCGGTGTTGTAGGCTGTCTCAAACTTTTCCCACGTAAAGTCACCGTCTTCTTGGGTCGGAATATGCCTCATAAAGTAATAGCGAAACGCATCAGTACCATACTGGGTAATTACTTCTGTCGGACTGACACCGTTCCCCAGTGATTTGCTCATTTTTGTCCCACCAACATTAACAAAACCATGTACCAATAATACTTTTGGCAGTGATAGCTCAAGGCCCATCAGCATTGCCGGCCATATGCCAGCATGAAAACGCAGGATATCCTTGCCGATAACCTGTAGATCGGCCGGCCAATACTCTTGCCACGCGGGATTATCTGGATAACCAAGCACCGTGATGTAATTTGACAGCGCGTCGAGCCACACATACATTACCTGTGTATCATCTCCGGGAACACTGACACCCCAGCTAAGATTTTTGCGCGGGCGAGATACCGAAACGTCCTGGAGACCATCTTTTATGAGTTCCAGGAACTCGTTTTTGCGGAACTCTGGTACGATCTTCATGCGCCCGGTTTCGATGACTTCTCGAATCTTGTCGGAGAATGCACCTGTCTTGAAATAGTAGTTTTCTTCACTAAGACGCTGATAGGGCGCCTGATGATCGGGGCAAGAGCCATTGTTTTCGGTTGCTTCTTTGTCGGTCACAAAGTTCTCACACCCCTGGCAATACCATCCCTCATACACGCCTTTATAGAGATAGCCCTTTTGCATCAGTTGTTGCCAGATGTACTGAACTGCCCCCTTATGATGACCGTCAGTGGTACGAATAAAATCAGTGTACTCAACATTAAGCGCCTTCATGAGTGATGCAAAATTGCCATACATGCTATCAACATAGGCTTGCGGCTCCATGTTATTTTCGGCCGCTTTGGCAGCGATTTTATTGCCGTGTTCATCTGTCCCTACCTGAAAACGAACGTCACGACCGTTCTGGCGCTGATAGCGAGCCCAGGAGTCTGCCAGTGAATAATCAAGCGCATGCCCAATATGGGGTGTTCCGTTGACATAGGGTATTGCTGTACAGACGTAGAGTTTTTTTGCCATTGCCTTTCATTATACCAGAGGTGCGTTGTTACTTTCTTTTTTTGGGTGTGGTGCTCGAGGCAATTGACGTTTATACTATGGATATGGCAAAAACCAAAAGCGGTTTTACGATTATTGAGCTGGTCATCGTCATTGTGATCATCGGTATTCTTGCTACTATCACCCTCGTTGCTTACAACGGTACTCAGGGGCGTGGCCGTGACGCAAAACGACGCACCGATATCAACAATATGGTCAAAGCACTCGAACTTTACTATGCAGATAACGGCACGTATCCTGTTCCTTCTGGCTCACCATCGCCGCTCGGATCTTCGTGGTACGCGTCAAGCGATAGTACTTGGAATACGTTTAAAACAACATTGACGACCATAGACAACTTGCCGAGTGACCCACGAAACGCTGGCTCACCACTCGCTGCCGGAGGATATGCATACGCATATTATTCGGGAAGTAACTGCGGCCATACCGCTGGTCAATGGTACCTGATCGTCTACCGCTATGAGGTGCAGACGAAAGAAAAATACAGTGGTGAGGGCACGTGTCCCTCGGGCGAATTAGGTGATACCTACTACGCAGGTGGCGCAAGCTACTACCGAGTGTTGCGTTAGTGAAGCACCGCAACAACCGCAAAGCGACCTGATGTATCGCCGCTGCTGTGCGAAAAATAGTTTCGATCAGTAGCCGTATTGACGGGTGATTCATAGATGTGACTTTCCTGAACACCCGCCTCAATTGCTCGCGCCCGGTTATATCCTTGCAAATCAAGATAGATGCCATCGGCCGTTTCATTAACAAACGGCCGCCATTCTGGGGCATCCTTGTACACAAAGTAGTCTAGCCAATAGTCGGAACGCTTGACGCTTGGTGCCATCCAGATTAATAGATTACGAACATCGCTTCCCTGTTTCTCAAAATAGCGAATTGTTTTTTGTAGTGTATTTGCGATCGAGGCATGACGACCAATATGAGCCACTGCTAGCGCACCCATCTGCGGATCGTAGATGACAGTGCCAATACAATCAGCTATCGGCAGAAATAGCCCCACTCCTTTTGACTGTGTGTAGAGGACGTCCGCGGATACACCCAGCGTATTCGGTGCATCAACCTGGCAAATAGTGTCATACGTATTCTCATCATCATAGCTAATTATCTGATAGACACACTGCCGATAGTCGATATTGACTTCTTTGCAGAACATCTGACGGTTTGTGACAATATCATTGGCGTGGCGATTGCCCTGTGTACGATCAAGCATTGTGCCATCCTGGCGCGATGAAACCGCTGCACAAACTTTCTCGGGAAAACAAGTTGGTTGATCCTGCGCGATCATTTCTTTTTTACAACTCCTCTTTTTGATAGAAAATCGTAACTGTATGGCCATATGATGTAGATGACATAGAAATAATACACGGCGAGCATAAAGATATATAACAGCTGCCACCACCACTTGTTTTGTACCCAATATTCTGAAGGGAAAGAAAATGAGAGGAGTAGGACGGTAATAGCCATAGCAATGATCAACCCATATGCCCAACCTAAAACCAAGATGTTGAACCACATCACAGCCTTCCGATCGTCGAACTCATATCTGGTATGAAGATGGGCGCGGTACTTTTTGAACCAGATATTGCGATTCATACTCATAAATGACCCGAAGAACTCATTTGAATTCGCAAGCAATTCCTTGTAGTTCATTGTCTGTGTCATACGCTATTCTTTGTTAGGCGAAGCCATTCTTCTATACTCAAATCTTGCGCGCGATTATTCGCATCAATCCCCGTCCGCTCCAAGAGCTTCTCGGCCTCAGGCGTAGAAATCGCAAGACCTGCGGCTATCGAATTACGAAGTTTTTTACGTTTTTCTCGAAACCCAGCTTTTACGATACGAAAGAATCTCTTTTGATCCTCTGCCTCAACGCGCGGCTGCTTCAGTGTCTCGAGGATCACAACCTGAGAATCAACTTTCGGTTCAGGGAAAAACAGTTCTCTTCTCACCACCTTACCAAGAGAAACATCGGCAAACACCTGCGTTGCAACCGCAAGCACGCTCATATCGCCAGGTTTTGCCGCCAAACGGCACGCTACTTCTTTTTGAACCAACAATACCGCGAGCGAGGGTCTATTAGGAGCGGTCATCAACTTTTCAACAATGCTGCTCGTAATATAGTAAGGGACATTTGCGACCACTTTGTAGCCTTTCGGAAGCTGGTTCAGATCAAATTGTAGGATGTCTTGGTGGATAACGGTGAGGTTTTTGCCAGGAAACTGCCCTGGCAGTTTGCGGGCTAGCTCGCTATCATATTCAACCGCAATCACCGCTTTTGCCCGCTTCAACAGTTCACTCGTTAATGTACCGAGACCAGGCCCAATCTCAAGAATGGTATCCTGCTCTGTTATGGCCGCTTCTTCAGCAATCAAGGAGAGTACCTGACGATCCTGGAGCCAGTGTTGTCCAAGAGATTTGTTAGGCATTAGTGACTCGCGAGAATATTGTAAGCAAATTGAATCCGACGATCTTCGACACAAATGCCACAGCGCTCGTATTGATTTTGGAACGTGATGGTTGCGCCCTCGACCGTGGTCTGAGCGCGAATGGCATTCAGCACCTTCGCGTATGGTTCACTCAATTCGTACCAGAGGTAGTCAAGTTGTGACTGAATTGTCATATAGCTATCGGGAAACATTGATCGAAGCCGAGACTGCCGTGAGCCAGTCCATTGAGCCAAGCCATCTCCGCTGGTCTGAAATCCGTGCTCCTGCATGAGATTGCCCATGATACCTGCGGTTTGCTCTCGAGTTAATCCCTTGCCCACCAGAAACTCCCACGTGATCTGTTCATTCTCACTTGGCGTAGTATACATTCCTTTGACGCCAATCACTTCGACTTGTTGAATAGGTTGCTTAGTGATAGTACTATTTATCTCTTTTCGAGCGACTTCGACTCCATTTTTTGTGCTAATTTCGTAGCTCACCGTACGCCGTCCAGGTTCGCCCTTTGTTTGGACTTCTTTGTATCCCCGTTCGTGATTGGCATCTCTGATTTGTTTGGTATCAAATGCAACATCCTCGTCAACCGTCACCGTCTGGGTGCCATCACGCCAAACTTTCACTGTCATACCGGTGGAGAGTGGCGTGTTTAAGCTAGGCGAGACACCATCTTTTTCGGTCAAAGTAATGCGCTTTTCGGTCAGCATAGCGGCGACCGTTGACGCCTGTGAATAGGCTGTTTCGGTTTTTCCATAAAACACAAAGGTGAAGGCTTTGGCACGCGTAATAGTCATCACTTCGGCAGTCCCATCAGTCATAACATTCTTCGATGCCGCCAACGAAACAGTATCTTCATCATGCAGTTGAATCGCTGCCTCTTTCGCTATCTGACGGGCAGTACGATACGCCGACACGACGCGTGTCTCCGTAGAACCGTCTCTAATAATAACCGGGCGAGCTCGATAGATATTTGCTTCGTACGAATTTGCAACAAGCTGTTCATCAAGCCGCGGCTCGGTTCGATCGCGTTGATCAACGCTGATACCAGCCTCTTTGAGAGCGTCTCGCAACGTTGTTGCTTTGGTGTAAAAGCCTTTTGTCTTGCCATCGTCATGAACCGTTATCACCCTTTCGCCAGAACCTGACAGCGAAGATGCAGCGTGAGCAGTTTTGAGCGCCAAAATAAGTCCAACAAAAATCGTCAACAGAGAGGCAATTGCCAAGAGAAGGATACGATGAGAGCGTGGTGTAGTAGTCAAAATTTGCTTCATAAATCCCGAACTCGCCTCACGAGCGCGTACCTCTCATTGTATCAAATCATTACCGCAAAGACTAGGCCGTTAGCATTTTTCGAGGCGCGCGTACTCGACATTTAGTTTTTTTGTCTGGCCGCTATCGAACGAAACGGTCACTGCGAGCCCATCAATATCAATGATTTCCCCCTGACCAAACTGTGGCGATCGCACTCTATCCCCAATATCAAGCGAAAAAGAAAACTCGTCGAATTCGTTCGTCATTGATCGTTGATAGGGAGATACACTGGCGGCCACATATCCCATATCCTCTAAAAAACGTGATGGAGTGGTGTAGGATCGTTGTCCAAACTGAAGACGGCTTCCGGCATAGAGCAGATAGAGCTCCTCTCGGGCACGTGTCATGCCGACATAACATAACCGACGCTCTTCCTCGAGCTGACGCGGCCCCTCCTCGAGTGCTCGCATACTGGGAAACAGCCCTTCCTCCATGCCCACTATAAAAACAACGGGAAACTCGAGTCCTTTTGCAGCATGAAGTGTCATGAGCGTCACGACAGACTCGGTGCTACCTACATCGGCACTCGACATCAGCGCGACTTCCTCTAAAAAGTCGTCGAGCGATGCATACGATTTCGCATCAGATATCAATACACCCAGGTTTGCCTCTCGCTCCTCGGCTTGTGGTGATCCATCAAGTAGCATGTCTCGATAACCAGTCGCAGACAACAGCTCCTCTATCAGCTCGCTAGGACCAACACCTAACTCACTTTTTACCTGCACGCGCCGCAATAATTCTCCCAGTCCGCTCAGCGCCTGTCGCGCTCTGGAGGTCAGGGTTGCTGTCTGCTCAGCATTGACAAGTGCTGAGAGAATGTCCATGCCCGACTGGCTCTGCCATACAAGAAACTTTTCCAGACTAGTTGCACCAATTCCTCTTGTGGGCACATTGACAATGCGGCTAAAGCTCATACGATCGTTTGGTTGGTAAAGTAGACGCAGATATGCCACGATATCTTTTATTTCTTTACGGTCATAAAACCTCACGCCACCAACCAGTTGATAGGGTATCCGCTGCTGCACGAGCGCACGTTCGAGGGCATAACTTTGTGCGTTAGTACGATAGAGTACAGCAAAATCACCGAACGATCTCGCACCAATTGCAGTCTGTGCGGCAATCCGCGTTGCTACCACGCCCGCCTCTTCTGTTTCATCATAAACACCCTGCACCTGGACAGGAGCGCCTGCACCAGCGGTGGTCCACAGCTTCTTCTCTGTACGTTCAATGTTCTTTGAAATCACGTTATGCGCTGCTTCGAGAATAGCGCCAGTCGATCGGTAATTCTGTTCGAGCTTGATAACTGCGGCGCCTGGAAAATCTCTCTCAAATCCCAATATATTTTTGAAATCAGCACCGCGCCAACTATAGATTGACTGCCAATCATCACCAACAACACAGATATTCTTTTC
>APMI01007936.1_pt1 | contig 10330 bp, 9 predicted proteins | sample 667938 | NCBI WGS metagenome assembly APMI01 (sample SAMN01084076, study PRJNA167559) | wastewater metagenome | biome: Wastewater | place: Denmark: Ejby Moelle, Odense | collected 2011-11-28
AATAATAAAACTTAATAATGAGGGTTTATTCTTTTGAAAAGTTAGAATGCTGGCAACATGCAAGACAGTTGGCTGTATGGACCTACCGAAACACAAAGAACTTTCCATCTGAAGAAAAATTTGGAATAACGTCACAAATGAGAAGAGCTGCGGTTTCTATCGCGTCCAATATAGCGGAAGGCACTTCCCGGAAAACCAATAAGGACCAGTCTCATTTCAGCACCGTTGCTTACAGCAGCACCGTTGAATTGTTGAATGATCTTATTATTTCAAATGATTTAAATTTTTTATCAGAAGAACAATACAAGGAAGGAAGAGACTTAATTGAAAAGCAAACTTTTCTGATTGCAAACCTGCGAAAATCGCAGGATATAAAAATTAAAAGCCCTAACTAAACTACCTAAACCATCTAAACTTTCTAAACCACCATGAAAGGAATAATACTAGCAGGCGGCAGCGGCACACGTTTATACCCCATCACCATGGGCATCAGCAAGCAGTTAATGCCGATTTACGATAAACCCATGATCTATTATCCGCTCAGCACATTGATGCTGGCGGGCATTCATGAAATACTCATCATTACCACCCCGGATGACCAGAGCCAGTTTATGCGATTGCTGGGAGATGGCTCGCAATGGGGCTGCAGGATCGAATATGCAAAACAGGAAGTGCCGAACGGGCTTGCACAGGCATTTGTGATCGGCGAACAATTCATCGGTACCGACAGTGTTGCGCTGGTACTGGGTGATAATATTTTTTACGGCACCGGCTTTAGTAAATTGTTGCAGGGTTCCGCAGATCCGGATGGTGCCGTTATTTTTGCCTACCCGGTAAGCGACCCGGAAAGATATGGCGTGGTGGAGTTTGACAACGACTTTAATGCAGTGAGCATTGAAGAAAAACCAGCACAGCCAAAAAGCAATTATGCCGTACCGGGACTCTATTTTTATGATAACGAAGTGGTTAGCATTGCTAAAAATATTGCACCCAGTCCCAGGGGTGAATATGAAATAACTGACGTTAATAAGACCTACCTGCAAAATAAAAAGCTCAAAGTGGGCGTTTTAAACAGAGGATTCGCCTGGTTAGACACCGGAACCTTTGAGAGTTTAAGCGACGCAAGCGAATATGTGAGGGTAATTGAACACCGGCAGGGCCTTAAAATTGGCTGCCCGGAAGAAATTGCCTGGCGCATGGGCTTTATTACAAAAGAGCAATTGCTCAACGAAGCTGAAAAACTTAAAAAAAGTGGTTACGGTGAATATCTCAGGAGAATTACTAAGTAGAACTTAGTCGTTATCCAATACCGTAAACACGATGAACATCCAATTAGTCAATCCTTTTAACAAGAACCTGCTATCGCTGGCTGCTGAAGGGCTTATGGAAAATTGTGCCCTCATTTTCCCTAAAAAGAATGGTGCATACCGCATTGCAGGCGACAATAATTACACGGCCAACTTCGGCTACCAGTGGAATAAATTCGCCGGTACCCAGGTTGACAAAGCCAGTAAACTTCACATCAGCAAAACCCGCTTTTTTGCAGAGACCAATTGGGACAAAGAAGATCTTTCCGGCAAAAATATTTTAGAAGTGGGTTCCGGCGCCGGCCGTTTTACCCAGATACTGCTCGATTATACTGCTGCCAATATTTACAGTGTTGATTACAGCAATGCTGTAGAGGCCAATTATCAAAACAATGGTCCGAACGACAGGTTACAATTATTCCAGGCCAGCATTTACGAAATGCCTTTTGCAAAAGCGCAGTTTGATAAAGTGCTTTGCTTGGGAGTACTTCAGCACACGCCCGATTTTGAGCGGTCGGTAAAAGCCCTCATTGAAATGGTAAAGCCCGGTGGCGAACTGGTAGTGGATTTTTACGGTGTAAATGGTTTCTGGACGAAGCTGCATGCAAAATACATGTACCGCCCGTTCACCAAAAAAATGACGCACGAAAAACTGTACCGGCATATTGATAACAACATCGACTGGATGATCAGGTGCAGCCTCTTGTTTTCGAAGATCGGCCTGGGTAAGATTGTGAATCGCTTTATTCCCATTTGTGATATTGAAGGCACATTGCCAACCAACGTGCCATACGCACAGTTAAGGGAATGGTGTGTACTGGACACGTTTGATATGTATTCACCGGAATATGATAATCCGCAACGCATCAAAACTGTAGCACGCTGGTGTAAAAAACATGGTCTGCAAAATGTTTGGGGCGGCAAGATAAAGTATGAGAACTGTGTGGCGTCGGTGGTAAAGGGAATCAAAAGATAATACTACAACAAAAGGCGCTATAAAACCAGCATCAGCAGGCATCCAGCAATAACCAATATTCCTTATCAATAAATGGCAACAATACCCGGCATATTAAAATTGGGAACCAGGACGGAGATCCGTGCGGTAGCCATCTACACTTTTTCCAACTTCTTCAGCAAAGGCGTATCCTTTTTGCTGCTGTTCTATTTTGCACACGCTTTAACGGAAGCCGATTTTGGTTTGCTCAACCTTTTCAGCAATGGCATTTTATTTTTAATGCCCTTTGTATCGATGGGTATCCTGCAATCTGTAAACACAGAATATTTTAAAAAAGATAAAAAGGAATTCAGTAATTTTTTCAGCACTACGCTGCTGATGCCCATGGTGGTTACCCTGCTGGCTATGGTGCTGCTTTACTTTTTCAGGAACCAGTTACAGCAACGGTATTCCTTCCCGGTAACCTTTGTGGTACTGATCCCGTTGATCACGCTGTTCAACTTTTTAAATGAGCACCTCATCAACATGGTGCGTAACAGCAACGACCCGGTGAAATACCTCTTTGTAAACATCGGCCGTTTGCTGGCAGAGATCACACTCGCTGTTTTCTTTATCAGCGCCCTGGAGTTCGGCTGGATGGGAAGGGTGATGGGCATTTTTATCTCTTACCTGATGGTGGCAGTGTATGCTTTTTTCTATTTCAGGGAACAAGGGTTTATCAACCGCAGCATCAGCAAAAAATATATTTACGAGGAACTGCTCTACAGCGTTCCCATCATTGTAATGCAGGTGGGGGTATTTTGCATGGGTTCCTCGGCAGGATATTTCATCCAGTACTTTACACATGATTTTGCACAGGTAGGTGTATTCAGCATTGCTGCTACTTTCGGTTCCATCATCATCGTGCTCTGCACTGCTATGCTGCAGTATACCTATCCAAAAATCTACAGCCTTTTATCTCAGCAAAAAGTAGACTATGCTGCCATACGCTGGCATTTTCTTTTTTATGGCGGGGTAATGCTGCTGGGCACCGGCATGGTGATCATTGCTACCCCGGTTGCTTACAGCCTGGTGCTTAAGCAATCTTACCACGAAGGATTGTCTTATTACTTCTTTATCTGTTTTGGTTATTTCTTCTGGAGCATCAGTTATTTTTTGTACGCCTTTATGCTGTACAATAAAGAGAAAAGAAAAATATTAATGGCATCGCTGTTATCAGTATTCATCAGCATTCTGTCACATACCCTGTTCATAAAATATTTTGGCGCCTACGGTGCCGCAGTGTCCATGTGCGTAGTATACTTTATTGTATTGCTGATAACGATTGCCTTTGTTCGTAAACATTTAACGCTTTTATTTTCCAGTAACCCTTCCAAAATCCATTAGTAATGATAAACACAAAACCCATCTATTCGCTTTTAGAAACCATCACTTTTGGCAAAGGGCTTTACAAAACGGTGAATGGTGTAAGAGTAAAATTGCCGGCAAAGTACATCCGGTATTTCCCGTCCAACTACGAGGAAGAGAATTTTGCTTTTTTAAAATCATCCTGCGGCGATGGAGCTACCATTTTGGATATCGGTGCACACATTGGATTGTTTTCAGTGATCGCAGCAAAAACTGCTGGCGAACACGGAAAAATATTTGCGTTTGAACCAGCATCCAACACGGTGCCGGTGCTGCAACAAACCATCCGCATTAATGAACTGGGTCACATAATAAGCCCGGTAAACCAGGCGATGGGAAAAGAAGTTGGCAAAGTCACTTTTTTTATTTCGGACACAGAGGCAGACAACAGCAACAGTCTTGTTTCGTATAAAGAAGACAGGAAATTAAAAGGAATTGAAGTGGATGTGAACAGCATCGACAATTTTGTAGCAACAAAAAATCTAAGCAAAGTCAATTTTATAAAGATCGATGTGGAGGGCGCTGAATATGATACGCTCCGTGGCGGTATTGAAGTATTTAAAAAGTACCGGCCCTGTTTTATACTCGCCATTCACCCCGAGCCAATCCAAAAAAAGGGCGACAGGCTGGAAGATATTTACGACCTGCTGGTTGAACTCAACTATGATATTGCTTATAACGGTCAGCCCATTTCAAAAGGAATATTCTGCAGTAACAGGGAATTGATCGACCTGCACCTTACACCGGCTAAAATTTAAACAGAGGAACCATGAAGAAAACGATCCTGCATATCATTGATAACCTTGGACGTGGCGGTGCAGAAACAATGCTGATCACCGTATTGAAACAACTGCCCGAATTCAACAATATTGTTGTTACACTTTCACCCGAAAACGAGTTTGGAGACGAGTTGCATTGCGACAGGTTATTCTGCATTGATATGCGCTCACCGTTGCAGGCTCCCCTGGCTGCTATCAGGTTGAGAAGGATCATCAAAGAAAACCAGGTGAGCATTGTACACAGTCATTTATTCTGGAGTACAGTAGTGGCAAGACTGGCTGTTCCAAAACAGGTTCCGCTTGTTACCACCATTCATGCATTTGTGGCTTCCTCCATTGAATACAGGCCCTGGCACATGAAGATGATTGAAAAACTCACCTACAAAATAAGAAAAAGCAAAATTGTGGCAGTGGCAAAAGGCGCACTGGAAGAGTACTTTAGTTTTATTGAAGTGGAGCCGCACAATGCCTGTTATCTATACACTTTTGTTGACACCAGCGTATTCAAAGGGGCTTCTGAAAAGCCGGCATCAGAAACATTCCGCATTGTAACAGTGGGGAATCTGAAAGAACAAAAAGACCATCGTTTTTTACTGGAAGCTTTTAAAGAACTGAAAGAAGAAAATATCCATCTTGATATTTATGGTAAAGGACCGCTGCAGCAGGAGTTACAAAAAACCATTGATGAACACCAATTGAACGTTACTTTAAAGGGGCAGGTGACCAATATACAGGAACAGATCGGCCGGTACGACCTGTTTGTGATGTCATCCCTGTACGAAGGCTTTGCACTGAGTGTACTGGAAGCAATGGCGCTTGGCATGCCTACCCTGCTTACCGATATCGCTTCATTCAAAGAACAATGCGACGATACTGCAGCTTACTACAAACCCGGCAACAAAAATGATTTTCTCATACAACTACACTCTTTAAGAAATAACCGCCAGCAACTGGCCTTTCTCAGCCGCAACTGCAGAAAAAGGGCGCTGGAAAATTACACCCTTCAAAAACACCTGCAGGGATTAAAAGCGATTTACAGCGATGCACTCACCGAAGCGCAGCAGCCTGCGCTTGCACTCAGCTTTGCGAAATAATAATTGTCTATTTTCGTTTTGTTACAAACCCCCGGCAAATGTGCGGCATCGCAGGCTATATCTCGATCAGTAAACAATTCACGCAACAGCAATTAAAAGATGCTGCAGTCGTAATGCAGCACCGTGGACCTGATGCTGATGGATTTTATTTCTCAGAAAACAACACGGTTGGTTTTGCACACCGCCGGCTTTCTATTTTAGACCTGTCCACTGCTGCCAATCAACCGATGCTGTCTGCCAACGGCCGTTATTGCATTGTGTTCAATGGTGAAGTATATAATTTCAATGAACTGAAAGAACAGCTTGCAGACAAAGGCGCTTCGCTAAAAACAAGTTCAGATACAGAAGTGATCCTGGAACTGTTTGTTCAAAAAGGGCCTGCCTGTTTTGCAGGCATGAATGGCATGTTCGCTTTTGTAATTTATGATAGCAAAGAGAACAGGATCACATTTTGCAGGGATCATGTTGGCATTAAACCCCTGTTCTATTATTTAAACGATGGCTGCCTGGTATTTGGCTCCGAGATAAAGGTGATCAAAAAAATGATCGGCGAGGCGTTGAAGGTGAACAACGAGGCCATCCCTTATTTTCTTCATACAGGATTTATCCCTGAACCACTCACCATTTACAACGACACTTATAAATTTCCTGCGGGCCACTATGCAGAACTAAACCTGGCTACAGCTTCATTCACCAAACTATCGCCTGAACCATTCTGGAAATTAGAAAATGCTATTTCCAATACCGTTTTAAAGGATGAAGCGCCGGCAAAAAAAGCACTGCAGGAGTTATTGTATGATTCGGTAACAAAGCAACTGATCAGCGATGTGCCGATCGGCACCTTTTTAAGCGGCGGAATCGACAGCAGCCTGGTAACGGCTATTGCAGCCAATGTAAGCGGTAACGATAAAATAAAAACATTCAGCATTGCCATTGATGATGGCAAGTACAACGAAGCCGGTTTTGCCAGGCAGGTGGCAGCTCATTTAAAAACCGATCACCACGAGTTTGCAGTTAAGGAAAAGGAAGTGATGGAACTGGTGGACACCTTGATACCTGCCTATGATGAACCTTTCGCAGATTCATCCGCCTTTCCAACCATGATGGTAAGCAGGCTGGCCAGGAAGCATGTAACCGTTGCATTGAGTGGCGATGGTGGCGACGAGTTGTTTCATGGCTATGGCATGTACCAATGGGCCATGCGCCTCGCCAATCCGCTAACACCATTTACAAAAGCACCTTTATACGCCGCTTCAAAATTGATGGGCAATAAATACCAGCGTGCCGGCAACTTGTATGATTATGCAAACGATGATCACCGCATCAGCCATGTCTTTTCGCAGGAGCAATATTATTTTAAGGAACAGGAATTATCATCATTGCTGATAAATACAGCAGCTGATTTTAGTGGTCTCAATACATTGCCAGTTTTAGCAAGAAAGTTAACAGCTGCTGAAAAACAGTCTTTCTGGGATTTTAATCATTACCTGAAAGATGACCTGCTGGTAAAGGTTGACAGGGCAAGTATGCAATACAGTTTAGAGAGCCGGGTGCCTTTACTGGATTACAGGCTGGTAGAATTTGCTTATAACCTTTCGCCCAATTTGAAGATGAAGGATGGCAATATGAAATACCTGCTAAAAGAAGTATTGTTTGATCATGTGCCGAAAGCTATTTTTCAAAGACCCAAGTGGGGTTTTACCATACCACTTGCGAAATGGTTGAAAACAGACCTGAAATACCTGCTTGATAAATACAGCTCCACCGCCATAATAGAAAAACACCAGGTGGTGAACAATGACGCCGTGAAAAAATTAAAAGCAGCGTACGAAGGTGGTAAAGATTACCTGTACAACCGGCTTTGGTTGATCGTAGTATTACACTGGTGGCTGGAAGAAAACAATGCCTGATGAAGAAAATCCTTTTTATATCTTACGACGGCATGACGGATCCTTTGGGGCAAAGCCAGGTAATTCCTTACCTGCAGGGCCTGAGCAAAAAAGGATTTCAATTCTATTTGCTGAGTTGTGAAAAGCCGGGCCGTTTTGAACAGCAGCAAAGCGCTGTGAGGGAAATGCTGAGTGGCTGCAACATTGAATGGCATCCTGTTCCGTACACCAAAAGTCCGCCGGTACTATCTACACTAAAAGACATCATCCGCCTTCGCAAAAAAGCAGCCCGTATCGTTCAGCAACAGCAGGTAGATATGGTACATACCAGGCCGGGGATACCTGCACTGATCGGGTTATGGCTGAAAAAAAAATACGGAGTAAAATTCCTGCACGATGTTCGTGAGTTTTATGCGGACAGCCGTGTAGAGGGAGGCATCTGGAATATCAACAATCCCTTGTTCAGCATCATTTACAAGTATTTTAAGCGTAAGGAAAAAGAAGAAGTACAGCGCTGCGATGGCATGGTTTGTCTTACACATGCCGCTCAAAAAATAACTGCAGCATTGCCGGAATACAACAATGAAACACCCTTAAAAGTAATTCCCTGCAGTGCAGATCTTGAATTGTTTGATCCTGCGCTGATCAACGACCAGCAGCGGGAACAGTTCAGGAAACAACTTGGCATCAAACCAACAAACCTCGTGATCAGTTATCTCGGCTCCATCGGCGGCTGGTACATGACGAAGGAGATGTTGCGCTTTTGCAAATTACTGGCTGATAAAATTCCGGAAGCAAAATTCCTGTTCATTTCACCACACCTGCACGAAGTGATCGTATCGGCGGCAGCAGCACACGGACTGCCCGCGGATAAATTGATCATACAACATGGCAACAGAAAGGAAGTGCCGGCTTTACTCTCGTTGAGTGATTACTCATTGTTCTTTATCAAACCATGTTACTCAAAACTATCTTCATCCCCAACCAAGCATGGCGAGATCATGGCAATGGGCATACCGGTGATCGCAAACAGTGGTGTAGGTGATGTAAAAGAGATCGTAGAAAAATATAAGGCCGGTTTTGTGGTGGATGAATTTACAGATGCTGCTTTTACAAAGATCATCGAACAGGTAGCCGAAGAAAATACATTCGATCCGCTTGCCATCCGCAGTGGCGCAACTGAATTTTATTCCCTGCAGAAAGCGGTAGAAGCTTATGAAGAACTCTACCGGCAGATACTGCACTAAGATCCTTGTTAGGGTTTATCTTAAAAAAAATGACCTGCAAATTTGCTTCGCAGGTCAGTCAATAGTTAAACAATTTTCCTATTTCAATACTTCCTGGAGTTTGGCATCCAGCTCTTCTCCCCTCAAACTTGTAGCGAGGATCTTTCCCTGCGGATCGATCAACACATTGTAGGGTATTCCATCAAACTGATATAATTTTTGTGCTTCGCTTTGCCATTGTTTTAAGTCGCTGATATGTTTCCAGGCAAGACCATCTTTTTTGATTGCTTCCAGCCAGGCAGTTTTGTCTTTATCAAGCGATACCCCCAGTATGGTAAAATTTTTATCCTTGAATTTATTATAAGCACTCACCACGTTGGGGTTTTCACCACGGCAGGGGCCACACCAGCTTGCCCAGAAATCTACCAGTACAAATTTTCCTTTCAAGCTGCTGAGCGAAAATGATTTCCCTTCTGTATCAGGCATGGTAATGTCCGGTGCCGTATCACCCACTTTTGGCATGGAAGTTTGTTGCTGCTGTTTTGATCCGGCAAGCATCTGGTTAAATTGTGCCACTACTGAGGCAACAGCACTGTTTGCCGGGAAACGTTTCGCAAGCGACGTAACAGATTTCTCCAGTTTTTCCGGCTCTATGCCACGGGTGTAACCCAGTGCAAGCAGGGTGGTGATGGCATTGCTGCTGGTATCGATGAACTTAAGAATGTATTGCTGGTAAGCATTGCTTTTTTCTTCATGCTCTTTAATCATTTCCTTATACACGCTGTCTGTTTCGGGTGTTTTATTAAAGGCCCTGATGGCAGCCGCTTTGGTGCTTAGCCAGTTTCTTTGTTCATCAGTGGTAAGAATAAATCCTTTTAATACGGTATTGGCCGGCGAGTTAATATTTACCGATTTCATCGTAAGATCTTTAACATCCGCCTTCAGGCTGAGTTTGTTCTTATCATTGATGAATATAAATATGCCGGGATCTTTTTCGAGCCTCAACCGGAACAAACCTTCTTCGGGTGCCAATGCGTCCACGGTAAACTTGCCGTTTTTGATAACGGCAGTATCCAGTACTTCAGGATCTTTTTCATTAAAATATAATTGCTCGAGGTACACTTTTTGATCGGGCAGATTTTTGATCTCCCCTTCCAACGACAATTTATTACTGTTGTCGTTTACTTTACAACTGATCAGTACCAGTGCGGCAAGGCAACATTTTAGCAGACGATTCATTTTTTTTGACTATTTTTTATTGAGCAATATAACGTAGCGGTTGAATGAACAGGATCACAGATCAACCAAGTTTTTCTGCCAGTAGCCGGTTTACCACCTGCATATCGGCTTTTCCTTTACTGATCTTTTTAACTTCACCGGCAAACATACCGATCAATCCCTTCTTTCCTTTTTTATATTCATTTACCTTATCCGGCATTGCAGCAATTACTTCATCTACCCAGGCTGCCACAGAGCTGCTGTCGCTTTGCTGCAACAGGTTGAGTGCTGTTGCCAGTTCCAGTGCTGTTTTTTTGGGAGACAACAACAATGCATTGAATATTTTGGTGGAAGCAATACTGAAATTCACTTTTCCTTCATCTACCAATTGTATCAATTCGGCGATCTTTTCCGGCTGCAGTCCGAATGCTTCCAGCTCAATACCATGATCGTTG
>APMI01017028.1_pt1 | contig 10329 bp, 11 predicted proteins | sample 667938 | NCBI WGS metagenome assembly APMI01 (sample SAMN01084076, study PRJNA167559) | wastewater metagenome | biome: Wastewater | place: Denmark: Ejby Moelle, Odense | collected 2011-11-28
TGTCACAAGCATCGATGGACCTCAAGCTGCTGATTGAACAAATGCGCGAGCAGATTCAAAATCTGGAGTGACATTTCAGGCTGTTTCACGACGGCGCACTGAACCAATAAAAGCCCCTATCCACGGGGCTTTTTAACGTCTAGCAGTTGCATGTCGTATCAGGAAAGCGCATTATTTGTGTGTACCTGTATGTGTATTTGTTCTCCAAGTACACCTGGTTTTACCAGTACACGGATAAGACATGAATAAACTGACCGACGAAATAATTGCTAAATGGCTGGCATCCGGGGAACGCTTCGAGATGCGCGGCGATGGGGGCGGCTTGTATTTGTGTTTCAAGTCAAGCCTCAAAACGCCCGCTTGGTTATTCCGGTTTCGTCAGGATGGCGAGCAGCACAAGCTGGCACTTGGGCATTACCCGAGCATGTCGCTTGATGAGGCTAGGCTGTTGGCGCAAAGCTACCGGAAGTTGATCGAAAGCGGGGAAAGCGTTGTTGCCGAGGTGGGCAATAAACGACGGGGCGATAGCGACAAAGAGTTGGCCCGTACATTTTCAGCTTTGCTGAGAGAGGCATCCCGGCACGGCGCAAAGCGGATGACTGTGACGATTGAATTTGAAGGCGGCGAATCATGGGCAAACTGACTGACATTCAGATTCGGGCGTGGATGAAGAACGGCGAACGCTTCGAGGGCAAGTCGGATGGGGATGGGCTGTATCTATCGTTCCCGGCTAGCTACGCGATTCCTGTCTGGAAATTCCGTTATAGGTTCGCCGGGAAGCAAAGAATCATGAACCTGGGCAGCTATGCCGTGCTTTCACTGGCTGACGCCCGTAAGACCGCCAAAGACCTTTCCGCAAAAGTGGCGCTAGGCCATGATGTTGCAGGCGAGAAGCAAGAACGTAAGCGGGTGGCAGTCGCCAAGATCGAGGCCGAAAAAAACGCCGTGACTGTGGCACAACTGGCCGACGAGTATTTCGAGCGGATGATTCTCGGGCGCTGGAAGCATCCGAATATTGTCCGATCAAGGATCGAGAATGACATCAAGCCGAACATGGGCAAGATGAAAGCCGAGGACGTGAAACCCCGCGACGTCGACAACATGCTACAAACGATCGTCAAGCGTGGCGCCCCAACAATGGCGAATGACGTGCTGCGCTGGACGAAGCGGATATTCGACTTCGCAATCAAGCGCCATGTCATTCAGTACAACCCGGCCAGCGCCTTTGATGTTGCCGACGCTGGCGGCAAGGAAGAAACCCGCGACCGTTGGCTGACCCGCGAGGAAATCATCAAGCTATTCCAAGCGATGAAGGATAAAGCGGGCACCTTCACTATCGAGAATCATTACGCCGTTCGCCTGTTGCTGTTGCTGGCTGTTCGGAAGGAAGAGCTTATTTCCGCCCCCTGGTCCGAGTTTGATCTTGATGGCGGCGTCTGGCATCTACCGGAAGAGCGCACCAAGACCAGCGCAGCGATTGATATTCCCCTGCCACCGTTGGCTGTGGAAACGCTGCGCGAGTTGCACCGTATGGCCTGTGGTAGTGCCTACGTTTTCCCGGCGCGGAAGATGCAGCACCGAATGATTCCGCACATCGACCTGAATACGCTGAATGCGGCGCTATCCAAGCACATCAAGCCGAAGTTGGCCGACATTCCGAATTTCACGATTCACGATTTTCGGCGCACTGCACGCACACACTTTGCGGCATTGGGCGTTGATCCCTACGTTGCCGAACGTTGCCTCAATCACAAACTGAAAGGCGTCGAAGGCACCTATAACCGGCACGACTACTTGGACGAACGGAAAGCGGCGCTGAATGAATGGGCCAAGCTGCTGAAAGTCTTGGAAGCCGGGAAGCCGGATTACAACGTTGTGTCGTTGAAGCAGGGCAAGACCGTAGCGTAACCGAGTTTGCGGCGCCTACTCCGACGGGAGGAACACCGGGCACCTTACCCGGCTGGCGCCGCTTCTGATTAAGGGAAGAGCGTGAAAGGGGCGTGACGATGTTTAATGACGAGGATGATGATTGTTTTTTGCGATTAAAGCACCGGCTTTTTCATTTGACCATCCGAGAAGCTGCGGAATTGGTAGCAGTGGATATGTGGGCATCAGGCGAATTTGAAGATATTGATGAGCCTAAGGAGTGGGATGGAAGCGATCGCGATCCAATACTGATTTCGTTACTAGATGAGAAGATCAAGAACTTAGAAAGTAAGATTTTTGCTGCTGTCGATTCCAAAAAATTAAAGGCAAAAAATGTCGTCAGAGATTTTGAGGAAAATCTGATTGCTAGTCAGCCAAGAATTTACTGGCGCGACCTTGATGCTTGGCTTGAGCGACATGGCTACACATCGGGCGAAACCTTCACCAACTGGGTGCGAGACGAAGTTGAAATCGATGGCAAGCTAGGCGAGGAATTTGATTACTTGCGTGCGTTGAGCAGGGATAGCAAGGGCGTTATCGAAGAATTGCCAGTGATCCGCGATTTTCTGCCGATAAGAATAGATGACGTCCTTCAGAACAAGGAGGTGGATCAGATAATTGCCGCATACAAGGCGATTGTCATTTCGCACGACCGATTGCTGCAAATGGTCTACGGTGGCAACGAACAACCACCACCGAAAGAGCCTGACGCAAAAATCGACCGGCCCGTTACGACGCGCCAGCGCAGAACCCTACTAACCATCATTGCCGCTTTCTGCAAATACGAGGGTATTGACCCGAAGGCAAGGGACGCTGTGGCGCAGATTGTGCAAATGACAGAGGATTTGTCGGTTCCAATATCGGACGACACTGTACGGGCGACATTAAAGGATATTCCTGATGCGCTGGAAGCCCGCATGAAATAAGGGAACAAAGTCTAATTCTGTTTTCTTGTTTCCGCATTCGGCCTTGCCGTTTGCCTGACTAAATAATGTGCGTGCTGTCGCACTAAACATCAAAGGACAGCACAGCATGGCACATCATACCGACCAGAGCGCAATCCCTGACGCGCTCTCCAACTACGATTCATTTCCCGATTCCGCGCATGTTCGCCTGCCAGTAGTGCAGGCACTTTTTGGCTGTTCCTCAGCTACCGTCTGGCGTATGGTCAAGCGTGGCACCCTGCCAGCGCCCCGCAAGCTGTCGGAGCGCGTTACCGCCTGGAACGTGGGCGACCTTCGCAAAGCCTTGGCGGCGTAAGGGGTGACCATGACCGACAAGAAAAAAGCCGCGCAAGTGGCAGGCACCGGCACGGCTTCAAAAACTACATTCGATAACTGCAATAGTACCCCGCCAATCGTTACCGGCCAATGTGCCGAGGTGATGAGCTTGATTCGCCAGTATCAGCCGCTTCTGTCGTTCGTGTTGACTGCCGACCATGCCATTCCTGAAGCGGCGGCAAGGGTGCATAACCTGCGGGCAAAGGGCTTCAACATCCGGACGACCATCCTGCCGGAAGTCGATTTTCGTGGCGTGATCCGGCGCAAAGCTGCCATGTATTCCTTGGGTTCGCCGGAATGGCCGCGTCCTGGCTTCTTCGAGGAAGAAGGGAGCGGCGATGCAGATTAAACCGACCCAACAATTCCGCGATGCAATCCAATCGGCGGGCCTTGTTCCACCGGATGATATTGAACCAGATGGCAAGCTGCGCCGCTTTTCCAGCAACGGCAAGAAAGCCGACGATGCAGGGTGGTATCTGCTACACGACGACGGTATTCCTGCCGGGAGCTTTGGCGATTGGCGCACCGGCATTATGCAGACATGGCGGGCCGATGTAGGGCGCACCCTGACGGCTGGCGAAGAAGCGGCACACCGGGCCAAGGTGGAGGCCATGCGGCGCGAACGTGAAGCCGAGGAAACCCGGCGCAAGTTGGAAGCCAAGGCCAAGGCGGCGGCGATCTGGCAGAACGCAGAACCCGCCCCCGGCGAACATCCGTATCTAACCCGCAAAGGCATCAAGGCCAGCGGCGCGAAGCTGTACAACGATGCGCTGCTGATCCCGATGCGTGACGGTGCGGATATTCACTCGCTGCAATTCATCGGGCCAGATGGTGAAAAACGCTTTCTGACCGGCGGACGGGTAAAGGGCTGTTACTTCAGCATTGGCAACCCAAACGGCGCGGCGGCGCTGTGCATTGCCGAGGGTTTTGCTACCGGCGCAACGATCCACGAAACGACGGGCTACCCCGTAGCCGTGGCCTTCAATGCCGGGAACGTGGGCGTAGTTGCCAAGGTGATGCGGGAGAAGTTTCCCGACCTGCCGTTGATTCTGTGCGCCGATGACGACACCCAGACCGAAGGCAATCCCGGCCTGACCGCAGCGACCGAGGCGGCGCGATCCGTGGGCGGCTTGCTGGCACTGCCTGTCTTTGGCATTGACCGGCCAGCGGGGGCGACTGACTTCAACGACATGGCGGCACTGTGTGGACGGGAAGCGGTACGGCAGGCAATCGCCGGGTTGATTGAAGTCAATAACGAGGGATTGAAAGAAACAGAGGTATCACAGGTATCAGAGGTGCAAGCCAGTAACGACGAACTTCCTGCTGATACCCCGAAAGAAAGCGCAGAGGTATCAGAGGTATCAGGCCAAGCAGAAAAACCCATTCCTGCGGAGCTTGAGCGCCCGGCCTATCGCGTCTTTGATGACTGGCTGGAACACGGCGGCGCGAAGTATCGGGCCGGGGTTTGGTATTTCGGCACGGACAAGGATGGCAACCCCGTTCAATTTTGGGTTTGCTCTCCGGTGCGTGTTGAGGCTGTGACCTTTGACGGCAGCGACAACAATTTCGGGCGGCTGTTGCGCTTCAAAAACACCCTGGGGCGCTGGCGCGAATGGGCCATGCCGATGGATTTGCTCAGAGGTGCGGGCGATGACATGCGCGGCGAACTGTTGAGCATGGGCGTGGAAATCGACCCGTCAGCCAAGGCGCGGAACCTGTTGGCATCCTACCTGCAAGCCAAGCCGCCCAAACGCCGGATGCGCTGCGCTCTGCAAGTCGGCTGGTGTGACGGTTCGTTTGTTCTGCCGGATGCGGTGATCGGGCCGAAGGCTTCAGGCGTGATTTTCCAGAGCGGCGAACGTGGGCACGACGAACACACGACGGGCGGAAGCCTGCAATCCTGGCAGGCGGATATTTCGGCGCGGGCTGTTGGTAATCCTCTTTTGCTGCTGGCGCTGTCGGCATCCTTTGCCGGGCCGATGTTGGCGCGGTGCAATGCAGAAGGTGGCGGGGTGCATTTCGTGGGTGATTCATCCACCGGCAAAACGACCTTGCTAGAGGCTGGTTGCTCTGTCTGGGGCGGGCCGAACTATCGGCGCAGTTGGCGAGCTACGGCAAACGGCATGGAAGGCGCGGCGGCGCTGTTCAATGATTGCCTGTTGGCCTTGGATGAAATCAGCGAATGCGATCCGCGAGAGGTGGGGGCGATTGTTTATAGCCTGGGCAACGGACGCGGCAAGCAACGGGCCGGGCGATCTGGCAATGCGCGGGGCGTTACTCGCTGGCGCTGTTTCATTCTATCCAGCGGCGAACGCAGCATAGCCACAACAATGCTCGAAGGCGGGCACCGGGCCAAGGCAGGGCAAGCGGTGCGACTGCTGGATATAGCAGCGGCACGGACGTTTGGCGCATGGGACAACCTGCACGACCTGCCAAGCGGCACGGCCTTTTCGGATGCAATCAAGCGGGCATCGGTGACACACCACGGACACGCCGGGCGGGCCTTCCTTGAAAAATTGACCCGCGATAGCCGGGACTTCTGCGCCTTGCTCGAAAGGATCAAGGATTTGCCGGTTCTGTCCGCCGATGGTGGCGAAGGGCAGGATAGACGGGCAGCGGGCCGGTTTGCCTTGCTGGCACTGGCTGGCGAAGTGGCTACCGAGTACGGCATTACCGGCTGGCCTGAAGGCGAAGCAATCAAGGCGGCGGCGGAAGGCTTCAGGGTTTGGCTGGCCATGCGCGGCAAAGGTAACGACGAGCGGCGGCAGATTCTCGAGAAGGTTTCCGGTTTCATTGAACGGCACGGCAGCGGGCGATTCTCCGATGCGGATGCGACCAACGAGGCACCACTACGCGACCGGGCCGGATGGTGGAAGGAAAGCAACGATAGCCGGGAATATCTCTTTACTGCGGAGGGGATGCGCGAAGCACTGACGGGCTATGACTTCAATCGGGCGCTGGATGTTCTACAAGAAGCCGGGGCACTGCCTGCGCCTGGTGCTGATGGCAAGCGGGCGAAGTTCTACCGGATAGCCGGGCAAGGGATGAAGCTATACCCCGTTCAAGCGGAAAAGCTCGGGGGCGATCATGGCGCTTGATGATCTGCTGTTGAAGCTGGAAGGCCGGGCGACTGATACCCCTGATACCTCATGCAACCCGCCAGAGGTATCAGCGAAACCCTTGCAGGATAAGGCTTGCACCCGTGATACCCCTGATACCTCACAAAATATCAGTGTGGAAGATTGGGCGCTGTTCAATGCATGGCTGTTTCACTTTGCCGACCGTGACGACCTGCCGGTAACGTTCGCGCCTGCCGTGGATCATGCGGCGGCGCTGGCCTATTACCCCGACGCAGTAGCAGCGGAACCGATACCCGACCGACCACAACGCAACCCGACCAAGGCCGAAGCCGAGGAAATCACGGCGCTAGTGCAGGCGATCTACGTGAATGACACGGACGACGACCGGGCCGAAGCATTGGCGGCGGCGCTGGCTGATCCTGATGGCGCTTTGCTCTGCTATCGAACGATTGCCAAGGATCGAGGCATTGCCTTTGCTGCGCCTATTGTCGGCACGATGAAGGCTTGCCGATGCTGCCAACACTTAGCCATTCCCGGCAAGTCAGAGGGCTATTGCAGCGGACGGGATGATCTATCCCTTGCTTATGGTGTGAGTCACCCTTTGCGGCGGCTTCCTGCGGACGGTGGGGCATCTTGCAATCAATGGCTGGCATCTGAATAACGAAAGGAAAACGACAATGACTACCAAACCCCAGACGAAACTACCGTCAAGAAAGCACGTGGCGAATACCAAGCAAGACGCTGAGCGATCTAGCGTGGAAGAGAAGGCGACCAAGGCGCAGACCGTTTTGGCTCCGACTGTTCGCGGCGCAGTGACAACGCATGCGTTCAGTCAGATATTTGGCGACGCAGATCTGCAATCACTTGTTACTGAACTAGGTAATCAAGTCGGAAAGGTTGAGTCGAATGACCTGTCGCGGGCCGAAAGCCTGCTGATAACTCAGGCGCATACCCTGGACGCAATATTTAACGAACTGGCACGGCGTGCGGCTATGAACATGGGCGAGTACATCAAGGCCACCGATACCTATCTTCGTCTTGCATTTAAGGCTCAGAGCCAATGCCGGGCAACACTGGAAACGCTGGCGACCATCAAAAACCCGCCCGTCATCTATGCCAAGCAGGCCAATATCAGCAATGGCCCACAACAAGTGAATAACGGCACCTCGCCATCTGTCGCACGCGAAGAAAAGACAATCGAGCATAACGAACTATTGGAGGCAAAACATGGGCAACGGTTGGACACCGGAACGACGGGCGCGGCAATCGGCGCTGATAAGGAATTGGAAACCGTGGGCGCAATCGACCGGGCCTAAATCAGAGGACGGGAAGATTGCCGCAAGTCGTAACGCATTCAAGGGCGGCTGGCGCGATCAACTGCGGGAGCTTGGACGATTGCTCAGAGAGCAAAGCGACGAACTGAAAGAGATACGATAGGGGGCGGGTTAAAAGTCTAGACGGCTTAAGGCGGGACACCGAACGGTATCTCACGCAGAGAAAAAATCGTCGCCTAGAAATAATTCAAATCGCACAACCAGCCGTTGAGGGGTTCGGCTGCAAAGCCGTAACGATTTGCTGATATAGGTCTTGAAGGCGAAGCGCCTTGGGCTGTTCGATGATCGGCTTGAGGTTTTGAGCCGGATGGCTGACCAGTACGATTAGCCGCGAATCTGGTTCGCAATAAGCGGATTTTCAAATCTGGATCGTGACTACACACCTGATACTAAATGCCGTATGTCCTTCATGCAAAGGGATTGATTATTGCCTTCATCGCAAGCAGAGCCATGACTTTTGTTTATTCCGTTTGCAAGTAAATGACGACATAATCTGAAATATCAAGATACTTGCGATGGGTGGAAAGCAAAATGACATGTGAAGTCGTTGTATTGAATCGGCTTGGGCTTTCTTTGGCAGCTGATAGCGCTGTCACGTTCAGCTCCAACGACCCGAGCAATAGCGGATCTCAAACCTACTCATCCGGCGTAAACAAAATTTTTCAACTCGCCGAAAAGGAAGCGGTGGGAGTGATGGTTTTCAACGCTGCAAGCATGCAGGATGTGCCTTGGGAGCTGATCATCAAGAGTTTCAGAACAAAATTTGGTGCAAGTAGTTGTCCAAGGTTGGCAGATTACAAAAAGGAACTTGCAGACTTCATAGAGCAGCAATACGAATTGTTTCCAGCATCGTACCGAGAGAAACAACTCGAAAAACTGTTTGCTCGTTCAGCCCTGATTTTTGTCAGTGAGTTGATGAAAAACTCGGTTTTGGTTGATGCTGCCCAACTAACATCGCACTCAGCCGAATGGGCAAAATTCATTCAGGACATCGAAACCCTTGTAAGCGGCACACCGTTGGCCCATTTTTTTACTGCCAATGATGTAAGTGATGCGCAGATCAAGTTCGGGCCTTGGCTAAGGCAAGAAATCGACACTTTTGTGTCCACAGACTCAAAAATCCAGCATCTTTCAACGTACTTTTCTGATCCAAAGGTCAGTGAAATAGTTATTGAAGGTGCGTTCAAGTTTTACCAGGCAGCGTTTGGCACCTTCACGGGTGTTGTCTTGGCTGGTTACGGCAAAGACGATTACTTTCCCGCTTATCACCAAACTAAATATTTTGGTTTTGTCGGCGAAAAATTAGTGTGGTGTGACGAAGCAACGGTATCTGTAGGTCACGATCAAGCGTCTGCAATCGAGGCTTTCGCAATGAAATCTATGGTAGAGACATTCCTGACTGGTGTGGCCCCAAGCATTTGGGGTGGTGCTCTTCGTGGTTTTAAAACCCATACAGAACAGGCATGCAGTGAAGTTCTTACAAAGGCAGGGGCAGCCTTGCCAGCAGGTGACATGGCGACGATTGTGGAACAAGCCCAGAATAACTTCCAAAAAGAGTGGAACAACACTCGGATGAATGAGCATTATTTCCCGTTGGTTGACGTAGTTGCAGGGCTCACGGTTGAGGAAATGGGGGAGCTAGCAGAAACTTTAGTCATGCTAGAATCTCTAAAAGAGAAGGTGACCCTGAGAACGCAATCCGTTGGCGGACCTGTTGATGTAGCAGTGATCACGAAGGCCGAAGGTTTGGTGTGGATCAAGCGAAAGCACTACTTCAGCTCCGAATTGAACCATCGGTACTTTTCGCGGCAGAAATAGGCATCTGGATAGGGCATCCCTTAGGAGAAGTTCAAATGAATGATTGCGCGGAGTTGCTTAAGAAAATGCAGAATGTAAAAACGAAGGGGTCTATCCTCTCTTCTGTTTCTGTTTTTCCGAAACCCAGTACCGTGTTGGACAATCTGACAGCCCAAGAGTCGTTGGCCTATCTTAATCAGCGCAAACAATTTGATCAGGTGTTGCGGCAGCCTGTAAACCATCTTCAGAAATTGGCTACTTCCTAGTTGGTAGTTCCTCTATTGCTAAAGAGAGCCGGGATTTCCCGGCTTTTTTCATTCCAATATCGCATATCGTCACTAAGTCGTGTCGTGTAGAGATGAGTCCTGTCCGTTGCGGGCTTTTTTGGTTCGGTGGGCAACCGGCAGATATAATTGTTCGCATCACAACGTATCAGGTAAGCCCATGAAAAACGTGTACCCATGCGTGTACCCCTGCCAATAATCGAATAACCAAAAGTCAGTATTAGCAGGCCTTTGCGCCTCATACTACTGATTTAGATTCAATCTGGAATAAATCCAGAGTAGCGCAATGGTTTTCCCGGGAAGCCTTGGCCGGTCGGCAGAAAAATTTCAATTTTGGCTGTTTTTTCCGGTTGACCGCAGCAGTGGTGGCTTGCCGTCAAAATATCGAGGCGGCGGCTGTGCCGAGCGTGTTGCCTGCATCGCTCGTGCGTTCGGTACAATAGCGGTGAACCCGCGGTGGCGGGCGCTTTCCTGAGGTATCCATGGCTGGAAATCTTTATGTAGTGGCGGCACCATCCGGTGCCGGCAAGACCACGCTGGTTCGCCTGCTGCTTGAGCAGGAAGCGGCGGTTCAGCTTTCTATTTCTTACACGACCCGGGCGCCGCGGGCGGGCGAAGTCGATGGCCG
>APMI01075679.1_pt1 | contig 10325 bp, 8 predicted proteins | sample 667938 | NCBI WGS metagenome assembly APMI01 (sample SAMN01084076, study PRJNA167559) | wastewater metagenome | biome: Wastewater | place: Denmark: Ejby Moelle, Odense | collected 2011-11-28
AACCTCCACAACCCGATCCACAAGAAGCAACAGTAGCTACATTTTTGTTAAATGTAAAAGATAAAAGTGGCTGGTATTTTAATACAGAATTGGGTAATAGTTTTTATTCCAGAGATATCAATAATATTTCTGCGCCCCTTGTAAACAATGGTACTTTCAAGGGTTTATCCGGATTATTAAATCCCAGAACCAGCACCATTGAAGGGTTTGCCACACAAACCGCCATCGGAAGGAAATCTAAATATTTTGATATTGGTTTGCACGGACGCTTTTTTAGCAAAGGCTATTACACCGCTGGTTATCCCTATTTACAAAATGACCGATTAGAATATACTGTAAGTACAAGAATCAGTTCCAAAAACAGTAAGTATCTTTTTAATGGTGATATTGGAAAACGAATTTCCAACTGGAGTGGTACACGCAATAAGCAACTGATTGCTAACGCTAATATTTTTGCACAGTTTACCGATCAGTTTTCAGTAAATGCATCGTATAATAATTTTGGATTTCAAGCACCTGCTGTGGGCATGTTTATGGGTATGAAAAATGTAGCGAATGATTTAAGCATTAACCCCACCTATTCCTGGAATAATACTAAAATGAGCAATTTGCTAAGTGCTACTTATTCTTGGAGTCAATACGATGAAACTATTATACCCAACCCTGCTACAAAAAATAATACCCAAAGTGTGTTGGTACTGTATGTTCCTGTTTTTTTCAATCATAAATTATCACCGGATTTTAGTGCCTTGTGGTTTGAAAATCATATCACACCCGGAAATATTAAGTTACGATTATATACCGGTACGGCAGGTTTTACGCTTCCAATAAAAAAGCCAAAGATGAACCTAAAAGGTCAAGTGCAATATACAAATACCAAATTACAGGCGTTTACACCCAGCAATAACTGGTTAGCAACCGCAGGTTTTAACACACCCTTGAGTAAAAAACTCACTTGGAATTTAAGCGGAACACTTAACTTTTTAAAATACGGAAATGAATTAGTGCCTCCACCATCATTATTAGGTGCCAACTATTTAGAGAGCAGGGTTTCAACTTCACTTCAATATCGTTTGGGAAAATAAGAACTCCTATTTGGAATAAAAAATTATAGCAATGATACATTCAAAATATAATATCATAAAAAAGATTCGGTCTGTTTTTTTAGTGGCACTAACCGTTTTTGTTTGTGCACAGAGCTCTGCTCAGTTTGTGAGAATCAATCTAACCGTAGCTTCCAAGCCATCGGCTTATTTGGCGGAGTGGTATCGCCCTGCTAATGGTATGGTGGTACTTACTGCATTGAATGGAACTGCGATAGAACCATCTACCATTCGTTTTCAAACAGAATTGTATAACAGCGATGGGCAATTGGTATATCAACTTCCGTATCAGCAAAGTCAGGCTTTGCAAATTTCAGGAAGCGCGGTTACTTTATCCTTGGATAATATTTTACAATTACAAAATGGAAGTTTTGCCAATCCACAACTGATGAACAGTTTTTCAAATGGCGGTAAACTACCTGCTGGCCAGTACAGCATCAAGCTGCAAGGTTGGGAAGGCACTGCCGACAAACCCAAGAGTGAATGGACGGCCACCAAAATGTTTTTGATTGTGAACTATCAGTTACCACAACTGATGCAACCTGCCGATGGCAAAGAATTGGAGTTGCATCAAGCTAACAGCATTGTCTTGTTAAGATGGACACCAATTGCGCCATCTATGCAAACGGCAGTTCCCTCTTATAGAATACAGATTTGGCAGGTGTTACAAAACCAAACGCCTATGCAGTCTTTACGCAGTACACCACCATTGGAAGACCACATCATAAAAGGTAGCACACAATTTATTTGGCGACCCGGATTGAACATGATAGCAGATGAACCAGTAGCTACTAATCAGTTTATTTGGACGGTGCAAACTTTAGACGAAATGGGGCAGCCCATTGCCACACAAGACCCAGTGGCTGAAGGTCGCAGCCAACCGTTTACGTTTTCATTTGTGAACAAAGTGAATGCAACCAATCAGGCAAAAGAAAAGGAATAAAATACTATCGGTATATTAAAATAAATAATGATGAAACGGAGCATTATAAAATATCGAAAACAGATGAATGTGGATGCGCAGTTTCATTCGACCAAAAAAAATCGCAGCGAAGCTGCACACAAAAAAATATACGAATGAAAAAAATCATATTGCTATTTTGGATGTTTACAACCTTAGCGGTATCAGCACAAAAAAAATTACCATCGGTAGCTTTGCATTATTCTTTTACCGATTTTAAAACCGCCATGAATATTAAAGCGAACAATTTAAACTATGTGCTCAAAAATGGTCAGTGGAGTAATTTGCCGGCGATGGATGCGGGTTATGGATTGAGCTACTGGCACGGATTGACCAAAAATTTAGACGTGGCGGCAGGATTCAACTATACCAAAAGTATTTATACGTTTCCGGTGAGTACTTACTCCGTTACCAAAAAATTATTAACGGTAGAAGCAACGGGTGTTTTCAAATTTTTAGCTGAAGACAAAGCAGCTGTTACACCTTATATTTCTGCCGGTGCTGGTTTGTACAGTAATACCGGAAAGACCGGGTTTTATGCACCGTTGGGTTTGGGCGTGCATGCCAATTTATGGAATCAGGCATTCGTATTTGCAGGAGCTTCCTATCGGGTAGCATTTAACAAAGCGGATAATAAATCGTTTTTTTATAATATTGGTGTAGGCACTAATCTTGTCAGAAGAAAAGAAAAACCACAACCGCCGATAGTAACGCCGCCAGTAGTGGTAGAACAGCCCAAACCCATTACTAAAGATATTGCCATTTATGTAAAAGATTCGCTGACCAGTTTGCCATTGCCCGGTGCCGCTATTACGTTGCAAACTTCCAGTGGAAAAACTTATACAGGTGTTACAGATGATGATGGTAAATTAACGCTTTCGGCTATCTTGAAAGATGATTATGCGGTGAGTGGTGTGTTAAATAATATTGTTACCGAAGGCAAAACCGTTACGCCGTTTATGTTTGATGATAATAAACCTATTGCTCTAATCCTGTTGCACAATGATTCACGGTTTACACTTTCCGGGAAAGCTGTAACCCAAAAAGGTGGTAGTCCTGTGGGAGATGTGATCGTATCTGTAAATAATACCACTCAATCTACTACTCAAACCGTAAATACCGGTGTTGATGGATTGTTTAAAGCGCAATTATCGCAAGGTGCAGATTTTACAATTTCAGGAAAGAAGGCAGGATTTATCAGTAATATAGAACAAGCAACTACGAAAGGTTTAAATAGAAGTACTACTTTATACGTAAAATTAGAATTGGCCATTCAGGAAGCAAAAGCCGGACAGCAGTTTGTGATGAACAATATTTTCTTTGAAACCAATAAAGCGATTTTAAATACTGCTGCTTCTACAGACTTAAACCGATTGGTAAAATACCTTCAGGACAATCCATCAGTACGGTTGGAAATCCAAGGACATACCGATAATAAAGGCAACGATGTGTTGAACAATCGGTTGAGTCAAAACAGAGCTTCAAGTGTTTTGAATTATTTAGTAACTCAAGGCATCAGCGGCAACCGCCTTACCGCCAAAGGTTTTGGCAGTAAAAATCCAATTGACACCAATGCCACAGAACAAGGCCGAGCCAATAATAGAAGGGTGGAAGTGAAGGTTTTGGGGGAATAACCGAGTTGTGAGTAGAGCTTTGTGATTGATATTAAAAGAAGTAAGAAGTGCTATCCACACCTATGTCCCAATATGTAAGCAATTCTATTGAGCAGACCGATTTTTAAAAGCGGGAAAAATACCCTAAGATGTAATCGTCAAAAGTTATAGCTTTAGATTTTAAGCCATCAATGACAAAATGATGCAACAAGTAACACAGGCAAAAGCCGAATTAAATAGATATGTTCACTCTTTTGTTTTTAGAAGAGTGGAGGTATCTGCATCAGCAGGTTCTGTTAAAAAAATAATTCCACCCAATCATCTTACATCATTGGATTTTTTTTTCGGACATCCTTTTAAAACCCTCGACCTCAATACCGGAAAAGAAATCCCTTATAAATCTATTGCCATCAGAGGATGCAGAACCTTCACTAAATATGCTATTGAGTTTTGCCAACCTTTTTCAACTTTTTCCATAAAATTTACACCCACAGGATTGTACGACCTGTTGGGTTTGGATATGACCAATTTTACTGATGCTGACATTTGTTGTAAACAATTGAATCTTCCTTTTGATGAAAAACGTATATATAAACAATTAGAGCAGTCCACCAATCACGAAGAAAGAAGAAACATTGCTGAAAATATTCTTTTAGATGCACTAAGTCAACAATCCAAAAAATCAAGACTTGCAGCCTTTTGCACCAGCACCAACGAAATAGAACATCAACAGATTTTTTTATCCGAACGACAACGGCAAAGATTATTCAAGAAAGAAGTTGGGCTTAATCCCAAATCATTTAGCAGTTTGAGAAGATTTTCAAACTTGCTCAAAACCAAAAAGCAACATCAACATCACAGTTGGACTTCCCTCGCACACGAGTTGGGCTATTTCGATCAGGCACATTTTATAAAAGTATTTTATTCATTTTTAGGGATTGCACCCTCTTTATTCAACATAGATTTATACGCCCTATGATATGTACCATTATTTAAGTAGCTTACTTTTATACAACGGTCTATAATGTCGCTTTTTTACAAGTTTTCTTCGGTTCGCAGTAGTATTTTTAGTAAAGAATCAAAGACTGTTCACACTAAAACCGATTTAAAAACGCAGTCTCAGAAAATATGTTTACAGTTACAAAACAAAATTTTCAAACCTAGTTCAATCCTGTGCTGACCTTACTTGCTCAAATTAAAAATGAAAAATACCATGCTTAAAAAAATATTAAAGTGGGTTGCCGTTATAGTTGGTTCTTTAATAATCATTGCCATAATTCTATACTTTTATATTAACTATTCTGTTCAATCGCGAATCAACAAAATCTATACCGTATCTACTCAACACCTTACCATTCCTACAGATTCTGCTTCCTACGAGCGAGGGAAACACCTGGCCATCAACCGTGGTTGTATGGGTTGCCATGGCCCCAACCTTGGCGGGCTTGAAGTGTTTTTACCCGAAGGATCGCCCATGGGCACATTGGTTGCAAAAAACATTACCAGTGGCAAAGGTGGTATTCATTATACGGATGAAGACTGGATACGAACGTTGCGACATGGCGTAAACCCCGAAGGTAAATCTGTATGGTTTATGCCATCTAATGAAGTAGCACATCTATCCAATAAAGATTTGGGTGATTTACTTTGCTATGTGAAGCAACAGCCTCCTGTGGATAATACGGTTCCTCAAAAAGAAATAAAACCTTTAGGAAGGATTATGGTGTTTCTGAATAAATTTCCATTATTACCGGCAGAAATTATTGACCACAATGCCACCTATACACATGAAATCATCGCAGAGGCAACTCCCAAATATGGCGCATATCTTGCTACAACATGCACTGGCTGCCACGCCCCCACTTTCAAAGGCGCACCGGCACATCAACCGGGGCAACCACCCATTCCCGACATCAGCTCTTCGGGCGAAGTTGGCAAATGGTCTGAGGCAGATTTTGTAACGGTAATGCATACCGGCAAAACACCTGCGGGCAAACAATTGAGTGATGCCATGCCCTATAAATTCTTTAAATTCTCCGACATGGAATTGAAAGCGATATACGCTTATCTCCATCAGGTAAAATAATTAACCCTGCATAAGATGAAATTTCAATTACCACTACTTATTGTGAGCATTGCTGCTTCTATTTTTTCAGCGGCTCAGTCTTATGAATATCCAGCTACAAAAACCGTTGCGGTAAGCGATACTTATTTCGGCATCACGTACAAAGACCCTTACCGATGGCTGGAAAGCCTGAGCAATCCTGAAGTAACCCAATGGATAAAACAACAGGCAGATTATACGAACTCCATACTTTCCGGTATTTCCGGAAGAGATGAACTAGTAGCCGAATGGAAATCTATTGATAAAAATCAGGTGGTACAATACGGTCCGATAGATTATATCAATGGCAAACTTTTTTATTTTAAACTCATCCCGGGTGAAAAAGTTAAAAAACTATATTATAGAAACGGACTTTACACTGGGCAGGAGGTCTTGCTTTTTGATCCACTTTCATTTCATAAGGGAAAAACATATTCTATTTCTGATGCTGTACCCAGTCCAGACGGTAAAAAAATCATCATCACTTATCAGGAGGGTGGCGGTGAAACCAATACCATGAATGTGATTGACGTAGCTACCAGAAAATTCATAGATCAGGATGTAACTCCGGCAAGCAGTCCGCAGTGGACTTTTGACGGTAAAGCAATTATTTATGGCACTACTAAAAATTTCAATACTAATTCTAAAGACATCAATTTTGGACTGAACGCAAAAACCAGAATCCATATTCCCGGCAATAAAAAAGAAAAGGATAAGGACTTCTTTAGTGATGAAAGCTATCCAGAGTTAAATTTAGATTCCAAAGAATATCCTTCGGCCTGGGTTGAACGAACACAAAAAAATTATGTATTTGCCGGAAGATATACCGTGCAGCCCGAAAACTTCATGTATTATGCGCCTATCAGCCAAATCAATACAAAAATACAATGGAAAAAACTGTGCGAACACAAAGATTCCCTAACCGGAAATTTAGTGTATTTTAATGACGATGTATATTCCATCAGCCATAAAAATGCCCCGTATTTTAAAGTAGTTCGTACTTCCTTAAAAAATCCCGATTGGGATCATGCAGATGTTATTTTTGAAGAACAGCCGGGACTCACCGTTTCCAATATTGTACGCAGCAAAGATTACCTGATTGCCAACTATTCGGACGGTATCAACGGCCGAATTTTTAAATATAACATTCATACAAAGCAAATATCTGAAATCAAACTCCCCTATTCCGGCACTGCCATCATATACACAATGCCCTGGGAAAGTACAAAATCAAATGCGGTCAATGCAATGATTACTTCATGGAGTAAACCCATTACACATTTTCAATTAAGTTTAGATGACGATAATTTTATGCCTTCAAAATTCAACAAACCACCTATTTATCCTGATGCTTACAAAAACTTAGTAGTAAAAGAAGTAGAAGTAAAAGGCCATGACGGCGTGATGATACCATTATCCATCATTTACAAAAAAGGAACGCAACTCAATGGCAACAATATATGTATGATGGAAAGTTATGGTGCTTATGGCTATGGGATGACCCCCTATTTTAATAAACGGAGCAATGGATTAGCTGTCAGAGGTGTAGTAATAGCTGTGCCACATGTGCGTGGTGGTAATGAGAAAGGACAGGCATGGTATCAGGCTGGGTATAAAACTACGAAACCCAATACATGGAAAGACTTTATCAGCTGTGCCGAATACTTAATTCAAAAAGGCTATACTGCTGCAGATAAATTGGCAGGAACAGGCACCAGTGCCGGCGGTATTTTGATTACCAGAGCCATTACCGAAAGGCCGGATTTGTTTGCCGCCGCCGTTTGTAATGTAGGCTGTGCCAATGCCATGCGGTTGGAATTTGGAGCAAACGGACCCGGAAATATCCCCGAATTTGGCACTGTAAAAGATAGTATAGAATGTAAAGCACTTTTTGACATGGATGGCGTACAGCATGTAGTGAAGGGTACTAAATACCCTGCTATTATGGGTGTTGGCGGTTTTAACGATCCCCGAGTAATGGTTTGGCAACCTGGAAAATTTGTAGCATCAGCCCAAAAAGCCAGTGTATCCGGAAAGCCAGTATTGTTAAAAATAAATTATGATGACGGGCATTTTACCGAAGACAAAGATGTTACCTATGCCAATTTTGCAGACCAATTTGCTTTCATGATGTGGCAGTGTGGGCATCCAATGTTTCAGAAGAAACAATAAAAATGTATGCAATTCTCTAATACAGCAATACGCATTTTAGCAAAATGTATTTCCCTAATCCCTTTTCTAAAAGAGTACATTTTGAGTCGTTTGCACCATTCATTCATCATATTATCAACTCCGAACCCTCGGGTCAAATATTCCATATAAAATATCTGCAATAATATTCATAACCACAAAAAAAGTAGCTGCAATCAGCACAGATCCCATAACCACTGGGTAATCTAATTTCTCCAATGCTTCCACTGTAATTTTTCCAATTCCCTGCCACCCAAAAATATACTCTACAAAAAAAGCTCCAGCCAACAATTCGGCAAACCAGCCTGTAATAGCTGTTATTACTGGGTTTAAAGCATTTTTGAGTGCATGCTTCCATATGACAATGCCTTTGCTTAGCCCTTTTGCGTAAGCGGTTCTAATGTAATCCTGATCAAGTACATCTAACATTGCACTGCGCGTAAGTTGGGTAATAATTGCTAACGGCCTAATGCCCAAAGTAATGGCCGGCAGAATTAAATTTTTAAAATTCAGTACCCGCTCTCCTGTTGCTTCGTCAATGTCAAACCAATTGCCACTAAGCTGCAACCCGGTATATTTGGTTAATGCAAAACCAAATACATAGGACAATATAATACCCATAAAAAAAGAAGGTACCGATATTCCAAGGATGCTTGAAAATATCGCACCGGTATCCAGCCAGGTGTTTTGCTTTACAGAAGCTAATATACCTAACGGAATCCCAATGACAATAGCGATAACCATTGCGGCTACGGTTAGCATAATAGTACCGGGTAAGGACTGCATCAGTATTGCTCCAACATCTCTTTTGCTTTGATACGATTTTCGCAAATAAGGCCACTTAATGGCAAACTTCTTATAGCTTCCGACAAATATCCCTTTTAGTTGTTTGCTACTAATTTCATCTTCTGTGTGGATTGCAATAGGTGATACATCATTTACATACAATAAAAACTGCTTCCATTTGGGTTGATCTAGGTATAATTCTTTTCGAATATTTTCTTGAGTTTTTGCATCACCGGTTTGCCCCATAACCAGGCGAGAAGGATCGCCCAAACCCTGAAATAAAAAAAACACTAATGCCACCACGCCTGCTAAAACAAGCACACTGTAAAAAAATTTTTTGGTGATATATTGCAACATCAATTACTGTTAGTATAATTACTTTCTATAAAGAAATTTTATTAAAATTTTTATAACTCTGCTTATTGATAATCGTTCCTTTTTGCAATATATAAATAGTAGGGTTGGTGCGTGCTGCCATTCTTATTGTAGTATTATCACATGCCAACACTTCAATATGCTGAAAAGGACTGGTAGCAATCTCTTTTTGAACCGCCGGCAAGGCACTTGTTACTATGTAAATAGGAAGTTGCAGTTGTTGAGCCTTTTCGTATATACTTGTAAATTGCTGCTGCCACTTATGCAAAGGAGTTGAAGCGTCTTCCTCAAAAAGCAATAGTACTTTTTCCGCTTGCAATACATCCTGAGTTATATCTCTTCCATCGTGAGTAGTTAGTCTAAATGCTTTGATTGGTGGCTCATTATTAATGCCATGTCTTATCACTTTGTCATATCGATCTACAAACTTATAAGTACTATCATCAAAATCATCAGGGAAAGACTCAGCAGTAAATTCCATTCTTTTCCCTCCTATCTTATCATACACAAAAGTAATAATGGTACTGTCTGCAATTGCATCGGCAGGTATTTTCATCTGTTGTTGTATATTGTTTCCTTTCTTAAATGGCAAACAATCTGCCACTGGTAAATACTTTAAAGTGTACCATTGTGAAGCAAAGCTAAATATGGCTACCAATAGTAACAACACAATCGTAGCCCATTTGGAGCAAATTGGTTTAATATACCGTGTGTTAAAGAAGATGAGCAAAATGAGTACGAGCAGTACAACATCCTTAATAAAAGAGGTTAAAGACGTTATTGGAATACAATCGCCAAAACATCCACAGTTTTTAAATTTCCCGGACAAATAGGCATAGCCCGTTAGAAAGGTAAAAAATAAAATCAGCAATAGCAGCAGCCAGCTAACGAATTTTTTCTTCCATCCCAGCAGTAAAGCGGCACCAGCAATAATCTCAAACGCAATCATCAAAACAGAGAGTGATAAGGAAAATGCATCCAACCAACTCATTTTCCATACAAGAAAAAATTCTTGCATTTTGTAGCTCAGTCCTATTGGATCGTTGGCCTTTACCAATCCAGAAAAAATAAAAAGAATACCTACAATAACCCGTGCAATATTTACTAATACTTTCATTATATATCTTGTTTATCTATTTCATTTTTCAATATCAATGCAAATACCGAATAGTTTATTATATCATGATAGTTGG
>APMI01054132.1_pt1 | contig 10324 bp, 9 predicted proteins | sample 667938 | NCBI WGS metagenome assembly APMI01 (sample SAMN01084076, study PRJNA167559) | wastewater metagenome | biome: Wastewater | place: Denmark: Ejby Moelle, Odense | collected 2011-11-28
ACTTTTCAATCCTGTCCATGTTGATATAAAAAATTTGCCCGGATTTGCCCGGATTTACCTTTGCAACACTTATCTTTGTTTTAGTTGCATAAACAACCAATTTTATTATTAGCTTTGCCGGGAGCCGATCCAGCAAACTATTAAAACGATACTTAATTATGAAAATCCTGGTTTGTATCAGTAAAACGCCGGACACCACGGCAAAAATAGCCTTCACCGATAACAACACGAAATTCGATACCGGCGGTGTACAGTGGATCATTAATCCCTACGACGAATGGTATGCCCTTGTCCGTGCCATTGAACTGAAAGAAGCTGATCCCTCCGCTGTCATTCATTTGATTACGGTGGGTGCTGCCGATGCAGAACCAATTATCCGCAAAGCATTAGCCCTGGGAGGTGATGAGGCGATCAGGGTGAACGCAGATAATCACGACAGTTATTATATCGCTTCGCAGATTGCTGAAGTGGCGAAACAGGGTGGCTACGATCTGATTTTCACCGGTAAAGAAACCATCGATTATAATGGTTCTTCTATCGGCGGCATGGTCTCCGAATTACTCGGTCTTCCGTATGTTTCTTTGGCCGCTAAGTTTGAACTGGCCGGAAACAAGGCAACTATTACCCGGGAAATTGAAGGTGGTGAAGAAGTGAATGAAGTGGAATTACCGGTGCTGGTAAGTTGCCAGAAAGGAATGGCAGAACAACGTATTCCGAATATGAAAGGCATCATGGGTGCCCGCACCAAACCCTTAAAAGTAGTAGAACCGGTAGCCGTGGATACACTGACCAGCGTGGTTGGTTTCGGTTTACCTCCTGCCAAAGCAGGTGTGAAATTAGTAGCTCCGGACAACGTGGAAGAACTTGTTCGTTTATTGCACGAAGAAGTCAAAGCCATCTAAAAGCAATCCTAAAACTTCAAACTTATTATAATGCCTGTTTTAATATTCATTGATACTGCCGAAGGCCATGTAAAAAAATCATCTTTAGAAGCATTGACCTATGGCGCTAAAGTGGCGGAACAGTTGGGTACAACTGCCGAAGGCGTTGTGCTGGGATCAGTAACTGATGATCTTGCCGCGCTGGGAAAATACGGGGTGAAGAAAATCCATCATGTTGCAGCTGAGGCACTGAGCCATTTTGATGCACAGGTATTCGCCAAAGTGTTGGCACAGGTAGCTGAGGCCAGCAGTGCGAAAGTCATCGTCTTCTCTAATAATTTAAGTGGTAAAGCCATTGCTCCCCGTCTTTCGGTACGGTTAAAGGCCGGATTGGTATCTGGCGCTGTTGCCCTGCCCGATACCAGCAATGGATTCGTGGTCAGGAAAAATGTATTCTCGGGTAAAGCATTTGCCAATATAGCAGTGAACACGGATGTAAAGATCATTGCACTAAGCCCAAATGCTTACCAGATCATTGCCGGTGAAGGGACTGCTGAAGTGGTTGCTTTTAATGTAACTGTTGATGCCCCCAAAATAAAAGTAACCGCTGTTACCAAAGCCAGTGGCGAAGTGCCATTGACAGAAGCGGAAATCGTGGTAAGTGCCGGCCGCGGTATGAAGGGCCCGGAGCATTGGGGCATAGTGGAAGACCTGGCCAAAGTTTTACATGCTGCCACAGCCTGCAGCCGCCCGGTAGCGGATGCACACTGGCGTCCGCATAATGAGCATGTGGGGCAAACCGGTTTTGCTATTGCACCCAATTTATATATTGCCATCGGCATTTCTGGTGCTATCCAGCACCTCGCCGGTGTGAACCGCAGTAAAGTGATCGTGGTGATCAATAAAGACCCGGAAGCACCCTTCTTTAAAGCCGCTGATTATGGTATTGTGGGAGATGCATTTGACGTGGTGCCGAAAATGACTGAAGCTATTAAAAAGATTAAAGGAACTGCATAATATCTTTTAAAAAAGTGTAAAAGGCTGACCATTCTGAGTCAGCCTTTTTTGTTATAAACAAGGCCTGAGCCGCTAAGGAATTAACCCGGCCGGCTCATGAACCATTTAGCCAAAATCCCTTAGTTTCGTGCCATAATTATGAAGAAGATAGAACTGGAAATAGTGGCCCTTTCCCATAGCATCACACAGACGCATTCCTATGCCGTGGTACTGGGGGAAGTGAATGGATTAAGGCGTCTTCCGATCGTTATCGGTGGCTTTGAAGCTCAGGCAATTGCTGTGGCACTGGAAAAAATGCAACCCAGCCGCCCGCTGACGCACGACCTGATGAAGAATTTCCTGAATGCTTTTGCAATTGATCTTCATGAGATCATTATCTGCGACCTGCAGGAAGGTATCTTCTATTCTAAACTGCTTTGTTCTTCTGCCAACGATACTATTGAAATAGATTCCAGGACCTCTGATGCATTGGCGCTGGCTGTTCGTTTTGGCTGCCCCATTTATACTTATGAGAATATTTTAGAAAGTGCAGGCATACTGATGGAGGACACCGAAAAAACCGGCAAAAAGAAAAAAGTAAAACAGGAAGCCATGGTGGAAAATGATGCAACTACCGGCAATGAAGACCTGAAAACCATGACACTGGAAGAATTAAACCACCTGCTGAACGAAGTCTTGGACAACGAAGATTATATCAGGGCTATCGCTATCCGTGACGAGATCAACAGCCGCAAAAAGAAATAAAAATCTCTAAAAGCTGTAATTGCATTTCTTCCCCGAATGCACTATTTTACCAGTCCAACTTTTTGAAAAAACCGACCGTAACCTTTTATTCTATGATTGTTTTCCCAAACAGTAAGATCAACCTCGGCCTTCGGGTTCTCCGAAAACGTAATGATGGCTACCATGACCTGGAAACCGTATTCTACCCGGGCAAACTGACCGATATACTCGAGATAACCCCCCTCACCACCACGGTCAAAACATTCAGCATCCCATTCAGTAAAAGTGGCTTTGTGATTGAAGGCGACCCCAGCGATAACCTTTGTATTAAGGCTTATGGTATGCTGAAAAAAGATTTCCCTAAACTGCCAAACGTACAAATTCACTTGCATAAAGCCGTTCCGGCCGGCGCGGGTTTGGGTGGCGGCAGCGCTGATGCTGCTTTTACCCTGCTGTTACTGAACAAAGAATTTAAACTGGAACTCACCCGGGAACAATTATTACAGTATGCCCTGAAACTCGGCAGCGACTGCCCGTTCTTTATCATTAACAAACCCTGCCACGCCACAGGCAGAGGTGAGCAACTCACCCCGATCGGGCTTGACCTGTCTGCTTACAAAATTGTAGTAGTCAACCCCCGCATACATATCAATACAGGGAGAGCCTTCCTGCACATTAAACCTTCTGTTCCTGAACGGACATTGAAAGAGATCATAACCCAGCCGATTGAACGATGGAAAGATGAACTGGTAAATGATTTTGAAAAATGGGTATTTACTGAATACAAACAAGTGGTGGAAATCAAAGACCAGTTGTATATTAAAGGAGCTGTCTTTGCTTCAATGAGCGGCAGTGGCAGTACTGTCTTTGGAATATTCGATAAAAGCAAACAGTTAGACCTCCATTTTCCGGAGCATTATTTTGTAAAGGAGCTCGCCAACTGATACCTCTCATATCCTCTTTCCGGGCAGACCACTACATTTGCACAAAACTGCAATGGCATGGAGATTTACAAAGAATTTGCTTTTGACGCTGCCCATTTTCTGCCCAATGTTCCGGAAGGCCATAAATGCAAACAGATGCATGGACACACGTATCATCTGCGGGTGTATGTCAGCGGCACACCGGATAAGGAATTCGGCTGGATTATTGATTTTAAAGAATTAAAAGACAGTATCCTGCCATTGATCGACCAGGTGGACCACCGGGTAATGAATGATGTTCCCGGGTTGGAGAATCCCACCGCTGAAAATATTACCCTTTGGTTCTGGAACAAATTAAAACCCCAGTTGCCGGGCCTGAGCCGCATAGAACTGAAAGAAACACCCACTACCGGTGTTATCTATGATGGTCATTAATTTTCAGGCTATCTTTTGTATCTTGCAACTGTGTTATTCCATTACAACATAACGCCAAGAGATTTTCTTACCTCCAATCTCGATCTGCTCAATCACCGATGACGCATCGTGGCAACCGGCTTTGGACAAGCCGGTAATTTCCTGTCCCCTTTTCTTTTTGAATTTTACTTTTCACGCAACAATTGTTTTTTATGCAATCAACCATCACGATGTCAGCATTAACACAACACTATCTTGAACTGGAAGAGAACTATGGCGCTCATAATTATCATCCGTTGCCCGTGGTACTGAACCGTGGTGAGGGCGTTTTTGTATGGGATGTGGATGGCAAACGCTATTATGATTTCCTCAGTGGTTACTCCGCCGTAAACCAGGGACACTGCCATCCAAAAATCGTGAAAGCCTTTATTGAACAGGCACAACAATTAACCCTCACCAGCCGGGCATTCCATAGTGATCAGTTGGGAGAATATACGAGGTATATTACAGCGTATTTTAGCTATGACAAGGTATTACCAATGAATACCGGCGTGGAAGCAGTGGAAACAGCCATCAAGCTCTGCCGCAAATGGGCTTATGAAGTAAAGGGGATAGCAGAAGGCGAAGCGGTGATTATTGTTTGCGAAGGAAATTTTCATGGCCGCACCACGTCTGTCATCTCCTTTAGCAGTGATCCTTCTGCCAGGAAAAACTTCGGACCTTACATGCCCGGCTTTACTGCTATACCTTATAACGATACGGATGCACTGGCCAAAGCGCTGGACAATAAAAATATTGCCGGTTTTTTAGTGGAACCCATACAAGGAGAAGCCGGGGTGCTGGTACCGGATGATGGTTACCTTGCTAAAGCAAAAGATCTTTGTGAGGCTGCCAATGTATTATTCATCGGTGATGAGATACAAACCGGGCTGGCCAGAACAGGAAAGATGCTGGCCTGTGATCATGAAAATGTGCGCCCGGATATTTTAATCCTTGGTAAAGCGTTGAGCGGCGGTATGCTCCCCGTAAGTGCTGTCCTTACTGATGATGAGATCATGATGACGATTAAACCCGGTGAACATGGCTCCACTTACGGCGGCAATCCTTTAGCCTGTAAAACAGCTATCGCGGCCCTGCAGGTATTAAAAGACGAACAGATGACTGCACAGGCTGAAATTATGGGTGAACTATTACGCAGTGAGCTGAGGGCAATTAATTCACGGCATATTGCTTTGGTCCGGGGTAAAGGACTGTTGAATGCTATCGTTATTGATCATACTGATAAAGAAGCTGCCTGGGATCTTTGTTTGCAGCTGAAAGAAAACGGCTTACTGGCCAAACCCACACATGGCGATAAGATACGTTTTGCACCACCTTTAGTAATCACGAGGGAACAGGTACTGGAATCTGTTGATATCATCCGCAGGAGCCTGGCTGTGCTGGATTGATTGCCCGGTATCAGTACTGATAAGAATCAATACCTGCCGGTTGATGGAACAGGGAGCGATCTTTGATAAATCAGTAATTTGTCCTGCATTAATTCAGAACAAAGAACTAATATGGACACACATCTTCATCATGACAACGTCACACACAAAGAAGAGCATTTAAAGAGCAGTGAAGCACTCCGGGATATAGTAATCGGTATGAGTGACGGGCTCACGGTACCTTTTGCATTAGCCGCCGGTTTAAGTGGCGCTGTTGAGTCCACTTCCATTATCGTTATAGCAGGCATAGCTGAAGTGGCAGCCGGTTCTATTGCTATGGGACTGGGTGGCTACCTGGCTGGCAAAACCGAACAGGACCACTATAACAGTGAGCTGAAGCGAGAATACTATGAAGTGGATAATCTCCGTCACCTGGAAATAGAAGAAACCAAAGATTTTTTCGCCAATATCGGCTTAAGCAAAGAACTGCAGGAAAAAGCTACAGAGGAAATTGCGCAGGATAAAAACCGCTGGGTGGACTTTATGATGAAATATGAGCTGGGCCTGGAAAAACCTGATCCCAAAAGAGCCACCAAGTCAGCCATGAATATTGGCCTCTCCTATGTAGTGGGGGGATTAGTCCCTCTCAGTCCCTATTTCTTTGCAGACTCGCCGATAGAAGCTTTGACCATCTCCGTAATTGTTACATTAATCTGCCTGTTTGTTTTCGGATTCTTCAAAAGCAGGATCACCGGAATCAACCCCTGGATTGGCGCCCTCCGGGTTATGCTAATCGGAGCCCTGGCTGCCGGCGCGGCCTTTGCGGTTGCCAAATTATTTGAAGGGTAGCTGCGCCTTGTTTACCGCGTTATAAAAAGGAAGAGCCGTGGTGGAAACCACGGCCCATGTTTAATCCGTACCCTAATGAAAACTTCGTTGGGATTTTCTGTTATCTTACGATAAATGATTTATTGATTACAGTGATTGCTCCGGCAATCTGAAGGGTGTACATACCTGGCTTGATGGTTGAAGGCAGCTCAACAGAAGAAGTAACTGCACCGCCGGCATGGGCCAGTGATTTTGCATATACCTGTTGCCCGTTTGCACTCATCACTCTCAGCATATACTGGCCTTTTTCCAAACCTGTAGCCTGCAGTGATAAAGTACTACCCGTAACAGGATTGGGATATAATACGACATCTGTCTGTGCTGCTTTGGTATCCACCTTCACGATCACACTGTATTTTTTACTGTTGTTTCCTTCCAGCGACTGTATACGGTAATAATTCACAGCGGCAGGATTAGCATCATAAAAACTATAATCTGCTTTGCCACCATCATTTTGCTTTGCCATCACATTGGCAACAGTTGTAAAATCGACGCCGTTTGATGAACGTTCAACAACATAATTCAGTACATCTGTTTCAGTCATATTGCTCCATTCTAATTGCACACCGGTTCCTTTACTATAGGCTTTTACATTGGCAAAATTTACAGGAAGAGGTGCACCAGCAGCGCCCAGGTTAGCCCAGGCAGCTGAAGCATTGGCAGCCTGTGTCGACTGGCCGGAACCATAAGCAACACGGATTGCATCCAAAGCCGCTATCGGTGAATTACCACTCTGGCGTAAAGCTATCTTATTCATATCATCCACACTACCGCCTGATCCATCATACGTTTCTGATACATTAAGCCTGGTAAGAGTCGCAGAACCTGTTGCCGGTTCAGTTACGGTGGAAGGGTTCACCCACATATACATATCATCATTAGTAGTACTTCCTGTAACGATATCATAGCGGATGGCGATCAGGTAGGTAGTATTAAAGGAGTGCGTTCCAGTCCACGATATCCCAGTACCGTTACCAGAAATCCCAAACTGGAGATTACCAGAATTGGTGCGGACATAAAACCTGCCTACAAAATCACCGGCATCGGTTCCCAGTGCCAGTATATAATCTCCGGCAGTCGTGGCACTTGTAACTCTTACTACGAAAGTAGTAAAGAAGGTACCTGTAGTACCCAGGGGTATAGTTGCACCGGTAAACAGTTTATGAGGATCCGTGCCATTAGTCCCGATAGTCACATAGGTTCTTCCGCTTGAATAGGAAGGATACGTTAATGCACCTGTGTTATTTGTTTTGAAAACAACCTGCACATCAGTGCCGCCTCCATTCTGCACCCATGAGTTTTTTGTTCCCAGGTTTCCACTGGCTGTAAAAATGGTATTATCAAATTGTTCGGTGAGTTTTAACTGGGCTGTAGAAGCCAGCGCTGATAAAGAAAAAGCTGCAATTAGTAATAAATGTTTCATTGTTCAGGGTTTGTATATTCAGATTAAATCATTATGCTTTCATACAGTGCAGGCAATACAGAGCCTTCGTCCATGACGGCCGGTTTGCCAGTGATAATCAGCCATTGCTGGATCAATGATCACTTCAATCAGTAAATTTTAAAGGATCAGGTACGGATCTTCGGAGGATGTGGAATTACGTGGGTGATAATACGAGTACAAATATAGAAGAAAACCGTATTTTCTGCAATTTTTTTAAGATTTTTTACAGGAAAATTTACTGCAATTAATAGAATCCACTTACTAAAACAGCCCGCCAGGCCCGGATGTCCCTTCAGGATAACTGGCTCAAAAAAGAAAGGACCTTTTGGGTCCTTTCCGTTTTATGGGGTTCTTCAGTTGGCTTCCAAGATTACAATCCACCCGGATTCTTTACAAGCTCAGCTTCACCGTCACTAATAAGCAGATTATAAATAATCATCGTTTTCACCGAAACGCCTTTATAACCCCTGACTTCTCCAAAACGAACAAAAAGCTATGCAGGGAAACTGACCCGGGGAGAAACTAATAACAAAAATAGAAGTACTGTTGCCAGTCCGCCAGCGGGTTATATTATTAAATTATGAGCAATGCCAGGTGGATTGTCTTTCTAGAGCTATAAATGTCTTCTTCACAACAGAGAAGGGTGGCCTGTTATACTCTATTTTTCCGGCCGGGTTTCCTTGAGTTCCACATCCGGGAACAGGGCCGAAACCAGCATGAGCAGGGAAGCCAGCACTAACAGGAACAGGCCGGTTTGCCGCTCCGGGCATTCCCCCCCCGAACAGGTACCCAGCACAAAATAATTACGGGCCGTCCAGGCCAGGTTAATGGCCACAATCGCCAGGTTCAGCCGCTTCGCCCATACCCTTGGAATCAGCGTCAACGGAATAAACAACAAGGCCATGAGCAGGTTGATATAACCGGGCCTGCCAAAACTAAAATCGGGAGTAATTGACCCATCAATCCCGGTCACAATAATTTGTCTGGACCCGATAACAACCCAGGGCATGAAACAGGCTACGACAAGAACCACAGCAGCGGCCACACCGGCCCATTTCAGGTAACGCATAAAATAAAATTGGGAAGCAAGATAATGATTTCTGCTGCACCTCACTTCAAACCCTTCCTCCCCGCAGAGAGGAGACAAAAAAAGAACAACGCCTCCCGGTGAAGACGTTGTTCTTAAAAGTTACAGGAACAGGAAAATAGTTTATAACCGGAAGCCAACCGTCAGGCTCAGTACACGATGTTTGTTCTTTTCATCTGCACTGCTGTTGCTTCCGCTTTGCAGTTTGGCTAATCCCAATCCATAGTTTACTGATATCACAGCCGATTTAGTTTCAATGCCCGCCAGTCCGTTCAGGCCATAATCAAACCGTTTCATGATCCCGTAACCGGCTCCTTCTTCATAATTAAATGTTGTGGGATCATCATTGGACCATTCAATTTTATTCTCGCTGCTGAATGAAGTGCCGAGAAATTTCCCGTTTACTTTATTCTTACCGGCAATACCCATGGCGATATAAGGGCCGGCTCCTGCAAAAAATTTCACCGGACCGGTAGGCGTTTTAAAAACAAGATTCACGGGCACTTCAAGATAATAAGGATTGGTAGTAGCCCTGTAGTACGTGGCATCATTGGTATTGCCTGATTGTGTTTTGGATCCTTTGCCTGTAAATAATAAACCCGGCTGCACTGAAAGAAAAGAGGCCAATGGCAGATCACCAATAATGCCCAGCTGGAAGCTGCCCAGTGTTTTATTATCATCCACACTGCCGTCATTAGTGATACTGATATTGGCCATATTGAAACCAGCACGGATAAAGGCAGATGATTGTTGTGCGTTCACGGTTACCACAGTCATACATAATGCTGCGATAAAGAATACGAATTGTTTATACATAGTTTTCATTTTTGTGTTACCACCCCTTTTGCAAGGACCTTGCCAGACTTTCTCAGGTCCCTCCTTTGCAGGCAGGTGTATTTACGGACACTGCATAGATCGTAATTGCAGGTTCTAAAAGAATTTAAAGACAGGTAGCCGGGCAATAAGTTTAATCACCGTCACATATCTTCAAAAAAAATCCTGTGTTTGGCGGGAAAATGACAGCCAAACAGGAAAAGCAGATAAGAGTATACTTCCCGTTAATTGTAGTTTGTAAATACCGGTCTAACTGTTATTATAAACTTTGATCACCGGTTCTCTTAATGTCGCAGCTTCATCCCTGCAATAAAAATGTATAATGCCGGCAATACTATCAGCATTCACCCATTTTGACGGGTCAGCATCCGGCATGCTCTTCCTGTTCTGCGGGGTATCAATCGTGGAAGGAACGACAACACTGGTTACCACATTCGTTTCCCGGGCTTCATCATTCATTAATTCTGCCAGACGGAAAATGAGAGATTTGGCCAGGCCATAAGCCACCATCCCTTTACTATTGTGCATATCCAGCCCGGGCCTTGCACCAATCAAAAAAATACGACCACTACCCTGTTTCATCATTTGTAAAAAAACAGGCCGGGCAATATTATAAGCAGTTTCAAAATTCAGTTGTAATTGCTGGCTGACAGCGGTTGTCCCGGTTTCTGCAATCGATCCCATTG
>APMI01021089.1_pt1 | contig 10318 bp, 11 predicted proteins | sample 667938 | NCBI WGS metagenome assembly APMI01 (sample SAMN01084076, study PRJNA167559) | wastewater metagenome | biome: Wastewater | place: Denmark: Ejby Moelle, Odense | collected 2011-11-28
GCGAGGCGGTCAGCGAGCTTTTCGGCGTCGGAGCGCACTTTGCTGATTGCAGCGGATGCATCGTCCATGTTTTTGCGGATACGGTTTCCGGCTTCATCTGAGGCGCCGCCAATCTTGACGATCGATTTCCCCGTCTCGTCGGCCTCTATGCGCACGCCGCGCAGGGCGGCCTCGCTCTTGAGCGCCTCCGTGGCAACGCCACCGTTTGCCGCAATGGCCTTTTCGGCATAAACCTTAAAGGCTTGGGCAAGCATGTCGGCAGTTGCTGTTCCATCAGTCTTGATCGCGTCGTAATGCCGCTTGAAGGCCGCAGCAGTCGCCTCCAGATCAGACTTAGACGCTATCCCCATTGCCTGATAGGCCGCTTTAAGCGCATCGGCGGCGTCGCTCGCCTCGCGCTTACTCCCGCGCAACGCGGCATTGATCTCAGCGAGCTTCGAAACAGCACCCTGCGCATCACCCCCAGCAACGAGCTTGTCATACTCGGCGCGTAAGGCCTTTACGGAAACCGATGTTGACTCGGTAGCTACTTTGATCGCCTCGGCTGCGGCGCTCGCCTCGCCTTTTGTCCCGCGTAATGCAGTGTTGATCTCAACGAGTTTCAGGACCGCACCCTGGGCATCGCCACCTGCAACCAGCCTGTCATACTCGCCGCGCAGCGCCTTTACGGATACCGCTGTCGACTCGGCGGCTTTTGCCTGCTGCTTCGCCGATGCCTCAGCCTTGAGGCCAAGGTCAGCCAGCTTTTCGCCGGCCACCGTAGCACCGTCAGCTACGGCGTCGACGGCAACCTTGGCTTCAGTGGTCGGCTTTGTGAGCCCGACCCAGCCCTTGCGGGCCAACTCCGCACCCTCTACTGCGGCCCCGAATGCCTTATTGGCTTGACGGGCATACTCCTCAGAAACAGCGCCCATCCCACCGGCCGCAATGCGTATCTCCTCCGCCGCAGCCTTGAAGCTGGCTGACAGCCCGCCAAAAGTCATCTTCGCGAATGCATCGGCAATATTCGCGATGCCTAGCAGCATGTCGCGCGACACACCCGCAAAGGCCTCACTGATCTTGTAGACGGCAGTCATCACAGTATTGGCGCCAGCGCTCATCACGCCATACGCGGTGCGAAGGATGTCCCCTGCGTTGCGAGCCTTTTCCGAGATGTCGTCGAACCAAACCCCAATCTTTCCGGCTGTCTCCTGCAGTTTTGCAGTCAGCGCTGCGGGGTCAAGCTCGCCCGCGAACTTGCGCGCCCACTCTGCTCCGCTGGAAAAAGCCTGCCGAAGCGCCTCCCCCCACTTTGTGACGGTGCCGCTGCTCACAGCGCCTTGCAGCCCGGCAGTCAGGTCTTTGACGGCCTGGGTGATCGTCGGCAGTACGGGCTCACCGAGCTTGATCGTCAGCGCCTCCCACGCTCGCGACAGTGTCGCCATGGCGCCATTGAGGTTGCCCTGCATCGTCATGGCAGTTTCGGCAGCGCTGCCCTTTGCGTTGTCGAGCTTGCTCTTTAGCTCATCGAGAGCACCGATACCCTGGTTGAGCAAACCACGCAATGCAGGACCAGCCTCAAGGCCAACTGCGGTGATGGCTTTTTCACCCTCCGGCCCCGACTTGGCAAGCTGGCGTATCGCCATGTCGAAATTGCTGGTCGTGATACCGGCCGCAGTGAGCTCTTCACGGAATTTCGAAGCCGGATCCTTGAACTGCGACAGGATTGCGTTAAGCGCCGTACCAGCCCGGCTCGCATCGATGCCGGCGTCGGAAAACTTGCCGATGTACGCAACGGTTTGCTCAAGCGAGAGCCCCAGCGAGCGAGCGGATGGCGCGGCGTAGCTCAGCGCCTCGGCAAGCCCTCGGACACTGGTATTACTGGCGTTGGCACCTTTTGCCAACACGTCGGCGATACGGCCGGTATCGTCGGCCGCGATGCCCAGGCCGGCAATCGTGCGAGTGACATAAGTCGCCGATTCGGCCAGGCTGATGTCGCCCGCTGCAGCCAGCGCCATTACACCAGGCAAGGCAGCCAATGCTTCTTTGGTGTTGAGTCCGGCCTTGGCTAGGTTTTCGAGGGCTTGGGCGGCTTCTACACTGGTGAACGTGGATTTGGCGCTGGCGTCCTCGGCAGCGGTTTTTAGCTGCCTTAGCTCGTCGCCCGCGGCTCCGGTTGCCGCCTGAACGCGTGACATTGCAGCTTCAAAATCTGCGGCGCTCTTGACCGATCCGGCGAGGAAGTTCACCGAGAAGTAGGCTGAGACTGCTGCTGCGACGCTGGCAGCCTTGGCCTTGAAGCTGTCGAAGACGCCGCTTGCCTCATCTTTTGCGGAGATGATCAGCTTAATAATGAGGTTTTGCGGGGAAGCCATGTGCCCATCTTCCCCGCGCGCGCGGGATCATCTGGATTCGCCATGGCGAAAAAAAGCCCGCTCGAAAGCGGGCCAACTTGGAGACACAGGGAGGGATACTTCGTCAGGCGAGCTTCGGCATCCGGACTTCGTAAGGGGCATCCTTGTCGGCGGGGGTAACCATTTTTCCCTTCAGCGTGATGTCCACCAATTTGTCGCTCAAGAAGTCGATGGGATTGGTCGGTGCCAGCACCGCTTCCCACACCTCGACTTCGGCATCGGACCCATCGACCAGGTTGCGACCGTTGAAGAGCAGGCGAGCACGGATCTGCGCCTGCGTACCGGCCTTGAGGCGCGAACCGGAAACTGCACTGTATGTGCCCGTCAGCTTCAGCGTTTGCCCCGCGGTGATCGTGCCCGTCGACAACGCTTTGATCTTGCCCAGCCGGTAATCGATCAGGTAGTGAGTACCCAGCACATAAGTGATGGTCCCGGCATCGTTTTTGACGGTAAGACCCGCCTCTACGATGTTGCGCTTGCCGATATCTACCCACTTGTCGAGCTGAGCCACGACAGGGCTGTCGGTCAGCACGCCAGCCCCCTGAGTCAGATCCGATTCCGTGGCGCCCAAGGCCATGCGCAGCGTGGCCACGTTCACCTCGCTCAGCACGATCTCGATTTCGCCGGGCTTGGCAATCGCCACCGAGGCCACCAGCTGCCCGCGGCGATTCCGGCGCTTACTTACGGATTCGATGACGTCCGCACCGGACGACACGGCAAATTTACTGGATTCGCCAAGCTCTTCGTAGGCGTTGGCATAGGTGCCGGTGCCGGGATCGAAGATGTCGACGAGGACGTCGCCCTCGCCAAGAAAACCACGGCCGTTGGTGATGCTCATGAAAGCTCCTTTTACTTGGGTTTCTCCAGCGCCGCGTCGGCGCCGAACGTGAGGGGAAAGTAATAAAACGGTCGGCGCCACTTGGGTGCCGGTGGGCTCGTAAGGATCAGCGGTCGCATACCCGTATCCGGATGACGCCAGCCCATCAGGACGTTGAGCACGCCATTGACCAGCGGCTCGACGCGCCCGCCAACCTCCCGAGAGGCCTTGCGCGGTGCACCGTCGTGACGCTCCACACAAACCGCCATCCAACCCTGCCGAATCTGCGCCGTCTTACCGCTGGGAACCGCCGATACCACATCGAACGACTGGTAGATCAGATGGACGGCCGGCGTCGGCTGTGCAGATTCCTCGACGCCTTCCAGGTCGTCGGCGGTGAGCACGGACACACCAGGCAATGCTGCGCGAAGCGCCTCCGCGATCGCATCGCGAACGGCAAAGAAGTTCACCGGCCACCTCTGCGGCCAAACACCCGCGCCGGCCCCGGCGCCACCTGAGCAAAGCTCACGGCCGGAGAGGATGCGCTACTGGCTGCACCAGGCAATGCCGCGCGACCGGCGGCAACGTCTCGCAACCAACGGACGGCATCCTCGTAACGGATGCGCAGCGCCTTGTCGTCGGCCGCATCGGGGTGGAGGCGATACCAGGCGATCGTCAGCGCAGCATCCGCCACCGCCACCGGCACATCGCCGGCCAGCGGAACGGTGTAGCGCTGCCCAAGATAGCTATCCACCTCAGCACAGGCACGATCGATAGCACCCAGCGCAACCGCCTCGACGACCGCGCCCGTGGGCGGATCGTCGTGGTCGGTAAGATCAATCACCGCCCGCTCGGAGTAGGCGGTAACAAGATCGGAGATGGAGACGTAAGGCATGCCCGGACGTTACGCGCGCGGGCGATAGCATGCGGATTCGCTGGCGCGAAAAACGCATGGCAGAGACTGGGTATGCTGGGCGGCGCCGAAAAATATCGCGGGGGCTTCCAGAGCTGGCGCCCAGACGGCTTCGAGTAGCCCGGTACTGGCCCAGTGTGTTGCCGGCAGCTCTCCCGTGGGCGAGAGCGGCACCGTGAACATGCCGGCGCCGGCCGGATGGACGGCTGCGCAGAGCTCGCGGGCGGCGGCGGCGAAGGCCGCGGGGACAATAAGGTTGCGGTAGATCAGCATCAGTAGGCCCTCGATTTTGAGCGGAGGAGCTTTTCGACGGCGGCGGTTTCGGGGCCATTGAGCAGCCGGCCGACGACGAGCGTGCCGTAGTCCCGACCAGACCACGGAAGCGACGACCCATTGCGGCGATCGAAATAGATCACACCCGAGCCGAACGCCCCGGTGCCTTGATCAGCGCTAGAGAGCCCAGACGTGACTCCGTTTACTCGTATCGTTGCAGTGTCGTTAGCAATATCCCCGACACATTGATACACGCGAGTAACCGGGGAGACCTGCCCTGAGACCGAAACCGCAGAGACTGACGACGCGCCCGACCGGAACTGGACTGTATCCGCGACTTCGTCCGACTGTAGAAGAAACGCTCCGCTCGCAAGTGGCAATTCGAGGATCATTCCGCGCGTTGTCCCGGTTTTCCGAACCGCTGCAGCTACCGTGATTTTATCCGTCCCGCTGAAATCTACCGTTCCGGTCTGCATCCAGTCATCGGCGCCGTCGGGCTTGCGGTAGAGCGGGAAGCCGACGGTGTCGTAGGTGTTGGCATCGACAACGCGCTGGTACGGCGGCAGGCCGACACCGTCGGTGGCGGGGCGGAGGTCAGACCACAAGACGTCCACCCCAGATGTGCCATCCCCTGTGTAATTTTGGGCGTTGTTGTCCGACGCAAGCAGCACGCCGCACGATGGATTTGAGCTGGTGATCGTCCCTTGCACAGTGCAGATGTAACTGCCGTCCCCTACGGGCGTGATAGTTGCAGATCCGCCTCCGAGACTACCTTTACTTCCAGCCGACAGATCAAAGTAGGAGGAAGCGTCGCCCCCACTTGCAAGGCTCAACGTGAGGCGTATCCAGTTTCTACCTTCCGGCCTCGCACGAACGCTAAAGCGCATCGGGGTCCCTGATGCCGCGCTGTAGGGCTGAGACACGTAGTGTGTAGAGGCGGCAGTTGTTTCGACGAGTCTTGAAGGCGTCGGGGCGGTGCTATTTGATTTTTGCCATACCGAGGCCTTCAGATCTTCGGTCGCGGTCAGCAGGTTATACCGCGCCGACAGCGTCGGCCGGCTGGTCGCGGTGCCCTGCCAGCGGTGATTGCCGGGCAGCTCGCGAATGGAGATTGAGTCGATTGTCAGATCGGTGTTCGCAGCATTTCGCAAAAACGAAAACACGGATGTGGTCGACGTTGCGAGACCGATCGCCCGAAACGTGCCGGCACTGCTCGCGAGAGCGAGCCCGCCCGCCGCGGCGCCGCTGAATGAGTCGGTTTTGATGCCCCCCGACACCCAGCTTGACACGACGATGGTCAGCTCGTACCAGCGACCGGCGACAATAGAGAGCGAGCCTTGCGATACAGTTAGAACTGGTGATGTCGTGTCAGACCTGTAGCGGCATGCGCCGCCCGTGAAATCTACGACGTGCGTGGCATCCGCGCCAGCCACGCCCCAGCCAGCGGCCCCGCCGGAGAAATCGCCGTTTGACAGCATCTCCGGGCCACGCGTCAGCCCCCGCCGCTTGTCGAGCTGCAACCCAATAGGAGGATCAACCTGTCCTTGCCCCGGCTGGTAGACAGGTGTTGTCCCAGCGGAGTCTTGAAACATCGTCGAGAGATCGCTCGGGTCGTACCAGACCCCTTGCTCACCATTGCGCCAAAGCCCCGCAACTATGGCCGCGGCTGGCCTTTCCTGCCCCCCACGCCGACCCCGAAATACTCGCTCAATCGCCCCCATTGCTGTTACGCCCTGTCGAAGTACGCGACTTGCACAGCACACGCGACCGCAGCAAACAGCTTGACGGCGCCGAGCGCGGTGTCGACGTAATAGATCACGCCGTCGTCGATGCGCGTTCCGACGGTCGCGGTCGGTGCCGTCACGCCGTCCAGTGTGGCGCGCACGGTGTTGCCGTCCGCCTGGATTGCCGCGGCGAGGCTTCCGTTTGGCACGGTGAGCGTGGTAACGACACCCGCCGTGAGTGCGATGGTCTGCCGGCCAGTGCACGTGCGCGCCGAGGCTGTGACGGGCACAGCATTGCCGGACAATGCGGGCGTCTTGCTGTCGATGCTGACCAATGATGCGGCAGCGACATCCTGTTTTGCTGCTGTCGCCGCCCCGGCGGGCAGCGGCAGTGTCTGGGCAGATACAGCCACCGCAGCAGCCCGTAACTCTGCATTGGTCAGCCCGCTACTCGACGTGCCGCTCGATCCGCTAACACCGGTCACGCGCAGAGCGCCGGTCGAGTCGCATTCGAGATCGCGAAGCGTCGGTGGCGTGGCACTGCGGTCGAGGGCGGTGAGGCTCATTGCTGGCCACCCTCCGATTCGGCCGGCAGATCTACCTCGACCTCCTGCACAGCAAGCATGGGCTCATCCTTGATGAGTTTGATGGTGTCCTTGCTGAGGGTGGAGAGCAGGATGTCCACCGGATCGCGACTAAACTTGATTCCGCCGCGGCGAAACGTTTCGGGGCGGCTCGACACGCGCAGAGCGGCGACCTTGGGCGGCTTTTTGGCTTCGGCCATGACAACTCCTTGTTCTGTGCTCCCGCCGGGAAACCCCGACGGGAGAAGCGGCTTCGCAGTGGGTTATTCGATTACGGCAGCCACGGGCAGACGATCAGTTCGACGCTCTTGGCCCACACGTTGTCTGCGCCATTGGCAAGGCGATCGGCCAGCACGCGCCGGGCTGCGCCTTCATTGCTCTGACCCACGACGAGGTGCGTCGGGCGAACGGGCAGTTTCGAGCCGTCCGGCTTGTATTGGCTCCCCATCGCCGTGCGGGCAGCTTCATAGGCCGTGATGTCGAGGGTGGCCTTAGAGCCAAATGCCAAGTGATGAAAACCGTAGAACGCGGCGTAACGGGCATCGGCGCCGTAGAGAATTTTCTTCTCCATAAACACCATCTGGTCGTTGGGCTGGTTCAGCTGCACGTATTGCGGCTGCTTGCGCATCTGCAGGGCGAGCGGTTTCATGAAGCTGCGCGACAGATCGAGCAGGAACCAGGGATTACCGGCACCAGCCTGCATGTTGCTGTAGCTCACCTCGGCCTTGGCCGCGTTATAGCCAACATGATCGACGTCGAAGAAGTACTGGCCGTCGAGGCCTTGTGTGCCGAAGCCATCAGGCAGTAAGCCCCACACGAGGCCGTCGGGGTGAGAGCGGACCACTTCACCTTGCATTTTGAAGGCGAGCGCAAAGGTGCCGAACTTGTCGTCTGCGACTGCATTCACATCCACGCCCAGGGTGTGCTCCCAGTCGCGGTTGCGCACCTGCACACCGGTGGACTTGAGGTTGTGGATCGTGCGCTGGCCGATCCATTCGCGCATGCCGGGGATCTGCTCCAGCCAGCCGTAGTTTTCCGCATCGGTGCCGGAGGGGATTTCCATCGCCACCCGTTGCCAGGTCGGCGCGACGGAATCCCAGCCTTGCATAAACGCGGCGTTGAAGCCCTGATTAAGGAGCTTGAGATTGGGGGTCGTGATGATCATTTTCGATCCTTAGAAGCCGAGGCCCATGGCCACGTAGATGCCGTCGTCGCGCACAGCGACAACCTTGCCAGCGCGCGAGCGGGTGCCGCCGCCGTTGGTGGCGGCCACCGTCTGGTTATCGACCAGGTAGCAGTCGCCAAAGGCCATCGCCTGGGTGACGAGATCGCCCGCCTGATTGGCCCACTTGAATGTGCCGCGGCGAACGAGCACGTTGATCGCACCGTCGGCGCCGCCGGTGTTGTCGGCGGTCTCCTCGACGCGGCCGAGCACGATGAGGCCGATCGCAGTCTTGCCGGCGTCGGCATAGCCGGCATTCGCCACGGCGATAGTGCCGGCCTGCAGCACGGCGCCAGCTTTGACCGGCACGCCGATCACATTTCCCTGGCGTTCAGGTGTGTTGCGGGGAGTGGTAGTTGCAGTCACGGCTTGACACCTTTCTTGAATTGCTCGGGGGAGAGGCCCATCTGGGCACAAACGGCCAGCGCATCGGCGGACAGATCAGCACTACCGGTTGCAATCGGAGCTTGACCATTTGATTGCATGCCGCTGAGCGCAACGATCGGCTGCGCGGTTTCGAGAAACTGGGTGAGGGCCGCAAAGTTGCTCTTGCCCAGCTCGCGCGCCCACGCCTCCTGGGCGGGCAGCAGCTTTCCGGTGTCGAGGGCGCCGGTGACGGCAGCATCGACGGCCTTGTCGCGCTGCTCGGCCTGCAGCGCAGCCAGCTGGCCAGCGACGGCGCGGTGGGCTTCAACGGGCACGAACTTGGCGGGATCGGGCGCGGCAGTCGCCTGGGCGGCCAGCGCGGCGAGGTGGCCGCCCAGGTCGAAACTCGCGGCGGCGGTGGGATTGGTGCCCAGCTGATCGATGATCTTCTGCAGCTGGGTTTTGATGTCGTCGACGGTAGCGCCGACGGGCAGGTTGAGCAGCCACTGCAGCCGCTCGATGAGTTCGTCCATAGTGGAAGTGTCCTCGGTGGGTTGGTCGGGAGAGAGCGCGGACAGGGCGATGGCAATGCCGTCGAGGCCTGGATCGTTGGTGAGGGCGAAGCTGTGCAAGGACTGCACATCGCCGGTGATGGGGTCGTACTTGAAGACAGGGGAGCCGTAGCGATACTCCCCGGTTTCGATCTGCGCCGAGGCTCGGGGCGTCCAGTCACGCTTGAGCGCGACGAGGCCGACATCCTCTCGCCATTCGAGATTCCGGGGATTGATCCATCCCGCGGCCGGTGCCTCTTCGCCCTTCTTGGCGCGAAACAGGGTGGCGTGTTCCCAATCAATAACAATATCCGCCGCGGTGGCCTTGCGGTCGGCGATGACGGCGGCCGCACTTTGGGCGGTGAGCCGCCACGCTGGTACGTCGGCGGGACGCCCATCGCGAGCCCGAAACTCGCCGGCCGGGATCAACAGCATCGCGCCGTCGTCAAGCGGGGCGAGGTCGAGCGCCAGGGCGGCAAAAGCGGAAATGGGTTTGGCGGTGCGAGGCATGCCGCCATGGTGCGGCGGTCGCGCGAGCCTGCCGGATTCGCGAGGGCGAAAAAAAGCGCCTCAATGGGCGCCCTATGGATTTTGCGGGGGGATTTTCTCCGCCCAGTGATTTTCGCACGGATCGAATCGGTGCAATACCGTCAGTAACCCCGTTACTCCCCCGTTACTTTCAACGATCAGCACTTCGGATAGGGATTCGTCGGTGCGCCATCCAAAAAACGCTCAGAAGGCCGATTTTTCAAAACCGGGAAAATCAGCCGAGCAGGCTATCGAGATACGCCAACGCTTCACTGACGATGTTGTCCTCGTCCTCGGTGGACAGGCCCAGGAAGGGCCGCGCCGGGATGTCGCCCCACAGATGCGGAAACTCCGCCTTGCTGCCACCGAACTGCTGCATCGCCGCGTACTCCATCGGCGAGCCCACCTCCAGGCCGTTTGCAGTGAGCTGGTAATAGATCTGCTTGCCGAGCTGGTGCGACTCACCGACGAGGGGTTTCTTGCCCATCACGACGCTGACGCCTTTGGCGTTGAGCCGCCCATCCTTGCGCGTTGTCTTGGTGAAGCGCGCAAGGTAGGCCTCGAACGTGGCCTGGCTGTTGGGTGCCCAGCGGCTGCCATCGGGCGCGGTGCTGGTGGCGAAGCGGGCCTTGGTGCTCGCCACGAGGTCTTCGCCGATGGCCTTGTAGAGCGGTGCCGGCTTGCGCACACCGGCGGCGACGCGGGCGAGCACGTCGAGCACGCGGGTTGATTCGAGGCGGATAGTGGCGGATGACATGGTGTGCCCTATAATGAATTGTCCGTGCCGTGCGGTGTAAATCTCTCGGCCGTAAGGGTTTCGGTGCCAGCCGGAAAATAGCGCGAACGTGGGGAGACGGAGAGTCCCCATCGCGGCACGGTCATCCCTCCAGTGTATCGATCAGCACGGCGCCCTTCTTGCGCTGCAGCCTTGCGTCCCGCTCGCTCGA
>APMI01001183.1_pt1 | contig 10317 bp, 8 predicted proteins | sample 667938 | NCBI WGS metagenome assembly APMI01 (sample SAMN01084076, study PRJNA167559) | wastewater metagenome | biome: Wastewater | place: Denmark: Ejby Moelle, Odense | collected 2011-11-28
ACAGGATTACAGACAATGACGACACGTATTTCCGTGGCCGCGCTGGGCGTGGCCGCGACCCTGACTGCATCGCCGGTGCTGGCCCAGATGCAGGAGCCCATGCAGGGCATGGACCACAGCCAGCACCAGATGCCTGCCCCTGCGCCGCAGGCAGACCCGCACGCAGGCCATGACATGACGGCGATAGACGGCATGGACATGACCGACGATGCGGATGTCCCAGCGCCCGGTTCGGGCAGCAGCCGCCTGCCCGGCACGGAAGGGGCAATGCACGGCCTGCACCTGATGCCCGGCGACTGGATGGTCATGCTCCATGGCTATGCGTGGGGCACATATAGCGACCAGGGCGGCCCACGCGGCGACAGCAAGGCGTTCGTCACCTCCATGGCGATGGCAGAGGCGTCGCGCGACCTTTCACCCGGGACGCGGCTGCAGCTTCGCACGATGCTGAGCCTCGACCCGCTGATGGGCGCGCGAGGTTACCCGAACCTGTTCGCGACGGGCGAGACAGCGGGCGGCATTCCGCTGGTCGACCGCCAGCATCCGCACGACCTGTTCATGGAATTGTCGGCACGGATCGACACCGATCTGGGCGGCGGGACGACCGCATTCCTGTATGGCGGACCGGTCGCGGAGCCGGCGCTTGGACCCTCGGCATTCATGCACCGCCGCTCGGCCAAGCTGAATCCCGAAGCGCCGATCACGCATCACTGGTTCGATTCGACGCACATCACCTATGGTGTCGTGACCGCGGGCCTTGCGGGCAAGCACTGGCAAGTCGAAGCCTCCGCATTCCGCGGGCGCGAGCCGGACGAGAGCCGCTGGGATATCGAAACGCCCAAGCTCGACAGCTGGAGCGTGCGCGCGACCTGGACCCCTTCGCCGAACTGGGCGGCGTCGCTGTCGCATGGGTTCCTGAAAGACGCCGAAGCGACGCATCCCGGCGAAAACGAAACCCGCACGATCGGCGCGGTCCATTATGCCGACAAGCGGCTCGCGGTGACGGCCGCCTATTCGCACAAGGTCCACGGCGGCGATGCGCACGGCGGGTTCCTGGCCGAGGCGAACTGGGACGTGACACCGCGCCACGCCGTGTTCGGCCGTGTCGAGGTTGCCGAGAACGAGGAACTCTTCTCGGCGCCCGATCCGCTGGCGGGGCGGAGCTTCACCGTGGCCAAGGCGACGCTGGGTTATGGCTACACCATCCCCATCGGCGCGTTCGGCCTGACGCTCGGCGGATCGGCGAGCCTCTATGCGAAGCCCGCCGCCCTCGATGCGGCCTACGGCCGTAACCCGAAGAGCTTCACGCTGTTCGCGAAGCTGGCGTTGGGGAACTAAACGCCGTCATTGCGAGTGCAGCGAAGCAATCCATCTTACCGCGAGCAGCGCTGGATTGCTTCGCTATCGCTCGCAATGACGAATGGTGTTTACTTCAACCACTCAGGCACCCGTTCCGCGCCCATGATGGTCGCGGCGGGGATGCGGTCGGCGACGACGGCGAACTTGTCGCCGTCGACCAGTACCTCGGGCACCATGGCGCGGCTGTTATAGGTCGACGCCATGGTCGCCCCATAGGCACCGGCTGTGCGGAACACGGCAAGGTCGCCCTGCTTCACCACGCCGATCTCGCGCGCCATTGCGAAGGTATCGCCGCTTTCGCAGACGGGCCCCACGATGTTCGCGGTCATTTCCTCGTCGCCGTCAACGACGGGCTGGAAATGGTGATACGCATCATAAAGCGCAGGCCGCGCGAGGTCGTTCATCGCGGCATCGACGATGACGAACGGATGCACCGCGCCCGGCTTTACACGGATGACCTGCGTCAGCAGCACGCCCGCATTGCCACAGATCACGCGGCCGGGTTCGAACATCAGCTTGACGTTCCACCCCTTGGTCACGCGCGCGACCATCGCGCCGTAATCATGGGGCGACGGCAGGATGTCGGCCGGGCGATACGGCACGCCCAGTCCGCCGCCCAGATCGACATGGGTGATGGTCTGCCCTGCGGCGCGGAGATCGGCGATCAGTTGTCCCACGCGCGCGAACGCCGCTTCCATCGGGGCCAAGTCGGCGATCAGGCTGCCGATGTGGAGCGCGACACCGCGCAGGTCGAGGCCCGGCAGTTCGGCAAGCCGTGCGAAGATGGCGGGCGCGTCGGAAATCGCGACGCCGAACTTGTTTTCGGCCTTTCCAGTCGAAATCTTCGCATGCGTGCCCGCATCGACGTCAGGGTTCACGCGCAGCACGGCGGGTGCCACGGCATGGCGCGAGACCGCCAGCGCGGCCAGGTCGCGCCCTTCCTCTTCCGACTCGATGTTGAACTGGCCGATGCCGGTGTCGAGGCCATGGAGCATTTCGGCGTTCGTTTTGCCCACGCCCGAAAACACGACGCAGTCGGGCGTGATACCCGCGGCGAGCGCACGGTCGAGTTCGCCTGCGGACACGACATCCGCGCCCAGGCCCATGTTCGACAGCACTTTCAGCACGGCGAGGTTCGGATTGGCCTTCAGCGCGAAATGGACCTCCGCATGCCCAGCCTGCGCGACAGCATCGGTAAACACGCGTGCATGGCGTTCCAGCGTCGCACGCGAATAGACATAGACGGGCGTGCCGACTTCGGCGGCGATGCGCGCCAGCGGCACGTCCTCGCAATAGAGTTCACGGGCAGACTCGCTGCCGCGATATTCGAAATGGTCCATGGTTTTACGCTCTGAATTATTGGGGCGGCAGGTCGAAACGGTCGGGCTGGCGGACTTGCGAATCCTGCAGCAGTTCGTCGTTACGTTTCGGCCGTGCCTGGTCGGTCGGCGTCATGAGTTTCTCCGCATCGGGCGCGGATTTCGCCGCTTCCGCTTTCGGCGGCAGCGTTGCACCCGGCGCCGGACGGAGCGGGGCGGTTTTACCGCACGCTGCCAGCAGCAGCACCAGACCAAGGACCGTAATCCGTTTCATCTCTATGCCTTTAGCGCCACGCGTGCGGCGGCGATCGCTTCCCTTACGCGCGACGGTGCCGTTCCGCCAAGGCTTGTCCGGCTCGCGACCGAGGCATCGACGCTCAGCACACCGTAAACGCGGTCATCGATGCGCGTATCGATGGCGGCCAGCACGTCGAGCGGCAGTTCGGACAGGCGGCAATCGCGCTCCTCCGCCGCCTTGACCGCGCGGCCGGTGATATGATGCGCCTCGCGGAACGGCACATCGACCTCGCGCACCAGCCAGTCGGCAAGGTCGGTCGCGGTCGAGAACCCGGCCTCTGCCAGCCCACGCATCCGGTCGGTGCGGAAGGTGAGCGCCGAGACCATCCCGCCCATCGCCGCGACGCACAGTTCCAGCAGGTCGGCGGCGAGGAACACCGGTTCCTTGTCGTCCTGCATGTCCTTTGAATAGGCGAGCGGCAGACCCTTCATGGTCACCATCAGCGCGGTGTGGCAGCCGAGGATGCGGCCGGCATGGCCACGCACCAGTTCGGCAGCGTCCGGGTTACGCTTCTGTGGCATGATCGAACTGCCGGTCGACCATTGGTCGGGCAGCGTGATGAACCCAAAGGGCTGCGAGGCCCAGATCACGATCTCTTCCGCCATGCGCGACAGATGGATCGCGCAGGTCGCCGCTGCCGACAGGTAGTCGAGCGCGAAGTCGCGGTCGCTGACGCTGTCGAGCGAATTGGCGGTCGGCCCGTCGAAACCGAGCGCCGCCGCCGTTGCCACGCGGTCGATATTGAACCCCGTCCCTGCCAGCGCCGCGCTACCGAGCGGACAGCGGTTCATCCGCACCCGCGCGTCGGCGAACCGCGCCCGGTCGCGGGCGATCATCTCATACCAGGCCATCAGGTGATGGCCCAGCGTCACCGGCTGCGCGCTCTGCAAGTGTGTGAATCCCGGCATCACCGCATCGGCATTTTCCTCGGCACGGTCGAGCAGCACCGCCTGGAACGCGGCCAGCCCAGCGTCGATCGAATCGACGGCATCGCGGACCCACAGGCGAAAATCCGTCGCGACCTGGTCGTTACGGCTGCGCGCCGTGTGCAGGCGTCCTGCCACCGGCCCGACCAGTTCAGCGAGTTTCGTCTCGGTCGCCATATGGATGTCTTCGAGCGCAAGATCGTCGGGCAGGTTGCCGGCGCCATAATCCGCCGCGACCTTGTCCAGCCCGTCCGAGATCGTCGCGGCATCGGCTGCGCTCAATATGCCCTGCTTGCCCAGCATCGCGACATGCGCCTTGGACGCGGCGACATCCTGTCGCCACATCCGCTTGTCGAATGGCAGCGACGCATTTATCTCACGCATGACCGACGCCGGACCTTCGGCAAAGCGTCCGCCCCACATTGCATTGGAGGTTTCCTTGCGCCCTGTTTCCGGCCCGCTGATCGCCTGTCTCCTGCCCATATTCCTGCTCGCCGGGTGCGATAAGCAAGAGTCCACCCCCGCACAACCCGAGGTGACGGCACCCAAGGCGGCCGAACCCGCGAGCAAGGTCGACACATCGCAGAAGGGTTCGAGCATTCCGACCGAAAGCTTTACCGGTCCTGATGGCAAGCCCGCCACGCTGGCGCGGTTCAAGGGCAAGCCGTTGCTGGTGAACCTGTGGGCGACCTGGTGCGCGCCGTGCGTGAAGGAAATGCCGTCGCTCGACCGGCTGGCGGCGCGCAGCAAGGGCAAGCTGCAGGTGCTGGTCGTCAACCAGGATTCGGAAAAGCAGGCGAGCGATCCCGTGCCCGAGTGGTGGACGAAGGCGAAGCTGGCGAACCTTGCATTGTACCGCGACGTGAAGAACGAGCTGGGCTTCGCGTTCGGCGGCGGCTTGCCGATGACGGTGCTGTACGATGCGCAGGGCAAGGAAGTGTGGCGCGTGAACGGCGGGTTCGACTGGGACGGGGCCAAGGCGAACGAGTTGTTGAAGGGGTATCTCTAAGTTCCGTCATTGCGAGCGCGGCGAAGCAATCCACCTCACCGCAAGCAATGCTGGATTGCTTCGCTGCGCTCGCAATGACGTGAGGAATACGTCGCGGCAAAGCCGCGCCGTCGGTCGGCTGATAGCCGCCGGCCGTGCTTGGGCGTGTCGGAAAATAGCTCCGCTATTTTTCGCCGCCCTACGCAGAAAGGCCCCCGCTCCGGGGGCGAGGAGCGGGGGCCGGCCTGCGTTCGTCACGCGGACAGCGCAGAGAAAGATCCGGAGGCGGGCAACAGGGGGAAATCCCGCCAAACCATCCCAACGCTGTAGTGTCGAATTAGACCACCGAACCTGTCGGGATAATGAACGGGATTGTACGGTTTCGTTCAGCGAATGCCCCGCCCCGTCCGCGGATCGCGCCAACGGAACGCTTCGTCGCCCACCGCTACGTTGAACTGCTGCGCGGACAGACGCACGGTCGTGCGGTTATTCTGTCCATCGAGCGCGATCCAGCCCTGCAGGCGCAGGCCCGCGGGCGCCCCGGCTTCGCGCGCGAAGGCGAGTGTCAGCGTGCCGTATTCGGGATGTTTCGGATCCTTGGCCTCGACGAACAGGACGCGCGGATCGTCGGTCGGCACCACGCGCGCGAATCGGGTCAGGTCGCGCGACGGGTCGAGCAAGGCGGCCAGTGGCGAATTGCCGATCGGCCAGCGCTGAACCTGCGAAACCTGGTAATCGATGAACCACAGCGAGTTGCCGTCGGCGATGACCAGGATCGGCACGCCCTGCTGGTACTGGAACCGCACCTTGCCCGGCCGCTTCATCGTCAGCTTGCCGGTCAGTACCTTCCCCGACCGGTCGGTCTGCGTGAAATCGGCCGTCATCGTGGCGACGGCGCGCAAGTGCGCCTGCACAGATGCGAGATCGGCGTTTTGCGTGGGCGCCGGCTGGACCGGGCCGATCTGGGCAATAGCTGCCGGAACCGCAAGAACGGCGGCGGCCGCGATAAGGACTTTCACGTGCTTCATGCACCGCCCCCTGGCCGCAAGTGATTGAACCCCGCGTGAATTGTCATGACGTCAATTGAGCGGGCGCCCCTCGGTATCCATCAGGACTTCGCGGCGGCCGACATGGTCTGGGCGGCTGACAAGGCCTTCTTTCTCCATGCGCTCGATATGGCGCGCGGCGCGGTTGTAACCGATGCGGAGCTGGCGCTGGAGCCAGCTGGTCGATGCCTTCTGGCTTTCGGCGACCAGCTGCACGGCCTTTCGATATTCGGCCTCCTCGGGACTGTCGTCACCGACCGGGGCGCCGTCAAGCGCATAGCCGCCGTCCTCGGGCTCCTCGGTGACCGCCTGCAGGTAATCGGGCGCGCCCTGGCTGCGCCAGTGCTCTGCGATCGCGATGACTTCTTCGTCGCTGACGAACGGGCCATGGACACGCACGATGCCGCGGCCGCCCGGCATGTACAACATGTCACCCTTGCCCAGCAGTTGTTCGGCACCCTGTTCGCCCAGGATCGTGCGCGAATCGATCTTCGACGTGACGTGGAAGCTTATGCGGGTCGGCAGGTTGGCCTTGATGACGCCGGTGATGACGTCGACCGAGGGGCGCTGAGTCGCCATGATCAGGTGAATGCCCGCCGCCCGCGCCTTTTGGGCGAGACGCTGGATCAGGAATTCGACTTCCTTGCCCGCCGTGATCATCAGGTCGGCGAGTTCGTCGACGATGACGACGATCTGCGGCATCGGCTCGAAATCGAGCTTTTCTTCTTCGTAGAGCGGCAGGCTCGTTTCCGAATCATACCCGGTCTGGACGCGTCGAGTGAGATTCTGGCCCTTGGCGCGCGCGCCGCGAACCTTGTCATTGAACCCGGCGAGCGAGCGGACGCCGACCGACGCCATCTTGCGATAGCGGTCCTCCATCTCCTCGACCGCCCATTTCAGCGCGCGGATCGCCTTCGCCGGTTCGGTGACGACCGGCGCCAGCAGGTGCGGAATGTCCTCATACGGGCGCAATTCCAGCATCTTGGGGTCGATCATGATCAACCGGCACTGGTCGGGCGTCAGCCGATAGAGCAGCGAACAGATCATCGCGTTCAGGCCGACCGACTTGCCGGAGCCAGTCGTGCCCGCGATCAGCAGGTGGGGCATCGGCGCGAGGTCGGCGACGACGGGATCGCCCGCGATGTTCTTGCCGAGCACGATCGGCAGCGCACCAGTGCTGTCCTCGAACGCCTGGCTGGACAGCAGTTCGTGCAGCACCACCGATTCGCGGTGCGCGTTCGGCAGTTCGATACCGATGACGCTGCGCCCGGGGATGGTCGCCACACGCGCGGACATGGCCGACATATTGCGCGCGATGTCCTCGGCCAGGCTGATGACCCGCGTCGCCTTGATCCCCGCCGCCGGCTCCAGCTCGTACATGGTGACGACGGGACCGGGGCGAACCTCGGTAATCGTGCCCTTCACATGAAAATCGTCGAGCACGGTTTCCAGCAGCCGCGCATTGCGTTCGAGGGCCGCCTTGTCGAGTTGGGCGCCCGTTGAGGGTGGCGCCGGGGTCAGCAGCTTCAGGTCGGGCAGGACATATTTGTCGCGAAGCGCCAGCGATTCCTGCTTCGCCTTCTTGGCGGTCGAGGGGGCCGCCTGTCGGTCTGCAATGACCGGGCGGCTGCGCACTTCGGCGGGCGTCGCCTCTGGCCTTGGCGCGGGTTCGCGCCTTGGCTCACGGCGGACAGTAGTCCGCTCGCCATCGTCGACCTGCGCGACGCCGCGTTCGAACTGCGGCATGCGCAGCCGCAGCGACAGGCCCACGGCTCGTCCCCACAAAGCCAGGCCGCCGATCGCAAAAACGGCCGCGCCGACATAGCGCGTCACCGTGACGGCCGTCGGATTCGGAATGAACCCCAGCGCCCAGGCGCCGATCGCTTCACCGCCCATGCCGATGATACCGCCAAGGCCCGCGGGAAGCCCGGCGACCGCCGTCGCCCGCATCAGCGCAAGCGCCGTCGCGAACAGCGCAATGCCAACCACGGCCAGCAAGGTCCGGCGTTTCCAGCCATCGGTATCGGCCGACTGCCAAAGTTGCCGCGCGACCGTCAGCGGCATCAACAGCAACAGCCCGACCGCGGGGCCGAGCATGGTCAGCATCAGGTCCGAAAGCCATGCGCCGGGCACGCCGAGCCAGTTGCCGACCGTCGCATCGCTCGCCGCCGTGCTCAGCGACGGATCGCTGCCGTTGTGGCTGACCAGCGCCATCACCGCGAGCAATGTCGCAGCGACCAGTGCGATCGCTGACAACAGCGCACCGCTGCGGACGACGCCCGAACGGACGCTCTGGCGCCACGCGTGCGTGCGGTCGTCGGCGATGCGGCTGGCCATGATTGCGGGTCCCCGGCAAGGCGCACCGAACGGCGCGCGACAAGCTGTGGATAAGAATCGCTTACCGCGGACTCGCCGTCAAGAGTCCGCACGCGCAAACGCGCGTGACGGCGGCCATGCGTGACACTATCAGCACAGTGATGGAACGCGCCGATACGATCATCCTGGGGGGCGGGCTCGTCGGACTGACGACGGCGCTGGCGCTGGATGCGCATGGCCTGTCGTCGATCGTCATCGACCCCGCACCGCCCGCAACGACACTGGCAAAGGGTTTCGATGGACGCGCCTCGGCCATCGCGAGCGCAAGCTGGCGGATGCTCGAGGCGATCGGCGTGGCAGAAGCACTGCGCCCCTTCGGTTGCCCGATCCGCCGGATCGAGGTGCGCGACGGGCTGCAGGTTACGCCACTCGATTTCACACCGGGTGCGGACGACGAACCGCTCGGCACGATGCTCGAGAACCGCATGTTGCGGCAGGCGCTCCACGCCGCGGCGGACAAGGCGGAAAACATCACGCTGAAAATCCCGGCGCGTGCGGTAAAGGTCGACCGGAGCGCGACGGGTGTCACCGTGACGCTCGACAATGGCGACACGGTACGCGCCGATGTCCTGATCGCAGCCGAGGGTCGCAATTCGCCGACACGCGAGGCGGCGGGCATCCGTGTCGCGCGCTGGCAATACGACCATGCCGCGATCATTTCGGCCTTCGATCATTCGCTGCCGCACGACAATGTCGCGCATGAGATCTTCTACCCCGATGGGCCGTTCGCACTGCTCCCTATGCTGCCCGGCACCCGGTCGGCGCTGGTATGGACGGTGAAGGCGGCCGACGCCGCCGGTGTGCTCGCGCTGTCCGACCATGCCTTTGCGCATGAAGCAGCCAAGCGCACCGGCGGATTGCTGGGGGAATTATCGGCAGCCGCACCGCGTTCGACCTATCCGCTGGGCTTCCATCATGCCGCGCGCATCACCGATACGCGCCTCGCGCTGGTCGGCGACGCGGCGCACGGCATCCATCCGATTGCGGGACAAGGCCTGAACCTGGGTTTCCGCGACGTTGCGGCGCTGGTCGAGGTGCTGGTCGAGGGCGCACGCACCGGCATCGACCTTGGCGATGCGATGCTGCTCGAACGCTACCAGCGTTGGCGCAGCCTCGACACGCTGTCCGTCGCGACCGCCACCGACACGCTGACACGCTTTTTCGGCATTCCCGGCAAGACCGCCCGCCGCGTCCGCCGGTTCGGCATCGGTGCGGTCCAGAAAATTCCGCCGCTCAAGGCATTCTTCATGGCCGAGGCGCGAGGGGAGACGGGGAAATTGCCGAAGCTGCTGACCGGAGTAGGAATCTAGCTCCCTCTTCCCTCCGGGGAGAAGGGCCGTGAGAAGAAACCGGATCCCCTCACGGCCCCTCTCCCGCTTTCGCTTCGCTCAAGTCGACCTCTCCCCGGAGGGGAGAGATTGAAAATTCACTGCAACGTTACCCGTTCCTCGCCGTCGTGCCGGCCGAAGAAGCGCATCAACTGCACGATCAGTTCGGCCCGGTCCGCAAGCGTCTGCGCCTCGAGCAGCGCCTGTTTCGCTGCGGCGTCGAACGGTGCGATCTGGGCGATACCGTTCACCAGCGCTTCGTCGTCGAGACGGCTGACCGCTTCCCAGTCGACCGCGTAGCCTTGTGCTTCGGCGAAACGGCGTGATTCGCGCTCGATGTCGGCGCGCTGGATACCCGCGAGTACATCGTCCTCCCTGTCAGCCTCCAGCTGCGCCTCGACCTGCCGGAACGGCGTCGTTACATCGAGTTCGCGCAGCAGCCTGAAGCGCGACACCCCTTCGAGCACGATGTTGTAACGCCCGTCGTCGAGCGCCTCGACCTGCGCGATCTTTCCCACGCAGCCCATGTCGAACAGTTGCGGATGTTCGACTTCCTCGCGCGTCGCCGGCGGCTTTGGCTGGATCATGCCGATCCGCCGGTCGCGCGCCATGGCATCGCTTATCAGCGCCCGGTAACGCGGCTCGAAGATATGCAGCGGTAAATGCATGCGCGGGAA
>APMI01012423.1_pt1 | contig 10317 bp, 10 predicted proteins | sample 667938 | NCBI WGS metagenome assembly APMI01 (sample SAMN01084076, study PRJNA167559) | wastewater metagenome | biome: Wastewater | place: Denmark: Ejby Moelle, Odense | collected 2011-11-28
TTCTTATATATATAATTAAGGAGTATCAAACCCTTTCACTCACCAATACAGCAACACGCTAACTATTTTTTCTTCCCTTTTTGCTGCTGTTGCAATTTCTGCTGCTCCTGCGCTTGTTCCATCATTTCACGCATTCTTTTTTGGAATTTTCCTTCCTTTTTCGGCTCTTTCTGTTTATTGGCCTGAATTTGCGCGTGAATTTTCTTCTCATCCAAAATCCAATAATTAATGACTAATATAATAAGAATGTTAATCGCATTCGAAACAAAATAATACCAGGAAAGTCCAGATGCAGAGGTGTTTAAGAAAAATAAGAACGTGATTGGGAAAATATACATCAACACTTTCATATTCGGCATTCCTTCCTGTGTCGGTTGCTGAATATTTCCTGCCGTCATAACGGTATAGATAAGTATAACAATAGTACACGCAATCGCGAAAATACTTAAATGGTCACCTAAAAAAGGAATGTTGAAAGGTAGTTTTATAACATCATCATACGCTGTTAAATCTTTAGCAAACCAAAAACTTTTCCCTCTTAAATCAATCATATTTGGGAAGAAACGGAACAACGCATAGAAAATAGGAATCTGAATCAAGCCCGGTAAACATCCCGCCATTTGATTCACGCCTGCTTTTCGGTAAACCGACATCACTTCCTGCTGTTTCTTCATCGGATCCGCGTCCTTGAATTTGGCATTCACCTCATCAATTTCTGGGCGAATTACTCTCATCATCGCACTCAATTTATGTTGTTTGAACATAATTGGCGACAAGATAATTTTCACGAAAATCGTCATCAAGAAAATTACCCAACCTGCAGCAATTCCCCAACTTGAAATTAAATTATATAAAGGAATAAAGAACCATCTGTTCAAACTTCCGATAAATGACCAACCTAAAGGGAGAAGTTCATCAAAATTTTTACCTTCATAAGACTTTAATAAAGGTAAATCCAAAGGCATAAAGTACCATTTGAAATCCTGATTCAATTCGTTTCCTGCCAAATCAACCTGCCCGTTGAAATTAAATTTCTTCAAATATTCACCTTCTTCAATCATTTCCTGCGAACCTCTGGAATTTTTGAAACCGTTTTTCGGTTCAATTAATGCCGTGAAAAACTGTTGTTTTACAGCGAGCCAATTCAAAGTTTCATCGGGTTCTTCCATGGTGGTTCTCCCGTCGTAGTCAAAACTTTTGTAATTGTTGAACGTGTAATTGAATTCGGTGTGCGTTTGTTCTTGTGAACGACCTTTTTCCATTTCACGAACGTTGTAATCCCAAACAAAATCTGCTTTCTGGTCCGAAACCAGTTGCGAAAGTCCCTGAGTTTTTACATTGAAATCAACGGTGTATTTATCTGATAAAGTATAAATAAACTGAATAACCGCTCCATTCACATTTGCCTGCATCGTTACAGAATTTCCGTTTTGAACAGGCGAGAAAACCAAATCTTTCGTGTTGAAAATTTTCCCCGTTTTGTCTTTAAACTGAAATCCGTAAGTCGAATTATTTTTATCGAAAAGCAAAAGCTGCTTGTCGTTTTTGTCGGTAGTTCTGTTGTACGCTTTGTATTGGTTCAGTTGAACGGTTGAAATTTGTCCGCCCAAAGTTGAAATCGCCAAAGTCAAGTCCTTGTTTTTCAACTCCACTTGCTGAATGGAAGCGGTTTTCACACTGTCGTTCAGATTAGTGACGATGGCAGGTTTTGTAGGACTGTTTTGTACGGTTTGCGTAGCTTTTGCTTTGTTTTCTGCATCTTTCAGCTGTTGTTCTTTCGCCTGTTTGTTTTGGAAATAAAACATTCCACCCATTAAAATAAGCGTAAAAAGTACGAAACTAATCAGTTGATTCTTATCTAAACCGTTATTTTGCTGCATGTTTTTTAATTTGAGATTCGACCCCGAATTCTCGGGACAAGGTTTTTAAGTCTGAAAATTCTCAAACTTTATACCCGAAAATTGAAGTGGACAAAAATACTGATTTTTTTAGAAAGCACTCACTTTTTATCATTAAATAAAAATGTCCGTAAAATGAACGGACATTTAATTATTTTAGAAAGGAAATCTGCGTCATCTGCAAACTCAGCGAGAAAAATTATTCTTCGTCGCCGCTTTTATAAACGCTTTAAACAAAGGATGCGGTGTTGCAACCGTACTTTTGTATTCCGGGTGATATTGAACACCGATATAAAAAGGATGATTTTTCAGCTCTAAAGTCTCCACCAAACCAGTTTCGGGATTCCAAGTCGCATTGTTCCGCCTTTTTCCACCACATTTTTCTGTTCTTCCATTAAAGAAATCACCGGTTCTGGAGTAGAAGTGTCAAACTCCATTGAATTTGCTTTTGATAAACTTAAAACATTTCTTGCAAACTCAATCGTCATAATCTGCATTCCCAAACAAATTCCCAGAAGCGGAATATTATTCTCACGTGCAAACTTCGCAGAAAGGATTTTTCCTTCAATTCCACGGTCGCCAAAACCGGGCGCAATCAGCATTCCATCGATTCCCTTAAATGTTTCGGCAACATTTTCTTGGGTAATTTCGCCACTGTAAACCCAACGGATTTTCACTTCGGTTTCCAAATCTGCACCTGCGTGAATGAACGCTTCCGCAATCGATTTATACGAATCTTGAAGAGAAACATATTTCCCAACCAAAGAGATTTCCACCTTTTTCTTTGGATTCTGATATTTTTTAAGGAAATTTTTCCAATCTTTCAAATCGGCTTCCTTGTCGCTCTTTAAACCTAATTCTTTCAAAACCACATCGTCAAAATCCTGTTTCTGAAGATAAAGCGGAACTTCATAAATCGTTTCCAAATCTTTGCATTCAATCACATTTTCCAAAGCCACGTTGCAGAATTGCGCCAATTTTGCGCGCTGTTCTTTCGGGATTTTATGCTCCGTTCTGCACACCAAAACATCGGCTTGAATTCCGCTTTCCATCAACTGACGAACCGAATGTTGTGAAGGTTTCGTTTTCAATTCGCCACTCGAAGCCAAATAAGGAAGCAGCGTCAAATGAATAACCATCGAATTATTTTCGCCCAACTCCCATTTCAACTGACGCACCGATTCGATATAAGGAAGCGACTCGATATCGCCCACTGTTCCGCCAATTTCGGTGATGATGATGTCGTAATCTTTCTTCGCCAAAATTTTGATTCTGCGCTTAATCTCATTTGTAATATGTGGAATTACTTGAACGGTTTTTCCTAAAAAATCACCTTTCCGCTCTTTTTCAATCACGGTTTGATAAATTTTTCCGGTCGTAACGTTGTTGTTTTGTGAAGTTTGAGAATCAAGGAACCTTTCGTAATGTCCCAAATCCAAATCGGTTTCCGCTCCGTCTTCGGTCACGTAACATTCACCGTGTTCGTAGGGATTTAAAGTTCCGGGATCGATATTGATATAGGGGTCGAGTTTCTGAATGGTGACTTTAAAACCGCGTGATTTCAACAACAAACCAAGCGACGCCGACACAATTCCTTTCCCCAAAGAAGAGGTAACACCTCCTGTTACGAAGATGTATTTGGTGTTCTTTTTACTCATTAGATTAGGTTTGCGCAAAGTTAGTGGAATTTGACAGACAAGGCAAATGAAATTTTTAGGAGCCGGGAACCTGCTTTCCGCTCATACTCCTCATCCCGAAATTTCGGGATTGCGGGGTAACCGCTGCAATCAGGGCTATTTTTAACACTGTGACACCAAGAAAACACTACGTTCACAAAGCTTGTGTTATTTGTGAGAAACTTTGTGCCTTTGTATTGAAATCTTAAAAATTTCACGAAATTCGCAACATGGCAAAACTCAAAACAGCATATTTCTGTCAAAACTGCGGAACTCAATATCCACAATGGCTCGGTCAGTGCAAAAACTGCGGACAATGGAATACTTTGGTCGAAGAAATTGTAGAAAAACCTTCCACAAAAAGTGTTTTAGAAAAATCGAAACAGCACATCATCAACATCATCGAAGTTGAAACCAACGAAGAAGCCCGCATCAAAACACCTTCCGAAGAACTCAACCGCGTTTTGGGCGGTGGAATTGTTTTAGGTTCCGTCACCCTAATCGGCGGCGAACCGGGAATTGGAAAATCAACGCTTTTGCTGCAGCTCGCCTTGAAAATGAAGAAGAAAATCCTTTACGTTTCCGGTGAAGAAAGCGCATCACAAATAAAAATGCGAGCCGACCGATTGACTGAACTTCAAAATCCACACTGTTACCTGTTTACCGAAACTTCCGTGGAAAAAATCCTTCATGAAGCCAAAAAACTGAAACCTGATTTTGTAATCATCGATTCCATTCAAACCCTTCAAAGTCAGTTGATTGAAAGTTCACCCGGAACAGTTTCCCAAATCCGTGAATGTTCCAACGAAATCATCAAATTCGCAAAAGACACGAATACACCTGTTTTTTTGGTTGGTCATATCACCAAAGACGGACAAATTGCAGGTCCGAAAGTCTTGGAACACATGGTCGATGTAGTTCTCAATTTTGATGGAGACAGAAATCATTTGTTCCGATTATTGAGAGCGAATAAAAACCGTTTCGGTTCCACTTCAGAAATTGGAATTTACGAAATGATTTCGCAAGGTTTAAAGGAAATTAAAAATCCTTCTGAAATCTTAATCACCAAAAAATTTGAAGAGCTTTCAGGAAATTCAGTCGCAGTAACTTTGGAAGGAAATCGCCCGATGTTGATTGAAATTCAGGCATTGGTAAGTTCGGCTGTTTATGGAACTCCACAAAGAAGTTGTACCGGTTTCGATTCCAAAAGGTTGAATATGCTTCTTGCCGTTCTCGAAAAAAGAGCAGGTTTTCAATTGGGTGCGAAAGACGTTTTCCTCAACATTACCGGCGGAATAAAGACTGATGATCCTGCTTTAGATTTGGCAGTGGTCGCTTCGATTCTTTCTTCCAATGAAGATATTGCCATTTCCGAACATTTCTGTTTTGCGGGAGAAATCGGTTTGAGTGGCGAAATTCGTCCCGTTCCCCAAATTGAGCAACGAATTTCCGAGGCGGAAAAATTGGGTTACGAAAAGATTTTTGTTTCGAACCTTAATAAAATTCCAAAGAAAAAGTATGGAATCACGATCGTGGAAGTTAGCAAGATTGAGGATTTTCATGAGTTCCTTTTTTAAGCTGGAAGAGGGATGACGGAAGCTGGATTAAGATGAATTTGTGAATTAGAAATGTTGGTTTTCACACTAAAGTTTTTATCAAAATCTTTTTCCTATTTTTGAACAAATTATTAATTGGTGGCGTTTTAGCATCCATCACTCTGCACTCATCATCCAATTCCATGAACTTTCTCGCCCATTCTTACCTCACTTTTTCCGATGAACAAATTGTCGGGCAATTTCTGGAAGACTTTATCAGAAACAGCGAGCGTTATTCTTTTCCCGAAAAAATTCAACAGGGAATAACTTTGCATCGAGAAATTGACACTTTCACCGATGCTCATCCCGAAATTTCGGAAGCAAAGAAAATTTTCAGTCCGTTGGTTCGGCTGTATTCGGGAGCGTTTGTGGACGTAGCGTTTGATTATTTTTTGGCAAATTCCCTTCCAGACGATGTTCTTTTTAATCATTCCCAAAAAGTATATCGGATTTTGTGGAAGCATGAAAAATATCTTCCCGCAAATTTCATTTTAATGCTAGAAAAAATGGAAAAAGACAATTGGCTCTACAATTACAAGGAAGATTGGGGAATCAAATTTTCCATCCAAAACGTGTTGAACAAAGCGAAATATTTAGATAAAAATTTAGCGGTTTTTGAAGTTTTTATGAACAACAAACCTCGACTTCAAAATCATTTCGACATTTTCTTTCCAGAACTTTTGGAGCATGTCACAAAAATCAACTCGGAATTTTAGAAGTTTTTGTAGAGATAACGATCCGGATAATTCAAACGATCACTTTGCCTTTTTCCGCCCACGATAATGTGGATTATGTTCATTTGGTCGTCAAATAAATTGTACAGAAGACTCACCGCAGTTTCCACTTTTTTGGGTTGATTTACTACCTCGGATTCTAAATAAATATTGACCGATTCGCTGTCTTCTTCGTAACCTAAATAACTGATTTTCAAAAACTTATTATCAACTTTTAGCTTTAAGTAATCCGCACAGTATTTGGTGAGCAATTCGTTGATTTGAGATTTGTATTTAACGTCATTGAAATGAACTGAATTTCCGTATTTTTCCTTCAAAGCATTTTCTAAATCATCCAAAAAAAATTTCCCGGAAATCTCAAAAGTTTTGGATTTTGAATTGTAGTTAAATTCAACAGAACCAACGTGGTACGGATGGATTTCCCTGGCTTGAACGTTTTGAGAACAAAGAAAAAGTAGTAAAGAGAAAAGAAATAATATGGTTTTCATTGTTGGAGTAATTCTAAAATTTTATGAGGATTTTCTCTGGTTTCAAAATACAGCAAAATTTTAATCAAGCTTTCATTCTCAATTTTGAAATAAACTCTAACATGCTTTCTTCCAATTAAGGCAGATCTTATATTTTAATATTTCTGAAACATCAAAAACTTCCCCTCTTTTAAAGTCAACGTCAGATTTTCAACGTCATCCAGAAATTCCTCAACTTCCTTGTCGGTCCACACAGTTTTAAGGAATTCGATATTCTTTTTGAGGGTTATCTTTGCTAATTCGGTAAATTCAACTTGCATCGCTCATCCTTTACAAAATCCGAGAACTCCTCTTCAGTAATCATATCTTTTTCGGTAAGACGATCTGCATAATCAGCAAGTTCATCAATAAACCATTTCGGCGTTCCATCGGGATATGATTCAGATTCTGAAGTGTCAAAAATTTTTGCGCCTTTTATTTGTTCCAAAAGTTTTTTAACTTTCGGAAAATCATCATTGTTTTCAAGTTCTAATATATAAGTCATCACCTCAATTTTCAACAAAGTTAAAATATTATTTGTATTATCGCTTTTCAAAAATTTAGCCATCATGCAGGATTTTATTTTCTATCTAAAACTCGGTTGGGAACACATTATTTCGCTCGATGCGCTTGATCATCAACTTTTCGTTTTGGTTTTGGTGGCGGTTTATTCGTTCGGCGATTGGAAAAAGATTCTGGTTATGGTCACCGCTTTCACCATCGGACATTCCATCACTTTGGCGTTGAGCACTTTGGATATCATCATGATTTCCTCGGATTGGGTTGAGTTTCTAATTCCATTGACGATCGTCATCACGGCTTTCGACAATATTATTTTTAAAGGAAATCAGTCTAAATTGATGCGGATCAATTATTTCCTTGCCTTGTTTTTTGGTCTAATTCACGGAATGGGTTTTGCGAACACGGCGAGAATGATGTTGGCTAAAGAACAAAATTTGTTCACGCCTTTACTCGGTTTCAACATCGGTTTGGAATTGGGTCAAATTGTAGTTGTTACTGCATTTCTGATTTTGCTTTTCGTGGTGATCAAAATATTTCGAGTTCACAAAAAAGACTGGATCATGTTTATATCTTCGGGAGTTTTTGCGTTGGCTTTAAAAATGACTTTAGAAAGGTTGCCTTTTTAGTTTCATCACCGATAATCATAATTATTTTCATTATTTTTGAGCAACTTTTTTCAATAAATTAAAATTATTTGAATATGAATTTCAAATCCATTATATTTTCAGTATGTCTTCCGTTGGGCGTTTTTGCCCAAAATATCCAGAACAATCCTACAAGCAATCACGGAAATAAATTTGAGGCACTTGGAACGATTTTACCTACACCGAATGTTTACCGAACTGCTTCCGGAGCTCCTGGACAAGGTTATTGGCAAAACCGAGCAGATTATGACATCACCGCGTATTTGGATGAAGACAAAAGAAACTTGAAAGGTTCCGAAACGGTGACCTACTACAACAATTCTCCCGACGATTTGGATTATTTGTGGCTTCAGCTGGATGAAAACCAACAATCTTCTGTAAAAAATGCGGGTTATGAAAGTGAGTCAACTTTGCCAAAGCAATCCAATTCTGACCGATTAAGAATTAGCGAAATTCCACGGAAAGATAATGGTTACGGAGTAAATTTGGAAAAAGTGACCGATGTTTCTGGAAATCCATTGAAATTTACCGTCAATAAAACCATGATGCGAATCGATTTGCCAAAAGTTCTGAAAAAAGGTGAAAAATTTGTGTTCAAAATCGATTGGAATTATAACATTCCAAACCGAATGACGATGGGCGGAAGAGGCGGTTACGAAAATTTTCCTGAAGATGGAAACGACCTTTACACCATGACGCAATGGTTTCCAAGAATGTGTGTGTACAGTGATTTCAAGGGATGGCAACACAACCAGTTTACTGGAAGAGGTGAATTTGCATTGCCTTTTGGGAATTACAAAGTTTCGATGAATGTTCCTGCAGATCATATTGTTGCAGCAACTGGAACGGGAAAAAACTTTAAAGACGTTCTTACTTCTGCACAATACGAAAGATGGGAAAAAGCTCAAAACTCCAATGATATTATTGAGATTGTAACCTTAGATGAAGCCAAAAAAGCTGAAAAGTCAAAATCAAAAGAAAGAAAAATGTGGAAATTCGAAGCTGAAAATGTGAGAGATTTTGCCTGGACTTCCTCAAGAAAATTTATCTGGGATGGAATGAAAGTAGTGATTCCAGAAAACAATAATCAGGTGATGGCGATGAGCCTTTACCCGAAAGAAGCCTACAATCTCTACCGAAAGTTTTCGACGAAAGCTGTTGCACATACGATTCTCACTTATTCCGAATATACGATCCCATATCCTTATCCAGTCGCACAATCGGTGGAAGCGGCAAATGGAATGGAATATCCAATGATCTGTTTCAATTTCGGGCGAACTGAAAAAGACGGCACTTATTCCGAAGGAATTAAAAACGGAATGATCGGCGTAATTATTCATGAAGTTGGACACAACTTTTTCCCAATGATCATCAATTCCGATGAAAGACAGTGGAGTTGGATGGATGAAGGTTTGAACACTTTCGTGGAATATTTAACGGAGGAAAGATGGGACAACAGATTCCCATCCCGTCGCGGTCCAGCTCATACTATTGTGGATTACATGAGGCTTCCGAAAGATCAGTTGGAGCCGATTATGACCAACTCCGAAAACATTATTCAGTTTGGTCCCAATGCCTATTCAAAACCAGCAACAGGATTAAATATTCTGCGTGAAACCATCATGGGAAGAGAACTTTTCGATAAAGCGTTTAAAACGTATTCTAAAAGATGGGCGTTCAAACATCCCGAACCTGCAGATTTTTTTAGAACGATGAATGATGCAAGTGCTGAAAATCTCGATTGGTTTTGGCGTGGTTGGTTTTATGGGATCGATCCTGTTGATATTTCTATCGATAAAGTAACGGTTGCAACTCCCGATTTGGACGCAACTCCGAAACCACAGGAAGTTACCTATACCGTTGATAAGCCTTTGCAAAACAGTTTCGAGGACATCTCAAAAATTCGAAACCGTGAAGATAAAAACATCGTTTTTTACACCGATAAAGACAAAGAAACCCAGGATTTTTACTGGAAATATAACCGTGGTTTAGAAAAGGTTGATGATAACAAAAAATATACTCAAAAAGTTGATAACCAGGAAAAAGTACCAGAAAAAGACAAAGCCAAATTACAAAACATTACCGCTTATCAAATCGATTTTAGCAACAAAGGCGGTTTGGTAATGCCGATTATTCTGGAATTTACCTTTGAAGACGGCTCAAAATTGAATGACAAGAAATCTGCCCAGATTTGGAGAAAAGACGAGCAGAAAGTTTCTTTAACCTATTTCTTCGATAAGAAATTGAAATCCATCCAACTTGACCCGATGAAGGAAACCGCGGATATTGACACCTCAAATAACTTCTGGGGCGAAATTCCTGCGCCGACTTCCAAATTCCAGGTCTTTAAACAAAAACAGGAAGGTTCTGCGAGAGGAGCCGCGCAAGGAAGAGTAAATCCGATGCAGGCCGCAGGAACGAAAAATTAATAAATAACTCAATTTTGAATATTTTTTTGTAATTTTACGAATAAATCCTCAAAGAATGAAAACAATTTTACTAAAAAGTCTTTTTCTTTTTTTTCTTTTATTTTCACTATGCTTTACAACCGCACAAATAGTAAACATTCCTGATCCAAACTTCAAGAATGTGCTCATATCACTCGGAGTAGATACAAACAATGATGGAGAGATACAACTTACAGAAGCTGTAAATATTACCTCATTAGATCTAAATAACCAAGATATTTCAGATTTAACAGGCATAAAGTCTTTTTCAAATCTAATAAATTTGTATTGTGGC
>APMI01022400.1_pt1 | contig 10313 bp, 8 predicted proteins | sample 667938 | NCBI WGS metagenome assembly APMI01 (sample SAMN01084076, study PRJNA167559) | wastewater metagenome | biome: Wastewater | place: Denmark: Ejby Moelle, Odense | collected 2011-11-28
AGGGCGGGAAGAAGTCGACGGGCAGGCTTGGGCGGCTGGATCATGGGGGTTTCCGGTTCCCGCTTGGCGCGGCGGGCCAAGATCTAGACGAGATTCTTCGGAGTGCAGCGACTGCCGTGGGTCATTTCATCCCCTATTCAGGGGACAGCGTCCCCTAGAAGAAAAAACCCGGCAGTCCTTTCGGGCTGCCGGGTTGGCGTTGGGGTTGAGATGGATCAGAAGGGTTATGAATACCTATCTAGGCGTAAACAGAACCGTCGCTATTGGCAGAACTGGACATTGAAGGCCACAGTTCCATTTCATTTTGCAAACAAGTCGCAATTTGATGCGCCAGTTGTTTACATGCTGGAAGTGGCGCCGAGCGCTGCGTTGCCACCTACTTTTTCCGGTACAGGCGCTTTCCCTTCGATGACGACTGGGGCTCATCGTTCAGCACTGATGCCCTCAGACGGCTGGCCATGTGCCCCAACTCCTCAAGTCCCATAGTGATCCTTTCGAGTTCACCAACTTGATGGGCGTCCAGTTCAACCCCTCGCGGCCGAGACTCATTGCCGCCTTGCTCGCCCTTTCGCTGGCCAATGAAAAATGCAGCCGTGATCTCTGGAATGAGCTCTACTTCCATGATTGAGGGCGCTGCAGTACGCAATGGCAGATCGCTTACCGTCGCTGAGTTGCCAAGCATCTGAAGCTCGTGAAAGGAAATGTCCGGCGCCCTCGGCTGCATTAGCCCGGACAGAATAATATGCACGCCTAAGCCAGCTCCGCGCATTAGGAACTCCTTGCCGCTCATTAATGCAGCACACATGGCATATGAGCAGGCTATTCCGGGAGCGCCCAATACATCTTCCATTTCATAGCTCAGCGGAAGGAAGTCCAGTGAGCCAGGCTCTATGAGGCTCAGCAGATATCCGACGACTAGCTGTATAGACCCGTCCATATTGCTTCCGGATCGTCGCACGTTCTGCACCAAGGCCATCAATACATCGAAGCGTTCTTCTCGAGAGACATCCTTGAGTGAGCTGATAGCAGAAATTACTTGCTCTATCAGGCGCTCGAAATTGGGATCAGCGTTCCCCCTCACGGATATCCACTCGCGTATGCTCGCCGCAAGCTGATAGTGGCTAATTCTAGGAGCAGGCGGAATAGCTTGTGCGAAGCTGCTTAAATTGGCAAGCATCAAGATCAACTCTGGATTGATCTGGGTTTGGGTAAGTTCCGCTGCATGCTCCCAGTTATGAATTGCAAGGGCCGTTTCTTGTTCGTCTGCCCCTGCAAGTTGCAAACTTGCCAGAACATATGCAAGAGTCCGCCGCACTGAGCTGCTAGCCAATGCTTTGAGATCAAGTTGAGGGCCAATTCTTGAAATCAGCTCTCCAATCATCAGGCCAACAAATGCCTCTAGGCGGGTATGTTCTGGACTTGGCGCGCGTCGCCGATTGAGAGACTGAATATCGTCAAAGGTCCAAGCGCGAAATAGGCCGGTGACAGGCGCCGTGAATGACGGAAGTGCCATCAACTTTGGCAAGACTTTCCTAAGGACTTCAGGCTGAGCGACCAACGCATGGGGGATCATCGGTAGGTCACGCTTCCATAGAAGCAAACATGCGCCGTCAGCGGCATGCTCAGGAATTTCGTCCGGTAACAATACCTCTTGACCTGCCGGGTGCGAAGGCCCCACAAGAAAATATCGAAGGACATCCCTCTGACTCGCCTCTATCACGTGGTACGGAGTCATACTTTCTTTCCAAATAATTGGCTGCGGGTGACGCGCGTAGTGCCGCCTGGCCTTAGTGCGGCTGACAAGAAGGGCAGCAAATCCTCATGGTGATAGACGACGAGCGCGGTCTTCGCGCGAGTCACCGCCGTAAACGCTAATCGCCGAGCCCTCTCGAAAAACCTGTCTATCCGCTCGGCCGCCAAGATGTGAACACAACGAAATTCAAGGCCTTTCGCCGAATGAATGGTTGTTAGCCAAATTGGGCAGGAAGGGTCGAAATCTCGATCACGGGTATTTGTTACCTTGCCTGACAAGGCCGGCGCGACCCTCATGCGCTCCCATACTTGGGCAAGTTCTTCCTTTCGTGGCACGAGTACGCCAAGGAGCTCATTTGGATAAACTCTTAGCTGCTTTGAGAGCCTATCGATCGCCTTGTCAACCTGATCGGCCAGCGGGCAAGGATCTTCAACCTCCACCGTTGATTTTTGTGACTCCTCCGGATACTGGGCAGTATCGAGCATTGGAACATGATCAAACTTATCCTTCATGATTTGATCTGCTACCGCAATGATGCTTTTTCCGGTGCGAAAGTGATATTTCAGAGAAATAACCGGGTCACAAAATCCGCGGATGTATGAATCGAGGCCTTCATCTGTCTTGTAAATGCCTTGTCGCACATCAGCGGCAAGCGTAAGGTTCTTCGCAAGATGGCGGAAGACTTGGAGTTGGGCTTGGCTGTAGTCTTGCGCCTCGTCAATAAATAGCGCGGGAAAAGAGTTCTTGGCCTTGCCATCGGCGATAAGCGCAGTCATCGCAGAGAATAGACGGTCCTGATAAGTAGTAAACCCCTCGCCAGGGTTTCTTGTTACCGTCCGCCCGTGGTCTCCAAGAACGGTCTCGAAGAGTTTTGCTTGAGTTCGGATTTTGTTCCCAGGAAATGAATATTGCGCTGCGCCACGCCGCATAAACTCAGCTAGCAGCGATGTGTAGGTAACGACGTAGAACTCGGGGTTATCAACGATATTTAGGTGGTTAGCCCTAAGCATCATCAAATTAGTCTTCCCACTCCCCGGCGGCCCAAATATGGCCAGGTTCCGCTCTAAGTCGACATCCAATACGTCGAGTTGGTTGCCCTTTAGATGCGATTCGTCGACCCACCATTCACTCATTTGACTCTCCCTTGACACCAGCCAGTTCTTCGAGAATGTCCAACATCCATTCCGACAGGGCTTCTTCTAAATCTTCTAGCCCCCCCAGAAAGAGCCCAATGCTGCTCCACCCCACTTCTTCAGGTGTCGCCCCGCGCCCAGCTCGCCCAAACACTTCAACAGCGTTCTCGGAGCTTAGACTCAGCGAGAACTGAAAGTTGAAATCGTAACCAAACAGCTTGTCAATCGCACCTGCAAATTGACAAGATACGACAACATCCGGGTGGACCGCGACGTTGCTGCTCACCTGTTTAAGTGGCAGTTGATCTCGCAACCCGTCCAGCGTTCGGTCAACTTGGGTACGCAATGCCCTACATTGGACCTTGATGTTTTCGTTTGCTAAGCGCGCAGTTTCTACTTGGTCGAACTTTGCGACATTATTGGCAGCGCCTTCGGCTGCCCGCATGTCACTCAACCGCTTCTTTCGCGCTTCAATCGAACTCCGCCCCACGTTTTCAGAAAAGAAGAAGTCATTCCAAGTCGTGAGGTTTAATCGTTCTGCCGGATTCTTAAGCAAACATTTTTTTGCAAGAGCTACGTGCCGGGATAGTGAGCGTTCAGCGCTCAGGATCGGCGGGTACTCATCTATTGCCTTTACGAGATCGGCAATGCGCCCCTTATACTCATCAAACAGCGGCTTTCCAGTTAGTAGATCGAATAATAGGGCGCCAAGTTGATAGAAGGATACTGCACGCCAGCCCTCAATGGTGTCTTCAACTCGTCCATGGATCATCTCCGTAGGACAATATTGATGGGTGCCTACAAAAGAGGAGTAGCCATTCTGGTCCGTTGCTGAGCTATCGCCTACGGGGCGCATCACCCCGAAATCCAAGAGAACTGCCGATTGATCGGAAGCCCGCAGAACTATGTTCTCTGGCTTAATGTCGCGATGCACAATCGCGGAATCCTCTAAAAACTTAGCGACTCTCGCGATTCCCTCGACGATGGCCTCTATTTCCGTGCGTGCGATAGATGGAAGCGCAGATCGGAGATTGACTCCTTCAACATACTCCATCGCTACAAACATCTTGTCGCATGTCTCACAGACTCCCGCATCCAGGATTTTCACCATATTTGGATGGCTAACTCCGATTAAGCGCCGCTCCCGCTCTACTCGCAGTAGCTGAGCTTCCCTGCCGTATCGTTCTATCAGTTCGGGATGAAAAACCTTCAGTGCAGCAACATCGTTAGCCTTCGTTGCTCGCATGACGACTGCTGACTTCCCGTGACCAATGCATTCGTGAATCTGCCAGCCGGCAACTGTCGCTTGAGCGATGAGCGAGTCTGCGAATGATTTTGCTTGTGCGCTGTCCATTTATATCTTGCAATAGCCGAATTTCCGCGCGAAAAGCATTACCTCGCATTGCGAAGCGACCGCTTCCTGAATTCCTGTATTTTTAAATTCTTGAAACTCCAACGCATCGAGCGAGTTGCGAATTTCGTCGTCTGTGATGTTCGGACGAAACTGGAAATGACCATAAAGGTCTAAGCAATTTTTGCTGAAGCAAATGGAATATTCACCAATCGGCCATATTCGAATGGGCGTCATTCCGGGCAGAGCGGCGTACCCAACCGCGATCTCTTTATTGCCGGTGCAAAACAAAGCTAAGTTTCGATAGTTAATTCCGAAGCGTTCTAACATCCAAGAACCGGCGACGTCGTGAAGCTGTGCGCTTGAGTCTTTGGGCCGACGAACACGCAATAGATTTGGGTTGTCGAAATAACCCGAACGGCCGTGTGTTAGCCGATGTGACGATTGCGCGCGGAACAGCGGAGGCAGGTCACTACCTGCACACGCAGTCGCAGGGAGTCCGAGCGAACCTACCAATGCATTGGTCATCGTCCAAGTTCCTACGAGAAAGTACCGCTCTTGCCGCGCTTCAACCATGTTTGCGCGCGATCGACCGGCGGCAACGGGCGGTCTAGGACGTCATGCCCTAGGCCGCGCGAGTGTGCGTTGTAGGCCCAGCGCGCGAACTGCTCAAGTAGTGCTGTTCGCTCGGCTTCTAAGCGAGCCACAGTAGCTTCAAGGCGGGCAATCCGTTGCATAGCTGCTTCAAGTTCAGGCGAACTGGCAGCGACTGGCTCAGTAAGCTGGCTGTCGACGAGCGAGCGCTTCCTGTTCTGAAAAGCTTCGAGAACGCGAGCGTGTTTGCTCAAGGCCTGCCGGGTGTAGAGCTGACCGGTCCGAACGTCGATGGCGCGCACCAGCGCGTCCCAGCTAAGCTTTCCTACCCACCCATCGAGAACGGACAGGATCTGATCGACGTCGCTGCTGGTGAGATTCTTTGAGCGCTTCATCATTCCGGCTCCGCGTTAGGTACTTGCCGGACGGCAGTTTGTGCAGGCCTAGGGAGTTGGAGACGCGTGCTAGTGCGGTCCAATCTGCGCCGCAGCGAATTCTCGATACGAGACGGGGCTTCTAGATTTGTCAGCCTAACTATGGCCCCTGGGGGGACGTCGGGGTCGTCCAGGATGGCGCAAAGCTGCGCTGCTCGCGCCAGCGTGAGGCGCTGATGTTCCACCCACCGATCTGCGCCAGTGTCATCCTCTGCAGTTGCGGCTTCCGCCGTCTTCAGGAGCTGCGCTGTCTCTCGTCGCAATTGGCGGATGTTTGCTTCTTTCTCGGGATCCTGCCCCTTGATGCAAACTTCTTCTTCGCAGTTGATGCAATCCATATGCTGTTGGCACGGCAGCATGGTGAAGTCATGTACGCAGTACCCGTAGTCAGTCGTGTGCGCGGACAGCAGCTTCAGGCGATCGAACTCATCGCGGGGGATGAGCGATCCGCGGTAGACCTTGGCCACTGGCCCGAACATTGGCTTCGCGACGACGCCTTCGGCCTCGCGAACCAAGGCCAAGACATCTCGATCAGAGACATGGTCGTAAGCCCTGTTCTGGCGGACATCCTGACGCCCAGACCATTTCGCGATATCCAACTGGCTGAGGCCGCCAGCCTGAGCCAAGGTATTCAGGTAATGTCGAAACTGGTGACTTTTCAGACGGATGGAACTCCCATCGTCTTCAGTGAGGCCGAGCTTGTCGAAGACGGACGCCACTCCAGTCTCTGAGCGCGCGCCGAGCCGCTGGTAGACGTCACCTTGTTCCACCAGATCGATGGCGCAGCGGTACGGCGTTTTGGTTGAGTGGAGTTCGTTGACTCGGACCAGGAACAGAGCCTCGCTATACAAAAGACCGCGCTCAGCATCTGCAACTGGGAATCCACGAGGGAGCATTCGAATCACCGCTGCCTCAACATCAGCAAAGGCGGCGGTCGATCGACGCCCATTCGTGACGACGGGGACCCCGTATGTATTGCACCAAATGCGAGGAACGGTCCGGGCAACCGGCCTGGCGAACAGCACATGCCCGACCTCTTGCATCGTCAAGCACTCGCGGCCACGAAGCTCCTCTAGGTCGGGCGGAAGATAGAGCTTCTTCGGGTTGGCCTCGTACCACCGAGCGACTGCACGCGCCTCGTCCGTGGCTCGACGAGTCTTCTGTATCGCTGCCTGCACGACGTCGGCCATTGAGTTCACCACCCACTTGATCATTGGCTCGGCCCCTTTAGAAGGCCACCAACGCAAGCCATAGGCCGATTCGTTCGTGGACGGAACCACTTGGGACGTTTCGCAGTCAATTCTTAGCGTTAGCACCTCGTTGATCCGATCTGGGGCCGCACACATGATTGCTGCCATGGAGCTGACGATGACGTCGCACGGATCGATGGCCAGATGGAAAACTTTGGCGAGCGCATGGAGTGATGCGGGCGAGGGCATCTTCTCGTGCCGGCGCTCGTCGAACTCCTTGCCCACACGGGCGCCTTCCTGAGGGCGCTTGATCGGATGCTGCCAAGCGAATCCTAGGGAGGTGAGCCCGTGCCTACTCAAGAACTCTGCCACGAGCTGCAGCTGTGATCCGTAGCGGTAGGCCACTGCTGCCGAATAGCGTTCTTTCAGAAGCTGGGCGGCTCGATTGAGTACATCGGGCCGGCAGGCCACAGGATTTGCCTCAAGGCCGTGCTCGTTCAGTGCCGCTTCCAGCGCCCGCAATGCCGCCAGGCGCCCGGCGATGGCTTTAGAGCGACGCGCGCCGTGCTGATATCGCAAGTAAGCCTTTGCAAAGGACAAGAACGGCTCCGCCATGCTGGTGGGGCTTGGTGACGAAGCGGTATGCCAGTTGCTAAACACGAGGCGTTGCTCGTGATTTTTGCCCTTGAGCTCAAGAGCCTGGCTCACGGGCCAAACGTCATCATCGAATCGCAGCCCTTTTCCAAAAGCGGTTGATTGCGTGCGGCACAGCTCCACAAATGCTTGTAGGTTCTGTACAGCATCGAGTTCGGCTTTGGGGCGAAAGTGAAGGATTTCGGTCATTGCTGCGCACGCTCTTTGCGCATGACGCGGCAAAGCTCTACGACCTCGGTCACAGCCAGGATCGCGCGATCGTTAATCGACGCCATCCGCGGCCCGAGGCGGGCCAACTGGCTCTCTCGTCGGGCAAGCAGGTGGTGAAGCACCGACTCATGGGGGCCATCGAGCCATGGTTCGAAGCTCCGACAGGTATAGCAGGCGACAGGACGCGCGAAGCCACAGTGCGCGTGTTGGCCACACGACCCCATCGGATGGCCGCCCCGATCAATACGAAGATCTCGAATTCGGCTGCTTGGATCGGCGCCACGGGTGGCTTGGGCCTCGCTTTCGATCACCATGCCCTTGAACGCTTGCGCCAAGGGCGCCAGTTCCGTGGCAACGGCTCGGTCGATGCGCGCCGCTATCTCCGGCACGGAGGCAACATAGACGCCCACATGCTGGGTGTCGGTGTGATCGAGCAGTTCGGCAATCACAAGCTCTCCGTGCCCTTCCTGGGCCGCACGGGTGCCGAAGGTGCGTCGAAAGCGGATGGGCGCAATGTTCATTCGTTCACCAGTCCGCTCGCTCACAACGTTGAGCTTGGCCAAGACCTCGCGAAGTGCCGCAGTCAAAGATCCCGCTGTGTAGTGGTACTCAAAGCCCTTGGCCAATGCGCCTGGCCGCCTTTGAGGAAACATGGGCGCCTGCCCAGGGTCAGGCAGCAGGCCCGCATAGCGTTTACGAACGCGCTGGGCATAGTTCCACAGCGGCCGACCGATCTGAGGGATCAGGTGTCGTTCCTTAAATGACGTCCTCGGATTCTCATGTTGCTTGGCCCTCGGTACGTTCAACATGAATGCTTGGGTGCCGTCTGCTGAAACGACCCGCGATAGATCGCATACCTTCAGTGCCGCATATTGAATCGGACGTTGCCCGAGGGCCAAGAGCAGCCACGTGAGTAGGTAGTGCTCCTCCCCAATGGCCCCATCGGCAAACGCTTCGTCAACTGCAGCTTGAACGGCCTCCTGTTCCAGGTTTGTGAAGGGCCCGATGACGGGACACATCGTTATGACCGGCATTCCTTTGATGCCACCACCGATTCGCAGGTCGTCTAGGAGTGAAACCGCGTCCTTTACCCCTGGCAAACCCAGCCGGTCCCACCGCCTCAAGACGCTTCCGACACGGCCTAAGTAATGGGCTTCGCTGGTGGAAAGGCTCGCCTTGTAATTGAGCAAGTCGACACCGCGAATACTGTTCAGCGGAGGCGATCCTTCACCAACAACTGCCCGAAGGAAACGAAGCACCTGCCGCTGGTTGGCGCCCAACGTGTTTGGCGAGTGCACCTCGGCATACCAGACCATGGTTGCCTTGAGGGCCTCGATTAGTTCTGGCGCGAGCAGATCGCGCAGAGGCGCGAAGTCCAGCGACACTGTGGACAGGCTGTCGCGCCACGACCAGCGATCAGCGCTGGGGTCAAACTCGGCCCCTCCGCGGGCGCGCGCCAACTTCGGCAGTACAGGGGCTGTTGAAGCGGATGGCGAGTCGGCCCGCCCCCGGCTCGTCGCAGAAGAACTAGCTTTCAATGTGCCCCTCCGGCACGAGCTTCCGCTGCAAGGCTATGGACGCCTCCTTTGCCTTGCGTCGTGTGTGGCGCCTCGTATAGGTGGCAGCCGTCTCTGAGGTATCGGACCACCCCATCAGGCGGGAGCGCATCTGCTTCTCTCGCTCCTCCGGTACTTTGGTTTCATCCATCAGCTTTGAAAACTCGTCATTCCACGTGTGACGCAAGACGTGCGGCGATAGGTCTCGCGGCAGGCCAGGCACTCTCGCCCGCAAGACGTCGAAAACCTTGTTGACCGCCGCCTGCGTCAGTGGCTTGCCCGTTCCGTTAGCCACAAACAAGTAGTCATGCTTGCGTGCGCCCTTCATTGCTCGCCGTGGCCCTTGAACGTAACTTCGAGTCAGTCGCGATAGGCGTTCGCCAAGCGGTAGCAGGCGAGCGTTTGTCTTGGTGTTCGGCTGATGCGTTCTGGGATCAGCTACGTCGTCTGCTCGCCGAGCAATCAGCACCTCATTCGTTTGGAAGTTGATGTCGGAGATGCGAACGCCCAACAGCTCGCCGCGCCGAATGCCAAGCTCAAGCAGCCAACGCACAATGAGCTCGTTGCGAGCTTGCGGATGGGCGCCGGTCCAGGGGTTGGCATCCGACTCAGGCTCTATCGCACCTAGCAGCAAGGAAAGATGCTCTTCGGCCAGCCCTTCTCGCTCGTCGTGAGCGGTGCGAGTGGAGGCTCTGGGAAAGGCGCCACGGAGCGCTTCCAGCGACAAGCCGGCGGCCTCCAGAAACGAGGCACGCAGCGGATGCGATGCGCCCATCTTTAGGGCATGGTCAGTAGTTCTCCACTTGAGGTACCTGTGGACGTACATGAGGCGAATGGCGGCTGTATCAGAGTCCACTAGCGACACCTCCTTTCCAGAGGCTTTCCGGGCATGCCGCGGCGACAACGGCACGACTTTGGACTGCGCTCCGGCCTTCTGGGCTGCGACGATGCTCTCAAGCGGATAGCGACATTGCCGGGCGAGCTCTTGGACCTCGCCCAACTCCAACAAGCGGCCATCCTGCAGTCGTTGAGTGAGGCTGATAGCCAAGTCATCCAAGACCAACTGCAAGACCATCACGGCGCGAAGTGCTTGGTTAATGGTCGCGCTCGACAGATTGGCACTGCGCAAAGACGCAAGTGCGTAGACCGTAGGCTCGAACAGCGGAAGACCCGTGGCGCGAGAGCACAGGAAGGGCAGCCGTTCTCCCGACGACAGGACCACTTGCTGAATCAAATACGGGTTGATTTGTTTACTCTTCTCTAAGGTAGACAGTAAGAAGCATCTTAGCGGCATGAAGAGAACTTTGTAAACAAGAAAAAAGGCCTGCAGCTGGGGGCTGCAGGCCTTTGTTTACGAAGTGACTAAGTTCGATCCTAGAACGGGATGTCGTCGTCCATGTCATCGAAACCGGTCGACGCCTTGGGCGCCGGCGCCGGA
>APMI01014274.1_pt1 | contig 10311 bp, 8 predicted proteins | sample 667938 | NCBI WGS metagenome assembly APMI01 (sample SAMN01084076, study PRJNA167559) | wastewater metagenome | biome: Wastewater | place: Denmark: Ejby Moelle, Odense | collected 2011-11-28
AGCGAAGAGCGTACCGTCATGCTGCGCGAAGCCAAAGAAGCCGGCGACGCTATGATTGCCAAAGCAAAAGCCGAAGCCAAAGCCGTTGCCGACAAGATGATTGAAGATGCCCGCGAGCAGATTCACAACAACAAAATGGCCGCCATCACCGATGTGCGCAACGAAATTGGCCAGCTTTCTGTAACCATCGCCGAGCGCATCCTGCGTGAAAAGCTGCAAAACGAAGGTGCCCACAATAATTTTGCGCACAACCTGGCCAAAGAACTGACTCTTAATTAATTGCGCAATAGCTTAATGTGCTAATGTGCTGATATGCTTATGTGCTGATAGCTTTATTCAAAAACGCCGGACTCAGGTTTTCTGAAAACAACCGGGCATTGAGGAATTAAGCTGTTGAGCCATTGAGCCATTTTTAAATTTATTTCATGCAAAACCCACGTCTTGCTTACCGCTACGCCAAAAGTCTGATGGACCTGGCGCAGGAGCAAAACAACCTCGAACCGGTGGTTCAGGATATGCAGTTGCTGCACGCAACAGTAGAAAGCAGCCCCGAACTGGCGCAACTGCTGCGCAGCCCTATCGTAAAGGCGGATAAGAAAAATGCTATTTTGCAGGCCATTTTCGGGCCATTTTCGGGAACCGGATCGGCAAGCTCTCACAGGCTTTTGTGCAGTTGCTTACCAGCAAGGGCCGCGAAGGCTTCCTGCCGGAAATCGCCGCTGCTTTTATTGCCCAATACAAGGAAATGAAGCGCATCCGCACGGCAAAGCTCATCACTGCTGCGCCTGCCAACGACGCGCTGAAGCAGGCCGTAAAAGCCAAAGCCGAAGCTTCCCTGCCGGGATATACCGTAGAGCTGGAAGAGAAAGTAGATCCTTCCATTATCGGTGGCTTTATCCTCGAAATGGGCGACCGCTCGGTCGATGCCTCGGTGCGCCGCGACCTTGCCGAAGTGCGCAAACAATTCCGCGACAACTTGTACATCTCACAGGTGCTCGCCAGTTAAACCCTTATTTTTACAGACAATCTTAACTTTCCTTCGAAATGGTTGACATTAAACCGGACGAAATATCGGCGATTCTCCGCCAACAGCTTTCTTCACTCGACACGACCGACAACCTCGAAGAGGTGGGTACCGTATTGCAAATCGGCGACGGCATTGCCCGCGTCTATGGCCTCTCCGGCGTACGCCAGGGCGAGCTGGTGCAGTTCGACAGCGGCGTGAAGGCCATTGCCCTGAACCTGGAAGAAGACAATGTGGGTGTGGTAATGATGGGTGAATATCAGGACATCCGCGAGGGCGCGAAAGTGCGCCGCACCGGCCAGATCGCCTCCATCAAAGTGGGCGAAGGCATGGTAGGCCGCGTGGTGAACACCCTGGGTCAGCCGATTGACGGCAAAGGCCCCATCACCGGCGAACTGTATGAAATGCCGCTGGAGCGCAAAGCGCCGGGCGTTATCTTCCGCGAGCCGGTTACCGAGCCAATGCAAACCGGAATCAAGGCTATCGATGCCATGATTCCGATTGGCCGCGGACAGCGCGAACTGGTTATTGGCGACCGCCAGACCGGCAAAACCGCCATCTGCCTCGATGCCATCATCAATCAGAAAGAATTTTATCAGGCCGGCAAGCCGGTGTATTGCATCTATGTAGCCATCGGCCAGAAGGCTTCTACCATCGCCCAGGTGATGAAGACGCTGGAAGACAACGGCGCTATGGCCTATACGACCATCGTGGCCGCCGGCGCTTCGGAGCCTGCACCGCTGCAATTCTACGCGCCCTTTGCCGGTGCGGCCATTGGCGAATATTTCCGGGATACGGGCCGCCCCGCGCTCGTTATCTATGACGATCTTTCCAAGCAGGCCGTAGCCTACCGCGAGGTGTCGCTGCTGCTGCGCCGTCCGCCGGGCCGCGAGGCTTATCCGGGCGACGTATTTTACCTGCACAGCCGCCTGCTGGAGCGCGCCGCCAAGGTGATTGGCAACGACGAGATTGCCAAAACCATGAACGACCTGCCCGACAGCATCAAGCATCTGGTGAAAGGCGGCGGTTCGCTCACGGCCCTGCCCATCATCGAGACGCAGGCGGGCGACGTTTCGGCCTACATCCCGACCAACGTTATCTCCATCACCGACGGCCAGATCTTCCTCGAAAGCAACCTGTTCCTTTCCGGCATCCGTCCGGCCATCAACGTAGGTATCTCGGTGAGCCGCGTAGGTGGTAACGCGCAGATTAAATCCATGAAAAAGGTATCGGGCACGCTGAAGCTCGACCAGGCGCTGTACCGGGAGCTGGAAGCGTTCTCTAAATTTGGCGGCGACCTCGATGCGGCCACGAAGAACGTAATCGACAAGGGCGCACGGAACGTAGAAATTCTGAAGCAGCCGCAGTTTTCGCCCTATCGCGTAGAGCAGCAGGTAGCGATTATTTATCTCGGAACGAATAACCTGCTCCGCGACGTGCCGGTAAACCGCGTGCGCGAGTTTGAAGATGCATTTCTGCGCGAGATGGACACGCAACTGCCCGACGTGATGGCCGAGTTCAAGAAAGGACAGCTCAACGACGCGAGCATTGCGAAGATGACCAAGCTGGCGCAGGATTTGACACCGATGTTTGCGAAGAAATAAGCAGAAATTTCCGGAAATTTCCGGAAATAAAGAATCCCGCTCGCAGGTTGTGAGCGGGATTTTTTTGTGGAAGCAATCGGGCGAGAAAGCAGCTAAGCGAAGCAAAAATGCAAAAGGCTGTGATTTTTTCCGGCTAAAAATCCGTCTTCGGTGCTAACGCTACTGACCCACAATCTTGAGTTTTAGTTTCTTCGCACAATTATCTTCGCCAGAGGTACAAAATCGGTAAGGCTCTCCGTAAGGCGTTGAAAATGCATCCGTTACGCTCCAGCGACCGCTAAGCAGCAGGAGCATAAAATGATAATAACGGGGCGCATCCCAATAGATAATAGGACAGGAACGCTTGCCGGTACAGGCCGCTGCGATAAAAAAGGAACGCCAGTCCGCATCCGAGTAAGGTATGTCTCCATTTAAGGACATTCCTTCGCCATACACCTTAGGGATGATGCGATCGGCGGGCGCTTTGGCCCAAAAGTGGTCTTCGCCGTGATGATTGATGCCGGTTGCATGACCTAATTCATGCGCCACGCTATACACCAGATAGTGTTCTGTAATACGCTTGTCATTCTCCATAATCTTAATGCCGATTTTAGTAAGATCTACATCATAATTAAAATCCTGTTTCACCTTATCTTTTGCTTTAATCCACATTCCGGCAATATTATGGGTCTCATCTCCGGGAATGAGGGGATAATTTGTAGTAGGCGGAAATTCCTTGAGATTATCAGTTGCAAAGTTCAAATTAAAACTAACGTATATGGTATAGGTATTTTCGACACAAAGTGCTGCGTCTCCGTTGCCAAATTTGGACGTAGCCTGTGCATATACGCCCGGCGGAACGTTTTCGTTGCTAAAGCGAACCACACATACTTTTTGTTTAGGAAAATGTTTAGTATCGTCGGCATCGCTGTTGAAATTGATCCAGCGTTTAAGTTGTTTCTTGCCCGCGTTTAATTTCTCGTTTGGGATGATTGCCAGGTCGTCTTCTTTATCTACTCTATACGTAAAAACATTATCCGCCGCTTGTTTGTAGTAGCGAATTCCCATTGCTATATAGTTTTCTAGATCAGCTATCCTATAATATACAAAGAATTTTCTTTTGTCGGGATCCAGTCTGCCGAAACCGCGTCCGTGTCCTTCCATATCCATTCCTACAAATCCCCGATATTCTTCAAAAAGGGTAAATCCATCCCCTTTGACACAGTCGCCATTACATTTATCTTCGTCCCAGTTTGCGGCCAGATTCCGGAAATAAATTCCCTTATCGGCCTCCCATTTGTCGGCAATATCATTGTTATTGACATCCCACGGAACAGAGAAATGGTCATATCCAACCCCTTTTCCCCATGCCGTATCTGTTTCGGCTGCCATCTCAGTTCCGTCTTCAAACGTAACCTTTACGGTAAGTTTGACAAATCCTCCGTAATCGTAGGAACGGAATGAAAAAGGGACAAAAGCGCCATCTTTTTGCTTGGTGCGAAAGACCGTTGAGGAGAGTTCTTCGAGGCGGCCCATCTGCGCAAGTAGTTTTACCGATGTATCCCATTTCATATCCGGAGTGCGGTCGGGGGAAGCAGAATAAGCCGGGAAGTTGCCACAAATTCCGGGAAAATTGCTCACCTTTTCGAGCGTAACGGTTGTGGCAAAGAGATGGGAAAGCGAAACATCCTTACCGCTTGTCTTGTCAATTATTTTCACATAAAAATCGGGACTTTTATTTCCCCATTTTGCCTGCGCATCATCCACAGGTTTGCCCTCCGGTTTCCAATCCATAAAATCGGCCTTGTTTTTACAATAGACAACTGCTTTTATCGGATTTATCTTGTGGGGCGTAAGCGTTATTTCTACGTTCTCGGAGCGCCCCCCCGCATTATCAGCATACCGAATCGTAAAGCTCTTGGTAGCGGCATTATATCGCAGAGAGGCTCCATCGGTTGCGTCTGTAAATCCAATAGAATTGTAGCCACCGCCACCGCCGTTGCAACAAATTCCTGCTGTTGTAACCTCACCACCGCACATATGAGGCTTGTATTTCCAGTCAATCGAGATACCCCAAGAACCACCTGCGCTCGCGTCATAATCAAACCTAAAGCATATCGTGTTCATATCCATGTCCATAGATGTGCTTGCCTGATATATTCCGGAGCCGTTCAGATTAATCCAGGGAAGGCGGCGGGCAAATTGGCTGCCCTGCTCCTGTATTTCTGCTGCGGAGCTATTTCCCTGCACGATGTTTTCGGAATTTACGGGCAGATTTAGATAGTTTGCCTGTGCGGTAAACTGTAGTTTTCCGGATTGATTGCACCCTTTGTCGTTCACTTTAAGGCTTGCATTTACGGACACGTCATACAGCGAAGAATTGTCTGCATAAAATTGTTTGGCCTCTGCCAGCGAGGACGGCATCCGCTGAAACTGCGGCGGCAACTGCGCCTGATTTTTTTCCGGAAAAAGGAATAGGAGCAGGATCAATGCCCAAAATGAGTACTTCATGATTTAATGGATTATGCGTTGATAAAAAGATTACCAGCTCTGTTTTTTTCCAGACAACCCGAAGGATGTTTTCATTCATCCAAAGGGGCTGTATGGATATTCCGTACAGCCCCTTTTTAAGGAGACAAACCTCATAAACAGGCCATCTAACAGCAGCGGGTAGCCGTTTTTGCAGATAAAAAAATCAGGAATAAGTCGCCTTTTTGAATCCTTGGATGGGCTATTTCGAGCGCCTAATGTGGTTGATTTTTTTTAATGCCTGATAAGAATAGGCGTGGTTAAGTGTGTTTTATTTCCGGAAATCTGCAACAGATAAACGCCGTCAGGAAGGGATAAGCCGTTGATAGAAAGTTGATTTGCACCAGTTGTTATTTTTATAGGTTGAGAAAAAGCCATTCGTCCGGTAATATCCTGCAATACCAGTGTGGCCTCGTCAGCCTCGTCTGCGCTCATTGATACTGTGAATGCATTTTCGGCTGGGTTGGGATAAATTCTGAACTCCCGGGCATTCAGAAAAGCATCTTCGACGGCGGCTGCCCCCCTTGCTTCTGCGTCAAACATGGTTTTATAGGTATCATTCCACACAAATGCGGCTTTGCCTGTTATCATATTTACGTCCATACGCGGCGCGACTTCAGTGGTAAGCGCGGCGGTAGCATCCCGGTAATTAGGGGTTACGCTTATACGGGCCGTAGCCGCAGCATTTAGTGCCAGCGTGTTGTAGGGGAGTTTTTGGGTGCTGCTATTGTACCATGTGAGCAGAAAATTCTTCCGTGCCGGGTCAAAGACGACATAAGGCTGCCCGGTGTTTGCGCCGAGAGTAGCAAATCCCTGAGAACCTGAAAAATCGGGGGCCGCATTCACCAGATCGTCTGTTACACAATACTCTACGGCAGGAACCGTACCCACGCCATAGTTGTCATACATGACTACGGTTCTAAAATCATCAAATCCGCTGCCGGAGCCGGGGCCTTGGGTTTGGGCCATAGCAATGGAAGGATTGGTATATCCAACATTGTTGGAACCTACTGCAAACGGGCCGCCATTTGCAAAATCAGTAGCATCTTCTGCATAGATATAGCGCACTTTCAAAGTGCCGTTCAGGCTCGTTTCGTTGCTGCGCTCTTCATATACAAGGCCCAACATCGGATGGTTCCATCGATTTCCGCAGGCACCAATGGCGGCGGCAACGTTTCTAAAATAGAAACTGCTATTCGTAAGGGCCCTTCTGTTAAGAATGGTTCCGGCCTCTTTGTCCGTCCAGACGACGATAGAATCGTTATTGCCTTCTTTAGAAGCAACGATGCTAATGCAATAGGGATTAGAATAGATGGCATTCTTGCGTGAATCAGTTGCCAGGGCCACACTGCTATAGCCTCTCGGAACATTGTTCGTATTAAAATAACGATAGGCGGCGGCGGCAGGCAATACTGTTTGCGTATTCGTTCCGCCACTGTTGAAGGCCGAGAGTTTCAGATCGGCATTTCCGGTAGCGGTATCAAGGATGGTTCTTACCGTCCAAAGTCTGAAAGCAGAGACACTTTCGCCTGCTGCTATCATGTCAAAAGCCGTGAACTTTGTTGTTCCTGCCACAAGCTCGCTTTGGAATACCGTCCATGTGAGGCCATTATCAGTGCTCTTCAGCACTTCCCAGTGTTGATAAGGTCCTTTTTGTGTGGTGGCCCATAGCCTTCCTACATACGTTACGCCGTTATAGCTTGTGGCTACCCGGTTGTTTTTGTAAAATCGGCCTGTGGTTGGGCTTACCACAATATCATTGGCAAAAGTGGCCTTTTGCTGTGCCCAGAGCGGTTGCGAAGCGCAGAATAGGCAGGCCATGCCGCCCAATGCGATAATATTTCGGATCATAAAGAAAAGTTTCTGTAAAATTGTTTTGGATATTTGTTAAACGCAATAGCACTTTTGTGCTATAATACACTTCCTAAACAAGAGACTTTTCTTTATGCCAATGGATAACCTCGCTAATAAGTTGAAACAGGCATTCCGGGAACTCAAGGTTTATTACGAAGGCTTGTCAAGAGATGTAGCACTTGAAAGCTATCTGAGCCAGTTTCCCATCACCGACGTGATTGATAAAGTATATGCGGTGGGGCCTTATTGTTGGTTTCTATCCGATATGAAAACCGGACGCTGGCTGCGCGTTGGCGGTGCGTTGGAACAAATTACCGGTTACAGTCAAGAGGAATTACAGCATCAATCTTTTATCAAAGCGGCGCGGTTCACCACCCCCGAACATCTTTTGCAAACTTTGGAATCCGCCAATCTGTTTTGGCAATATTTCTATAGTCGCCCGGCTGCTCACCGGCATTTTATCAAATCGGCACATACCTATGAGTTTATTCGTAAAAACAGAACCACCTTCCATGCCTTGCAGCAAAGCAGCACCGTATTTTTCGATAAAAATGGCAACGGAGTCTATCAATTTGATCTCATAACTGATATATCTTATCTGGATCCGATTGCCAAAATCCGCTTTTATCTTTTAGACAGCTCTGACCTGAGCGACATGAAGCAGATTTCCCTGGTGCCAGGTGTTATTTATACCCGAGAACCCTCTCCATTCAGCCCTGCCGAACACCGGGTATTGAAGCTTATGGCAGAAGGGAAAAGCATCAAGATGATCGCCGGCAGTTTAGGAATCAGCGAAAACACTATCAAGCACCATAGAACGAGTATGTTTCAAAAGTGTGGTGCGGGAAATATGGTAGAACTGGTGTCTAAATCAATTGAAAACGGTTGGTTTTAGACACGCTTAAGGCTTAGTGTTGGAGAATCATCCTTAAATCTAACGTGAGTCTCGTTCAGGCCAGACGCAATAAAGTAAATATGATAAATAGCTTACTTTCAGCACATTATACTTTATGTAGATTTCCTTAGCAATTTAGCCCAAAAATATTTGCATTGATAATCTATCACTTATGCATTATTGCTATTTTATTGCGTTTAACCTGAATGAGACTCACGTTAAACCCTTTATTTTATTTACAATCTACCTATGAATAATCCCACAAAACATGAAATCAAGCGTAAGTATAAAAAGTATCTTTCTGTTATTGACGGCTTCATCCTCAATGATAATTGGAAGTTGTAAAAAAGACGGCACGACCATTACACCACCACCACCACCATCAGCTACAACTGATAGTGTGTTGTTTAGTGACGACTTTTCAAGTGGAAACGCCAACAAGTGGCCACGGCAGAATATTGATGGTAATGGCAGTATTACTTTTGTAAATCAGCCTGCACTTAATAGTCCATACGCAGTAAAATTTACAGTTCCTAACGATGGCGTATCCTACAGAGCTGAACTTGCAACAGACTCTTTGCCTTACGGAACATATCGTTATCGGTTTGCGGTCTATATACCTACTAATTGGGTACAGGATACTCTGGGGACTATTGTAGCACAATGGCACGGCTACAAACTCATAAACGGAAGTGATACAAATCCTCCCGTTTCACTGGCGGTAAAGGGCAATAACTGGGTACTTAATATCAATACCTTGCAAAACCCTACTACCACAACAAAACAGGTTTTTAACCTGGCACAACTACAAACGGGTGTATGGAATCAGATTGATGTACGTATTGCCTGGTCAACAGCAACACAGACGGGGACAGTGGCTATATATAACAACGGGCAGCTTTTAAAGAACTATTCGGGAGTCAACAACTACAGTCAAAATTTCCCCCCCTACTTTAAAATAGGCATTTACAAACCAGAATGGAATCCTAAACATGGATTGAACTACCCTACGGGGGGCGCTCCGGTTATTGTATATCATGATGCTGTAATCTTGTCTAAATATAGTGGTCCGATGTAAGGAAAAAATTCGGGCAATATATGGCACACCAAGTGCTTGCATTTTAACAAAGGGACTTATAGCATTCTCTCCAATTTGCAACTACCCATGAAGAGGCTTTCACTTTTTATCTGTCTTTTGTTTTTGCAAACAATCGCTTTAGCGCAAGGCAAATGTTTTAACAAATCAAAATATCCCGGAATGGAAATCGAAGAAGGTTTTGAAAATGAGATTAACCCGCTATGGAAAAATGCCATTAATGACAATACAGACCAACGGAGAAATATGACTGTATTGCAAATGACAAAAACGCCACAGTCGCCCATACAGTTTTCAAAAACAGTCTCAAGAGAAGGGAATTATTCTTTAAAAATGACGGTGCCCCACCAATTAGGTCAGTTCCGCTCGGAGATTGCACTTGGCTCGGTGCCCATGCATTCCGAATATTGGTATGGTTTCAGCATTTATATCCCCGAAGACTGGCAGTTTGATGAACAGGGAAATATTCTTGCGCAATGGCATGCCCGAATGAACGTGGAACGAAGTCAGGGAGATGGAACAGGACAACCACCGGTTTCCATAAGTGTACAAGGCAAAAAATGGGTCGTAAAACTCCATTACAATACCGATGGACCGAGTTTTAGCGGTGCGGGAAAAGGCAGGCAGCAATTTAAGGGAGGCGCTATTGACTTAGCAAAATGGACGGATTTTGTAGTTCATGTAAAATGGACATATACCAACGAAGGATTTTTAGAAATATGGAAAAATGGCGATAAAATTGTAGCTTATAAAGGCCCTACTTGTTATGTAAACAAAGTTGCTCCTTATTTTAAAATGGGTATTTATCACCCTGAATGGAAATTATTTAAAAAAGCCGAGTTTGAGGCCGATACTGCTGTAACAAGGCCTATTGTGGTGTACGATGATGCCATCAGGATAAAGCAAGCGCCGGCAACTTATGAGGATGTAGCGCCACAAAAAAAAGAATAATGTAAAGTCAATTCTATAGTGTCGGTCTGAGCCTTCCCCACGGCTCCGCTCCGAAACTGAGGAGGTTTATAGAATATACTTCTTGCGAAAGTAGTTTCATGCAGCATTTTCGTTGCTGTGTAGTACGCTCCCAATCTCAATTATTCTGTGTTGTGGAGATGGCGAGCTTGGTCCTTAATACCGACAATTCGTATTATGGAGATGGCGGGTCAAGCCCGCCATGACGGATTACGTACGCGGCAGAACATACGCAGGAAGACGTACGCCTTGCATTTCGCAGCGCCCTTCTCAGCACACGTCATTGCGGGCCTGACCCGCAATCTCAATTATTTGTATTGTGGAGATGGCGGGTCAAAGACGCGGTGAGGGATTAGGTGGG
>APMI01016105.1_pt1 | contig 10308 bp, 11 predicted proteins | sample 667938 | NCBI WGS metagenome assembly APMI01 (sample SAMN01084076, study PRJNA167559) | wastewater metagenome | biome: Wastewater | place: Denmark: Ejby Moelle, Odense | collected 2011-11-28
GCGGCTGGATTTATCCAGTGAGGAATGGAGGGCGTAACTGGCGCTAATTTCTACGTTGGGCTGACCGATAACCCAAGGTTCAATGAGTGGCAGACCAGCTTCTTCTAAGACATCACAGTAAGCGCGGTACCGCTCCATAACCGGAAAGATTTCGAGAATATCGTGGGTCATAAAGACAATGCGTTTATGCCCTAAATCGATCAAATGGTGCATCAATCCCCGTGCGCCACCATAATTATCACTGGTCACGCAGTCGCAATTGAAACCGAATATTTTCCGATCCATCAACACGATGGGAACCGGAACCTGTTGATAGCGACCGACATTAGCTGTTGCTGCTTGTGCTGAATTCGCATTGGCCCACAGCAAAATACCCGAAATGTTATCTTGCTCGACACAATCGAGGATACGAAGTTCTTCTTCCTGACTTCTCGCCGTGTTAAAGACCAACTGATAACCATGTGCGCGAACTTCCTGCTCCGCGCCATTGAGCATCAGTAGATGATTTTCTGCGTCGATGCCACCGGTTACAAAGCCTAGCAAACGGCTTTTGCGATCTTTAGCGGGCATGTAGGAAACAAATGTACCGCGTCCGGCAATACGCTCGATCAGACCTTCAAGTTCGGCTTGTTGCAGGGCTAAACGAACGGTGCTGCGGCTGATATTCAAATGGCTTGTGAGTTCATTTTCGGAGGGAATACGCGTGGCATTCAACCAACGTCCAGAGTGAATGAGATGCCGGAGTTGGTTATGAAGTTGTACATGGAGCGATATAAAACTATCGTCCGCCAATGAAATATCTGTAACTTTGTTCATCAAGAAAATATACTTTAAATTTTATCTGTACATACCTGTACATACATTTGAAGATAATACACTTGTGGCGTTTTCGCAAGTCAAAACCGAAAGTCAGTACGAATTGCACAAATCAACCGGTATACAGGCACTTTCTTCAGGGACTAAACCTTTCGTCGGAAATAAAAAATAAGTATTAATCCTCATGACGAATAACCTTATTTACCCGAAAATAAACAAAAGAAGACAGCTTGAGTTCCAGTTATCTGTGAAAAATTAAAATGAATATTACCGAGGCTGGAACCTTTCGCGCGATTCGGTCGTCTTAGGTGGTAAGGAGAAATTACAATGAACAAAGTAAAATTCGCAATTCTCATGATTCTAGGTCTAACGTTGGGCGTGGCCTCGGTTTACGCTCAAGAAAGTACACCCAAAGTGGCGATTACGCTGGAGCGTACAGCCTGTTTTGGAAGCTGCCCGATTTACACCATTACCATCTACGACAATGGTGATGTGGTCTACAAAGGTGATCGATTTGTCACGCTAACGGGAGAACAGAAAAGTCAGATTGACCCGGAAACGGTCAAACTGATGGTCAAAGCATTTGAGGATGTGGGTTACTTCGACTGGAAAGAAGCCTACGATACTCAAACCGTTACGGATTTAGCTAGCGTGATCACTTCGGTGACCAGCAGCGGAAAAACTCACCGTATTGTGCGTTATGTGGGTGACAGCAGCGCTCCACTTGCACTGCCCTTTCTTGAGCGGTGGATTGATACGATGACCATCAGCAATTTATGGACGGACGATCAATCCAACATTGCTTATATTTCGAACGGTATGAACACTCCGATCATTACCTTACAGCGAGATGCGTGCTTCGGCACCTGCCCTGTCTACACAATTGCTGCCTTTGAAGATGGTACGATTGTCTACACTGGTATTGCACATGTGAAACAGCTTGGTGTGCAGGTTATCAAAGCTGATCCGCTAGCCGTATCTGTTATCCCGCAAAAAGCACAGGCATTAGGCTACTTTGATTGGCAAGACAGCTATACAAAACAGGTCATGACCGATCAAGCTACTGTCACATCCTCAATCCGCGTGGATGACCAATTAAAACAAATCGTGCGCTACAATGGCGATCCCAATGCGCCGGTCGGGTTGGTGTGGATCGAAGAAAGCATTGACCAACTGGTAACCAATGCAGCGAGTTAATGTCGTTTAGGTGTGGGATAAACAAAAGCCGCCGCTTATTGTGGCGGTTTTTGATTCTGAGTAAATTTAGCTTTCATCAACATTGAGAAAGATTGGCATTTATTGGCATTAAAATGATTACTAAAGCAATATACCTATTGGCTTGGCATAGCTATATGAACTGTTAAATTTATGGGGTGGCAATTATTAATGTTATCAGCCGCTTAAATTAGGGAAGCTTTTATCAGTTTTTGGATACACACAGTTAAGGAGAATATATTATGACGCGTGTCTTATTGGTTGAAGACACTCCCGATTTACTCGCAAGCGTTAGTCTCGAACTCGAAATGAACGGCTATGAAGTTGATCAAGCGTCAGATGGTCAGCAGGCTCTCGACATTCTCGATAAAGCCGACACACTGCCCGACATTATTGTCAGCGATATTGATATGCCTAATATGAATGGCTACGAATTGTTGACAACCTGCCATGAACATATGGAATGGCGAGCCATCCCTTTTATTTTCTTGACTGCCCACGGCGAACGTAATGATATTTTGAGGGGTAAGAAACTGGGTGTTGATGATTATCTGGTTAAGCCGTTTCGGGGTGATGAACTCATGATTGCCATTAACAACAAACTGCAACGGGTTGAGCAGATAAAAGCAACCGCTGAACAAAAGTTGGATAAGACGCGCCGTGAACTCCTCATGATGATTTCGCACGAGCTTCGTACACCCTTATCGGCTATCTATGGAGGTACAGAATTGTTGGCGGATAGTTTAGCCAATGTACCTGATCCTATGTCGCGCCGGATGCTTGATCTCGTACAATCGGGGGCGAAACGGATGAAGCGGTTGGTCGAGCAAATTATTTTTTTGACGCAGTTGGACAGCGGCAACCTAACCCAATCGCTAGAAAAACATGCCGGTAACTACGCTATGAATGAGATGATTAATCGTGCTTACACATCACTCCAAGAGGAGTGGGGTTCTGATGTACCGGCTGCAACGTTCAATTTTCAGATGCCAACAGAACCGGTGATGGTCATGGGCAACCCGGATTTTCTGGCAATGATGGTAGAAGAAGTCATTCGTAATGCCGTAACATTCACACCTGCAAACGGTCAGATTGATGTTGAACTCACAACTGATGGGCAGTATGCGTTTATCACGATTACAGATCAAGGACCGGGAATAGAAGCAGAGGATTTGCCGCGTGTTTGGGCAAGATTTGTACAAATCAATCGGAGCAAATTTGAACAACAAGGCATGGGGCTAGGATTAGCGCTTGTCCGCGAAAGTGCGCGTCTGCATCATGGAGATTGCACAATTCAAAGCATTGTTGAGCAAGGGACGCGTCTTACTTTGCAGTTACCTTTATCACCTGTTTAGGATGCCGTTCGCCAAAGCACACCAAAGATTTAATTCAAATTTAAGGTGGATTTGAGAGGGGATTAAGCCAGCAAACGGTTTGTAAATGTATTCTCAAAGTATCAACGTCTCGCACTGCAAGAAGAGAATACAGCATGAACACTAGCAACCAATCCACCATTTTATCAACCCTTACAGATTTGGCTGTTACCTTGATTGTCGTAATAGGTCTCATCCATTTAGAGATGGCATCGGATTATTTCACTCACGCCGTTTATGAAAGTGTCCTATTTGTAACCAGCGGTATTGCTGCACTGATCGCTGCGGCTGGCATTCATCATGGATTGAAGAAGTGGGGCTGGAGATTAGGGCTTTTGGTTGCTGGTGGTGCGATGGCGCTCTATGTCGTTAGCCACACGGTTGGCTTGCCCGGTCTAGCCGTCGATACTGCGTGGTTTGAGCCGATTGGTGTGCTATCATTAATCGTTGAGGGTGCGTATGTAGTACTCGCCATGAAGGTTCTCTCACAGAGCCAATCATCACATCACAATGGACCTCGTTTGACGGCAGCAGGATAATCAGCATTTTTACCTCATACTTTTTTACAGCCCTCACCACCGTGCGAGGGCTGTTGTGCATTAACCATTGGAAGATTTTATGCCACACCTTTTATTGATCGATGATGATTCAAAACTGACCACACCCTTGCGTTCGTCGTTCGAACGAGCGGGTTATGATGTTTCGGTCGCGCCGGATGGACACACCGGACTGAGTAAAGCGCTGGTCGAAAATCCGGATGTGATTGTATTAGATGTGATGATGCCGGGGTTAGATGGCTGGACGGTTTGTAAAGCGATCCGCGAACGCAGCCCTGTGCCGATTATTATGCTAACGGCCCTTGATGACAGCACCGACCGGATAAAAGGGCTGGATTTAGGGGCAGACGATTATTTGGTTAAGCCCTTTGGTTTCCAAGAACTCCATGCCCATGTCAAAGCCATGCTGCGGCGGGTACAGTTGACGACCCAACCAATGACACCCAGCCGACTGCGCGGTGGGCAAATTGAAATCAATGTACAGACCCACGAGGTTAAACGCGACGGTAATCTGGTCGGGTTACGGCAGAAAGAATATGACATTTTATTACTGCTCATGAGCAATTCGGAACGGGTGGTTAAACGCGATGAACTGTTCGACCGGATTTGGGGAACCGATTGGTTAGGTGACACGCGAACGCTGGATGTGCATATGAGTTGGTTACGCACCAAACTTGAAGACGATCCGACACATCCGGTTTATTTACAAACCGTGCGTGGTGTGGGTTATCATTTCGCGGCATCAGTCGAGACGGATTATGTTTAAACCCAGCATCAGCAGACAATTACTCCTGACCTTCACGACGATCACTACTGTTGGTGGCCTAACACTCTTTGTGATTGCTGGACAGTTATTGCAGAATGCCACTTTCGATTACTACAAACGAGATGTGCTGACCGAAGCCGTTACGCTGTCGGGAACACTTTCGGGTGGTGAGCGCGGTGATCATGATGGCGATAACAGTGGCCTGTCTAATCCGCTGGGGCAATATGCTTTGCGACGATTGCAATCCGAACCAGACTGGCAGTTTTATGTGGTCAATCATGAAGGGCAAATCATTCCTGATCGTAATGCCACAGATCAAACCGTCCCATCAATAGATGCTGACACCCCAGAAGTCCAATCGGCACTGAAGGGAACGGAAGCCCAAGATATTCGCAGTGACACCGCTGGCAAAATCAATCTATACTCGGCTACGCCCATTCGTTTTGGTGACGACGATATTCGCGCGGTGTTGTGGTTGATCGTACCGATGCAGCCAGCTTATGACTTGATCAACCGGCGCTGGTTGCAACTGGCAGCGATTTTACTGCCGGTTATCGGGCTAATTGTGGTGGCAAGTTTGTGGGTCGGCCAAACGCTGACACGTCCGATACGCCAACTACATATGGCAGCATTGCGGATTACGGCTGGTAACCATGATGAACGGATTGTGATCAAGCGCGAGGATGAGATCGGACAATTGGCAACCGCTTTTAATACGATGCTCGACAGTTTAAACGCGCTGTTGATTGCCCAACGCAGTTTTGTAAGCAACGCTGCCCACGAACTCCGCGCCCCGCTGATGAGTATGAAGCTGCGTATTGAAGCACTTTCGGATGACAGTATTCCTGCCGAAGAGCGCAAGGATTATTTGAGTGAAGCGGCTGATGAAGTTCAGCATATGGCGGAATTGGTGACGGCGCTGCTGACGCTGGCACGCTTGGATGAAGGTAAACATTCCAGCAAGTTAGAGCCTTTTGATACAGCGGCTTTTCTGCACGATACGGCGCGGTCATGGCGCATCCGTTCGGCACAAACCGGCGTGATCGTTGAATCGGATATTCCTGATACCCTGCCGGATATTGCGTTGAGTGCTGCGGATTTACGTATTGTGTTAGATAACTTGCTGATTAATGCGGCTAAGTACACCCCTTCAGGCGGACACATCAACTTACGGGCGCGTGCCGAACCTAAGGAACTTTTTCTTGAGGTACGCGACACCGGCGAAGGCTTTTCACCGGAGATTATCCCGCACTTGTTCGAGCGCTTTTACCGTGCCAACCTTGATCGCAATAAAACCATACCGGGTAATGGCTTAGGGCTGGCAATTGTCGAAGCATTACTCAAACAAAATGGCGGGACGATCAGCGCAAGTAGTGCGGGTCTTGGTAAGGGTGCGACCTTTACGATCCGTATTCCTGTTGCTCCTGTGCAAGCCTAAACGATTTCAATATAAGTTGCAGGGATTTGGCAGGTCTCCACAAGCATGTTACTTTATGCCAAGTTCAAAACATGTAAGGGGATCTGCTGATGAGCCAAGCGGTTAAGATAGCGGTGGTTGGAGCCGGACTTATGGGGAAAGCCCATATTAGGGATATCGCCACTTTGGAAAACACCGAATTGGCGGCGGTGTGTGATGTTAACTCTACAGTTGCCGATGCCTGTGCTGCCGAAATGCAGGTTCCTGCCTATTATGACTATAACGACTTGCTCGAACACAAGGGACTGGATGCCATCCTCATCAGTACGCCGCATTATGACCACACGCCCATCAGTATCGCGGCGCTGAAAAAGGGGCTTCACGTTCTGGTCGAGAAGCCGATTGCGGTACACGTCAAAGACGCGCGAAAAATGATTAGTGCCTACGAAGCGGCCAAGCTGACTAAGCCGAACCTCGTGTTTGCGGCGATGTTCATGCAGCGAACCTATGGACACTGGCGGAAAATCAAAGCGATGATTGACGGTGGCGATTTAGGGCGGTTGGTACGCACGACATGGTTGATTACCGATTGGTTTCGCACCCAGAGTTATTATAACAATGGGGGTTGGCGTGCGACTTGGAAGGGTGAAGGTGGCGGTGTTTTATTGAACCAATGCCCACACAATCTCGACTTGTATCAGTGGTTCGTGGGAATGCCCAAGCGCGTGAATGGATTCGTGACGCTCGGCAAGTATCATCGTATCGAAGTGGAAGATGAGGTAACCGCCTATTTTGAACACGAAAACGGCATGGTCGGTCACTTTATTACCACCACTGCTGAATCTCCCGGTACGAACCGGCTGGAAATCGTCGGTGAGCAGGGCAAACTGGTTTACGAAAGCGGCAAATTGACGTTTTATCGCAATCAGCGTTCGATGTTCGAGCAGATTGAACAGGCAGCAGGCGGCTTTGATAAGGTCGAGTTTGTGGAAGAGAATGTCCCGTTCGAGCCAACGGATGGGCCGGGGCATCGAACGGTTATCGAAAATTTTGCCAACGCGATTTTACAGGGTGAACAACTGATCGCTCCCGCAGCGGAGGGACTTCGTTCGGTGATGTTGGCGAACACGATTTTGATGTCATCCTTCGAAGGCAGAGCGGTTGAGCTACCACTGGATGAAGATGTTTACGAGCAAAAACTCCATTCGCTGATCGAGGCATCAGCCGTTACGAAATTCAACAAAGAGTAACCTCTATGAAAATATCCTTTATAACGCTCGGCTGTCCGAAGTGGGATTTAGACACGATTTGCCAAAAAGGACGCGAATACGGTTTTGATGGTGTGGATTTTCGCGGGTATCGGGATGAGCTTGACATCACTAAGCTGGCACTGTTCACAACGCAAGGCGCGGAAACCAAGCGGCGACTAGACGATGCGGGATTGGCGGTCAGTGGTATTAGCTCAAGCATCAAAGTCTGCGAGCCGGAGCGTAAAACGGAAAATATCGAAGAGGCCAAGCGCACCATCGAGCTGGCTAAAAAGCTGGGCTGTGAGCATGTGCGGAGATGTGCGGGTTTTTGGTGGCGGGAAGTTGGACGGATCGAGCCACGAAGAACTGGCGAAAATCGGCCTCGAATGTGTACAAGCGCTTCTAGATTTGGACGGGGCGAGCGACCTCCGTTGGCTGTTTGAAACGCATGACAACTGGGTAACCTCTTCGAACTGTACGCTCCTGTTGAACCGTATTGATAATCCAGCATTCGGGGCATTATGGGATATGGGACATACGGCGCGGGTGGGTGGAGAAACGCCGGAACAAACATGGGGGGCGATTGGCGCAAGGGTGGGTTATACCCATGTGAAGGATGCTGTTTATGACATCCAGCATCCACAGGCGATGGATGACGGTTGGCGTTATGTGTTACCGGGTACAGGTCAACTACCATTGACCGAAGCGATAGGCGTTCTACGGCAGAACGGGTATGACGGCTGGATGATGTACGAACTGGAAAAACGCTGGCATCCTAATCTTGAAGAACCCGAAGTCGCGTTTCCGGCGTTCGTAGAGTGGGTTAGACCCTTGATCGCCTAAATGCAGTTTCCGCACAATTTGCACATTTCGCATATTTTCCGCTGAAATGGCTGGCGGGAAGCAGCCGAGAAACCGCTGAATTGACATTTTGTGTCGGCGGGGAGTTCGCTCATGTCCGCTGAAATGGCGCAAGTGCAGCGGATGGCTCCCGTATGTCCGCCGCGTCGCAATTGGCAGTATCGCATTGGCGGATGTGAGGGAGGGAGCCGCCAGTGTCATGTTTTGAGTGAGCAGTCAAAAGCAACATTTCACCGCCAGATTGATCTCAATACGGGCGGGATAAATCCGCGCCCCTACCATTTTCCGCATCTTTTTAGATCCCATGTCTAATTTGCCATTGTCGAGGCAATATCCATTAATCATTAGCGGGCGGCTCCCACAATTCAATGCCGTTGCCTTCCGGGTCGCGGATAGCTGCAAAACGTCCATAGGGCGTATCAGAGACAGGGCGCAATATTTGGACACCCTCATTTTTCAAGGCTTCCATAAGGGCATCCAAATCCTCGACGCGATAATTAATCATAAACTGCGCGTCGTCCCTGACATAAACTGCGCGTCGTCCGAGCCGAAATAATCGGTGTCACGCGGGAACAAGCTCCACACAGTCGTGCCTTTCCGCTCAGGGTCTTCAACCTGTCGCCAGCGAAAGGTGGTCATTGGCATGTTATGTTCCATCTGAATATCCAGATTTTTGGCATACCACTCACCCAATTTGGTCGGGTCTTTGGCTTTGAAGAAAATACCGCCGATTCCGCTCACACGCTTTGCCATGCCGTTTTTCCCCTTATGGATGCGAATAGTATACGTCCCAAGACAAGATGGTGATCATGTAGTAGGTGGCGAAATTATGTTCCCTACCAACCCTATTGTAGAACAAAAATTCATATATAGCAATTTGAATTCGGTTAGGAAATAGTCAGGGATATTTAATTATTCGAGAATCAAAAAAGGGCGATGATGCCCTTTTGATTTGTTTCCAGTAGTGATGGTTAGGCGCGTTTGGGAGTACGCGCAGGTTTCGGTGGTTTGGAACGGGCTTTGTAGACACGGAAAGCCGTGAAACCGGAGACGAGCAGCACACCCAAGAGCAGCAGAATGCGAATGCCGAGTCGTTCTGAGTCCGTGCCTGCGAGTAAGCCGTGAGCCGTGGCCAAGCCGAAGGTAACATAGCTGGTGAGGTGCAGCCACCACCAATTGCGATGCCCCATGCGGTCTTTGATCCAGAAGCTCGCGGACACTGCTACCATGATCCATAGACCTAGTGTACCGAGACCGACAGCAAGCGGACGATAAGGCCCGATAAAAGGCACGAGGATGTCGGCAAGGGTGTAGGCAAAATACTTATCGACCATCAAGAGCAAGGCGTGAGCAATCGCTAGAACGACTGCCAGCCATGAAATCGTGCTGTGCATCAACATGGTCAACACACCCGGTGACCAATCACTTACAGCACGGCTGCTGACCGCTAAACCCCAGAGCATGGAGACGGTCAACAGGACATAGGAGAGGATGCCCGCCGAGCGGATGAGATGCCATGTGAGCTGCGAATCCGCCGACAAGCTGGACGTGAACATGCCCGATTGGAGCATAACAACGGCTGCCACACCGACAACGATAATGCTAAACAATAGGGATAAACGATCCCACCAACGCGCTTCCTTAACCATGATAATCCCCCTCTAAAGACAAGCCATGACCTGTCAAATTCATTGAACGAAACATAACTCAAAGGCGTGTGTCGCCAAGACTGATCCATCGTCACAGACAGTTAAGGCCGAGGCGTTGGGCTGCTGGTTAATCCACGCTAAACCTTGCTGACTGCCGAGCAGCATGACCGCTTTGGCGTAAACTTCGGCGGTTGGTGCATAAGGATGCATGACGGTGACCGCCATAACATCGGTTTCAGCGGATTTGCCAGTGCGCGGGTCGATGATGTGGTGCTGATTTTGTCCGGCACGCTGCCAGTGACGAAAATCTTTGCCACTGGTCACGATGCTGGCATTCCGCACGAGGACGTGCACAATATCGCCTTCGCGTCCACCGGGTTCGGCTACCGCGACTTCCCATCCGG
>APMI01020359.1_pt1 | contig 10307 bp, 9 predicted proteins | sample 667938 | NCBI WGS metagenome assembly APMI01 (sample SAMN01084076, study PRJNA167559) | wastewater metagenome | biome: Wastewater | place: Denmark: Ejby Moelle, Odense | collected 2011-11-28
CGATATAGTAATCTTTTGAGATCTTAGAAACGGGGTTTACATGCGGTGCCGTATAGCCATAGTAGTTATTGATCTCGTTGGCTACTTCCAGCAACGACACCTGTATATTCTGGCTGAATTTTTTCTCTTCTTCGTCAAAGGCCTGCTTGAGCCAATACACCTGTATGGTGATGACGCCGATGAATGCAGCGATCCCTGCCAGTACGATGGCTTTTACTTTATTTACCTTCACCATACAATGTTAGCACAATTTGATTTTTGTTAATGGTTTTTACAAATTGTTTACAATTGTTTGCAAAACAGTTAACAGCCTTTCCTGTTCCCAGGGACTAGTTTTACAACCGCCTCACTGCAGTACGGCCAATTTTATTTTATCACCTAAAATTTTTTTATGAAACAAATCAAAACCATTACTACCGCAATAGTTGCCGTTGCATCTGTTGCGCTCATGTCATTCAGCGCTGCTGCTGTTACCGGTAAATTTGCTGATGCATACAATGCTGCCAGGATTGACTGGGCAAAAGAAAGCCATGATTTTGGTGAGATCCCACAGGGAAAACCAGTATCTGTTGAGTTTTCATTTACTAACAGCGGCGATGAGCCGCTTTTAATTACTGACATTACAACAAGCTGTGGCTGTACCGCCCCTGAGTATGCAAAGGCACCAATTGCACCGGGAAAGTCGTCAAAAGTGAAAGTGACTTACAATGCAATAGCCATAGGCGCTTTTAGCAAAACGATCACGGTTAAATTCCAGGACAAAGGCGCAGAAAAATTGCTGAGCATAAAGGGAACAGTGAAATAAGAAAAAAGGAACACGGATGGAGCTGATTAAAAAACAGTTGGAACGGATATGGTTTGTGATTTAACATCCGTGTCCACCAGCTTTATCCGTGTTTCCTTCCATTTAAGTTGTTGGTACATTATCTTTCCAGCCCCACAAATAACGGCAGGCATAAGTGCGGTAAGGGCTCCATTTGGCAGCATGTTTCAGCATCTTTTCTCTCAGTTCTTTTTTACTGTTGGCTTCTATTTTATACAGCCGGATCATACCCTGCTGTATGCCCAGGTCGTCCAGCGCCAGGATGTCTTCCCGGCCCAGTGTGAACATCAATATCATTTCCACCGTCCACTGCCCTACTCCTTTTATCTGCGTCAAATATTTTATCAGAACTTCATTGTCCATGCTGTGCAATTTGGCATCTGTAATTTTTTCTTCTGTAAAAAAGGTGCACACATTTTTTACATAATCGGTTTTGGCATTGCTGAGGCCGATACTGCGGAGTGTATCAAACGGCATATCCAGCACCAGTTGTGGCGTTGGCTTTTGTTTGGGAAAAAGTTGTAAAAATCTTTTATAAATAACATCTGCCACTTTGGTGCTCAGTTGCTGGCTCATAATGGAAGCACAAAGGTGTAACCATACCTGTTTTCTTTTTTCCAAAACATATGGCTCCTGGAGCTCAATGATCTTTTTAAGTTTCTTGTCTTTGCTGAGATGGGCAATGTGCTGCATTAGGTGATGCGTTTGGTGCAGGAGTGAAAGTAATAAATTCAGTTTACTTATGCATCTGCCCATTCTTTAAAATCATTGACCCTTTCCCTGCTGATGATGATCTCCTCATCAGCCTTGATCGATTTGAGGGTGAGTTTTAACCGGTTGTTGAAATAGGGTTTTACCTGTTCAATGGCCTTGGCATGAATGATCATTTTGCGGTTGATTCGGAAGAAATCGTGTGGGTCTAAGATGGGTTCCAGTTTCTCCAGCGTAAAATTGATGATGAAACGATTGCCTTCTCTATCCACGAGATATACAATTTTGTTGTCTGCAAAAAAATAAGCCACTTCTTCTGCGTCAATAAAAAAAGAACGCTGGCCAACCTTTGCCAAAAAACGGTTCTTGTAACGGGTGTTGAAATTCTCCCTCACCTGGTCGGTGAGCAACGCATAATTATTGGTGAATATACCCGAAGTAAGCGTGCTGTATTTTTTCAGGGCATTCGCCAGCGCCTCAGCAGTTACAGGTTTCAGGATATAATCAATGCTGAACAGTTTAAAAGCATCCAGTGCATAGTTGTCAAAAGCAGTGGTAAAGACCACCGGCCTTTGCAGGTTCACTTTTTTAAAGATCTCAAAACTGTGGCCATCGCTTAAATGGATATCTACAAAAAGCAGGTCGGGATGGGGTTTTGTTTGCAGCCACTGTACAGCTTCTTCGATACTCTCAGGGCATGCGATGATATTTATTGAGGAATCATAATTTTTTATGAGCGTTTGCAGCCTTTCGGCAGCAAGCATTTCATCTTCAATAATAATGATATCCATGGGCAGCTGCTAATTGAGGTTTAACAAAGGCAGGGCAACAGTAAAATTATTTTCATCCTTTATTATCGTTACTGCTTTGTTGCTCACCAGCCGGTAACGCTTAATGATATTCTGCAAACCGATGCCCGTTGAGTTTTCCACTGTTTGTTTTGCCTGAAGGTTATTACTTACCACGATCGTATTGTTGCCGTTGCTGTGTACATCTATCAGTAAAGGCTTGTTCCTGCTTACGATATTGTGCTTGATGGCATTTTCGATGAGCATCTGCAGGCTGGCGGGGATGATGTATTGATCTTTATAGGACTCTGCAATATTCACTTTTATCACCAGGCCTTCTGCGAATCTTTTTTCCAGTAAAAAAATATAAGGCTGTATAAAGTCCAGCTCAGTCTTTAATTCCACCAGTTCCTTTTCATGGTTGCTGAGAATGTAGCGGTACACTTTGGAAAACTCTTCAATAAAGCGGTTGGCCTCTTTGTTATCCTTCATAATAAGCGCTGAAAGCACATTGAGGTTATTGAATAAAAAATGAGGGTTCACCTGGCTTTTGATCAGTTGCAGCTCTGCCTGTGCGGTAATACTCTTTAACTGTGCCGCCTCCAGGCTGGTAGTTTTATACTCCTTGAAATAAAAAATAATGGCATTGATCAAATGATACAGCAGGTTTACGAGCCAGCAATAAGTGATGTTTAACTTCAGCGGAATATAGTTTTCCTTTAAAGAGTAAGGATGAATGAGCATACCCATTACCAGTACAACAGCAATGGTAATGGACGTGGCCAGTATACTGCCCGCAATGAAAAAACTGACTTTGTATTTGATCTTATTTTTTTCAGGTGGAACCAGCCTGCGTATATACGGTTCTGTAACCCTGTTGATCTCCAGTATAAAAAACGTAATGGCGAGTATGGTAGCAAAAGCATAGTACCATTCTATACGAATGTTAAAATGATAATAAATCCGGCAAAATTCGGTGTTTACATACGTATATACAGAAAGCAAAAAAGCAAACCAGTACCTGTATTGATGGGTAAACATTTTCTGGCGGTTTAAGAAGCATCAACGGATACACAAAGATTTTGTTCACCGTTGATGCTGTATATTGATATGGCTTTTCTTTATGGATACTGCATTTATGGCAATAACACTTCGTCTATCACATGTATTACACCATTGGATGCTATTACATCCGTCGCAATTATGCCTGATGCGGCAGTGTTACCAGCACCTTTAACAGTGGCGCCTGATGCAGGCAATGCAATGGTTACATTAGTTCCCTGCGCCGTACCCACCGTACCTGCTGAAAGATTGCTGGAAAAAACCCTTGCAGGCACCACGTGATACAAAATGATATTTCTCAATGTGGCAGGATCTGCCGCATTGATCGCTGCGGTGCTGGCGAAACCGGCGTCAATAAATGCCTGGTTATTGGGCGCAAATACTGTTAGCGGACCTGCGCCAGATAAAGCGCCTGTTACAGCTCCGGTAGGGGTTGCTGCATCTGCACGCAATACTGCAGCCACCAATAAACTGAACCCGGCCGGGGATGTATCTCCTCCCAATGCTACTGCAGTTTGCAATAAGTTACCCGCCGGCGGCAACAGTACTTTTCCGATTGCATGGATCACTCCATTGGAAGCAGCCACATCTGCAATCTGCACTTTAACGCCATTGATATAAACACCAGACGCATTTCCGGTGGCGTATAATTTGGCTCCATTAAGTGTTGTCTTTTCGGTATTCGCTGTATTGATGGCACTGGCAGGAATTTTTTCAGCCAATACATGGTATTGCAATACCGATTTTAATTTAGCAATATCGGCGTCATTCGTTAATGCATTTATAGAAGCAGATGTATAACCCAATGCCCTGAAAGCATTGTTAAGCGGTGCAAACACCGTTAAGTTCTGTGTATTAGATAATGCATCGGTAAGTCCCGTTTTTACTACAGCAGATACAAGGATCGAAAAATTAGTATCAGCCTGTGCCTTCTGTACAATATTGGGTGTTGGCGTTGGTGCCGGATCATCTTTTTTACAGGATAAACTGGTGACTGAAACAACTATTCCGGTCAACGCAAAAAGAAAGAGGTTTTTGAAACTGAGTCTGGATGTCATGTTGTTAAATTTTTTAAGTGAACAGATACCAGGAAAACAGTTTTAAAAATGTATCGGTAGTTATTCCGGAGTGAACTGTATAAAAAAAAGAGCAGGCTGTTACTTTTAAGTGCTCTGCCGTTTTTCAGCCATCAATCCATCCAACTATCTTTTATATTCACAAGGCTCTTCCGTTCAGCCATTTATATTACCGCTCATAACATCCCATAAAAATTTATATTCTCCTAATTTCTCACAGAATCCAATCCAGCAAAGACTTTCAATGTAAAACAGGTTCTGCAGCACAACCAGCTACTAAAAAATAAATGGTATTATGTGTTGCATAGTACTGAAATTGTTATATATTTGTATCAGAAAGCGAAAAGAGGATTGAAATAACAGGAAAACGGGTTTCCGAATTAGATCGTTTCCTTTCCAGCTTTTAAAGTATAGCCATGAAATTTTTAAACTATTGAGCCATGAATATTGAAAATACAGCCAGCCAGATGCGTAAAGGAGTGCTGGAGTTTTGTATCCTTTCGGTGATAAAACAGGGGGAGGCTTACCCGTCGGACATTATCGACAAAATGAAAGCCGCCAACCTCAACATTTTTGAAGGAACACTCTACCCGCTGCTTACCAGGCTTAAAAACGCAGAGTTTCTTACTTACCGCTGGATTGAAAGTAACAGCGGGCCACCCCGTAAATACTTTTCACTCACAGAAAAAGGCGCTGATTTTTATAAAGAACTGGAAGCCACCTGGAACGAACTGGCCAATGCAGTTCATGCGCTTTCGGAAGCAGAACAACAACATTCGAACAACAATCCTGACGCCATGCAGGATGCAAACTTCAACTCCCCGCAGTAATTTAAAGTATAGCCATGATTTTTTAGTGGGTAACCAACTAACGAAACACTCTAACACAATTAGCCATGAAACAAGTAATAAATATCAACTTCCACGGACAAGTAGTTCCAATAGAAGTGTCTGCTTTTGATATACTTAAGAATTATACCGACTCGCTGGCAAGATTCTTTGCCAACGAAGAAGGCAAAGAAGAGATCATCAACGATATTGAAAGCCGCATTGGTGAACTGTTCCAGGAAAAATTAAAAAAAGGTGCCACCTGTATCACTGATGATGATGTAAATGCCATTATCAAAAGCATGGGCCGTCCGGAAGAGTTTGACGGTGAAGAAGAAAAAGTAACGGCTGCATTGGGCGGCAACGAAAAAAGTTCTTATTCCGGTAGCCAGCATAGCTCCGCCACCAATGCAAGGCGTTTGTACCGCGACGAAAACCACAAAGTACTGGGCGGTGTGTGCAGCGGACTTGCCAATTATTTTGGTACGGACCCCATCATTATCAGGATCGTATTTGTGCTGCTGGCCTTTGCCGGCGCCGGTTTGCTCGCCTACATCGTTTTGTGGATCGCCGTACCAAGTACTGCCTCTACAGAAGTAGGTGGCATGCGCAAAAAATTATACCGTGACCCGGACGATAAGATCATTGCAGGTGTGTGCAGCGGAATTGGTAACTATTTTGGCGTGAGCGCCTGGGTTCCAAGGGTATTCTTCCTGCTGCCTTTTTTATCTTTTGTTTTTAACCACGATTTCTGGGCCTTTGGCGATTTTCCTGATTTTTTCAGGTTTAGCTTTAGTCCGGGTTCACTTATCATCTACATCGTTTTGTGGCTTGTATTTCCTGAAGCCAGTACTACTGCGGAAAAGCTTGAAATGAAAGGCGAAAAGGTAGACATGAATTCCATTAAAAATTCTGTAATGGAAGAAATGAAAGGTGTACAGCAAAGAGCTGAAAAATTTGCCAAAGAAGCTACCGCAGTTGCCGGTGAAAAGGGAAAAGTAATGGGAACAGAGATAAGGACCGCTGCCAAAAGAAGTGGCCGTTCCCTCGGAGATGTGATCGTATTCCTGATAAAAGGCTTTGCTTATTTTATTATTGGATGTGTAAGCCTTTTCCTGGTGGGTATACTGTTTACCATTGCCATTGCCTCTATCAGTGTATTTCCTTTTAAAGGTTATTTACTCACCGACGGATGGCAGAACATATTTGCCTGGGGTACCCTGTTATTCTTTATCGCCGTACCGGTGATTGGTATCATTACCTGGATCATACGTCGCCTTGCTAAAATGAAAAGCAACCGGAAATTATTGAGAGGTACGTTCATTGGTTTGTGGATCGTAGGTTGGGTATGTGTGGTTTTCCTGCTGGCCTTTGTTACCCGTGATTTTAAATCTACCAACAGGGCCGTTGAAGAAGAAGTATCACTTTCCAACCCTGGCGTAAGCAAGCTGGAGATCACCGCCAACTATCCTCACCGCAACCGTTACTACAATGGATGGATCAGGGTAGATGATGACACCGCCTATGTAAGGAATATCGGTGTGGTAATAGAAAAATCACCGAATGACAGCTTTAAAGTAACCATCAAAAAAATAGCGAACGGTAATACCAAAAACTTTGCAGATACTACCGCCAGGCAGATCAACTTTAAAGTAATGCAGCTGGATTCAATGCTGGTGCTGGATAAAGAAATCGCTTTTTCAAAAAATACCAAATTCCGCAACCAGGGAGTTATTGTAACAGTATATGTTCCGGTAGGAAAAAAGATCAGGCTGGATGAAAGCATCGGAAGGTTTGAACATGTGAATTTTGGATGGCATGACGAAGGGTTTGGTATTCAAACCGATCATGATGACCAGGACCTGGAAAAAAACAAGGACTTTATTATGAAGGCAGATGGGTTTTTGTATGACCTCAACGGTAAGAGAGCAGATGGTAGCGACAGGGATTGGGACAGGGAAGAAGCCAACGACAATGACAATGACAGCGATGTGAACAGATCGAACGGCAATCCCGGTAAAGCTCAAAATCCAGGCACTGACAATTATCGCTACGACAATAAAGCAGTAGACAATATCGATTCCCTGCGGCAGAAGGTAGACCAGGAAAAAAAGCGCACTGAAGATTCTATCAGGAGATCCATTGAAGAATCTCAAAAACAACTTCAAAAATTGCAGGAGAAAAAACAAACTGCCGGAGTTGACAAAAATGAAGCCGTTACCACCAGCAGTTTCCAGATGCCCTTGTTCATACACTTATAACACCCGTAAAATCGTTTCAATAGTTGAGTTGAAGTGAAACAAGAGGAGCCCCGATCGAAAGAGAGGGGCTTCTTGATTTTTGGTAAGCCCGGTCGCACCCGGTCGTACCCGGTCGGCACCGCAGGTCAGACTGGTTTCGCAAAGCATTCTATTTGGTAACCCCGGTCGGCACCGCAGGTCAGACCGGTTTCGCAAAGCATTCTATTTGGTAACCCGGTCGGTACCGCAGGTCAGACCGGATAGCAGGAGTCTTTTCCCGGTCTGACCTGCGGTACCGACCGGAAACATTGCATTTTAATTTTACCTTCATCTCTATGAAAGATCTTTTTTCAAACCAGGCATCCCTTTATGCACAATACCGGCCCGATTACCCGGCAGCATTGTTCGATTTCATCCTGCAATCAGTTCCGCATAAAAATACCGCTTGGGATTGCGCCACCGGGAACGGGCAAAGCGCCATGGCGCTGGCCAAACATTTTAAAACAGTAATCGCCACCGACACCAGCAGCAAACAATTATCCAATGCAGCCACTGCAAACAATATCCAGTATTCACAGCAACCGGCGGAGCATACCAGTATTGAAAGCAACAGCATTGATCTCATCACGGTAGCCCAGGCCATTCACTGGTTTAACATGGAGCAATTTCATACGGAGGCCATCCGGGTGGCCAACAACGATGCCATGATCGCTGTTTGGTGTTACTCATTATTGAAGATCGATGAGTCCATTGATGCCCTCATCAGCAATTATCATTTCCATACATTGGCGGATTATTGGGACGCAGAAAGAAAATACGTGGATGACGGGTATAAAAACATTCCCTTCCCTTTCAAAAAAATTGAAACCCCATCCTTTGCCATCGAAAGGTACTGGACGCTGGATGAACTGGAGGGCTACCTGTATACCTGGAGTGCCTTCAACAAATACATGGCGGCAAATACGGATAACCCGGTGAAAGAACTCATTAAAAGCATCGCACCGCACTGGGGCGCCAGTGCCCGGCAAAAGGTCAGCTTTCCCATTCATTTATTGTTCGGGAAGATCTAATAAGGTGTAACCCTTGCACAGAGCCTATCTTCTGTCATCAGAAAAACAGCCTTCAACTTATTGCCATTGCCATTCCTTTTTTGCAGGAGCGCCGCTGCGCTATGGCATTGTTTCAGCATTCGCAATAACCCCTTAGCTTTGCCGCAATTATTTTTTTACATCTTAATTGCTGCATTCAATATGAAGAGTACACCTTTTACGCAAAAACACATTGCTCTCGGCGCTAAAATGGCAGAATTTGCCGGTTACAATATGCCCATCAGTTACAGTGGCATCAACGATGAACATGCCACTGTAAGGAACAGCGCCGGTGTGTTTGATGTAAGCCATATGGGTGAGTTTATTTTAAAAGGAGCCGATGCGCTGGAACTTATCCAGCGGCTCACGAGCAACGATGCTTCCAAACTAACCGATGGCAAGGCACAATACAGTTGCCTTCCCAACAACGAAGGCGGCATTGTAGACGACCTGCTGGTGTATTGCATTAAAGAGAACGAAGCCTACATGCTGGTAGTGAACGCCGGCAATATCCAGAAAGACTGGGACTGGATCAGCACTCACAACAGCAAAAATGTGGAGATGCACAACATCAGCGATAAAACCTGTTTGCTGGCCATACAGGGCCCCAATGCCACCAGGATACTGCAACCACTCACAGAAATGGATATCCTGAATTTAAAGTATTACACATTTGTAAAAGGAACCTTTGCCGGTGTTGACAATGTGCTTATCAGTGCCACCGGGTATACCGGCGCAGGCGGCGTGGAAATTTATTTTGAAGATAAGGAAGGCGATGCCGATAAAATATGGACCGCCATTTTTGAAGCCGGCAAAGCTGCAGGCATTAAACCCATCGGGTTGGGAGCCAGGGATACCTTACGCCTTGAAATGGGTTTCTGCTTATACGGCAACGATATAGACGATAGCACATCTCCGCTTGAGGCAGGCCTGGGCTGGATCACCAAATTCACCAAAGACTTTACCAACAGGGCATACCTGGAAAAGCAAAAGGCAGATGGCGTAAAGAAAAAACTGGTAGGGTTTGAAATGCTGGAGAAAGGCATTGCCCGCCACGACTACGAAATAAAAACCTTTGAGGGAGAAGTGATCGGCAAAGTTACTTCCGGCACGCAATCTCCTTCGCTTGGCAAAGCGATAGGCATGGGCTATGTTGATTCCCGGTATGCTGCCATCGATACGGAGATATTTGTGAACATACGGCACACACTGCTCAGGGCCAAAGTGGTAAAAATCCCTTTTGTTTAACGGATAATTTTTGCACAGGATAATTGATAATAATAGAGGTAGTTACTCTCAATCATTGAATGATAAACCATCACATTATCAATTAACCAATTATCATTTATCAATTAACAAATGTCGTCCATTCACCTCACCACTTTTATAGCAGCCCCGGTGGAAAGGGTTTTTGATCTCAGTCGTAGTGTAAACCTGCACAAGATCTCCACGGCGCATACCCATGAACGGGTGATCGACGGGGTAATGAATGGACTGATGAACGAAGGGGAAACGGTCACCTGGCAGGCCAAACATTTATACAAGGAAAGAAAATTCACTTCCCGGATCAGCGTGATGCAGCGGCCCGATCACTTTACCGACGAAATGATCAAAGGCGATTTCAAAAGCTTTCATCATGAACATCATTTTAAGGCCATTGAGAACGGCACCATCATGATCGACCTGCTACAT
>APMI01041084.1_pt1 | contig 10307 bp, 11 predicted proteins | sample 667938 | NCBI WGS metagenome assembly APMI01 (sample SAMN01084076, study PRJNA167559) | wastewater metagenome | biome: Wastewater | place: Denmark: Ejby Moelle, Odense | collected 2011-11-28
GCCTTCTTGGCGGCTGCGACGAGCGCGCCGAAAGCTGCGGTCTCATGGATCGCCATGTCCGAAAGCACCTTGCGGTCAACTTCGATGCCAGCCTTGTTCAGGCCGTCGATGAAGCGGCCGTAGGTCAGGCCGTGCTCGCGGACGGCAGCGTTGATGCGCTGGATCCAGAGAGCGCGGAAGTTGCGCTTGTTGACCTTGCGGTCGCGGTAGGCGAACTGCTTGGAACGATCAACCGCAGCCTTGGCGGCGCGGATGGTGTTCTTGCGGCGGCCGTAGAAACCCTTGGCTGCCTTCAGCGTCTTCTTGTGCTTGGCGTGGGAAGTAACGCCGCGTTTTACACGTGCCATGTCATGATCTCCTTAACGTATCAGATGCGCGATGAGTCTTAGAGACCGTTCGGCAGGTAGTTCTTGATGACCTTCTTGCCATCGGGCTCGGCCAGCACCATGGTGCCGCGGGCGTCGCGAATGAACTTGTTGGTACGTTTGATCATGCCGTGGCGCTTGCCGGCAGCGGCAGCGACGACCTTGCCGGTCGCGGTGATCTTGAACCGCTTCTTGGCAGACGACTTCGTCTTCATCTTGGGCATTTTGCTACTCCATTCTTCTTGAATTCGAGAGGCACTGACGAAGGCGCCCCTCCAGCGTAAAGAACGGCCACGGCATGCCCTGCCGGACCGTTCGGACGGCGGCTTGTAACCGAAGTCCCTGCAAAGCGCAACCGGATTCCTCGCAAAGCGCGGATTCCGGCCGGAAATGGAAAAGCCGCCCCGGAGGACGGCTTGATCCGTTCAGTGCGTGGCACCAGCGACGGGGCTCACTTGGGGGCGAGCACCATCATCATCTGGCGTCCCTCGAGCTTCGGCTCGGCTTCGACCTTGGCGATGGCCAGGGTGTCTTCCTTGACCTGCAGGAGAAGCTTCATGCCGAGTTCCTGGTGGGCCATTTCGCGGCCGCGGAACTTCAGCGTCACCTTGACCTTGTCGCCTTCGTCGAAGAAGCGGTTCATGGCCTTCATCTTCACCTCATAGTCATGGGTGTCGATGTTCGGGCGCATCTTGATTTCCTTGATCTCGACGATCTTCTGCTTCTTGCGCGCTTCGGCCGCCTTCTTCTGGTTGGCGTATTTCAGCTTGCCAAGGTCAAGGATCTTGCAGACAGGCGGTTCGGAGTTCGGCGAGATCTCCACGAGATCGAGGCCGGCTTCTTCAGCCATGCGAAGGGCCTGATCTGTCGGAACGATGCCGTGGTTGGTGCCTTCGGCATCGATGAGCTGGACGCGGGGAATCCGGATTTCCCTGTTGGAACGCGGGCCGTCTTTGACGGGGGCTTCCGCTTTGAAAGGTCTGCGAATGGTCGTGGTCTCCTCGACTGTTTCGACGGGTATGAATCTGTGCGACGACCGGGCCGTTTCGCCCGAAATGCGGCGTTTGTCGGCAATGTGTTGATCGCGCTTGGGAAGTCAATAGCATGCCGCGCGGAAAAAATCACCACCTGTCCTTGCGAGAGCGAATCTGGTCTAGCTCTCGGCAAAAGGTCGGTTGGCGGGCGGTTTTCCCCCGGTGGCGCACGAAAGGGAGATAGGCATGACGATGGCGAACGGCAATGGCGCGGCGGCGGATTTCATCACGGTCGGCGAGGGGAATGACGCGCGGCGCATCGCCGTCGCGCTCCAGCCGCCCGCCGGCAACACGCTCGCCCATTTCGTCTGGCTCGGCGGCTACCGCTCCGACATGTCCGGCACCAAGGCCATCGAGCTTGCCGCCCTTGCCGCCCGCCTCGGCACCGGCTGCGTGCGCTTCGACTATTCCGGCCACGGCGTCTCGGGCGGCGCCTTCGTCGATGGCACGATCTCGCACTGGCTGGAAGAGTCGCTCGCCGTGATCGATCATGCCGCCAGCACTCTCGGTTCGCGCCGCATCGTCCTCGTCGGCTCGTCCATGGGCGGCTGGATCGCGCTGCGCGCCGTGGCCGAACTTGCCGGCAGAAGCGGCATCGCGATCGCCGGCCTCGTCCTCATCGCCCCCGCCCCGGATTTCACCTCCGAGCTGATCGAGCCGAACCTGACGGAGACCGAGCGCACGGCGCTTGCCGAGCGCGGCCAGTTCGAGGAACCGACGCCCTACGGTCCCGACCCGAACATCTACACGCTGAAGCTCATTGAGGACGGAAGAGCGAACCGCATGCTGACGGGTGTCATCGAGACCGGCTGCCCCGTGCATATCCTGCAGGGTATGGCCGATCCCGACGTGCCCTATGCCCATGCCGTGCGCCTGATGGAGCATCTTTCCGGCGACGACGTCGTGCTGACCATGATCCGCGACGGCGACCATCGTCTCTCTCGCCCGCAGGATATCGCGAAAATCCTCGAGGCGGCGGAGACCCTCGCCCGCGGAACCTGAGGCGCGGGCGCGCCGTCCGATCCGCATTTTAACCATAATGCGGCATCGCCAATTCTCATGATTGACGAAACGGCCTTCTCACCGTTAACTCTTTGTTAACGATTGGGGGGCGTTTCATGGCACGAATGATTGGTGCGAAGGCTGGAGCTGCGGCGTTTCTCGCTCTCCTCGTTTCTTCTTCCTCGGCTTTCACGGCACCGGCATCGGCGCTGTCCATGAAGACAGGCGGCGTCACCTCGCAGCCGATCGGTCACTACGAATTCTGCCAGACCCACAAGTCCGAATGCCGCGCCGGCGTGCGCACCGCCCCGGCCAAGGTCACGGAATTCGGCTGGTCCATCGTTCGCCAGGTCAATGCGAGCGTCAATCGCGACATCACCCCGATGACGGACAAGGAACTCTATGGCCGCGACGAGGTCTGGGCCTATCCGGACAAGGCGGGCGACTGCGAGGATTTCGTGCTCCTCAAGCGCCGCAAGCTGATGGAAAAGGGCTTCGCCCCCGGCGATCTGCTGATCACCGTCGTGCGCAAGCCGGACGGTGAAGGCCATGCCGTGCTGACGCTGCGCACCGCGCAGGGCGACTACATCCTCGACAACCTCAACAACGAGGTGAAGCTGTGGACCGAGACGCCTTACCGCTACCTCAAGCGCCAGGCCTCCTTCCACGCCGGTCGCTGGGTCTCGATCGAAAACGGCGACGCCGTCATGGTTTCGTCGGTCGGCCAGTAAGCAGGTTCGAGCATAATCGATATTCAGAAAGCCGCGGAGCGATCCGCGGCTTTCTTCGTTGTGCGGGTGTACCGCCCCCGCCACGTCATCCTCGGGACAGGCCGGCGCATGACGGCGGAGAGGCGATACCCCCGAAAAGCAAAAAGGCCGTGGATCGCTCCACGGCCTTCGTCGTCTCTACCGGCAGGCTGTTCCTTATTCGTCGCCCATCTTGAGCGCCGCGATGAAGGCTTCCTGCGGAATCTCCACCTTGCCGAACTGGCGCATGCGCTTCTTGCCGGCCTTCTGCTTGTCGAGCAGCTTGCGCTTGCGGGTGGCATCGCCCCCGTAGCACTTGGCGGTCACGTCCTTGCGCAGCGCCGAGATGGTTTCGCGGGCGATCACGTTGCCGCCGATGGCGGCCTGGATCGGGATCTTGAACATGTGCTTCGGGATCAGCTCCTTGAGCTTCTCGCACATGTCGCGGCCGCGCTTTTCCGCGGCCATGCGATGCACCATCATGGAGAGCGCGTCGACCGGCTCGCCGTTGACGAGGATCGACATCTTCACCAGATGGCCTTCCTTGTGGTCGGTGATCTGGTAGTCGAAGGAGGCGTAGCCCTTGGAGATCGACTTCAGGCGGTCGTAGAAGTCGAAGACGACTTCGTTGAGCGGCAGGTCGTAGGTCAGCATGGCGCGCGTGCCGACATAGGTCAGCTCGACCTGGATGCCACGGCGGTCCTGGCAGAGCTTGAGGATGCCGCCGAGATAGTCGTCCGGCGTCAGGATCGTCGCGCGGATCCACGGCTCATGGATGTCCGAGATTTTTACGACGTCCGGCATGTCGGCCGGGTTGTGCAATTCACGCATCGAGCCGTCGGTCATGTAGAGTTGATAGACGACCGAGGGTGCAGTCGCGATCAGGTCGAGGTCGAACTCGCGCTCCAGGCGTTCCTGGATGATTTCGAGATGCAAGAGGCCGAGGAAGCCGCAGCGGAAGCCGAAGCCGAGCGCCGCCGAGCTTTCCATTTCGAAGGAGAAGGAGGCGTCGTTGAGGCGCAGCTTGCCCATCGCCGAGCGCAGGTCCTCGAAATCGGCCGCATCGACCGGGAAGAGGCCGCAGAAGACGACCGGCTGGGCCGGCTTGAAGCCCGGCAGGGCCTTTTCCGTCGGGCGCTTGTCCTCGGTGATCGTGTCGCCGACGCGGGTATCGGCCACTTCCTTGATCGAGGCGGTGATGAAGCCGATCTCGCCCGGGCCGAGCGAATCCATCGCCACCATCTTCGGCGTCAGCACGCCGACGCGCTCGACGGTGTATTTGGCGTCCGTGCCCATCATGCGCACGGTCTGGCCCTTGGAAAGCCGGCCCTCGATGACGCGCACGAGAACCATCACGCCGAGATAGGTGTCGTACCAGCTGTCGACCAGCAGCGCCTTCAGCGGAGCCTTCTCGCCGCCCTCGCTCTTGGGCGCGGGCAGGCGCTTGACGATGGCTTCCAGCACGTCGGGAATGCCGAGGCCGGTCTTGGCCGAGATGAGAACGGCGTCGGACGCGTCGATGCCGATAACTTCCTCGATCTGTTCCTTGATGCGGTCGGGCTCGGCCGCCGGCAGGTCGATCTTGTTGAGGACGGTGACGAGTTCATGGTTGTTGTCGATCGCCTGGTAGACGTTGGCGAGCGTCTGCGCTTCCACGCCCTGGGAAGCGTCGACGACCAGCAGCGAGCCTTCGCAGGCCGAAAGCGAGCGCGAGACTTCGTAGGCGAAGTCGACGTGGCCGGGCGTGTCGATGAGGTTCAGCACATAGGTCTCGCCGTCATTCGCCTTGTAGTGCAGGCGCACGGTCTGAGCCTTGATGGTGATGCCGCGCTCGCGCTCGATATCCATGTTGTCGAGAACCTGTTCCGACATCTCGCGGTCGGCCAGGCCGCCGGTCGACTGGATCAGCCGGTCGGCGAGCGTCGACTTGCCGTGGTCGATATGGGCCACGATCGAGAAGTTGCGGATATGGTCGAGGGGCGTCGAATTATTGGTGCTCATGCGCGCCATATAGCAGCGCGCACGACTCGCGAAAAGCGGTAAATGAACCGTTTCTTCGCCGCAAGCGCCGCTATTCCGGGGCTTTCTCGCCTTCCACCAGCGCGCCGGCATTCGGCACCTGCGCGCTGCGGATCTCGAAATTCTCCCGTGCCTGCGGCGGCACCGTCTCGCGCAGCCGCAAGCGCTGGGCGACGAAGGCGGCATAGAGCAGCGCGACACCCATGGCGGCATAGATGAAGGTCTGCGGTCCGAAGACCGGCGTCAGCGCCGTCACGCCGAGGGGAACGATGGTCGCGGATGTCGACCACGCGACGAGCAGCGTCGAGGCGAGCGGCACGAAGTCTTCAGGATCCGTGCGGTCGTTGGCATGGGCGTTGGCGATGGAATAGACGCTCTCCACCGCTCCCGCCCAGAGCGCGAAGACAATCATCAGGACGATGAAGGCGTTGAAAGAGACGAAGAGCGCGGCGATGGCTGCGCCTGTGATCAGCAGGCAGGTGAAGATCAGCACCAGCCGCCGGTCGATGCGATCGGAGAGTGTGCCGAGCGGATATTGCACGAAGATCAGGCCGAACTGCATGACGAACATCAGAAGCGCGACGTCGGCCTGCCCGACATTGTTGGTGGCCGCATAGATCGGCGTAAAGCCCTGCACGACCATGGAAAGCCCGCCCGAGGCGAGAACGCCGATCAGCGCGACCGGCGAATTGCGCCAGGCCATGGCGAAATCGAGGTTGACGCGGGCGGGCGCCGGCGGGGTCGGCAGCCTCGTCAGGCCGATGGGCAGCAGCGCGACGGTGGAGACGAAGATGGTGACGAGCGGGGCGAGGTTGCCGTCGGCCGGCATGCGCCCGAAGATCCAGGCGCCGACGCCGAGCCCCAGCACATAGGCCATGTAGAAGAAGGACATGGCCTTGCCGCGCCAGCGGTTGTCGGCGGCGTGGTTCAGCCAGCTCTGGGCGATGATGAAATTGCAGTTGCCGGCAATGCCGTAGATGCCGCGCGCCAGCACCCAGACGAGCGGGTGAACGCCGAGCGCCACGAGGAAGGCGGCGATGATGACGAGCGCCAGCGAGCAGGAAAAGGCGCGCGCATGGCCGACGCGGCGGATGACCGGCCCGGCGATGACGCAGCCGATCAGGCCGCCGAAGGCGATGGCCGTGACGGCCGCGCCCGGTGTCCAGGACGGTGCAGCGGCGCGCGACAGCACATAGGGCACATAGGCCAGCATGACGCCGTTGCCGATGGCGACGAAGGTCATGGAGACGACGATGGCGGTGATGGAAAAGAGCGAGGACGCCCGCTGCGTTTCACCTGTCATCCGTCCGCCTCCTGATTCTGCCGTGCCAACATATCCGGCCAGTCGATGTCGCATTGTCGCTGCAGCGCCATGGCCCGGAATTATTTTGGGATGAGATGATGCGCGTTGACTCCATTATAAGAGAGAATTATTCTCTGATAATGGAAATTGAGAACGATCCCCTGGAAAGCGCCATTGGCGAGCGGCTGCGGCTCCTGCGCGTGGCGCGCAACCAGACCCTCGACGATCTGGCCGGTGCCTCCGGTGTCAGCCGGGCGATGATCTCCCGCATCGAGCGCGGCGAGGCAAGCCCCACCGCGCAGCTTCTCTCGCGGCTCTGCGCCGCGCTCGACCTCACGCTTTCCGCCTTCTTCGCCTTTGCCGAAGGGGAGGGCGAACCCTTGTCGCGCCGGGAGGCGCAGACCGTCTGGCGCGATCCCGAAACCGGCTACCAGCGCCGCGCCGTCTCGGCCCCGAACACGGCCTCGCGCGTCGAGGTGATCGATGTGGAGTTTCCGGCCGGCGCGCGCATCGTCTATCCGCCGGAAACGGCCAGGGCCGGCATGACGCAGCATGTCTGGCTGTTCTCCGGCGTCCTGCGCCTGACGGTTGCCGGCACCTTGCATGATCTTCACCCCGGCGATTGCCTCTACATGAGCATCACAGAGGGCCATGTCTTCGAAAATCCCGGCGATGCGCCGGCCCATTATGCCGTGGTGCTGGACCGCGGCCGCAACTGAGGCGACAAAAGAATGAGCGAGATCAGGCTGCTCGACGAGACCGAGACCCGCGCCCGCATGGGCGAGCTTGCCGATGTGCTGGCCGATTGCGTTGCCGGCGGCGCCTCGGTGGGCTTCATGTCGCCTTATGGGCCAGCCGACGCGCTGCCCTTCTGGGAAGGTGTCGCGACGGCGGTCGGGGAGGGCGCGACGCTGCTTTTTGCCGCCGAGCGGGAAGGCCGCATCGTCGGCACTGTGCAGGTCGGCATCCGCCAGATGCCGAACCAGCCGCACCGGGCGGATGTGAAGAAACTCCTCGTCATGGAAAGCGAGCGAGGCCGCGGCCTCGCCCGGGCGCTGATGGCGCAGGCGGAGGAGGAAGCGGCCCGGCACGGCAAAACCGTGCTGGTGCTCGATACGGCGACCGGAAGCCCGGCCGAGACCGTCTATCAGCGCCTCGGCTGGCAGCGCGCCGGCGTCATTCCGGATTATGCGCTCTATCCGGATGGCCGCTATTGCGGAACGACCTTCTTCTACAAGCGTCTCGGCGAAGCCGCGTGAGCGCGCCCGCCGGCCTTGCCATGATCGGCCGGAGCGGCTAGACAGCCTTCGCGCAGGACGACCTGCGCCTTGTACGTTCCGGGGACGGCCCCTCATCTCGCAGTCGAGAGAGCATGGCCCCGTCGAACCTTTCTCCGCTTTCCCTGTTAAAATCCAGTCCCGCGGTTTCGCGCGCTGCGCCATCGTTCTCGCCGGGCGCGGCGTGGCGGGCTTTCGCATGGGCTGGCATCTTCCCGAGGACCCATCATGGCCGGACCCATTGAGCAATTCGAGATCAAGCCGCTCGTTCCCTTCGAAATCGGCGGGTTCGATCTCAGCTTCACAAATTCCTCGGCCTATATGGTGCTGACGGTGGCGGCGGCCACCGGCTTCCTGCTGCTCGGCACGCGCCGGGCCGGCCTTGTGCCGGGCCGTTGGCAGTCGAGCGCCGAACTGCTCTACGAATTCGTTGCAAGGACCCTGCGCGACAATGCCGGGGCCGACGGCATGCGGTTCTTCCCGCTGGTCTTCTCGCTCTTCATGTTCATCCTGGTCGCCAATCTCCTTGGCATGTTCCCCTATGCCTTCACGGTGACGAGCCATCTCATCGTCACCTTCGCGCTCGCCATGACGGTCTTCGCGACGGTCACGCTCTACGGCCTTTTCCGCCACGGCGCGGGTTTCCTGAGGCTCTTCGTACCCGATGGCGTGCCGCTCATCCTGACGCCGATCATCGTGCCGATCGAGGTGATCTCCTACCTCTCGCGCCCCGTCAGCCATTCCGTCCGTCTGTTCGCCGTCATGCTCGCCGGCCATATCACGCTGAAGGTCTTCGCCGGCTTCGTCGTGTCGATGGGCGGGCTTGGCGCGCTCGGTATGGCCGGCGCGCTGCTGCCCTTCGCCATGACGGTGGCGCTGACGGCGCTGGAACTGCTGATGGCCGTCATCCAGGCCTATGTCTTCACCATGCTGACCTGCATGTATCTGAACGACGCCCTGCATCCCGGTCACTGAAATGCCGCGGCCCTGTGCCGGAATGGCACGGGGCCGCGTTCACCGAATGGAAAGGGCCATGCTGTAGAAGGGGCGGACCAACGAGGCGACCTCCCATGCAGATAGCCGGCATCCTGAACACCGCCCTCCAGGGCATGGCGAGCGAGACGGCGCGGGCCGAGCGGGCGGCGCAGAACATCGCCAACCCGGCCGCCGCGCAAAACGACCCGGCGGAGGATATGCTGGACCTTATCTCCGCCGGCATCGGCTTTCGCGCAAATGCGGCGTCCTTCGAGACGGGCGCGGACCTCTGGACGGTCCTCGCCACGATCAAGCGGGACTGATCAGCGGTTCGCCATCGCGGCCATGCGCTGCGAATAGCGTCCGCCGGCAACCCGCGCCGGCGACAGCAGGTCACCGAGCTTTCCGGCCTCTTCCTGCGTCAGAACCACATCGGCCGCCGCCGCGTTCTGTTCGAGATGCGGCACCTTGCTCGCGCCGGGGATCGGCACGATGAAATCGCCCTGCGCCAGCACCCAGGCGAGCGCAAGCTGCGCCGGCGCCACGCCCTTTTCCTCAGCCATCTCTTCCAGCAGGGTCACCAGCGCCAGGTTGGCGTCGAAGTTCTCCGCCGCAAAACGCGGCAGCGAGCGGCGGAAGTCGTCGGCCGAAAGGCCGTCGAGCTTCTTCAGCGCGCCGGTGAGAACGCCGCGGCCGAGCGGGCTGAAGGGCACGAAGCCGATGCCGAGGTCCCGGCAGGTGTCGAGCACGCCGTTCTCCTCGACCTCGCGGGTCCAGAGGGAGTATTCGCTCTGCACGGCGGCGATGGGATGCACGGCATGCGCCTTGCGGATCGTCTCCGCGCCGGCTTCCGAAAGGCCGAGCGCCTTCACTTTGCCCTCGCGCACCAGCTCCGCCATCGCGCCCACCGTCTCCTCGATCGGCACGGCCGGGTCGACGCGGTGCTGGTAATAGAGGTCGATCACCTCGACGCCGAGCCGCTTCAGCGAGGCCTCCGCGACGGCCTTCACGTTCTCCGGCCGGCTGTCCGTGCCCGAGATCATGTCGGCCGAGGGCTTGGTGTCGTCGATGCGGAAGCCGAATTTCGTGGCGATCACCACCTTGTCGCGCACCGGCTTCAACGCCTTGCCGACGAGGATCTCGTTCTTGTAGGGGCCATAGACTTCAGCCGTGTCGAACAGGGTGACGCCGAGCTCGACGGCGCGGTGCAGCGTCCTGATCGCCGCCGTCTCGTCGCTGGAGGGGCCGTAGGCATGGCTCATGCCCATGCAGCCGAGGCCGAGGGCCGAAACGTCGAGGCTGCCGAGATGTCTGTGTTTCATGACGATATCCTTTCGCTTTGGACCGGGAGGGGTCCGCGCCGGGCGGCGAATGGTCCGCCGTCGTCCGGTGAGGTGCAATCTAGGGCGCGGCGCTCCATCTGAAAATTGCTGCAAAAGCCAATGACTTGTTCTATCTGTTAGAGCAATGAACCGCACCCAGCTTTCCCAACTCGCCGTGCTCGCCGTCGTCGCGGAGGTGCGCTCCTTCCGCAAGGCGGCCGCCGCACTCGCCGTCGCGCCCTCCGCCGTCCGCCATGCCGT
>APMI01015252.1_pt1 | contig 10306 bp, 9 predicted proteins | sample 667938 | NCBI WGS metagenome assembly APMI01 (sample SAMN01084076, study PRJNA167559) | wastewater metagenome | biome: Wastewater | place: Denmark: Ejby Moelle, Odense | collected 2011-11-28
GCGGGTGCGCGAGCTGGCGTCGCGTCGCGTCGCGGTTTCCGCTTCCGAACTTTTCGGCGCCGGGCCGGGCCATGGCGGGGGGATGCGGGTGTGCCTTGGCGGGCGCCTGTCGCGTGCGGCGTTCGGCGAGGCGTTGGCGACCGTGCGCGCGGTCTTCGACCAGGCGCCGCCGGTGATGGCGACGCGCCCGATTGAATAGAACGTCCGGCGCATTTTCGAGTTATCGGGACATTTCTGGAAATTGATATGGCGCATGGGCGTCGGGCGCGCGCGTCGCGGCGCCCGGCGCCGGATCGCGCCAAGCTTCGGCATGAATTTTCGCCGGAGCGCGACGAAACAGCGCCGTTCGCCGCCGCAGACCACTTAATCAGGAGCGTCCCCCCGCCGAGGCTGCGATGACCTTCGTGTTCAACTCCGACGCAACGCGGAGCGCGATCTTCGCGCGCCGCTTCGCGCAAGAGCTGCCGGACGTTCCCTTCGCGCATGGACTTGAGTCCGTCGATCCGCAGGCGGTGCGGTATCTGCTGACATGGACCGCCCCCGAGAACCTCGCCCGCTTTACGAATCTTGAGCTGCTTCTCTCGCTCGGCGCCGGCGTCGATCAGTTCGACCTCGCCGCCCTGCCGCCGCATGTGCGGCTGGTGCGGATGCTGGAGCCGGGCGTCGCGCGGATGATGCAGGAATATGTGACGCTCGGCGTGCTGGCGCTGCATCGCAATCTTCCGGCCTATCTGGCGCAGGCCCGCGAGGGCGTCTGGACGGGGATTCCGCAACCGGCGCCGGCGCGGCGCATGGTGTCGTTTCTGGGCCTCGGGCGCCTCGCGCAGGTGGCGATGGAGAGGCTGGCGCCGTTCGGCTTTCCGCTCGCGGGCTGGTCGCGCGGCGAACGCCGCATCGAGGGCGTCGCCTGCTTCCACGGCGAGGACGGGCTGACGACGATGCTGGCGCGCACGCAGATCCTCGTCTGCCTGCTGCCGTTGACGCCGGACACGCGACATATTCTGAACGCGGGACTGTTCGCCCGTCTGCCCGCCGGCGCGGCGCTTCTCAACGCCGGGCGAGGCGCGCATCTCGATCAGGACGCCTTGCTCGCCGCGCTCGAAACCGGCGCGCTCTCGGCCGCCATGCTCGACGTGACCGATCCCGAGCCGCTGCCGGGCGATCATCCGCTCTGGCGGCATCCGGGCGTGATCGTGACGCCGCATATCGCCAGCGTCACCGAGGCCGGGACCGCCGCCGAGGCGGTGATTGAGAACATCCGCAGATGGCGTGCGGGGCTTGAGCCGATCGGGCTCGTCGAGCGTGCGCGCGGCTACTGACTTCATGAGGGACGACACATGACTCTGCTCAAGCGCATCGATCTCTTTCCGACCTCCGAACCGAAAGTCACCAAGGCGCTCGCCGAGCGGCTCGTCTCGGGCGATCCGACCTTCAAGACCTGGGCGCAGGACGTCTCGCGCGGCAATGTGCGGACCGGCGTGTGGGAGGCCACGCCCGGCCAGACCCGCTCGATCAAGGGCGAGAGCTTCGAATACTGCTTCATCCTCTCCGGCGTCGTCGAGCTTGAGGAGCAGGGCGCCGCCGCCCAGCGCTTCACGGCGGGCGAGTGCTTCGTGATGAAGCCGGGCTTCGTGGGGATCTGGCGCACCATCGAAACCGCGCGCAAGATTTACGTCATCGTCGACTGATCTCGCCGCGAAGGAGGACATCCCATGAGAACGCACAGGATCGCGCTCATCCCCGGCGACGGCGTCGGCGTCGAGGTGACGCAGGCCGCCTTCGAGACAGCGAGCAAGGCGGCCAAGGCGGATGGCGCGCGGTTGGAGGCGCAGAGCTTTCCGTGGTCCTGCGCCTTCTACAAGCAGCATGGCGCGATGATGCCGGCCGACGGCGTCGAGACGCTGCGCGGCTTCGACGCCATTCTGCTCGGCGCGGTGGGATGGCCCGCCGACGTTCCGGACGCGGCCTCTCTGCACGGACTTTTGCTGCCGATCCGCAAAAGCTTCGCGCAATACGCCAATATCCGCCCTCATCGTCTGCTCAAGGGCGTCGAAGGCCCGTTGCGGCGCGGCGGCTTCGATATTCTGTGCATCCGCGAAAACACCGAAGGCGAGTATTCCGGCGCCGGCGGGCGCGTGCATGTCGGAACGCCGAACGAAGTCGCGGTCGAAACCTCGATTTTCACCTGCGCGGGCGTCGAGCGCATCCTGCGTTTCGCCTTCGAGCAGGCCCGTGCGCGGCGCGGCAAGCTCGCCTCTGTGACGAAGTCGAACGCGCAGAAATATTCGATGGTGTTCTGGGACGAGACGACGGCGCGTCTGGCCAGAGACTTTCCCGACGTCGAGGTCACGAGCTTCCATGTCGACGCGATGGCGGCGCGCTTCGTCACCGCGCCCGAGACGCTCGACGTCGTCGTCGCCTCGAATCTGTTCGGCGACATCCTCACCGATCTCGGCGCGGCGATTCAGGGCGGGCTCGGCTACGCCGCCTCCGCCAATATCGACCCGACGCGCAAGAACCCCTCGATGTTCGAGCCGGTGCATGGATCGGCGCCTGACATCGCTCATCTGAAAATCGCCAACCCCATCGCGGCGACATGGTCGGCCGCGATGATGCTGGAGCATCTGGGCGAATCGACCGCGGCCGCGGCCGTCATGCGCGCGATCGAGGCGACGACCGCGCGCGGCGTCGGCGTCGTTCATGGTCAGGACAAGACGGATGCGATCGCCGCCGCCATCCTGGCGGAGCTGGATTAAGCCCGGCGGCTTAACGCTTGGAGAAGGCCTCGACCAGCTCGGGGTCACGCTCCAGCGTGTCGAGCCAGTTCGGGTCGAGCTTGGGCACGGACGACATGAGCAGACGCGCGTAAGGGTGGCCGTCCGCCGCGCCGACGCGCTCGGGCGTCGTCTGCTCCACCTTTTCGCCCGCATACATCACCGCCACCTCGTCGCAGATCGCGCGCACGGTGTTCAGGTCGTGGCTGATGAAGAGGTAGGACAGGCCGAGCTGGCCCTGCAAATCCTTCAGAAGCTCGATGATCGCGGCGGCGACCACGCTGTCGAGCGCGGAGGTGATCTCGTCGCAAAGCACGAGCTTGGGCTCGGCGGCCAGCGCGCGCGCGAGATTGACGCGCTGCTTCTGCCCGCCCGACAACTCGCCCGGACGGCGATGGCGCAGCGCGCGGGGCAGGCGCGTCATGTCGAGCAACGCGTCGACGCGCCGCTCAAGCTCGGCGCCTTTCAGACCGAAATAGAATTCCAGGGGTCGCGCGAGAATGTCGCGGATCGACCGCGCAGGATTGAGCGCGGTGTCGGCGGACTGGAACACCATCTGGATCTCACGCAGTTGATCCTTGGTGCGGTCGGCGGCGCGCGCCGGCAGCGCCGCGCCGTTCAAAAGTATGCGCCCGCTCGTTTGTGGCAGGATGCCGGCGATCGCGCGCGCCAGCGTCGATTTTCCGCAGCCCGATTCGCCGATCACGCCGAGATTGCGGCCCGGCTCGATCGTGAAGCCGACAGTCTTGACGATCAGAACCGAAGGCGTTCCGTCAGCCTTCGCCGGCCCGTATCCGGCGCACAGATTTTCCACGGCCAGAACGGGGGCGCGCGCGGCCTCCTGCGTGGCGGCGCCCGCATGGGAGACGGGGCGGAAGGCGTCGAGCAACTCGCGCGTGTAAGGGTGCTTCGGCGCGTCGAGAATCTGCGCGGTCGCGCCGACCTCCTGCACCTGTCCATCCTTCAGCACCACAATGCGGTCGGCGATCTGCGCGACGACGGCGAGATCATGCGAGACATAGACGCCCGCCGCGCCGGCATGTTTCATCGCGGCCTTGAAGGCGCGCAGCACTTCGATCTGCGTCGTCACGTCGAGCGCGGTGGTCGGCTCGTCGAAGATCACGAGCTTCGGATCGGCGATCAGCGCCATCGCGGCGGAGAGGCGCTGCAACTGGCCGCCGGACACCTGATGGGGATAGCGCTCGCCGATCAAAGGAGGGGCGGGCAGCGACAACGCGCGAAACAATTCGATCGCCTTGGCGCGCGCGGCGTCGGGCGGCATCAGATCGTGGATGCGCGTGACCTCGATCACCTGATCCATGATCTTGTGCGCGGGATTGAACGAGGCCGCCGCGCTTTGCGGCACATAGGCGACGCTCGCCCCGCGATGCCTGGCGCGTTCGCTCTCGCTGATCGCCGCCATGTCGACGCCGTCCAGCCAGACTTCGCCCGCCGCGATGCGCGCGCCGGGGCGCGCGTAGCCCATCAATGTGAGCGCGATCGTCGTCTTCCCCGAACCCGATTCCCCGATCAACGCGACGATCTCGCCGGGCGCGACGTCGAAGGAGACGCCCTTGATGATCTCGATTCGTCGGCCTGAATCCGTGGTCGCGTCGACCTTGAGGTTCTTGATCTCGACCAGCGGCTTGGTCATGCGGCGCGATCCCTGATCTTGCGCGGCAGATTGTCGATCAGAAGGTTGACCGCGATGGTGAGGCTGGCGATCGCCACGGACGGCGCCATCACCGCCGGGGCGCCAAAGGGCAGGCCGCCGATGTTCTCGCGCACCAGCGCGCCCCAATCGGCGTTGGGCGGCTGCACGCCGAGGCCAAGGAAAGACAGGCCCGACAACAGCAGAACGACGAACACGAAACGCAGGCCGACATCCGCGAAAACGGGGCCGAGGATGTTGGGCAGGATCTCCGCGCCGATCAGATAGGGCCACCGCTCGCCGCGCAACCGCGCCACCGTGACGAAATCCATTGCGTTGACGTTCACCGCGAGCGCGCGCGAGAAACGATACGAGCCCGGCACATAGATCACCGCGAGCGTGAGAATCAGCACCGGGATCGTCGAGCCGACGGCGGCGACGACGACGAGGCCGAAGAGTTTCGACGGGATCGAGTTCAGCGCGTCGAGGAAGCGGCTCAGCACGGCGTCGAACCATCCCCCCGCGACGGCGGCGGCCATGCCGAGCGTGACGCCGGTTCCACAGGCCAGCAGCACGGCCGCGAGCGAGACGCCGACGGTGTAGCGCGCGCCGTAGATGATGCGCGAGAGCATGTCGCGGCCAAGATAATCCGAGCCGAGCGGCAGTTCGCGCGTCATCGGCCCGAAATAATCCATGTCCACCACGTCGCCGACGCCATGCGGAGCGATCCAGGGCGCGAAGATCGCGACCAGCGCCCAACCGATGATGACGAAGACGCAGAGCCCGCCCACCCAGTTGACGCGATAGCCGGCGACCGCGACGCCTTGCGAACCCGCCATCAGCGTAGCCTCGGATTGGCGAGGATCGCGATGGCGTCCGCGGTCGTGATGAGAATGAGATAGACGAGACAGAAGATCATCGCGCAGGTCTGGATCAGCGGCAGGTCGCGCGTCGCCACCGCGTCGACCATCAGCTTGGCGACGCCGGGATAGTTGAAAATCGTCTCCACGATGATGACGCCGCCGAGCAGATAGCTCAGCGACAACGCCACCGCGTTGACGATCGGCCCGAGCGCGTTCGGCAAGGCGTGGCGTAGCACGACGCGCATGCGCGAGGCGCCCTTGAGCGTCGCCATCTCGGCATATGGCGTCTCGAGCGCCTCCACCACAGCCGCGCGCGTCATGCGGATCATCTGCGCGCTGATGACGAAGGCGAGCGTGAAGACGGGCATCGCATAGACGCGCAGCAACTCGCCGATCCCCTGAACATCGCGCGCGATCGAAAGCGCGGGCAGCCATTTCAGATGCACGGCGAAGATGAGAACGGCCGTCGTGGCGACCATGAATTCAGGCACGGAGATGACGCCGATGGTCACGACGCTGACGATGCGGTCATAGAGCCGCCCGCGCCACATCGCGGCGGTGATCCCGAGCGTCAGCGCGACCGGTACGGCGAACAGCGCGGTGACGCCCGCAAGCTTGAGCGAGTTGAGGAGGCGCCCGCCGATCAGTTGCGCGATCGGCATCCGGTTGGCGTAAGAGACGCCCAGATCGCCGGTCAACAATCCGCCGAGCCAGCGCCCGAAGCGCACGATGGCGGGATCGTCGAGATGCATCGCGGTGCGTAGCGCCTTGACGGCCTCCGGCGTCGCGGACTGGCCGAGCAGAACCTCCGCGACGTCGCCCGGCAGAATGCTCGTCGCCGCGAAGACCACGAACGCCACGATCACGAGCGTCAGCAGCGCGACCAGAAGGCGCGAGGCGAGCATCTTCGTGAGGCTACGTTGCATTCGGCTTTCCTGAAATTGCGCGCGGGCCGCGCGTCGCAGCCCGCGCTGTTCGTCTTCGATCAGGCCTCCAGCCAGACATATTCGGCGAAAGCATAGCCCATCATGCCACCGAGCGGGTTGGATTTCAGGCCCTTGAGCTTGCCCGAGATCGCGTCGACGTTGGAGATGTAAACCGGGATCGCGGTGCCCGCGTCCTCGGAGACCATCACCTGCATCTCGTCATAGATCGTGCGGCGCTTGGCTTCGTCGAGCGAGCCGCGCGCCTCCACCAGCATCGCGTCGAACTTCTCGTTCTTGTATTTGCTCTCGTTCCACGGCGCGCTCGACGCGTAGAGCAGCGAGAACAGGATGTCGGGCGTCGGGCGCGGGTTGATGTTGCCGAAATGCACAGGCGCCTTGAGCCAGTAGTTCGACCAGTAGCCGTCCGAGGGCACGCGCTGCACGTCAAGCTTGAGCCCGATCTTCTCGGCCGACTGCTGGATCAGAACCGCCATGTCCACCGCCGACGCGGCGGCGTCCGAGGTGATGACGGGGATGGTCTGGCCCAGTACGCCGGCCTTCTCGAAATGGTGCTTGGCCTTTTCGGGGTCGTACGCCTTCGGCTTGAGCGCTTTGTTGTGATAGGCGCTGGCCGGCGAGACGGGTTGATCATTGGCGATCTCGGCGAGTCCGCGCAGCGCCGACTTCTGAATCTGCTCGCGGTTGATCAGATATTTCATGCCGGCGACGAAGTCTTTCTTGTCGCCGGGCGGCATGTCGAGCCGCATGTTGAGGTTGGTGTAATTGCCGGTCGTCGTCTTCGACAGAACGACGCCGGGCTGGCTTTCCACAAGGCGCATCGAGCGCGGATTGATCGCGGCGGCCAGCTGGATGTCGCCCGACAGGAGCGCGTTGACGCGCGCGGGATCATCGGGAATGGCGAAGAACTCGAAGCTGTCGAGATAGGGCGCGCCCGATTTGAAATAGTTCTTGTTCTTGACGCCGATCGAACGCACGCCCGGCTCGAAATTCTCGCAGACGAATGAGCCGGTGCCGTTGGCCTTGGCGAAATTCGTCGTCCCGTCCGCGATGATCATGAAGTGATGCATCGCCAGAATGGTCGGCAGATCGCCGTTGGGCGCCGAGAGCGTGATTTCAAGCGTCGTGGGATCGAGCGCCTTGAAATCGGTCATCTGCTTGGCGAGCGCGTTCACCTTGGAGCCGGTTTCGGCGATGGTGTGGCGACGCAGCGAATAGATGACGTCGGCGGAGGTGAGCGGCTTGCCGTCGTGGAAGGTGACGCCCTTTTTCAGCTTGACCGTCCAGACCTTGGCGTCCTTCGTCTCGATGGAGTCGGCCAGCTCCATGTTGGTCTTGCCGCTCTCGTCGATGAAGGTGAGGCGGTTGTAGAAAGCGCAGCAGCGCACGTAGTCGGTCGAGAGCGAGGCTTTTGCGGGGTCCAGAGTGTCGGCTGTGGACGAGGACCAGCCCGCCGCCTTCATCGAGCCGCCCGAACGCGGCGTCTGCGCCAGCGCGGAGGTCGCGCGCGTCAGCACAAGGGAGCCCGTCGCCGTCGACAGGCCGCCCGCCATCAACATCGTCAGGAGATCGCGGCGGCTGGCGCCGCGGCGGATCGCGTCCTCGACCCTGCGGTCGTCGTTCGGCGTCCAGGCTTTGGTCAGGTCGTCGGTCATGCGAAATCCCTCCTGCGTGTTGGACGTCTGAATCAAGCGGACGCTTGCGCGTCGACGGCGTCGGCGAGTTCGGCCATCGAGGTGAAGTGGTAGTCGGGCTTGGTGAACTTCTCGGGCACGATGGAGCCGCCATAGCCGGGCTGCGCGTGGCGGCGTTGAATCCAGCAGTTCGTCAATCCCACGTCGCGCGAGACGCCGATGTCGTGATACTGGCTCTGCGCCACATGCAGGATCTGATCCTTGGCGCCGCCATCTTTCTCGACATAGGCGATGACCTGCTCGAAGAAGCCAGGATCAGGCTTTTCGACGCCGGTGTCGTCGACGGTGAAGGTCGCGTAGAAGGGATCGCCAAGCTCTTTGGAATAGAGTTCGAGCGCCCAGCGCTGCGCGTTGGTCATCGCGATCAGCTTGTAGCGTTTTGCGAGGCGGGCGAGCGCGTCGCGGCTGTCGGGAAATCCGCGCCATGACGCCACGTCGTCGCGCATGCGCTCGGCGTAATCGTCGCGCACGGGCAGCCCGAGCTTGGGGGCGATCACGCGATAGCAGCGCGGCAGATCGTCGGGAAATTTGAGCGCGTCGTCCATGTATCGCGCGTCGCGATAATAGGCGAGGGCTTCTTCGCCGTCGACAGCCACGCCTGCGTCGGCGGCGATCGCGGCGAGGCTGTCTTTCAGGCCCGCCTCGAAATCGATCAGCGTGCCGACCACGTCGAACGTCATGTAGCGGAATTGGGACAGGCTTTTGGCCACAGGCTCCCCCTTTGCCTCGCGCGTGCCGCGCGGTTGGTTTTTTGCGATCGCCTGCCGCGCATCGTGCGCGCGGCAGGCGGTGCGGCGTCAGCCCCGCTTGCTTTGAAGTCTCCCGCGCCAGCCCTGCGCCCGCGCGCCGAAAACATTGCGCGCGGCGGCAGAAAATTCTGTATTGTCCCCCCCGGCGGCATCCGGCCGTCAGGCCATCGCGCCGCGCACGTCGGGGTCTTCGAGGGTCTGGTCGAGCGTGAGGCGCGTGCGCTCGACGATGGCGTCGATCTCCTCCATAGTGCAGCACAATGGCGGCGCGTAGCCAAGCACGCCGTCGGCGAAAGCGCGGATCACAAGGCCGTTGCTCCAGGCGCGGTTGAAAATGCGCGTCGAGGGCTGGGCCATCGGAGAAAGCCGCGTCTTGCGCGCCTTGTCGGTCACGAGTTCGACCGCCGCCAGCATCCCGCGCCCGCGCACGTCGCCCACGAGCGGGTGATCGGCGAGGCTTCGCAATCCCTCCATCAAACGCGCGCCCGCCTTGCGCCCGTTTTCAAGCAGGCCTGATTCATAAAGGCGAAGACATTCAAGGCCTACGGCGGCGCTGACGGGATGGGCCGAATAGGTGTAGCCATGCCCCACCGGCGCGGCGCCGGCGCCGTCCGCGATCACGTCATAGACGCGATCGGACAGGAACACGGCGCCCATCGGCACATAGCCCGACGTCAGACCCTTGGCGGTCGTCATCATGTCGGGCGCGATGTCCTCGTCCGCGCAGGCGAAGAGCGGTCCCGTGCGGCCGAAGCCCGTGATCACCTCGTCGGCGATGAACAGAATGTCCATCTCCGCGCAGGCCAGCCGCATCGCCTTCATCCAGCCCGGCGGGGGCACGAGCACGCCGCCCGAGCCTTGAATCGGCTCGCAATAAAATGCTGCGACGCGCTCCGGCCCGCCGATGTCCCGCACCTTGTCGCGCAGCGCGGCGAGCGATGACGCGATGATCGCGGCCGGATCGTCGCCCACAGGATTGCGATAGACGTTGTGGCTCGGAATTTTATGCTGCCACTCATAGGGGACGCCGAAACCCGCGTGGAAGGCGGGAAGCGCGGTCAGGCCTGCGCCCACCACCGATGAGCCGTGATAGCCCTGTTCGAGCGAAATGAACTGGTCTTTTTCCGGCATCCCGCGCGCGCGTTGGTAATAGCGCACGTAACGCACGGTGCTGTCGACGGCGTCCGAGCCCCCGAGCGTGAAGTAAACATGGTTCAGATCGCCCGGCGCGCGGTCCGCGAGTTCGGCGGCGAGGCGGATGGCGGGCTCCGAGCCGAGCCCGAAATAGCCCGTCGCGTAAGGCAGCTCGCGCAGCTGCCGCGTCGCGGCCTCGACGATGCTTTCATGTCCGTAGCCGGCGTTGACGCACCACAGCCCCGCAAAGCCGTCGATGAGTTCGCGCCCTTCGGCGTCGGTCACGCGCGCGCCCTTGGCCGAGCGCAGCACGCGCACGCCCGCCCTTTCATGGCCTCGGTAAGAGGCGACGGGATGCACCCAATGGGCGCGGTCGAGTTCGATCAGCGAATTGGCGAGCATGGCGTCACTCCATTTATCCGAGCGCCTGGCTGGCGAGGGCGTAGGTTTTGAACGAATCCGCGCGCGCGAGCGGCGCGCCCGGCGCGGGGCGACGC
>APMI01068221.1_pt1 | contig 10303 bp, 8 predicted proteins | sample 667938 | NCBI WGS metagenome assembly APMI01 (sample SAMN01084076, study PRJNA167559) | wastewater metagenome | biome: Wastewater | place: Denmark: Ejby Moelle, Odense | collected 2011-11-28
ATGCGTGACATTGGCCGAAGAATAGAAGACGGCAACGCCTACGGCAGCCACATATTGCCCAAAGCGGATCTAGAGACAGCCTTGATCAAATTTCAAAAGTCCCGCCGCACCATCAGCTAGTAACGACTCGAAGCGAGCTCGCAACGAATGCTACGGGGCAAACCACGCCCCCTTGATTTGTCGAGAATACTGGAGACTGTCTTGTTATCCTAAATGAACCCAAGTGAAACAAGAGCCCGAACTTTCGACTAGGACACGAATTAATGACTCAAAACAGCCCATATATAGCTGACTTCCTGGAACAGCAAATTGATTCCTTGGTTAGCTACGCACGCGAACAAGGCAGACTTGTCCCTGATCGCGACCTTGCAGCCAGCGTAATATTGGAATCCATTCCCCGCCATTGGAATGACATTGCTCGCAAAGCAAAGGTTGGGCTTTATACAGAAGCAAAAATTTCCAGGTCGATGCGGGCTTTTACCCAGTCCGGTACGGAATATGGCTCCTGTCAGATTCCGCGGTCTGTTGCTCAGCGGACCAAGGCGATTGAATCGATGAAGTTGCGTGACTCCAACCACGGTGACTCGAGCCAACTAGCCTCTGCTATTACCGACTGGCCAGGGCTGGCCATCAAGCCCCACAAAGAACAAGGTAAATGTAACGGCAGAACGAATGTCCTTTGGGTGCAGGAGCTTTCCTTCGTTGCTAGTAATAGTGTGCGCTGGAACATCGTGCCAGCCATGGCGTGGCGGATGCGACTGGAAGTTCTTTTGCCAATTGCCAAGAACGGGGATAACGCTAAGGATCTGGTACCAGAGGTACGTATCGAAGTTATTGATCAGATCAGCCTAGCGGACCGTGAAACCACTGTCGAAGTGATCTCGGGCGTGGTTCGCGAACTGGCCGAGCGCGTTTGTACCCAGGCGGCCTGGCAACTTACCGCTGCGGCAGAAGAACTCGAGCATTACCTTGACGACCGCCACCAATGGCCCATGCGACTGGTATTTGCGGTCCCAGACGGACAGCATGACTTGGCAGCAGCGATTTTCGGGCTTTGCAACGAGACCAGTCATCGGTATGGCTGGATGTCCTTTTTGGGCGACCTTAAGGATCAGCAGGTAGATCTGATGTACCTGGCCAGTATTGAAACCTCGAATCTGGTCAGGCCGACAGAAAAGCCCCCAACTTCGCCGGCAAGAAAGGCTCTTGATGCGCCAGAAACCCCGGGTGAGGTCTTCCTATTGATGGAATTTGGATTGTCAGGCTTAACACTATGCGTAGACGGAATGGTTGAGTCGTCTATCCGACAGGAAAGGTATGCGGCATTTGTCAAAGAAACTGGTGAGAAGCCGGAGGATGTCCTACGGGCGGCTGGCATTGACATACCCCGCGTCCGGAAACTTTCAACCTATGAAAGCGTTATGAGCATAGTCCAGCGAGGTGCTTCTAGAATCGACTGGGAGGCGGAAGACATCAAGACAGCAGTATGGCTTGCTGGTGTGCAAAAAGCTCAGGCGAAGCAGCCAGTTGTGCGGCTATTGGTGGATCTAGCAACTGGCGTCCAGTCAGCATCAATCGGCGACGGAAAAGAATCAATCCGGAGCTTCCTTGAACGTGAAACTGCAGCTGGTGCACGTCTCGGAGTTGCGCCAAAGGCGATCAAGGTATCGGGCACGTTGCTTTCTGCTCATGAATCAATCTCCGCTTGGGCAAAAAAACATGGGGTTGATCTTGTGCGCCCGAAGAGTGGTGCAGACGCCGGCGCTAAGTATGTACGTCTTTGGAATCAGATCGGCAAAGCTGTGTTGACGGTGAGTTGTCCAACGGAATGGTGGAAGAGCGCGAGACTTGAGCTTAATGCCTGGCTGTCCGGGTGCATGGATGCACTCGATTTTGCTTACGCCCCAAATAGCGATGCATCCAGGGAAGATAGCCGAAAGCGAATTTTCATGCCCGAGTCGCTGTTTTTGAGTTCTGAGAAGCTGGCGCTCTTCCAACGCTGGAAAGACTCGCACTAGCAGAATGACGGTGCGTGGTTGCGTTCTGAGGCCAAAACATATCGAAAAATGGCGACGTATCCCGTCGATGTCACTGCTGCTATACTTTAACCAATACGGCGTTCGGAGCCGTGCCACCCACATTGGCGAAGCGTTAGTACCGAGTAGTAATTCTCCTTAATTTGTCAGTGGGTAACTCAAAATGCGTATTTACATCAGTTCCATGGCGCACCCGAAGCGCCTGGCGAAGCGTCTCGCCAAAGAAGCCGGAATCCCCCTTAATCGCGCCCAGATCGCCTGTGCCGTCATGTTCGGATACAAGGACTGGCATGAGCTTGAGCAAGTAACTGGCGCACAAACTTCGGCCCCGTCCAAGCCGGACTGGCTCTTGCCAACCGAAATCCGCAATACACGGCGTAATGCATTTGGTGTTCGCCTACAGCGGGTATTGAATTTTGAGACCTATGGCGATTGGACGCCGATCTGGTCATTGATCGACGAACTTGATCCTACGGGCACCATACCGGACGAGGAAGCCTTCTGTAATCCGCTGATCAACGATATCTTCCCGGTGAGTTGGACGCTCACGGAAAAGGCGATGGAATTCTTCGACGAGATGCCTTCCGTCTCCATGCGTGTGTCGGTAGGACAGGCTGGCAGCCGTGAATTCGAAAACCTCCTCAAGCAAGGTGTTATCAGGTCAAAGTGCCCGCAGCCCAACGTTTTTATTCCCGAAGACCGTTTTGGCTATCGCACATTCATTGTGGATTTTGAAAACCGGAAGAAATATTCCGATATCAAACCGGAGGCGCCTGGCGTGGCTCTGCTCCCGATCCGATTCATCCCGACAATTTCCGAAGGCGTTCTGCTTGAACTGGAGTTGTCCATCCATCCAGGCGCCATGGCTTCCTACCACCTTGATGACGAGGACACAGCCCTGATTGCCAACTCAATCATTGCCTATCTTCGCGAATCCAACATCTGGGCGCTATCGACGGGCACCGTCTGTGGCGCTACGAACGGAATACTCATCACGCTGTCTGGTCAGGTGGCGAAAGCGCCCATCAGCAGGATCATGGAGGATTTGAAAAACGAGCTCAACCTGCACAATGATGCATTCGATCCTGACGAGGAATTCGACAGCGAGATGCAGATATTTTTGCCGATCCGCGACTTTGTTGATGAACTAGAGTTTGATGTTCCCGAGGAAGAGGGCAAGCACGACTTCCTTGTTCAGCATGGCCATGAACTCGTGCAGGGCTTGGTCCGCGAGACTGTCGCCTTGTCTAAGCTGCCCCTGATGCTGGAACAGATTCTTTCAGCCAATGGGTTCTCGCAGTACGCCGAATTTTGCAATGGCATGTCGATGGCGTCCCTTGCGGAACGGAAGAAACTCTCGGCCTTCCTCTGCAGCATGGAACGCGCCAAGGCGCTACCGCGGCCTGTGTCAATTTTCTTCAGGCACCACCTGGTTGACTTAATGATTGGCGAGTACGAGCGGTCTCGCAGCATAACCGCCAAAGACGTTGGAAGTGAATCCAGTCTGGTTGATACCGCAACCATCGCCACGATGGCGCGATCCCTTGGTGACGAGGAATTAGCCGTCCTGATTGAGCGGAACTATGATGAAGTAATCTCCGCTATTCGTGATGCCGCCGATGACATCGACGACTTGATTGAAATCTTCTCCCAGACATGAAAGCCTGAACATGCCTTCACCTTCCAGCCATGATCGCGTCGGACAATTTACTGAGCCGTCTTATCGCCCACCCAATCTGACCGAGTACCGACAAGTTGCCCACGACTTTATCGGCGAAGTCGCACCGGGAATAATGCCTGAGGTCCGTGACCGTCTTGCCAACGAAGTCAGCCGGCGAACATTTGGTCTGATCGGGGCGTCTTCGCGGCAAGGCGAATTTATCGATCCGTTGCTGCAGCTCAATCGGACCTGGGAATGGGATGAACTCAATCGTATATCGCCTTTTTCTCTGGACGACCAGCCAGCGCATACATGGCACCTGTGGTCTTCGGACCAGCATCTCGCCAAAACCGAGGCCGATCAAGTACGGCGATTTTCGGAATCGTTGTCCATAAATGACTGGCTCTACAACGTGCCAATGCCCCAGGTGCGCCAATGGCGAGATACCTTTTTGCCCGACCGTCCGAAGCGTGGTCGCAAAATATTCCTGTTATGGGAGCTTTCCCAGCACGCTGCGTTTCGTGCGGAATGCCAAAAGGCTTTCGAGGCGTGGCAGCAAGATCAAGCAAGGGAAGTGGATCGCCTCATGGGATTGGCCCAGCAAAAGCCCATCGCCCGACACTTGGAATGGCTGGCGAGGCTCACTGGCCATCGGCTCGACGCTTACCACTCGTTGACCAATTCCTGTAACGGGCCGGCCGCCTATGCCGATCTGGTGGAATCATGGTTAACAAAGCACCGGGAAGGGGCCAAGAAGGGACTGGAAGGGATTGACCAAGAAGTAGCTGACGCGACCTGGATTGGCCAAAACATCTATGAGCCGGACGTCATGGATATTGCCAAAGAGGTCGCCTGGTCCTATATCAAACTCACCGAGCGTGCTGTTTCTTCCCAGCGGGAGCTCAAGCGCACGCTCCTCATTCTAAAACCGACGCAACTGGTCGCGACTCAGTGTTGCGCGGTGTGCAAAAGCAAGCCCAGGAAAAAGCGCACCAAGGCTTCCGGCGCCCCTCTGGCTCCGTTACATCTTCTATGCACATGCGGCGCCTTCCAGTGGCGACCGGACAGCTACCGGGGTGATCCGACCGAGTGGACGTTGGATATGAGCCACAAGCACAATCACCAGTTATGGGCCATTGCCCGCCACCTTGGGATCGACGCATTCCCTATCGATGGGGTGGGCCTCCTTAGCATGGCGAGCGAGATTCATTTTGAGCGCCGCTGGGAAGTCACCCAGGCATCCAAACGGGCCGGGCAACACCGTTACTAGGCCTGTTGCCGGAAACCGCAGGCGTCTTCCAGACAAAGAAAAACCCCCGAGCGTACAGGTCGGGGGTTTCTGATACTACTTGCGACTCAGGCCTTCAACATGACCTTCAGGCGCTCCTGAACATTTGGCAACCCGGTAACCGCCCGCATCGCCGCAGAACCTTCGATCACGTTCCGTGCAACAAGGTCGGCGAGGCTATCGGCCATAGCCACGGAACTCTTTCGCGTATCTGGCCGGTCGAGCATGGCGGACAACTTGGCAGGGTCGCCGATCACAGAAGTGAAATCCTGATCAACGTTGTTGATAATTTCCGTGGCCAGGGCATAGCCCGAGCCATCTTTCTTCGGCAGCAGTATCTGATTCACCACCCCGACCAAGGAGGCAGCCAAAGACTGGACCTTGGCATTGCGCTCACCATCATTGAACCAGGACAACATCTTTTGCGTGGCGCCGGCCGCCGTATTGGCGTGTACAGTACCAATCACCAGATGACCTGACTCACCAGCCAACATCGCGGTTTCAGCCGTTTCCCGGTTGCGTATTTCGCCCACCATGATGACGTCTGGACATTGCCGCATGGCATCCTCCAGCCCTTCGTTGAAGGAGCCAACATCAACCCCAACTTCGCGTTGGGAAAACACAGCTTTTTTGGGCTCGAAGACATACTCAATTGGGTCTTCGGCCGTTACCACATGCACTTTGCGCGAATTGTTGATTTCTTCAATCATGGCTGCTGCCGTCGAGGATTTACCTGAACGTGTCGCTCCGGATATCAAAATCAGCCCTCGCGGGGCACTAAGCATCAGACGAACGGCCGGCGGCAAGCCTTGCGACTTGAGCGTCGGCACCGTTTTTGAAATCCGGCGAATCGACAGCATCTGCCTCGATCCACCGCATGCCATATAGGCACAAATTCTCAACCGCCAGTGCGCCAGATCTTTGGGCCGGTTGATGGCCATTTTGTCAATCATGCCTTCCCAATTGGGCTCAACTACATCCATGACTTGCGCAAGATCCTGCAAGCTCGGCGGAAATACATCTTGAAATTCGGCCCATCCATCGGGTAGCCGAACCATGATTGGCGCATCCTGTTCCAACCTAATATCGGTAAATGGCAACGTACTGTCGAACAGATGCGTCAGCTCAGAAATAAAGTCACGTTTTTGCATCCTAACCTCCCATGTAGACAATGGCTCCGCTCGGGATTGTTCCCGGGAGAGTTGTGCTCAGCACCCCTCCCGGTCCCGCAAGGGAGCCGCTGCTTTGTTTTACGCCGACCAATATCGTGGCCCCGGTTCTCTTGTACAACGACTCAACCATTGACTGCGGCGGCGCCGTCGTCGAATACACATACAACTTGCCGCTAGTGATTTCGTGGGTCCAACGGGCATCCCGCACAAACCCGGTCTGCCAAGTCAAGGAGCCATCCGCGATGGTTCCTGTTGCTGCAGGATTACCGTTTCGATAGCGGATCACGGCATCGCGGTATGAAAGAAAATTTGTAGCTGCAACGTCGCCACTCAACGCATCGAATCGTAAAGCTGCCGACTTCTCCCCGAGAACCGTATAGCTGACACTCAGGAACATCATGATGGTGAGTATGGCGATTTGATACATGGCTTAGCCCTGACGACGTGACCGCATGATCATGTTGTTCCTTTGCAGCTGGATTTCGCTCTCCAGTTGCTGGAATTTTCTTGCTCGGATCGTGGCTCGAATGCCGTTTGCGTCTTCGTCCCCCAGCCAGAGAAAATCCAGTTTCGGCCGGCGGGGCTCGCCTTCCAATCGCTGATGAATGATTGCCAACAAGCCGCTGGCCAGCAGACTTGCTACGTCCTCACTATTGCCCGCGGTGCCATTGGCCAATGCATACAGACGATCAACCGCTGTCCGCGCATCATCGGAATGAATGGTGCACACGACAAGACGTCCATTAAGCGATGCGCGCAGTGCTTCGGTTGCCGTTTCGGGATCACGCACCTCTCCAACGAAAATAATCGATGGCGCCCATCGAGCCGCCTGCCGGCACTCATGCGCAAATCCGCCCTGGCCGACCCAGCGTTGATAGATGACACCCTCTCCGCGTTGTCCTTCCAGTGGCATTTCTGGTGGATCTTCAATACAGACGGCAATTCCGCCATGCTTTGCAATTCTGCTGGCGACAATCGCCGATGCAGTTGTCGTCTTCCCCTGACCATAGGCCCCTGCAACGACGATTAGTCCGCTCAGCCCTTTCCTTAGAAGCATGCTTACGTATCCAGAATGCAGCCCGAGGTCTTCCAAGTCGGCCACCCGAGGCGGAAACCTTCTCAATACGAAAACATCCTCTGAAAGGCTACGCAGCAACGAAGCGCGATACGAGATTCCCTCATGCTTGATGGAAAACTCGTCTTTCTTCGAGCGGTCCATTTCACTGATGCATATCTTTCGTAGACTCGCCAGTTCCTCATTGCAGTCATCCGGCGCCGGAACAGGGTCCAGCGTATTGGGAACTCCTGATAGCCACGAATGGTTATTCCCCAGATAGAGATCGCTAAATTTCTGATCGTGCAGCGCCATTGTTCTTTCTGCCCATGAATGGTTTGGTGTTGGCGGGGAACCTTTTCCCCGCCAGCTTGATCCTTGAATTACGCGCCAGTGAAGGTGATCGCGTTGGCGGTCGTGGTCGAGCAATTGGTCGATGCGGTGCTCGGGGAAATCGGGAAGGTAGTCATCGTGGTGGCTTGAACCTTAATGGAGGTCCAACCAGACATCGATTGCGTCAGCAATGCCACGCAAACATCAGTCGGGATATTGGTAATCGCAATGGTGAAGGTCGACGTCACACCAGTAACAGTCACCGTGCCATTCATGCTGTGCGTGATAACCGGCGGCGTGGCGGCATCAACTGAGAGGTCGGCAGGAATTCGGTTGGAGTTCTTCAGCACCAGGTTGAGGTTGCCTACACCAAAACCGCCCTGCCCCGCGTACAAGCCCTTCACCGCTGAACGAATGGCCGTGATGTCAGCTTGCATCTGGTTGGATTTTTGCGAGGCGTCAGCGCTGCCGAACAATGCGAGGGCACCGGAAATGACCAGACCGATCACCAGCAGAGCGGTAATGACTTCCAGCAGGGAAATACCAGCTTGACGCTTCAGATTTTGAAAGTTTTGTTTCATGGTAAGACTCCTAATTTGTGGGACAAAAAGTAACTACAGAAAATTAACTACCGGTTTCGCTGCTTAATCAGTTGGGACATTTGGACTTCCATGGACATCATTCCGCCAACCATCGTGGAGATCAGAAGGCCGACGCAAAGGAGCGCAATCCCTGAAACAACTGTCATTCTGGATTTGATGGCTTCTACGGATTCCGTCAGCCACTCCCGTCCAATAATTGAAATCGCTTCGTCGAAGCCGGATAGCGATGAATACACACCCATGTCGTCGATGATTTCCCGGTCAGGGAATTCATAGCCACTGCGTTGGAGGGCATCACCCATTGCCAGGCCAGAGCGCATTCCAAGCATTGCCGACTGAATTCGCGTCTTCAACCACTTGCCAGACAGTTCGGACAGTTGTTGCATCGCCGACTCAACTCGTACGCCAGCCTCCAGCATTGACGACAAACCAATCAGCCATGTCGACCCAACCACCATCCGATACACGCTATATGGCGGGTACCTGTCCAATCGAATTCGCAAGCGACCATCCCAGCGATTCAGCGAAAGGGCAAAGGCGATGATCAAACTGACCACCACGCCGGCTGTAACGAAAATCCAGTTGCGGGCGAAGTCAGAGAGGAGAATGAGCACCTTTGCTGCCCCGACGAAACGATCACCCGGCACAATCTTGGTGAATTCCGGAACGACCTTGAAGCCAAACAGGTAGAGCACGCCAAACGCCAGCCCGAGCAAGACGACGGGATAAGCCAGTCCTTTGATCACAGTCGACTGAATTTCGCTGCGTGCCACCATCACCCTATTGGCCGACGTGAGCGCCTTGTCGATGGTCCCGGTGGACTCCCCTGCTGAGATCAGCATTTTTTCGACATCACCAACCCAGCCATCAATCACTTGCGACAGGCGCTTTCCGTTGTTCATCCCCTCGATCCATGAGCCCAATGCGATTGCCGTCGCATCGCTCTTGCCATGTGCCGCGAGTCGCCTTTTCCACATGGATTCCAGACCGCTAAGGATCGGTACGCCGTTGGCGATCAACTTGGAGAGTTTTAACCATAAGCGTCGCCGACCGGAGCTCTCCATGTTCCTGAACCACCAGCGGGCAAACGCAACCTCATAGGTTCTCGTGTTAATGGCCACGGTTGGGTTCCTTGGCAAAGCTGCTCGTCAGTTCGTGTTGGTCAATCCGATTGTCTGATTCAATTTCTTCCATGTTCAGTGGGCCGACGATATCCTCGGCCGCAAACGGATCGATCTCCCCACGAACAACTAACTCGATGGCATGCCCCAACATGGTTTTGCCACCTTGCTCATTCTTCCAGTAAGACATCGCCCCAATCCGGTCCCGGGCGCGAATGAATGACATCAGTCGGGGATCAGTAGTGATGGTTTCGGCTACCACTGTCCGACCATTGCTGCCGGTATTCCAACAGTGCGCGCACCCATTGCCTGTCACATAAACGCGCTCGATATCCTCGACCACGGCTGCCACCCGCCGGCGTTGCGTCTCGGTATATCGCTCCATGGTCTCAATCAGCTTCACTTTGCAATGTGGGCAAAGTACTTTCACCAAACGCTGACATATGAGGCCGGTGATAATCGAATGGTCAGACAACGATTCAATCGTTACACCAAGATCGAGCAAACGATCAATGATGGCAAATGCGCCATTCGCATGCAGCGTCGTCCAGACCTGGTGGCCTGTCATCGAAGCCTGAATCGCCAATCGAGCCGAAGGCGTATCGCGAATTTCACCAATCATGATCACATCGGGATCAAGGCGCATACATGCCTTGATTGCGGACTGGAATGCACGACTACGGTCTTCTTCCGTTTCCGCGTTTGTCACGGGCGTTTGGACCGCGCCTGGAATCGGATATTCAGGCGGATCTTCAACGGTGATCACATGCTTACGACCATGCGATTCCTTGATCAAGGCGCCTAAAGTTCGTTGCAGGGTGGTCGATTTGCCTGAGCCGGTTGGCCCTGCAATGATGTTCACCCCAGTCGGGCGGCGCTTCATAAGTTCAATCGCCGACTGCTGGCGGTCAAGATAGCCGAGCAAGCCAAGATCGAAGCTTTCAACGGTATCGTTGTAAAGCAGACGGAGAACCATCACAAAGCCATCAACCTGCGGCGTGGTGGCAATCCGAATACCATCGACGCCACTCGGAATC
>APMI01085290.1_pt1 | contig 10300 bp, 9 predicted proteins | sample 667938 | NCBI WGS metagenome assembly APMI01 (sample SAMN01084076, study PRJNA167559) | wastewater metagenome | biome: Wastewater | place: Denmark: Ejby Moelle, Odense | collected 2011-11-28
AATACGAGCGCTTTCAATTAATCGATTCATTAGCTCCATTCATTAATGATGGTATGATTCGCGTATTTTCCATCGATAGCGTGAACAAGGAAAGCTGGATGAACCAAAATATGGACGCACGCAGCAAAGCTATTCGGCACGAAGAATGGAATAGCTATGTTTTTAACGAAGTAATTCCGTACATTAAAAACGCAACCAGCTCCGAAACGTCCATAATAATCGCCGGGGCTTCGTTTGGCGCTTTGCATAGTATGAATCTATTTTTAAAGCGGCCGGACTTGATAAACGGCGTAATAGCCATGAGTGGAGTGTATGACCTTACTTACTATAGTGATGGATATATGGATGATATTGTTTATTTCAATAGCCCGGTTCACTATATACCTAACCTTTCGGACAATAGTATTCTTGAAAAAATAAGACATAGCCATCACATACATCTACTTACGGGTAGCGGTGCTTATGAAGATCCAAGATCAGGTGGCGAGTTTGCCAGAATTCTTTATAACAAAGGCATTTACTATGATTTTCAAAACTGGGGAACACACTATAAACACGACTGGCCTACGTGGAGGGATATGCTTCCGAATGTGCTTTCTAACAAGTTTTAGCCATGCTTATCGTACAAAACAAGAGAAAATGCTAGCAATTTGATGTGAAAAAGAAAGCGATGTTTGAGGTTGTGTTGGTATTGAACAACCCATCAATCCTCAAATAAGCACTTTTAAGTAGGCATCAAATTCTTTCCCATCTATCATTTTTGCGCCAAAATGCGCTAAATAAGAAGTATATACCTGGCAATCTATTAGTTGTACATCCTCGTCCAATAACTGTTGTACATACTTTGCAAACGCATATTTGGAAGCATTGCTAACAAGGCTAAACATACTTTCTCCAAAAAACACTTTTCCCATTTTGATTCCATACAAGCCGCCCACTATCACTCCATCTTGCCAAACTTCTACACTGTGTGCATATCCTAACTGATGTAGTTGCAAATATGCTGCAACTATTTCATCGCTAATCCAAGTACCATCCTGATCGGGTCTTGCGATATTCTTGCAATGCTTAATGACCTCTCCAAAATTTTTATTAACGGTAACCTCAAAGATGGATTTGTTTAGCAAAGATTTTAGGGTTTTACTAATTTTTAATTCCGTGGGAAAAAGCACAAATCGGGGGTTGGGACACCACCAAAGTATAGGGGGTTCGCTATACCAAGGGAATATTCCAGACTGATAAGCAAGCAATAATCTATCGGTAGATAAATCGCCTCCCATTGCTAACAAGCCGTCAGGTTCGGCTAAATGTACAGGAGGAAATTGAATTGTAGCATCAAGAGCAAATAAAGACATTGAAAAACCCGAAATATTATATAAAAATTGTATTTAGATTGCAGCAAAAGATTTTAAGACACCATCTCTTCCACAGAGGCATTAATACCTCTGTCAAGTATTGCATTGCACATTGGTTTTAGATCGTCATATTCACCATTTTTCACCGCATATTTACCCTTGAAATGGATAATATAAGCACATTGTTCCGCCTGTTCAAAAGTATGTCCACATATTTCCATAAGTGTTTCTATCACCCACTCAAAGGTATTGACCTCATCATTCCACACAATCAACTGGCAAGATGAAGCCGTAGCAGTAAGCATCTCTACATTTTCTAAAAAAGTTGTGTCAGGGCTGTTTTGCATACAGCAAAGATAAATATTTTTAATTCAGTCTTTTTGTTGGTCGGTTTTATTCTTTCTGTAATCGCATCTTTTCAGCATCGACCATATTCCTTACCTTTGCACTCATTTTTTAGCGTATGACGAGTTCAAAATATCAGGAGTTTTCGGGTTTAAGCTTACCCGCTATCGAAAAAGAAATCTTAGCCAAATGGACTGAAAATGAAACGTTTGAGAAAAGCGTTTCATTAAGAGAAGGGGCTACACCTTTTGTTTTTTACGAAGGGCCACCCAGTGCCAATGGTATGCCCGGAATTCACCACGTTATTTCCAGAACGCTGAAAGATTTGGTTTGCCGCTACAAAACCATGCAGGGGTTTCAGGTAAAACGCAAGGGTGGTTGGGATACACATGGCCTTCCTGTGGAGCTGGGTGTAGAGAAAGAATTGGGAATAACCAAAGAAGATATTGGCAAGAAAATAACCGTAGAAGAATATAACCAAAAATGCCGTGAAGCTGTGTTACGCTTTAAAGGCCAGTGGGATGATTTGACTCGTAAAATGGGTTATTGGGTAGATTTGAACGATCCGTACATTACTTTTAAGAATGAGTATATAGAAACGCTTTGGTATTTGTTAAAGCAATTATTCAACAAAGGATTGCTCTACAAAAGTGTAAGCATTCAGCCTTATTCTCCCGCTGCCGGAACCGGATTAAGTTCTCACGAGCTAAACCAGCCCGGTACCTATAAAGATGTAAAAGATACCAGTGCCACGGTGTTGTTTAAGGCTATTAAAAACCAACCTCTTGAAAAGATAAATATCGAGGGAGATATTTACCTGATGGCCTGGACTACAACTCCATGGACATTGCCTTCCAACTTGGGTTTGACAGTTGGAGCAAATATTGAATACAGTCTGATACAGACGTTCAATCCTTACACCCATGAATCTCAAAATGTGATTCTCGCATCGGCATTGATCCATAAATATTTGAAATCTGAAGGGAAGGATGCCGATCCGGCTACTTATCAAAAGGAAGATAAAATCATTCCATGGAAAGTGGTAGCTACTTTCACTGGCAAAGAGTTAGAAGGATTGAAATACGAACAGCTTATGCCTTTTGAAGCGAATAGCATCGAGGCAGTACAGGCCATAACGCCGGAAGCCGATCCGTTTAAAGTAATTGTTGGCGATTTTGTAACTACCGAAGATGGAACAGGTATTGTACACACCGCTCCTGCATTTGGTGCCGATGACTATAAAGTAGGTCAAAAAAACAATTTAGGCATCGTTACCCTGGTAGATAGGGAAGGCAAGTTTGTGGATGGGGTAGGGGAGTATTCCGGGCGGTTTGTAAAAAATTATAAAGACGAACCCAATTATGTGGATGTGAATGTGGATATTGCCGTGGATCTAAAACTGAAAGGTCGTGCTTTTAAAGTGGAAAAGTACGAACACAATTATCCCCACTGCTGGCGAACCGATAAGCCCATCCTGTATTATCCATTAGATGCCTGGTTTATAAAGACCACTGCGCTACGTGATAAAATGGTAGAACTAAACAAAACCATTCATTGGAAACCCAAATCTACCGGCGAAGGTCGCTTTGGCAACTGGCTGGAAAATATGGTGGATTGGAATCTGAGCCGAAGCCGCTTTTGGGGTACTCCTTTACCTGTTTGGAGTACAGCAGATGGGGAAGAAAGAAAATGTATCGGATCCATCGAAGAGTTAAATATTGAAATAAAAAAAGCAGCAGAAACCTTAGGTGGCGACTTTAATAGAAAATTTATTGCAGAAGGCATACAGGATTTGCACAAGCCATACGTAGATGAAATTGTGTTGGTCAGTGATAGCGGGCAACCGATGCATCGCGAACCAGATTTGATAGACGTTTGGTTTGATAGCGGTGCCATGCCGTACGCACAATGGGGATTAAATTATGAAAAAATGAAGGCCGGCGATCCTCAGCCATTCAATCAACCGTTTGAGAATAATTTTCCGGCAGATTTTATTTGCGAAGGGGTGGATCAAACCCGTGGATGGTTTTACACGCTTCATGCTATCGCATCGCTATTGTACGAGAGCGTGGCTTTCAAAACAGTGGTTAGCAATGGGTTAGTGCTGGATAAGAAAGGGAATAAGATGAGTAAGCGCTTGGGCAATGTTGTAGATCCATTCGAAACCATTGAGAAGTTTGGTGCCGACGCTACTCGATGGTATCTAATTACCAATGCTTCACCTTGGGACAACCTTAAATTTGATATAGAGGGAATCAAAGAAGTGCAACGTAAGTTCTTTGGCACATTATATAATACCTATCAGTTTTTTGTTTTATATGCCAATGTAGATGGTTTCTCGTTTAAGGAGCCTTACCTGCCATTGCAGGATAGACCAGAAATCGACCGTTGGATTATCTCTTCACTGAATACTTTAGTGAAGAATGTAAACATCGTAATGGACGATTACGAACCTACTCAGGCAGGAAGATTGATCGAAGATTTTCTGGACGAGCATCTAAGTAACTGGTATGTACGTCTTTGTCGTCGTCGTTTTTGGAAAGGAGAGTACGAGACCGATAAGATTTCAGCGTACCAAACATTATATGAATGTTTGGAAACAATTTGCCGATTGATGGCACCAATTGCACCTTTCTTTAGCGATGCCTTATTCGTCAATTTAAACAATATCACCCACCGCCATCAGGCAGAATCGGTGCATCACATTTCTTTTCCAAAAGCTGATGAAGCTTTGATTGACAACTCTTTAGAAGAAAGGATGCAACTGGCTCAGGATGCTTCTTCACTTATACTTTCGTTAAGAAAGAAGGTCAATATCAAAGTACGTCAACCATTACAAAAAGTATTGATCCCTGTATTGAATCCTTCAATGAAGGATCAGTTGGAAAAAATTGAAGATCTTATTAAGTCCGAAGTTAATATCAAGGAAATAGATTATTTAATTGATACAGAGGGATTTATTAAAAAGAAAATCAAACCTAATTTTGTGGCACTTGGCAAAAAGTTAGGCGCAAAGATGAAAATTGTTGCCGAGGCGTTGGCCCAATTTACTCAGGAAGATATTAACCAACTGGAGTCCGAAGGAACATATACACTTAAGTTGGGAGAAGATATTATAAATATTACCGTAGAAGAAGTTGAAATTAGTAGCGAAGATATTCCGGGTTGGACGGTAGCAACCAAGGGCACACTTACTATTGCCTTGGATATTACTATTTCGTCCCAACTTCAGCAAGAAGGCGATGCCAGAGAGTTTGTAAACCGTATTCAAAAGATAAGAAAAGATAGTGGATTTGAACTTACGGACAAGATTAATGTAATTGTTGACACAAATGAGGCATTAAAAAATTCATTAACAACGTATAAAGAGTATATTTGTTCACCTTAAATTTTCAATCCATTACTAACGGTAGTGGCATGGAAATTGACATTAATGAAAACATTTTACAAACGATTGTTTCTAAAAAAGAGTAACCCCAATGGCTACAAAAAAAAGTACCCCGGCTAAAAAGGCAACACCGGCAAAAAAGGCAACACCTGCGAAAAAGCAAAGCAAACCAATTGCTAAAGCAGTAGCAAACACTGTAGTTGCCAAAGGAAAGGAAAAAGTGGCTCTAGCCAAAGTTGCGCCTACTAAAGGAAAGGTGGTTGCGGTGAAAGCTGCACCTGCTAAAGGAAAGCTGCCTGCTGCAAAAGCTGTGCCTACAAAAAAAATTGTACCGAGTAAAAGCACAACCCCAAAGCTTGAAAAACCCGTTTCAAAAGTTGTTTCGGTAGAAAAGGCAGTAACGAAAAAGGTGGATAAAAGTATTGCAACAAAAAAAGCACCACCCAAAGAGCAGGTGCAGAAAGCTCCAGTGGTGGTACCCAAACTCTCTACAAAATCTTCGGTAAAATACCGCCCCGATTTTACAAAAAGCATTTTAGATACCCTTAAAAAAGAGCAAGTGAAAGCAGTAGTAAGATATTCAGATAGTGATCTACAAGAGTTTAAAGAAATTATTCTTAGAAAATTGGATGCAGCCAAGAAGGAATTAACGTACCTGCAAGGGTTAATTACCCGTAGGGATGAAGGTGGCGACTTGGATGAAGGACGTTATATGACTATGGAAGATGGCAGTGTGAGCATGGAACGCGAACAACTAAGCCAGCTTGCCAGCCGTCAAATTACCTTTATCGATCATTTAGAAAAGGCATTAATGCGTGTAGAAAACAAAACCTACGGTATATGCAGAGTAACCGGCAATTTGATTGACAAAGCTCGTTTACGTGCGGTACCTCATGCTACCTTAAGCATGGAAGCAAAGTCAACGATGAATAAATAGGTATCACAAGATATTCATTCAAATAGTTTGATAATAAAAGCGAAGCGACCATTGCTTCGCTTTTATTCTTAAAGAAATCTTGTAGAAGATGCTTTGCAATCATCATTCTTAAATGCGATTAGTACAATTAGCCAAGCAATACATTACTCGTATGACCATATCATTTAGCTACAATAAAAAACAGGTAATACAGGCACTTCGTTATCATTTTATTTCCAAAAGAGAGATAAAAATTATGATTATTCTTGTAAATGCATTTGCTATTTTATCATTGGTACTTTATCTGATGAAGGAGATTACGCCAATTGCATTTCTAACATATTCTTTTCTATGGATCGTGCTAATGATGAGTATTTGGTTTATACTTCCTTACGTTGTATATCGCCGTGCTGTTACGTTCCAGCACAGTTTTGATGTGCACTTTAATGAAAATGACTTTACTTTAGAACACGAAAAAGGAAAAAGAAGCTGGCCATATAGTGCCTTGCATAATTTTAAAGAAACCCCTAATTTTTTCCATTTATACTTTAACCCACAATCTTTTTTATTGATTCCTAAAGATGCCTTTCTAGATATTGAAGCATTACAAAGTGTACGAGCATTACTAAAAAGCAAAGTATAACAATATTGTTATATGCTTAAATACGCTTTTTCATCAAAACGTGGGGAATGGATAGCTTAATAAACTCTTCACCACTAACCCTGTATCCCATTTTTTCATAAAATCCGGCAGAGGTAGATCGGGCGTGCATTGCAATTTCCCCATATCCAATATCTCTTGCAATATTTTCTGCAAATTCCATAAGAGATCGACCAATTCCCTTTCCCTGCAAAAAGTTTTTCACTGCCATTTGCCTCAATAAAATATTGCTATTTTGCTCTCTAATCAGCATACAGCATCCCAATATTTTATCATCTTCAAAAGCTGCTATTAAAATATTTGTAGCATCGGATGCCGTATCATTTTCATCCAACACCATGCCTAAAGGTTTCCGCAGTATTTCGTTGCGCAAATCGACCATTTGCTGGTATTCTTTACTACCGTAATCTATAATTTTTAATGGCATAAAAGGAAGCTCTCAAGTTGTTATTTAATATAAGCGAAAGAGGGAACGTAAAATACCAAAATTTATTGGATTAAAATTAAACAATTTATTCTTCATTACATTTTTACATTTTTTTTTGTTTCTTATACTTATTTGACCAAAAACTCTATTTTTGCACTCAACAAACAAAAACAATCAGATATGTCAGACATTGCATCAAGAGTTAAAAAAATTATCGTTGACAAATTAGGCGTTGACGAAGCAGAAGTAACAACCGAAGCATCTTTTACCAACGATTTAGGAGCAGATTCTCTGGATACCGTTGAGTTGATCATGGAATTTGAAAAAGAATTCAATATCTCTATTCCTGATGAGCAGGCTGAAACCATCACAACTGTTGGTCAGGCTGTATCATACTTAGAAGAGCACGCTAAGTAATAACCTATTAAAACAAATGCTTCAATTGTCAAGTGCATATTATTTGGCAAGTTTTTAGCGAATTTTATATCCGCCTTTGAAGTGGTTTCCTCTGCAAAGGCGGTTTTTTTAACGTAGATCGGCACAGCTTATGGAATTGAAAAGGGTTGTTATTACCGGCATGGGTGCGTTGACACCATTGGGCAATTCAATAGACGAATATTGGAACGGATTGATTAATGGTGTTTCTGGCGCTGCGCCCATCACATTATTCGATGCGTCTAAGTTTAGAACAAAGTTTGCCTGCGAAGTGAAAAACTTTGAGCCAACTAATTTTTTAGACAAAAAGGAAGCGAGGAAAATTGACCGCTATACGCAGTTTGCCTTAGTAGCCAGCGATCAGGCAATGGCCGATGCTGGGCTAACCAAAGACAATATCAACCCCGACAGGATTGGTGTGGTTTTGGGTAGCGGCATTGGAGGTCTTACTACTTTTCAAAACGAAGTAATGGACTTTGCAAAGGGCGATGGCACACCAAGATTCAATCCCTTCTTCATTCCTAAAATGATATTGGACATTGCAGCCGGGCAGGTAAGTATTCGCCACAATTTACGTGGCCCAAACTATGCAGTAACAAGCGCTTGTGCTAGTAGTACTAATGCAATGATTGATGCCTTGGACTTGTTGCGATTGGGCAAGGCAGATATTGTTGTTACAGGCGGTAGCGAAGCCGTTATTAGCGAAGCGGGGGTTGGAGGCTTCAATGCTATGAAAGCCATGAGTGAACGTAACGATGACCCCGCAACTGCCAGCCGACCTTACGACAAAGATCGCGATGGCTTTGTAATTGGTGAGGCTGCCGGAATTTTGATTTTTGAAGAATTAGAACACGCTAAAGCCCGGGGGGCAAAAATATATTGTGAAGTAGTAGGCGGCGGAGCAAGTGCTGATGCTTACCACATTACAGCACCCCATCCTGAAGGATTAGGAGCTAAAAACGTAATGCAATCTGCCCTGCGCGATGCCGGGCTAAGTATAGCAGATATTGATTACATTAATACTCACGGTACAGCTACCCCGTTGGGGGATATTGCAGAAACGAAAGCTATCCTCGATGTTTTTGGTGAGCATGCTTATAATCTAAATATTAGCTCTTCCAAGAGTATGACAGGGCATTGCCTTGGCGCTGCCGGAGTAATAGAAGCAATTGCTTGTATCAAAAGTGTAATACACGATATTGTACCGCCAACTATCAATCACTTTACAGATGATCCTGATCTTGACTCCAGATTAAATTTTACATTTAACAAGGCTCAAAAACGGGTGGTAAATGCTGCATTAAGCAACACTTTTGGATTTGGTGGGCATAATGCTTGTGTAATTGTAAAGAAATACAGTTAAAACGGTGAGTTTTTTAAAAGATTTATTTTCAAAAACATCTGACGCATCTCTTAAAAAGGAATTGAAAAACATTTTAGGATTTGCGCCAGATAATTTTAGTCTATACAAAACTGCACTCACCCATCGCTCCATCAGCGAAAATGTGGACGAGAACAACGAACGATTAGAGTATTTAGGCGATGCTATTCTTAGCGCAATTACGGCCAACTATCTCTTTAAGCGTTACCCATATCAGGACGAGGGCTTTCTTACCGAAATGCGAAGCAAAATGGTGAATAGGCAGCAATTAAATGCTGTGGCTATTAAAATGGGGTTAAAGAAAGTTACCAAGTTCAACAAGCAGGACAACTGCCTAAAAAGTAGCCATATATTTGGCAACACATTAGAAGCTCTTGTAGGAGCCGTTTATCTTGATTTTGGATATAAGCGTACAAACAAATGGGTTCAGGAATTCATCATTAGCCCCCATATGTTTATGGATGAGCTGGAAGCTCGTGAAATTAATCATAAGAATAAGCTCTATGGCTGGGCAAACAAGCGGGGTAAAACGCTTGAGTTTGTTACCTTAAACGAAAAAATAGAAAATGGACGCCGTCTATTTACTGTAGCAGCGGTAGTTGACGGTGAAAATATGGCACAAGGCATTGCCTATAATAAAAAAGATGCTTCGCAAATTGCAGCTAACAGCGCAATAGAGCTGTTAGGAATAGCTACTGATAATACGACACCTTGAGCGAACTACTTTTCAATAAATGAATATTTAGCCTGAGTTTAAAGGATGGCTTAAACCCAGACTAAATACTACGAATACATACTTCCTGAATCCATGAGGAGGAAGTTGAGAGTGCTACACTAATTTACATTCTGCATTCTTTGCTGCTGCATGAGCATTTTTCCCCGAACGGATGCTTCCGATATTGGGATGGATTCTAAATAAATTTCTCGTACAAATTGTGACCTTCTAAAGCACTTTATTATAACTCAACAGGAAAACCTGGTTATAATGCGGTTTCCAAAAATTACCGGCCAGATTATTTTGAAGAGTAGCCCGATGGGTGAGATAAATGTTTTTAATGATTCTTACCCTTGTAATAAATAAGCCATCTAATTGTCCGTTTCTGCCAACATTTTCAATATAGTCCGATGAAACACCGATTCTGTATTGCATTTGTAGCCATTCTTTTATGCTTTTGTCGTACCAAATATTCAGTTCTGCCCCCAGTCTTTTAAACACATTTTTTTTGTAATTACCCGAAGCATCTAAATCGGTTATGTAAAGCCCTTTTGCGCGAATAACAGGGTCTTTCACGCCGGCAATTTCAAACGAATAGGGCGAAATAGAAATACCTAAGGACGGTGTAGGCTGATATTTTATTCCCGGTGCTATATTCAGTTTGTAGGGGCTCAAAA
>APMI01010481.1_pt1 | contig 10299 bp, 11 predicted proteins | sample 667938 | NCBI WGS metagenome assembly APMI01 (sample SAMN01084076, study PRJNA167559) | wastewater metagenome | biome: Wastewater | place: Denmark: Ejby Moelle, Odense | collected 2011-11-28
TTCAGCTTTTGATTCCAGTCTTTCATTGCCGCTATGCGCCCGCCAGGTTTGTAAAAATTCTGAAACCAGAAAGGGCGCTTTTTAGCCAATATGCCACTTAGGTCGCCGGCATACCATCCGGCACTGCCTTTTTGAAGATCGGTACTGCCACCCAGCATGAGAAATCCTTTTGTAAGGGTTTTCAGGTTGGCCTCTTCATAGCTAAAAACGCTGAACAACTGCCGGAGGTAATTAATCGTGTTGCTGCGCAAAAGATCGGCTGTGATAGGGATATATTTGCTTGCGGCTTCTGACGTACCGGAACTTAATGCATAGTAACGGATTTTACCGGGCCAGGTTACATCGGGAACGCCGTCAAGTGTTTTTTTCCACCATTCGTTGTAAATCTTGTTATAATCATGAACTGGTACGCATTGCTGAAAAATACGCTCAAGATTGCCGCTCATTAATACCTTGTCGAAATTATACTGCTGCCCAAACTCTGTAAAACGAGCGTTGTTTAAAAGTTTTTTCAATACCCTTCTTTGCTGAGCAGTGACGCCACCCCTGTTGGGCAGCCTGAGTGCACGAGCAATCGTTGTAGGAATTTTCAGATCAATTATGGGTGCCATTTTAATTATACTCAACGTAAATTATACTCAACGTTAAATACCTTTTTCTCTCACTAATTGAATGGCGCAATATACAAATTGTTGCCGGTTTCTCCCCTGATAGCTGAGGGAAGGGCATATCTCCCTCATTGGTATGCGGTGCCACGGCACTCCACAAACGTTTTTCTTACATTTGCCCATATAATTATATACAAATGAAAAAATCTACAATTACAATTGACGTGCAGATGGATGAAAACCGCTTTCCCGATGATATAACCTGGAGCGCTACGGATAGCACCATACAGGGCCCCCAAAAAGCAAAGGCAATGATACTGTCTTTGTGGAATGGCGAGGAAAAAGAAGCGTTACGCATTGATTTGTGGACACAAAAAATGATGATGGATGAAATGGCTGATTTTTTTTATCAAACACTTATGACCATGGCCGATACTTATGGCCGGGCTACACGCTATACCGATCATGCCGAAGAAATGAAGGGCTTTGCCAAAGAATTTTTACACAAGTTTCATGAAAAACAATTAGAACATAATAAGGCGTAAGCAAATAAATACCCGACACCATTTAGATAACCCTGTTAATTATACAACCATGTTAGAACAAACTATTAATAATGATATTAAAGTGGCAATGCTGGCCAAAAATGAAGTAGCGCTACGAAGCCTCCGTGCTATAAAAGCGGCCATTTTACTGGCCAAAACCTCCGAAGGAGCAAAAGAAACCATGAGTAATGAAGAAGAAATAAAATTATTACAAAAACTGGTGAAGCAGCGTAAAGATTCTTATGAAATCTTTAAAAGCCAAAACCGTCCGGAACTTGCCCAAAAAGAAAAAGAGGAAATGGAAGTTATAGAAAAATACCTTCCGGCTCAACTTTCGGCTGACGAACTTAAAACTTTTTTACAAAAAATTATTACAGCAACCGGAGCCACTTCTCCTGCTGATATAGGGAAAGTAATGGGCACTGCCTCTAAACAACTTGCCGGCAAAGCTGATGGTAAAACCATTTCTAATATCGTAAAAGAATTACTGGCTCACTAATGCTTATAGATGTAATGGTTATAGTGCTGCTGGTTATAGCAGCATTTAAGGGACACCGGGTAGGTCTTATAGTCGGGGCCTTTTCTTATGTGGCATTTATTATCGGGATTGCAGCCGCTCTGAAGTTGTCGGCAATAGCAGCTATTCCCCTTAGTACAATGAAAATAGTACCCGACAAATGGTTGCCTTTTATTGCATTTCTCCTGGTGTTTACTGCAGTTGTGATTATTGTAAAATTGTTGGCTAAGCTATTACAATCAGCTACACAAAAAATAATGCTGGGCTGGCTCAACAGGCTGGGAGGTGTAGCACTGTTTGCGCTTTTGTATATCTCTGTTTTTGCTATTTTTCTTTTCTATTTGACCCGTATGAATGTGATATCAGATACTATAACAAGCGGTTCAGCCACCTACCCATTCATTAAAATATTGGGCCGTGCAGCAGTAGAAGCATTAGGGGATCTGATACCCTTATTTAAAGGGTTATTTACCCAGTTAGAAAGTTTTTTTGATGTCATTGCTCAAAAAGCGGGTAAATAATTTTATTATGAAGACAATAAAAAATGATGCCATGCATACAATAACCTATGCCTGCAAGATCATACTCACTCCCACATGAAGCGGCATTGGCCCTTCCATACGTTGTGACCCCTCAGCGGTAATACATCATCCGTTATTTTTGCATAAGTGGATTACGTAAAAGAATATAAAAGATTTGTAAACAGTTACAATTTTGCTTATGCAATAAGGGTTACCGTAGGGGTAACACTTCCAGCCGTAGTATTGTCTTATTTCAATCTGTATTATGTAGGCCTCGTAGCTTCGCTGGGGGCTATTACGGTTAGCAATGCAGATATACCCGGCCCTATACACCGCAGGTTTAATGGTATGCTGGCTACGATGATACTCAACTTTTGCATTGCGCTGTTGGTAGGGTATGTTAGTACTACCCCGCTACTGATAGCTATTGTAATTGCTGTACTTTGCTTTGTGCTTACCATCATTGGCATATATGGCAGCCGTATCAATACTATAGGCTTTGCCGGGCTTATAATTATGGTGCTCTCACTTGATGCGGAAAGAGAAGGTATCTCTATTTTGTACAACGGGCTTTATCTGCTGGCAGGTAGTGTGTGGTATATGGCACTTACCCTTACTTTGTTCAGGATGCGGCCTTACCGTATCATTCAGCAGGCCTTGGGTGATTACATTATTTCTATTGGAGATTACTTACACGTCCGCTCTTATTTTTACAGCCACCGGCTGAACTATACCCGGACTTACAAAAAACTGATGGCCATGCAGCTATCTATTCAGGAAACACAGGAGATGCTGCGCGAAATGATTTTCAAAAGCCGAAGCATCACAAGGCAGTCTACCATTACCAGTCGCACGGTCATGATTATTTTGATAGAAACCATCGATCTTTTTGAAAAAGCTACCGGTACAGTGTATAATTATGAGTCGATGCACCGAAGGTTTGACCGCAGCGGTATATTGGAAAAATTCAGAATCTATATACTTCAAATGGTTGATGAGCTGCATCAGATAGGCCTGGCAGTGCAAAGCGGGCAGCCATGTAAGGTTTCTAAAAGCCTTAACGACTCATTGAAGGGGCTTCAGGCTGACTTTGAAAAGTTTGTGGACGAACATCGCAACAATGAAAACATTGAGCCGCTGATTAACATGCGCAAAGTGATGCATTCTTTTGAAGATTTTACCTTACGCATATATACCCTGCACCATTACACCCGATACGATAAAAAACATATAGATGCTTATACGCTTGCAGACAATTATGATGATTTTGTTGAGCCTTCTAATATCAACAGGCAATTATTAACAGAAAACCTTTCTTTCAGTTCTGCCACTTTTCGTCATGCTTTGCGCGTAAGCATTGCTACTACTACAGGTTATATAATAGCATTGTTGCTAAATCTGGGGCAGAGCTATTGGGTATTGCTTACTATTTTGGTAATCCTTAAACCCAGCTACAGCCTTACCAAAGAACGCAATTACCAACGCCTTGCCGGTACCGTATTAGGTGCGCTTATTGGTGTAGGGCTGCTGTACCTGATCAGAAATCCAACAGCGCTGTTATCTGTAATGATATTATTACTGCTGCTTACTTACGGCTTCATACGTACCAAATATTTCACAGGCGTACTTTTTATGACATCCTATCTCATTATTTTCTTTTTTTTACTTAACCCCCGCAATTTTGTAGACCTGCTGGAAAATCGTGTGATAGATACGGCTATAGGTTCTGCTATAGCTTTTATGGCCACCCACATATTAGCACCCTCCTGGGAAAAAGACCTGGTGAAAAATTATATGCAGGAAGCACTGGAAAAAACCAAAGAGTATTTTATAACGGTGGCTGCTCATTTTATAGAGGGTGCTGCTGATGCTATGACTTACCGCCTGAAACGCAGAGCTGCCTTTATAGCACAGGCCAATCTTTCCGGTGGTTTTACTCGTATGCTGAACGAGCCTAAGAGCAAACAACATAATATTGAAAAAGTACATCAGTTTTCTGTACTGCTAAATGTATTGAACTCTCATATTGTAACATTAGCCGATTTTGCAGAAAAGTATGCCATGAAATATCATTCTGCAGACTTTGCTGCCATTGCTAACGACATTGAGGACGAGCTGACAGAAGCCAGAAAACAAATAGCAGCAGAACAAATTACTTCCACCAGAAAAATAGCGGCTAAGGAATTGAGAAATGAAATGAAAGAACTGATAGAGCGCCGCAGGCATGAGCTACAACAGGGATTAAAAGATTCTGACACAAAAATAGCCCTGATAGAATACAAGCCCATTGTAGACCAGTTTCTATTTATTAGCCGCATAACCGGTGACATACGCAATCTGTCAGAAGAGTTTTAAATAGACAGGCTTTTATCATTCCTCTCTGTTACTAAAATTGTAAAAGTGAATGTTGGCTGCCAGTATATACATCCCGGAAAATACGATTGAGAGTGGTGCCCACATTAGTAGCCTCAATACCACACTGGGGATACAGGGAGGAAACTACGCCGATAGCGGTTTTAGAAAGCTGTTTGCATAACAGGCTGATATCACTGGTTGTTTTTACATTTACACGGCCTTCCTTTAGCAGCTTCTGCCAGCTGCCCTCCACGGTCGTGTAAAATTGCTCCTTTTTCTTATGCAATGTTTTATCAGAATCTTCTATATGTTTTGATAACAGTTCATACTTCTCCGCTGTAATAGCAGGCGTTTTTTTTCTGGCATCAAATACGGTGCGCATTTCATCTATAAAATGTTCTGCCATGCCCAGCATGTTTACAGCAATCGTTGTTTCAGCAAATTGTAAAAATGGATAATGATATACAGGCTCATCAATTAAGGTATTATTCTCATCAATTAGGAATAATCTTTCTTCCTCCACTTTTACATTTTCCACTCCAAAACTATTACTGGCTGTAGCTTTCAGCCCCATGGTTTTCCAGTCTTCATACATTGTTACCTCTTCTTTATCAAAAACAAAGGAACGGATTAGCGGCAGGCCGGCATTATCAGTTAGCAATTCTCCGTTTTTATACAGCCTGCAATTTGCAGTAAAGTGTGTAAGGTGTGGGGCGCCTGTAGCATATTTCCAAAAACCATTTATAAGGTAACCCCCGCCATCCAGGGCTTCTGCAATGCCAGTGACAGCCCCACTGCCACCCAGGCATACTTTTTTGCCATGAAATACCTGCTGCGCAAAAGACGTATCTATATAGCCTGCAAACATATTAGCCCCCGCACACAAGGTGACTGTCCACCCCAAACTACCATCGATGCGCGCAAGGTCTTCTTCGAGCATCAATGCATCTGGCAAGGGTATCGCCATGCCTCCAAAATGTTCCGGAACAAACATTTTGAACCAATTATTTGCATAAACAATCTTTAGTTGTTCGCACTGTAGTGTTCCGGCTTCTTCAGCCCTTGCTGCATGTTTTCTTAACTGGTTTATCGTATTTTCATCTGTCTGGTTAAAATTAGTAGCTGGTTTCATATGATGTAAGTTTTGTTTTTCAATGGTCATATATTGTTGTTTTGAATAGTGTTTTTTGCTATTTTTTTCCATGCAAAATATCCTTGTATAGCAATGATAAACAGGAAAACAGTAAGGAGTGCGTATAAGGGCAGGCTTTTATGAAAAAGCAGCGGGATAGCAAAGGCATTACTAATATTAAGCAATATCCAGTTTTCTAACTTACGCTTTGCCAGCAGCCACATACCGGCCCAGGCGGTGGCACTTACCCAGGCATCAAATACCGGTACATCTGAATCAGTAAAATTTTTGAGCGCATAATACAATATGCCAAACCCAGCCAGGACTATGACAGATGTGATCAGCCAGTCTTTTTTACCGGCGTACGTCACAGGAAGCGGTTTTTTATCCCGATTGTACACCCAATACCACCAGCCATATATACTCATTACCAGGTAGTACACATTTAGTAAAGCCTCAGCGTATAATTTGGAATAAAAAAAAATGTAAATGCTTAGTAGCACCGAAATGATTCCCGTGGGGTATAACCATACTTTATTAGCTTTTGCCAACAGTACCTGCATAACGCCAAAGCACACGGCAAGCCACTCTAAAACCGAAGTGTGTCTTATTTCATTGACAAATTCACCATACATTTGGCCACTATCCATAATGCTTTTTTATATAAAACGGCCTTGTACTTTGATTATTACGCGATTCCCTGCGTCGGCATTATCCGCATCAGGTTCTTAGCGCTGTGCGCTACGGGTATAATCTCAGCCTGAATTTGTGCACATAGTGCAAGGCACCCCAAAAATGACGAGCGAAGATAATTAAAACAAGAAGAACTTATTTTAAAATTTTAGCAGTGATGATCTATTGCCAATTAAGAATGCGTTTGTACAATCAATACACTATTTGCTTCTCCACGCTACAGTTTTTCCATACCCAGGCTGTATCAAATTCTGAAAGCTCCCGACGCTTTCCTTTGTAAATAAAATATGCGCGCGGTGTGTTATCATTTGTTTTAGGGTCAATGATTTGCGGCATCCTGTCTTCAAAATAATGTTCCGGGCAATCCCGTAGTTTACCACTCAAAGCCTGACGCTTAGAAACCTGACAGGACAATATACTAATTGCGATAATAAACAAGGATACTTTTATTTTCATTGATTCGTTCATACATATTTGATTAAGGAATTTAATTTTTCTATTATCATGCTCGTACTATGCAATTTATAAATTAATTGGAAATCTTACAATACATCTTACAAAAATAGTACGTACAAATACTATTATTTATTGACAAATTTGCCGATTAATTTTCGATTTGCTTTCTCATGTTCATTGTCTTTGTATGAGTCGAATTCACCTTGCAGGGAACTCCGCGGCAATAACGTATCCATTGCTGAGAAAGGGGTGTACAGGCCATTGCTTATAACTCATTTTTTCAGCATTATTATATGCTCCCAACAATTACTATTGTGGATAGGCATCCCCCTTGTGGCAGGTAATGCATTTTACTGTGTTCAAATACGCAGGATGCTGTTTGGGGTTAGTGTTAAAATAGTTTTTATTGATATCAATGGTCATTCTTAGCATATTTCTGGCCACTTCTTTTACCGGGTTGTCATCAGAAGCGAAATCTGTATCGCCTTTTTTATCCTTTGCATGGCAAAAATCGCAGCACACGCTTAATGCTTTGTTGTATGATTGCATGATACTGTCCAATTTTTCATCAGTGATGTCTTTAGGCAGTACTTTCAGGTTTTTAGCACGGCCGGGCACAGAACTTACAAACCCTGCAAGCATAACCGTTACCAGCAACAACAGGGCGATCCATATTTTTTTATGATGTAACATGTTAATTATTTTTATAAAATTACATTTAATCCTTATCAGGCGGTAGTATAGTACGTATAAATTGATATGCCCCTATTGCTATTTTCCCGGTATATAGTCAAAATAGTGCTAAAATATAGCATATCCCCCCCTTACACGATTCGATTACAATAGACGCGGCATTAAAGTTTAATCTAATAACTCCGGCATCAGTACTTCGGCATCTTTAATTTGGTAAGGTATTTTCTCTAGAATATACTCTAGCGCCTCAATACGCGATTTTGATTTGCGATTAGCCTTAAATACGCGCCAAGGTGCCAGTGAGGTGCTGGTATGCTTAAACATTTCTTCTTTATAGAACGTATACGTATCCCAAAGCTCAAGGGCACGCTTGTCCACATCGCTGTACTTCCATTTCTTTAGCGGATCATGAATAATTTCTTTAAAACGCTTCTCCTGCTCTTCCCGCGTTATGGAAAAGTAGAGTTTCAAAAGATAGGTGCCAGACTTTATGATCATCTTTTCAAACTCATTGACCTGATCCATAAAAAGCCTGTACTCCGCCTCGTTGCAAAAGCCATTTACCGGTTCTACCACAGCTCTGTTGTACCAGCTACGATCAAAAAAAACAAGTTCACCAGCCCTTGGCAACTGATGGATGTAGCGTTGAAAGTACCACTGGCCGGCTTCTACTTCGTTAGGCTTTGGTAGCGCTACAGTGCGATGCTCGCGGGGGTTCAGGTTTTCGGTGATGCGGCGTATGGCTCCGCCTTTTCCAGCCGCATCGCGGCCTTCAAAAATAACTACAACACGCTTTTTGTTTAATACCACCCAATTTTGAAGTTTTATCAGCTCTACCTGTAGTTTTTCCAGTCTTTTATCATATTTGACTGTTTTTACGGCACGTTCTGCATCAAGTTGCTCCTGCCGTAATAGTGCCAGCAGGCCCTTTTTTGTGTTGATGTATTCCAGTTGTTTTGTTGTTATCTCCATAGCCTGTATTTTATTATCCATCAATTTGGTTGGCCATACGGTAGTAGCGCTGCACTATATCCGGATCAACCAATAGGGTTGTCTTGGCTTTATGTTTTCCGGCATAGTTAAACTGAGATAAGACGTAGCGCATACTCTCCAGCCGTGCCTTTTTTTTATCATCAGATTTAACAATTATCCACGGACTAAAATTTGTATGCGTGCGTGTGAGCATTTGGTCTTTATAATGAGTAAAACTATCCCACAGCTTTTGCCCCTGCTCATCTACAGGGCTGTATTTCCATTTTTTAAGAGGATTTTTCAAGCGTCGGTCAAATCGAAAAACCTGCTGTTCTTTTGAAACCGAAAACCAGAATTTGATAATGGTAGTGCCACTCTCATACAGCATGTGTTCAAATTCCGGTACCTGCACCATAAACTTTTCATATTGCAATGGCGTACAAAAACCCATTACCGGTTCTACCACAGCCCGGTTGTACCAGCTGCGGTCAAAAAAAACGATTTCGCCTGCATTAGGCAATTCTTTTATGTAGCGGTTAAAATACCATTGCCCGCGCTCCGTTTCGGTAGGTTTATTAAGTGCTACTACGCGCATGGCACGCGGATTGAGATGTTCTGCAAAGCGGCGGATGGTGCCTCCTTTGCCAGAGGCATCACGGCCTTCAAAAATAATAGCGACTTTTTTTTGGTGTTGCTGTACCCATTTTTGCAGGTTCACCAACTCTGCTTGTAAATGTTTTAATTCTTCTTCATAATAATAATCTTCCAGCGTTTCCGCATACAACGGGTTGTGTTGTTTGCGAGATTCGAGGTACTTCAGCAAGTCATTCCTTTTAATGAGTGGGGCAAGTTCTTTCAACTCCATAACGTGACATTTAATAGTGATTGCAATTTAGGTAAAAATGTATGTAATGTAGCAACATTGAATTCACTTGTTAGTACTGTAACGGATGCAGCACTATGTTGCTTTTACATGGCCTATTACATCATATGGTTACCCTTAGTTGATGTGCCTGTATTGTTTCTATGCCAATAACATCGACAGTGGGTATTGAGAGTTTAGGCAGCGCATTACAGCCTATACGTATCCTTAGCGCCATTGCCAGAAAAATCAACAACCCAAGAAAAAAATTTTATCCATCCATTTGCATAATGCGTTCATTCATTTAAAAAAAGTCTTTTATCTTAGCAGCCCCTATAAATATAGATTATGGAGTATAACAAATTAGTAGCAGTAAGTGGCCTGCCTGGCCTGTATGAACTCATCAACAGCAAAACAGACGGAGCAGTGGTGCGGTCGCTGGATGAAAAAACAACAAAATTTGCCGCATCGCGTCGGCATCAATTCTCTCATTTGGAAAGTATTGAAATTTACACCACTGGTGATAATGTAAACCTGGTAGAAGTATTTATGGCTATGGATGCCCACGATACAGAATTGCCCGATATAAAAAATGATAAAGCCATCAGGAGTTATTTTGAAAAAGTGTACGCTGAGTTGGATTTCGATCGTGTATATACCAGTGACATGAAGAAGATGGTCAAATGGTTTGAGATTCTGAAGAAAAACAATATCGACATAAAATTAAGCGAAACGGAAAATACAGAAGAAACGGAACAGCCGAAGGCAATAGAACCTGAAGAAGGGAGTGCCGAAGAAACAGTGGAAAATGAAAAACAAGCCCCTGCCAAAAAAACGGCTGTTAAAAAGTCAGCGAAGAAGAAAGAAAGTTGATAACTTGATTAGCCTGTCTGAATATCGTCAGGGTTAGCAGCTTGAAAATGATTTCTTAATCGTATTTAAAAA